>LNFM01003481.1_pt1 | contig 47219 bp, 46 predicted proteins | sample 596031 | NCBI WGS metagenome assembly LNFM01 (sample SAMN04254537, study PRJNA301005) | activated carbon metagenome | isolation source: dual media filters at the Ann Arbor, Michigan drinking water treatment plant | place: USA: Ann Arbor
TGCAGGTGCAGGTGCAGGTGCAGGTGCAGGTGCAGGTGCAGGTGCAGGTGCAGGTGCAGGTGCAGGTGCAGGTGCAGGGATTGTCGCCGGCTGCGGCGTCGCTGCAACGGCTGGCGGCGGCGCCACAGGCACAGGCGGTGGCAAGCTGACGACCGGCTCACCGCCAGCCGCGTCACTTTCCTCACCCCCAATCATCCCCGCCGCCTCAGCCAGCGGCTGACGAATCACAGGCTGCGCATCCCCCACGAGCGGCAGCGGCAGTGGCTGATTACTACCGGCAAACTCAATGGCTGGCACACCACTGCTGGCGCCCTCCGCAGCCGCACCATCGGTTTGCGCAGCGGGTGCCTGCTGCGCCACGGCAGCGGGATCCTGGGCGGCGTCACGCCCCTGCATCAACCACGCAGCCAGCACACCCACCACAACAACCACTAACGCCAACAAATGCTTGCGCGGCAAGCGCAGCCCAGCACCTGCCGGCTTAGCTTTGCCGCGCCGGGCAAGCATCGCCGTGATCAGCGTATCGCGTGCGACCTCATTGATCGCCCCCGGCCAACCGCCCGACAGCTCATGAATCTCGGCTACCTGATCATCACTGAGCACCTCAAGCCCCTGTGCTGCGCCCTCAAGGCGCTGCCCCAGGTATTCACGGGTTTCATCTTCGGTGTAAGGCTGCAACTCAATGGCGTGAAAGCGCTCTTCGCCGGACGACAACGCCTCAAGGCGTGCAATCAGCTCAGGCTCGGCAAATAAAAACACATGAGGACGCCCCTCACCGTTGCCTGCGGCCAACGTCAGCAAGGCAACCAGAGCGGCCTCGCTAAGTTGCTCCGCATCATCGACCAGCAGGTAGACCTCCTGCCCGGTCAGCGCCAACTGCCCGACTTGCGCCAAGATAGCGCGCGGGTCGGCCTGCTGGATCTGCAACGCCTGCGCAACTTGCCTCAACAGCGTCGCTGGGTCCGTTGCGCCCTGCGCGGATACCACGACACTTTGCACGGCCTGCTTGTTGGTGCTGGCAACCAGCGCCTGACGCAACAACGTCTTACCACTGCCCAGCGGCCCCGTGACCACCAGCAGCAGTTGGCTGTAGCGCGCCAAATGATGGAGCTGACCCAACACCGGCTTGCGCTGAGCGGGGAAGAACTTAAAGCCCGGCACACGTGCCGCAAAAGGATCGTGGGTGAACTGGTAATGATCGAGGAACGCCTCGTCGGCATGCAAACTTGTCATGAGCCACTCATTAATGTGTAAGCAGATCCACCCGCGCGCGGTAATCCGCACGCAGCGTGGCATCGAGAACTTCGCGGGGATAGTCAGCCGTTACAACCGCCTCCCCCATCTGGCGCAACAACACCAGACGCAACTGACCGTCGAGCACTTTTTTATCGACAGCCATATGCCCGAGGAATTGCTCGGGCGTCATATCCGCTGGCGGCTCAACGGGCAGGCCAGCGGCCAGGAATAAGCGAATACCGCGATCGCGCTCAGCCTGGCTGATCCAGCCCAGGCGCCAGGACATTTCCAGCGCCATAACCGTCCCTGCCGCTACGGCCTCACCATGCAACCAGGCGCCATAGCCCATCTGTGTCTCGATGGCATGGCCGAAGGTATGCCCTAGGTTGAGGGTCGCGCGCACACCCGCCTCACGCTCATCAGCACCCACAATACGCGCCTTCAGTGCGCAGGAACGCTCAATGGCGAAGGTCAGGGCATCCTGATCCAGGGCCCGTAGCGCGGCCATATTGGCCTCAAGCCAATCCAAAAAGGGCGCATCACAGATCAAGCCGTACTTGATCACTTCTGCCAAACCTGCCGACAACTCGCGCTCGGGCAAGGTAGTCAGCGACGCGGTATCGATAAGAACAGCCTGAGGCTGGTAGAAGGCACCCACCATGTTTTTGCCCAGCGGGTGATTGATGCCCGTCTTGCCACCCACTGAAGAATCAACCTGCGACAGAAGCGTCGTGGGGATCTGAATGAAATTGACCCCACGCTGGTAACAGGCCGCAGCGAAACCAGCCATATCGCCAATGACACCACCACCCAGGGCGATGACGGTTGTACGCCTGTCATGACGCGCGCCCAACAACCCGTCGAAAATCAGCTGCAGGGTTTCCCAGTTCTTATGTGCTTCGCCATCCGGCAACACGATAGGCGTAACGTTATAGGCAGCAAGGGCACCCATTAATTGCTCAAGATAGAGAGGTGCAACGGTCTCGTTGGTCACCACCGCCACCTGGCGCCCGACGACATGAGACGCAAGAAGATCGGGACGCGCCAGTAGTTGGGCACCGATGTAGATGGGATAGCTGCGCTCGCCAAGATCGACGTGAAGAGTTTGCATGGAGCCCCCGCTCAGGAAAGGTCCTAGGATAGCGCAGATACGCCCGCGCTTTAACGGGGGGGAAGCGCCTCCAGCTGCTCGATTATCTCCTGGACGACCATACGGGGCGGGCGCTCGTCGGTTTCCACGATGACATCAGCAATCTCGCGGTAAAGAGGATCGCGAATGGCCAGCAACTCGCCCAGTACCTTGCTGGGGTTTGCAGTGCGTAACAAGGGGCGATTCCGATCACGCGCCGTGCGATCAAGCTGCTGCTCAACCGAGGCATGCAGATACACCACACGCCCACCGCGCCAGAGCGCGGATCGATTCTCAGCACGCAAAACCGCACCACCGCCCGTCGCCAGAACAAGGCCATCCTGCTCGCACAACTCAGCAATGACCGCCTGCTCGCGCTCACGAAAACCCTGCTCACCTTCGACATCGAAGATCCAGGGTATGTCAGCGCCGGTTCTCTGCTCGATCTCCTTGTCGGAGTCTTTAAAAGGCAAACGCAGCTCTTTGGCAAGCAACCGCCCGATGGTGCTTTTTCCAGCACCCATCGGGCCTACAAGAATCAAATTACGCACAGAGTCAACGGCTCACCGCTACGGCTTGGGTGTTCATGATACGCGGGGTCAGGAAAATGAGCAGCTCCGACTTGCGATCAGCAATCACGTCGCGCCTGAACATGCGTCCCAGGAAAGGCAAGTCACCAAGGAAAGGAACCTTATCTACCGCTTTTGTTTGGGTGTTAGAGAACACACCGCCGATCACGATAGTTTCACCGTCCGACACAAGGACTTTAGCGTTGACCTCGTTTTTACGAATGGTCGGCGTGCCGTTGACCTGGTTCGCGAAGTCGGGCTCATCCTTATTAACCTTAACCTCCATAATAATCCGATTATCCGGTGTTATCTGAGGAGTTACCTCGAGCGAAAGAGCTGCCTCTACGAAGGTTGTCGACGTTGCGCCACTGGAGCTGGCTTCTTGGTAAGGAATTTGTGAGCCCTTGAGAATTTTTGCTGTTTCTTTATCTGAAGTAACGACTTTAGGCTGAGAAACCACTTCCCCATTGCCTGTTTTCTCCATCGCCGAAAGCTCAAGATCGAGAATAGTATTGTTGGTAATGAACCCGATACCGATACCTGACGTCCGATTAGTTACCCCGAGATCAACAAAGGGGACATTGGGACCGACATCATCCCCTGTATTACCACTTTCATCGCCTTGATCATCATTCCCGTAGAGGTTCCACTTACCACCCCCAAGAATCTTTGCCCCACCCCAGCGAACACCCAGACTCTTGTCATAGTCCACATTCGCTTCAACGATTCTCGCTTCAATCATCACCTGACGAACAGCAACGTCAAGCTGCGTAACAATCCGCCGAAGCTCGTCGAGCCGCTCCTGCGTCTGGTAGGCAATGATGCTATTGGTGCGATCATCGACGGTGATCGAACCCCTCTCGTCTACAACACCACTGGCGCTGGTAACTGACTGGAACAACTTCGCCATATCAGACGCTTTAGCATAGTTGACTTGAATAAGCTCTCGGCGAAGCGGCGCTAGCTCCGCAATCTGCTTCTGGGACTCAAGCTCTTGACGCTCACGGGCTGCGATTTCATCCGCGGGGGCGACCAAAAGCACGTTGCCAATTTTTCGTTTGTCCAAGCCTTTGGTCTTGAGTACTAAATCAAGGGCCTGATCCCACGGCACATTTTGTAGGCGCAGCGTAATGTTGCCCGCTACTGTGTCGCTGGCGACGAGATTCAGATCAGTGAAATCGGCAATCAGCTGTAACACTGAGCGGACATCGATGTCCTGAAAGTTAAGCGATAACTTCTCACCACTGTATGCAAATCGCTCAGTCTTACGCTGATCTGCCTCATCCTGAGTCAGTGGTTTGATGCTGAGAGTGAGTTTGTTATCGGTTTGGTAAGCCAAATAGTCATAAAGACCCGTCGGCTCAATCACAATACTGGCCTTATCCGCCGCGCCGCTGGCGCTGACAAACTGTACCGGCGTGGCAAAATCTTTCACGTCAAGACGTACACGCAAAGCTTCCGGCAGCTGCGTTTTAGCGAAGTCGAGGCGAATTTTTCCACCCTGCTCTTGAATATCTGGGCTGACGCTTGCATCTGACAACGTGATGACAACGTTCCCTTCGCCGAGCTCTCCTCGCTGAAAATCAATATTACTGATTGACTTCCCTTGGGGAACAAACGCCTTTACGGGAGCAGGCGAAGGGGCAGCCGCTACTGGCGCGACGCCTGGGCGAGGCGCTGCACCGCCCTCACCAACGACAATAAATAAATTATTGCCCTCTGAACGCGTTTGGTAAGGTGCGAGGTTGGTAAGGTTGATAATCAACCTAGTTCGATCTTTAGCCTCGACAACAGTAAGGCTGCGCGCATTGCCCACGCCTAACTCTCGATTCTTGGAACCCAGCTTGTTGGCGACGCCTGGCAAATCCAGAGCAATCCTTGCAGGCTGCTCAATGGTGTATCCGCGCGGTGCAGCTACCGGCTCGTCAAACGTCAGTTTTAACTCGACACGGTCTCCTGGTAAAGCAGCTACATCGAGCGTCTTCAGATCGGCGGCCATCAAAGCAGGCGAGAGGACAATCGCCAGCAAGGGAAGACCAAAATGCTTTAATGAGCTTTTCATTATCAGGTTCCGTTGGGCAGACTGATTATTTTTTTTCATATTCACTACGCTCTTACGAGCGCTCCTTAATAGCGATGCTACGCGGACGCTCAAGCCAGCCGCCATCGCCATCGGGAACGATCTCGATAACATCAACCTTTGCCTCATCTATAGCCGTAATACGGCCATGATTGCGCCCAAGATAATCCCCAACCTTCACTCGATGAACACCACCGGCGCCGCTCACTAAGGCAAATACGCTCTGCTCATTACCCAAAGTTCCAACCATCTCAAAAATCTCAATATTGAAACCTTCCAGGAACTGGCGCACACGCGTTTCATCGGGTTTGACGTCTTGGGAACCCTTCTGTCGGCTGACGAGATCAATCTTAACCGGAGGTTGGAAAGGACTACGCAGCGCAGCAGCACTGTAGGTAAAACTCTCATAGGGCTTGAACTTGGGCAAAGGCTCAATCGAACCCTTGGGGCGATCACGGACTTCGTCCATGTAAGCCTGGAGATCACTAAATCCGCCACTCCCACCGCAGCCTGACAGGCTAGCTAGCGCAATCACCAGAAAAAGATAGGAACGCTTCATTATTTCTTCGCTCCTTGCTTGCTGCCGGCCCTGACGGGCGCTGCTTTTTCACCTTTTACTTCTTTATCATTGTATCGATACGTCTTAGCAAGAATACTCATACGGAGCTTCGATGTGCCGTCCGTGCTTGCCGGAACCACTTCAAAGTCATGCAGCGTCACGATACGCGGGAGGCTGGCTACACCGCTAACGAACGTTGCAAGATCATGATAAGCGCCCACCACTTTGATCTGAATTGGCAATTCTATATAGAACTGCTGAGTCACTTCGGGAAGCAATTTAATTTCTTCAAACTCGAGACCACTACCGAGCCCTGTACGCGTTATGTCCTCAAGAAGGCCCGGGACTTCAGTATCACTGGGAAGCTGGCGTAGCAAAGCACCGAAGGAGACTTCCATCTCCTGCATCTGCTCCTTATAGGCTTCAAGGTTTGCAGCCTGAAAGGCCTTGGTAGAAAACTGCTCTTTAAGTGTTGTCTCCTGGGCCTGACGCTGCTCCAGCTGAGCCTGTAAGTCCTTGAGATGGAAGTTATAACCAAGCGCTAGCCCAACAATCAGCAAAAGTACGCCGGCAATAAATTTAACTGGCGCAGGCCATGACCCCAAGTTGTTGAGGTCCAGATCGCCCAAGTCAACTTTACGTAGGCTATCGAGTGACTCACTCAAGCTCATTGCTTTGTCTCCTGCGCGTCGGTGGCCGGCTGTGTCTGCTGCACGGTTAAGCGAAACACATTAGCCTGATCTACAGCGCCGGCCGTAACTGCTTTGACCTCAGTCAAGTTGGGCGACTCTAGCCACTCAGACGCATCAAGATTGCGCATTAAATTCGATACCCGGTTATTCGACTCAGCAGCGCCTACCACTGCGATATTCTTGCCCGTCATCTTCAATGCCGTGAAGTACACCCCATCCGGCAGCGTACGCACCAATTGGTCAAAGACTCGGCCAATAATCGGACGATTACCCTGCAAGTCTTGAATGATCTTCATACGCTCCAGCAGCTGCTGGCGGCGCGTTTTCAGCTCACTGATTTCTTTTATACGGGCGTCAAGAACAGCAATTTCCTTACGCACAAATTCGTTTCGCGCAGTCTGTTGCTCGATGGCGCTGTTGAGGTACTGATCGCCCAAAAAAATCGTCCCCGCGGCAATGATCATCACCCCGCCGAGCGCCACCAAAAACCGCTGCTTGCGCTCTTCACGCAGCTGCTCTCGCCATGGAAGTAGGTTGATCCGTGCCATCAGTCGAAACTCCTCATCGCCAGACCGCATGCAATCATCAACGCGGGCGCATCGCTTGCGAGGGCGCCGGCGTTAACTTTGCTGCTCAGCGCCATGTCGGCGAACGGATTGGCCACCAATGTCTGGGTGCCGATCTTCTGCTGAATGAGGCGGTCGAGGTCCGGAATCGACGCAGTACCGCCAGCAAGCAGGATGTAGTCGACATCGTTGAATTGCCCGGCAGCGAAGAAGAACTGCAGCGAACGTGATACCTGCTGAACGACGGCTTCTTTGAACGGTTGCAAAACCTCGCTGTCGTAGTCATCCGGAAGGCCGCCTTGCTTCTTGGCGAGTCCAGCTTCTTCCATGGACAGGCCGTAACGTCGCTGAATTTCCTCAGTCAACTGACGCCCACCGAACAACTGCTCACGCGTGTAAATGGTGCGGCCGTTGTGGAGCACGCTGAGGGTAGTCATGGTTGCGCCGATGTCGACTACCGCAACTGTCAGTTCGTCATGCCCGCTGCCAAGCTGTTCAGACAACAGACCGAAAGCGCGCTCCAGGGCATAGGCTTCAACGTCTACGACTTTCGCGGTCAGGCCTGCCAGGGCGAGTGCCGCTTCGCGCACTTCGACGTTTTCCTTGCGGCACGCGGCCAGCAACACCTCAACGCGCTCAGGGTTGCGCGCGGACGCGCCCTGAACTTCGAAATCGATGGCCACTTCTTCAAGTGGGTAGGGAATGTATTGGTCCGCCTCGATCTTCAGCTGGTTCTCGAGGTCGTCGTCTGAGAGACCTGCCTCCATCTCGATCGTCTTGGTGATCACGGCCGAGCCCGCAACGGCGACAGCTGCGACTTTGACACCGCTCTTCGCCTTGGCCAACACGCGCGAAAGCGCCTGCCCCACGCCCTCAAGCTCGGCAATGTTTTTCTCGACCACCGCATTGGGCGGGAGTGGCTCGACAGCGTAGGCCTCTACCTTGTAGCGGCTTCCGGAGCGACTCAATTCGAGGAGCTTGACGGAGGTCGAACTGATATCGATCCCCAGCAGCGTATTCGCTTTCTTATTGAAGAGCCCTAGCACGACCGATTTCCTATTGGCATCCGCGACTTACGGACTATTTATGTTTTTCCACATTAAATAACAGTCTTGACAGAAGCGCAAATGGCTCCCCGAGGAAAAAACCGCTTATAATGTGAACGGTCTTTCTCTTTTTACACTGCTGTTCTCTTAACCCATTCTTTTATCTGGAAATCCAAACATTTTGATGCGTTTGTTGAAGTTCCTGCTCTGGTCCGGCGTTGCCATTTTTTGTGGGCTGCTGCTCAGTTTGAGCGGCGCCTTTCTTTACCTTAGCCCCAGCCTGCCGTCCGTCGAATCCTTGCGTAGCATTCAGCTGCAGATTCCGCTGCGTGTCTATAGCAGCGACGGCAAACTGATCGCTGAATTCGGCGAAATGCGACGCTCTCCGATTGCCTTTGATGACATCCCTGAAGATTTCATCAATGCCCTGCTGGCAGCTGAGGACGATAACTTCGCCAATCATTATGGCGTTGACGTGACAGGCCTGCTGCGCGCCGCTACGCAATTATTGAAAAGCGGGCAGATTCAGAGTGGCGGCAGCACCATCACCATGCAGGTGGCGAAGAACTTCTTCCTCACCAGCGAGCGCAGCTTTTCCCGTAAAACCACCGAAATTCTCCTGGCACTGCAGATTGAGCGCGAGCTGAGCAAAAACGAGATCCTTGAGCTGTACGTCAATAAGATCTACCTCGGCCATCGCGCATACGGCATCGAGGCAGCAGCTCAGGTTTACTACGGCAAGCCGATCCGCGAACTCTCGCTCGCTCAGCTGGCGATGATCGCCGGCCTCCCTAAAGCGCCGTCGCGCTTTAACCCACTGGTCAACCCTGAGCGTGCCAAGGAGCGCCGTGATTGGATCCTGGGCCGCATGCTGATGCTCGGCAAGATTGACCAGCCGCGTTATCAGGCCGCTATCGCCGAAGGCATTGATGCGCGTTACCACGTCCAGGCGCCTGAGGTACACGCGCCTTACGTTGCCGAAATGGCGCGTGCCGAGATGGTCGGTCGCTATGGCAGCGAGGCTTATACCGAAGGCTTCAACGTCACCACGACAGTGCCCAGCGACTTGCAGCAACTGGCTAATACGGCACTGCGTGAAGGCTTGATCAGCTACGACCAGCGCCATGGCTACCGCGGCCCTGAGAGTCGCCTACCCGGCATGGGCAAAGAGACGTGGCAGCAAGAATTGAGCAAACGCACCACTCTGGGTGGACTTGAGCCAGTGATTGTTACTCAGGTCGAAAAAAGCGGCCTGCTGGTACTCACGCGTGACGGCACAGAAGAAGCGGTGGCCTGGGACAGCATGAAGTGGGCCCGCCCCTACCTGAACACCAACAGCATGGGACCACGCCCGCAACAGCCGGCTGACGTCGTGCAGGTTGGTGACGTGGTGCGCGTGCAACGCCAGGACGATGGCAGCTTGCACTTCGTTCAGTTGCCCCAGGCGCAGAGCGCGCTGGTGTCCCTAGACCCGCAGAACGGCGCCATACGTGCACTGGTCGGTGGTTTCTCATTCGAGCAAAGCAACTATAACCGGGCGGTCCAGGCCAAGCGTCAGCCCGGTTCCAGCTTCAAGCCCTTTGTTTACAGTGCGGCGCTGGATAACGGCTACACCGCCGCCAGCCTGGTCAATGACGCGCCTATCGTCTTCGTCGACGAGTACCTGGATCAGGTCTGGCGACCGAAGAACGACAACAATACGTTCCTGGGCCCGATTCGCCTGCGCGAAGCGCTGTACAAGTCGCGCAACCTGGTATCGATCCGCCTGTTGCAGTCGCTGGGTATCGACAGCACGGTGGACTACATCACGCGCTTTGGTTTCAACAAGCAGGACCTACCGCGCAACCTGTCGCTCGCACTGGGCACCGCCAACCTGACGCCGATGGAAATTGCCACCGGCTGGACGGTTTTTGCCAATGGCGGACACAAGGTCCAGCCCTACCTGATTCAGCGTATCGACAATCGCCAGGGCGAAGCTTTGTTCGTCGCCAACCCGCCGACTGTACCGGACGGCAAACCCACCACTGAGATGCCCGCTGCCGTTCAATCGCCGGAGACCCAACTCGGGGCGCCGGCCAACTTGGGCCAGCAACTCGCTGCACAGGTACTGACACCCGAGCCCATCGCTGCCGAACAAATTATTGACGAGCGCACGGCGTTCATCATGACCAGCATGCTGCAGGACGTGATCAAGCGTGGTACAGGTCGCCGGGCCATGGCCCTGGGCCGTGACGACCTGGCAGGCAAGACAGGCACCACCAACGAGTCCAAGGACAGCTGGTTCTCCGGCTACAACGGCGATTACGTCACCACCGTGTGGGCAGGCTTCGACCAACCGGAAAGCCTCGGCCGGAACGAGTATGGCGGCACTGTGGCCCTGCCGATCTGGATGAACTTCATGGGCCCAGCGCTCAAAGACAAGCCCAGCCACCTGCCGCCCGAGCCGAGCGGGATCATGACGTTGCGCATTGACCCGCATAGCGGTCGCGCAGCCACGCCCGCCACAATGGATGCGTACTTCGAGCTGTTCAAAAGTGAAGACACGCCGCCCCCCATGTCGGAATTCGACCAGGGCTATGCGCCGGGCAGCCCACTGCCTGCCGATGAAGCAGCGCCTATCGACTTGTTCTGAGCCTCACGCCCAGCCGCGCCTGAGCCCTGATATAGAGGGGCTCAGGCTGCGGAATGCGAGCGCAGCTCAATTCCTCCCCCCGGCGATAGAAGCCAATACGGCACAACTTGACCTGCGCGCAGTGCCATACGCCAGGCACCTGCAATCATGCGCCGATACACGCGAGAATTTGTTCGCCAACGTTCGGCTTTGACGCCGCACAGTACACAGGCTCGAAGCACCGCCGTCACCTCTCCAACTCGACGGCCGCTTAAACGCGGGCAATAAAAAACCCGCTTCCAGAGGAAGCGGGTTTTTCGACTCGCGCAGATGGCCGAAGCCATCTGCATACAGCCACAGCCTTAGCCGTTGAACACTTGGTCCACTGAGGTCAGCGGGTAGTGCTTCGGGTACGGCAGCGTGGCAACACCCGACTCGATGGCGGCCTTGGCCACAGCATCGCAGACAACGGTGATCAGGCGCTTGTCCATCGGCTTCGGAATGATGTACTCACGACCGAACTCCAGCTTGATACCGCCGTAGGCATCACAGACATCCTGCGGTACCGGCAGCTTGGCCAGTTCGCGCAGGGCGGTGGCCGCAGCGATCTTCATCTCTTCGTTGATGCGTGTGGCACGTACGTCCAGTGCACCGCGGAAGATGAACGGGAAGCCGAGCACGTTGTTGACCTGGTTCGGGTAGTCCGAACGGCCGGTGGCCATGATCACGTCGTTACGGGTCGCGTGCGCCAGTTCCGGGCTGATTTCCGGGTCCGGGTTGGAGCAGGCGAATACCACAGGGTTTGGCGCCATGCGCTTGAGGTCATCAGCGGACAGCAGGTTAGCGCCCGACAGGCCGACGAACACATCAGCACCGTCCAGGGCATCAGACAGGGTGCGCTTGTCGGTTTCAGTGGCGAAGACCGCCTTGTACTGGTTCAGGTCATCGCGGCCGGCGTGGATAACGCCTTTGCGGTCGATCATGAAGATATTCTCGACCTTGGCACCCATGCTCACCAGCAGCTTCATGCAGGAGATAGCAGCAGCGCCAGCGCCCAGGCAGACGATCTTCGCCTCTTCCAGGGTCTTGCCCGCGATTTCCAGCGCATTGAGCATGCCGGCAGCGGTCACGATCGCGGTACCGTGCTGGTCGTCGTGGAACACCGGAATGTCGCACTGCTCGATCAGCGCACGCTCGATCTCAAAGCACTCAGGCGCCTTGATGTCTTCGAGGTTGATGCCACCGAAGGTGATGGAGATACGCTTGACGGTGTCGATGAACGCCTGCGGGCTCTCGGCATCGACTTCGATATCAAACACGTCGATGCCGGCAAACCGCTTGAACAGTACACCCTTGCCTTCCATGACAGGCTTGGATGCCAGCGGGCCGAGGTCACCCAGGCCGAGGATGGCAGTGCCGTCGGAAATCACGGCAACCAGGTTGCCCTTACCGGTGTAGCGATAGGCCAATTCCGGATCGCGGGCGATCTCGCGGACCGGCTCGGCGACGCCTGGGCTGTAGGCAAGCGCCAGGTCACGAGCAGTGGCAGTAGGCTTAGTGAGTTCGACGCTGAGCTTTCCCGGACGGGGCAGAGCGTGGTACTCGAGAGCGGCTGTTTTAAGATCAGACATAGTGGCGTTCCGCTTTTTTGGCTGTTGACAGGCAGGCGGCCGAGGATACGCAAGTTGCATAGAGCTGCACAAGACTGTTCGGTCACCCTGAGGCCATGGGCCAGCAGGCTGTTGAAAAACCTAGGCAAATCAGACAGGAACGACGGGGTAACTGGCGCATGGGCACTGCGCATCGGCAGGCCGGGGCCGCCACAAGCGGGCGTTTGGCGCTCCCATCTCACTGCGCGCCGAGCTGGCTACTGGCACTGGCGCTGCGCTGGATATCTATCGGTGTGACCAGACCAATGACCTGCTAACGGACCAGCTTTACCCAGTCGCCAGGGCGCGGCTCGCCGGCCGGGTAGAGGTTATTCAGCAGGCGCAGACGTGCCTCCGCCTCATCACCCAATACACTGCCCCGCGCCAGCGACGCCATGCTATAGCCAGCCTTGACGCGATGCAGGTACAGGCGCTGTGGCTGCGCCAAGGGCCGCTCGGCTGCGGTCATTGCTCGCAGGCTCTGAATCACCTCGAGGAATGCACGATCCTGAGTCTGCAAGGCTGCATTACGCACCACAGCGATGAACAGATAAGCCCGCTCACCCTGCACGACTGCGGCGACACGTCGCACGGGGTTACCCGGCAGCAAGGCGGTGTAACCCTCAAAATCACCGTGGCTCCAACGCGCACCGGACTGCAACGCGACACCGGCAGCGCGCTGGTGCAGAAACGCCTCGGGTGCCAGGCGCTGCGTGTTGTCTTCCAGGGTCATGGCCACAAATGCCTGCTGATCGGCACTGTGCACAATCAGCGCATCAGGCCGATTGACCAGCGACCAGCCGGGCGCGAAGCCCAGGGTGAAACCCAGCTCGGCGTGGTAGAAGCGCTGGCCGCGACGCACCCCAGTCGCCTCGGAGTCGCCAAACGGCAGGCCCTCCAAGCGCTTGAGAAACACCTCACGGTTAACCCGCTGCTGCCCGGTAGCCAGGGCCCTGGCGGGGCCGAGTACTTCTTGCAGGCGTCGATCATTGTCAGGGTGGGTATCGAACAACCCGTGATAACCACTGGCTGGCTGAGGCTGGCCGCGCCGGGCGGCCTGATCACGGGCGAAGGTTTCCTGATTCTTGAGGACCTCAACCACACTGATCATCGCCTGCGGGTCGTAACCACTGCGCGCCAGGTATTGAGCGCCGAGACCGTCAGCCTCCAGCTCCATGTCGCGACCGTAGCCGCTGACCAGCGCACCACCCAGGGCATTGGTCAGGTCGGCAGCAGCGCCGACCCCCGTACCAATGGCGACCGCCTGGCCCAGCAGCCCCCAGGCCGTCGACTGGCTTTGCTGCTGCACGCTATGGCGCGCCGTGACATGCCCCACTTCATGCCCCAGAACAGCGGCTAATTCCGCCTCGGAGTTGAGGTAGGCAAGCAAGCCGCGATGGATATAGATGTAGCCGCCCGGCAACGCGAAGGCATTGATGTCGGCACTGTCGACCACCGTAAACTGGTAACCGAGTTGGCTGCGGTGACTGGCGCGCGCGACCTGCTCACCAATCTGCTGCACATAGGTCTGCAGCGCGTCATCGGCGTGCCGCGGATTCTGCTTGGCGATTTCCTGGTTGTAGCGCCGGCCGAGGTCGAGCTCTTGCTGCTCGCTCATCATCACGAAGTTGCTACGCCCGGTGGCCGGATTGACCGCGCACCCCGCCAGCAACACGAGCGCGATAGCGCACAGAACAAGCCTCATGGCAGCACCTCGAGCATGGTGGGGTGGGTCAATGGCAGCATCCAGCGCGCCTGCCCGGGTTTTACGCCGCCGCGCCGCGAGCGGTCAATCACCCAGCCGCGGACCTCGACATCTTTACCCGCCAAGCGCTGCAAAGCGCGCTCATCGAAATCAGCGAATGCCTGCGGGGCGACACGCACCACCAGCGAGCCCGGCATTTCCAGCCAGAGCCCGCCGCGGTTGCGCGCCACCTCGCGCACTGTGCCAGTGACGATAGCGAAGCCGCCCGCACGCAACTGCTCGGCCTGTACCAGCGGCGGCCGCGCCCATAACCCCAGGCGTTGAGTGCGTGCCTGGACCTCGGCGCTACGCAGGCACTCATCCAGGGCAGTATTGGGCGCAATGGCTACGCGCAGCGCCAGCCCTTCAGCCAGTAGCTGCGCCTCCAGATTGCGGCCACGCGGGTCATACAGATGCGCCAAGGTGCGACCGTAGTGGTCCTTGGCTTGCTTCCCCGCCACCAGGCCGACACGCCCATCGGCGGCGTCGACCAGCGCCTGCAGGCGCTGGCGCGCCGCGTTGGCAAAGGGTTCGGCAGGGCGCTGCTTGCGCGCCACTTCGGGGGCATTCAAACCGATCAAGCGTACGCTGCGACCATCGCGCAGGCGCACAGTGTCACCGTCGACCACCCGCTGCACCTGCACAGGCGTGACCTGAGCTGGCACCGGACAGAAGGCGTGAGCCAGCGAGCAAAAAACGCTGGCCATGAAAAAGGCGCCCACTAGGGACGCCTTCTTCAATGATGCGATATCAACCATCAGGCTGCTCGCAGCAGTCGGTCACTTACTTGGCGCCGAACATGCCGAAACGCTGCTTGAAGCGGTCAACACGGCCACCGGTGTCCAGCATTTTCTGCTTGCCGGTGTAGAACGGGTGGCATTCGTTGCACACGTCCAGGCTCAGCGGCTTAACCAGGGTGGAACGGGTTTCGATGACATTGCCGCAGCTGCAAGTAGCGGTAATGGCTTCGTAAGTCGGGTGGATATCAGCTTTCATGGTGTATTCCTCGGTAATGTGTGCCGCCACCCAACCCGTTGTCAGGTACCGCACGGAAATAGGTCGCGGATCATACCAGACACACCCCGCGATGCAAGCCACGCGGGATGCCGGTGGTCGCCATGCTAAGATCGCCGCCTGTTTCTGGAGCCCACGCGTGTCCGACCTGATCCTGCGCCTCGCCCTGCCCTCGCCCCTGCGCCGCCTGTTCGACTACCTCCCGCCAGCGGGTACGGTGCCGACTGGCCTGCAGCCGGGCATGCGCGTACGCGTACCCTTCGGCCGCCGTGAGCTGATCGGTATTCTGGTCGAGGTTGATACCCAGAGCGAGGTGCCCGCCGCCAAACTCAAGCCCGCCCTGCAACTGCTCGATGCCCAATCGCCAGTGCCGCCGGCATTCTTCAGCCTGTGCCTGTGGGCCGCGCAGTACTACCAACACAGCCTCGGCGACACCCTCAGCTGGGCGTTGCCGGTGCTGTTACGCCAGGGCGAGCCGGCCGAGGCGCGCCAGGAGCGCTTCTGGTGCATCGCAGCCGAGGCCCGCCTGGACGACCCACGCCTTAGTCGTGCGCCGCGCCAGCGTGATGCACTCAAGACCATCGCCCAGCACCCGCATGGCGTGGCGCACGCCCTGCTCAGCCAACTGCAACTGAATAAAGACAGCCTCGAGCTGCTGCGTGAAAAAGGCCTGGTGCACATCGAGGTGCGGCGCCACGCCAATACGCCTCGGCCAACCAACTGGCTGGCCCAGCCCGAGCTGCCGCTCAACCCGGAACAACGCAGCGCGGTCGAAGCCATCCGCAGTGGTTTCGGCGGTTTTACCGCTTTCCTCCTCGCGGGGGTCACCGGCAGCGGCAAGACCGAGGTGTACCTGCAACTGATCCGCGAAACCCTCGAAGCCGGCAAACAGGCCCTGGTGCTGATCCCCGAGATCAACCTCGGCCCGCAGACCCTGGCGCGCTTCGAGCGCCGATTCAATGCGCGCATCGCCCTGCTGCACTCCGGCATCAATGATCGCGAGCGCCTGGACGCCTGGCTCGCCGCCCGCGACGGCGAAGCCGACATCATCATCGGTACGCGCTCGGCGCTGTTCACACCGATGCTGCGCCCCGGCCTGATCATCATCGACGAAGAACACGACGCGTCCTATAAACAGCAGGAAGGCTTGCGCTACCACGCCCGCGACCTGGCCCTGGTACGCGCGCGCCAGGAACAGATACCGATCGTCCTCGGCTCGGCCACCCCCTCGCTGGAAAGCCTGCACAACGCCCATGCCGGGCGCTACGCCATGCTGCGCTTGACCCAGCGGGCTGGCGGCGCTCAGCCGCCGCGTTTCCTGCGCCTGGACGTAAAGAGTCGTCCACTCGACTCAGGCATCTCCGGCCCCCTGCAACAGGCTATCGGGCAGACGCTGAAAGCCGGCCAGCAGGTGTTGGTATTTCTCAACCGCCGCGGCTTTGCCCCCACGCTGCTGTGCCATGACTGCGGCTGGCTGTCGGAATGCCCACGCTGTGACGCGCGCATGACCGTGCACCAGCGCTCACGCGAACTGCGCTGCCACCACTGCGGCCACAGCGAGCGCCAGCCGAGCAACTGCCCAACCTGCAATAACGTCGACCTGCGCCCGGTCGGCGCCGGCACCGAGCGCGCCGAAGAACGCCTGGCAATTCTCTTCCCCGACGTCCCGGTACTGCGCGTAGACCGCGACAGCACCGCGCGCAAGGACGCCATGAGCACCCTGTACACCACGGTGCAGCGCGGCGAGCCGTGCATCCTCGTCGGTACCCAGATGCTCGCCAAGGGCCATCACTTCCCGCGGGTCACCCTGGTGGCGATTCTCGATGCTGACGGCGGGCTGTTCTCCGCTGATTTTCGCGCCAGCGAGCGCATGGCCCAGCTGATCGTCCAGGTTGCCGGCCGCGCCGGGCGCGCGGAAGAGCCAGGCAAGGTGATCATCCAGAGCCACCTGGCCGACCATCCGCTGCTGGTGCAATTGACTGAACAGGGCTACTTCGCCTTCGCCGAACAGGCATTGAGCGAACGCCGCGGCGCCGGCCTGCCGCCGTTTTGCCACCTCGCCCTGCTGCGCGCCGAGGCGCACAAGCCGGGCCAGGCCGAAGGCTTCCTCGACGAAGCCTGCACCGAGGCCGAACAGTTACTGGCTGATTTCGACTTACACGGCGTCGAACTGCTCGGCCCGATCCCGGCGCCCATGGAACGCCGCGCCGGCCGTTACCGTGCACAGTTGCTGGTCCAGGCCAACGCCCGCGCACCGCTGCACCGCCTGCTCGGCACCTGGATGCAACGCCTGGAAAGCCTGCCTGCCGGCCGCGCTGTGCGCTGGTCGCTGGACGTCGACCCGATCGATTTGTTCTAGGGCGCGCCGTGCGCACCACCTGTTCGAGCACTGCTGGTGCACACGGCACTCCCTACAAGTGATGGCTTGCAGCTTGCCGCTGCTTCTATAATGCGCAGTTTTCAACCAGCGCCCCAGGGCGCCGCCGCCCCAACGGCCGACCGAGCAGACCATGAAAGACAGCATTCGCCACCTGATCCAGCAAGCCTTGACCCGCCTCACTGCCGACGGCGTATTGCCCGAAGGCCTGAGCCCGGCCATTCAGGTGGAGAACACCAAAGACAAGACCCACGGCGACTTCGCCAGCAACATCGCCATGATGCTGGCAAAGCCCGCAGGGATGAAGCCACGTGACCTGGCAGAAAAGCTGATCGCCGCGCTGCCGGCTGATGCCGGCATCAGCAAAGTCGAAATCGCCGGTCCCGGCTTCCTCAATTTCTACCAGAACACCGAGGCTCTGGCCGCGCGTCTGGACGCCCTGCTGGCCGATGCCAAACTCGGCGTGCGCAAGGCCGGCCCGGCGCAGCGCGTGGTGGTCGATCTGTCCGCGCCTAACCTGGCCAAAGAGATGCACGTCGGCCACCTGCGCTCGACCATCATCGGTGACGGCGTGGCACGGGTACTGGAGTTCCTCGGTGATGACGTTATCCGGCAGAACCATGTCGGTGACTGGGGTACTCAGTTCGGCATGCTGCTGGCTTACATGCAGGAAAATCCGGCCGCCGCAGATAGCCAACTGGCCGACCTGGAGGGCTTCTACCGCGCGGCAAAGAAGCGCTTCGATGAGTCTCCCGAATTCGCCGAGCGCGCCCGCGAACTGGTGGTGCAACTGCAAGCCGGCGATGCGGACTGCCTGCGCCTGTGGCACCGCTTCAATGATATTTCCCTGAGCCACTGCCAGGCGCTGTACGACCGCCTTGGTGTGAAGCTGAGCATGGCCGACGTCAAGGGCGAGAGCGCCTACAACGACGACCTGGCCAACGTGGTCGCCGACCTCAAGGCCAAGGGCCTGCTGAGCGAAAGCGAAGGCGCCCAGTGTGTATTCATGGACGCGTTCAAGAACGCCGACGACAACCCGCTGCCCCTGATCGTGCAGAAGGCCGGCGGCGGTTACCTGTACGCCACCACCGACCTAGCCGCCACGCGCTACCGCGCCAACGTGCTGAAAGCCGACCGCGCGCTGTACTTCGTCGATCAGCGCCAGGCCCTGCACTTTCAGATGGTCTTTACCGCTGCGCGCCTGGCCGGTTTCGTCCCAGCCAGCATGCAACTGGAACACATGGGCTTCGGCACCATGAACGGTGCAGACGGTCGCCCGTTCAAAACCCGCGACGGCGGCACGGTAAAACTGGTCGATCTGCTCGATGAAGCCGAAGAACGCGCCTACACCTTGGTCAAGGGTAAGAACCCCGAACTGCCCGAAACCGAACTGCGGCAGATCGCCCGCGCCGTAGGCATTGGCGCGGTGAAGTACGCCGACCTGTCCAAGCACCGCACCAGCGATTACCGCTTCAACTTCGAGCTGATGCTGAGCTTCGAGGGCAACACTGCGCCCTACTTGCTGTACGCCTACACCCGTGTGGCCAGCATTTTCCGCAAACTGGGTAAAGGCTTCGCGGAGATCGAAGGCAATCTCGACCTGCAGGCCGCGCACGAAATCGAACTGGCCGGCAAGCTCGCTCAATTTGCCGAAGTGCTCGCCGGCGTGGCCGACAAGGGCGAGCCGCACCTGCTCTGCGCGTATCTGTATGACCTGGCCGGGCTGTTCTCCAGCTTCTACGAAAACTGCCCGATTCTCTCTGCCGAAGACGACGCCGTACGCAACAGCCGCCTGCGCCTGGCCGCCCTGACCGGCCGTACGCTCAAGCAGGGCCTGGAACTGCTCGGCCTGGAAACCCTGGAGCGCATGTAAATGGCTGCCCGCAAAAAGGCGCCGGCCAAGCGCGGCGCCAGCCGCTACAAGGCGCCCGCGAAAAAGCCCGTCCCTGGTTGGATCTGGCTCGCCTGCGGGCTGATCGTCGGGGTATTCGTGATGACCCTGATGAACCTCGAACCGGGCAGCGATGCGGTCAAGCGTGATCGTGGTGAACAGGCGCGCAGTAACAGCCCGGCCAGCGTGCCAAAGCCGGCAACAGACGAGCCGAACAAGCCCAAGTACGACTTTTATACGCTGCTGCCAGAATCCGAAGTCATCGTGCCACCGGACGCGCTGCCACCTGCAACGCCACCGGTTGCCGAAGTCAAACCGGTAACCCCGGAAGAGGCTGCGAAGATTGACGCCGAGCGCGCCCAGGCTGCGCTCAACGGCCAGGTCCCGCCACCGCCACCGCCGGTGGTCGAACCCGTCGCGCAAGCGCCGCTGACCACGCAGTTTTTCCTCCAGGCCGGCTCCTTCCGCCGCAAGGACGACGCCGAAAGCGTGCGTGCGCAGATCATCCTGCTGGGCCAGAGCGTGCGTGTAGAGTCGGGCACCGTGCGCGAAGAAACCTGGCACCGTGTGCTGGTCGGTCCGTTCACCAGCCGCGAGCAACTCGCCCAATCGCAGAAAGCCCTGGCCGCCAACGGCTTTAGCAACCTGCTGCTGCAACAGCGCCAGGGCCGCTAGCAGGCCGTTGCAAAACGTAGGCGAGGCAGGCAAGACAAGGCAAAAACGGCCGAGGAAGCGCAGTTTACGAGCTGTAAATGAGCATTCCGAGGCCGTTTTTAACGCAGTATTGCCAACGCAGGTAGTTTTTCAACGGCCTGCTGAAGCAATCTGTTGTTACAGCCGATGCTCCGCCGCCGGCAATCAATCGCCCCTTCACGGTTGAAAAGCCGACAGCGCTCCCCCATCTGAGTTTTTATCCGGGCAAATTCGCCCCGCAGTGTGGAGACGCTCCTCTTGACCACCATCGTTTCAGTGCGCCGCAACGGCAAAGTCGTCATGGGTGGCGACGGCCAGGTATCCCTTGGCAATACCGTGATGAAAGGCAATGCCAAGAAAGTTCGGCGCCTGTACCACGGCCAGGTGCTCGCCGGCTTTGCTGGCGCCACGGCTGACGCCTTCACCTTGTTCGAGCGCTTCGAAGGCCAGCTGGAAAAGCACCAGGGTCACCTTATTCGCGCCGCGGTCGAGCTGGCCAAAGACTGGCGCACCGACCGCTCCCTGAGCCGCCTGGAAGCCATGTTGGCTGTGGCCAACAAAGACGCCTCCTTGATCATCACCGGCAATGGCGACGTGGTTGAGCCCGAACAGGGCCTGATCGCCATGGGTTCCGGCGGCGGTTTCGCCCAGGCTGCGGCCATGGCCCTGCTGCAGAAAACCGATTTGAGCGCCCGTGAAATCACCGAAGCGGCGCTGAACATCGCCGGCTCCATCTGTGTCTTCACTAACCAGAATTTGACTATTGAGGAAGAGGATTGCGCTGAGTAAGCGCGCCTTCCGTTGGAGTATCGCCGCATGTCCATGACACCCCGCGAGATCGTTCACGAACTCAACCGCCACATCATCGGCCAGGACGACGCCAAGCGCGCCGTGGCCATTGCCCTGCGCAACCGCTGGCGGCGCATGCAGCTGCCCGCCGAGCTGCGCGCCGAGGTCACGCCAAAGAACATTCTGATGATCGGCCCGACCGGTGTCGGCAAGACCGAGATTGCCCGTCGCCTGGCCAAGCTGGCCAATGCCCCGTTCATCAAGGTCGAAGCGACCAAGTTCACCGAAGTCGGCTATGTCGGGCGCGATGTCGAATCGATCATCCGCGACCTGGCCGATGCAGCCATCAAGATGCTGCGCGAGCAGGAAATGGTCAAAGTACGCCACCGCGCCGAAGACGCCGCAGAGGACCGTATCCTCGACGCGCTGCTGCCGCCTGCGCGCACTGGTTTTAACGAAGACGCCGCGCCTGCCAGCGATTCCAACACCCGCCAGCTGTTCCGCAAGCGCCTGCGCGAAGGTCAGCTGGACGACAAGGACATCGAGATCGAAGTCGCGGATACGCCGGCGGGCATCGAGATCATGACCCCGCCGGGTATGGAAGAGATGACCAGCCAGTTGCAGAACCTGTTCTCCAACATGGGCAAGGGCAAGAAGAAGAGCCGCAAACTCAAAGTCAAAGAAGCCCTGAAGCTGGTGCGCGACGAAGAAGCCGCGCGCCTGGTCAACGAGGATGAACTCAAAGCCCTCGCACTGGAGGCCGTCGAGCAGAACGGCATCGTCTTCATCGACGAAATCGACAAGGTCGCCAAGCGCGGCAACACCGGCGGCGCCGATGTCTCCCGTGAAGGCGTGCAGCGTGACCTGCTGCCGCTGATTGAAGGTTGCACAGTCAACACCAAACTGGGCATGGTCAAAACAGACCACATTCTGTTTATCGCCTCCGGCGCCTTCCACCTGAGCAAACCGAGCGATCTGGTGCCCGAGCTGCAGGGTCGTCTGCCGATTCGTGTGGAGCTCAAGGCCCTGTCGCCGAGTGACTTCGAGCGCATTCTCAGCGAACCCCATGCCTCGCTCACCGAGCAGTACGCCGCCCTGCTGAATACCGAAGGCCTGGGCATCGAGTTCATGGCCGACGGCATCAAGCGCATCGCTGAGATCGCCTGGCAGGTCAACGAGAAGACCGAGAACATCGGTGCTCGTCGCCTGCATACGCTGCTCGAACGCCTGCTCGAAGAGGTGTCTTTCAGCGCGGGCGACCTCGCCGGCCAGCAGAACGGCACGCCAATCCGCATTGATGCCGACTACGTCAACAGCCACCTCGGCGATCTGGCCAAGGACGAAGACCTGTCGCGTTACATCCTCTGATAACAGCCGCAAGTTGCATGCTACAAGCCGCAAGCACCCCGCTTAGGCTTGTAGCGTGAGGCTTGTCACTTGGAGCGGCGCCATGCCCATTCCCAGCGCGATCAAACTGCATAAAGCGTCCAAGCTGCTTGAACTGCGCTATGGCGATCAGCACTACCAGTTACCTGCCGAATTTCTGCGTGTGCATTCCCCCTCGGCGGAAGTACAGGGCCACGGCAAACCCATTCTGCAAACCGGCAAACTGCATGTTGCCCTGACCGGCCTGGAGCCGGCCGGCAACTACGCGCTCAAGCTGATCTTCGACGACGGCCACGACAGCGGCCTGTTCACCTGGGATTACCTGCACCAGTTGGCCACGCGCCAGGCCGAACTGTGGCAGGACTATCTCGACACCCTCGCCGCCGCCGGCAAATCCCGCGATCCCGACATCTCGCCCGTGCGCCTGATGCTGTAACCCTCGTGCCAGAGCCTGCCGGCTCGGTGCGCCAAACAATGCCGGCGGTTAGAGCGCATTTTCTAATCCGCATGGGCATACTCTTCGGCAGATTCAGCCGCGCCTAGCGGCTTGCGCAAACCTCCAAACTCGGGTAACCAAGGAACTGGCAGATTCCCGTCGTCGGCGTTTAACCGCGGCGGCACGAAGCGGAGTGGTTCCGCCACCCGGCAACCTGAGCAGTACCTGGCCTTCAACCTGTGTCGCCGCGCGCGCAGGCCCGCCTGTACTGGCCTGGACAATGGAGCGTCGTAGATGAGTGACAAGAACAATGATGACCTGAAACGCCAGGCGTCCGAGAACACCCTCGGGCTCAACCCGGTTATCGGCATTCGCGGCAAAGACCTGTTGACCTCCGCGCGCATGGTGCTTACCCAAGCCATCCGCCAGCCCTTCCATAGCGCCAAACACGTTGCGCATTTCGGCCTTGAACTGAAGAACGTTCTGCTCGGCCAGTCCGCCCTCAAACCTGAAGACGGTGATCGCCGTTTTGCCGACCCGGCCTGGAGCCAGAATCCGCTGTATCGTCGCTACCTGCAGACCTACCTGGCCTGGCGCAAGGAGCTGCACGACTGGGTCGAGCACAGCAACCTGTCTGAGCAGGACGCCAGCCGTGGGCACTTCGTGATCAACCTGATGACCGAAGCCATGGCCCCGTCCAACAGCATGGCCAACCCGGCCGCGGTCAAACGCTTCTTCGAAACCGGCGGCAAAAGCCTGCTTGATGGCCTCTCGCACCTGGCCAAGGACATGGTCAACAACGGCGGCATGCCGAGCCAGGTCAACATGGATGCCTTCGAGGTTGGCAAGAACCTCGCCACCACCGATGGCTCCGTGGTGTTTCGCAACGATGTGCTGGAGTTGATCCAGTTCAGCCCCATCACCGAGAGCGTGCACGAGCGCCCGCTGCTGGTGGTACCGCCGCAGATCAACAAGTACTACGTGTTCGACTTGTCACCGGAGAAGAGCCTGGCGCGCTTCCTCCTGCGCAGCCAGGTGCAGACCTTCGTGGTGAGCTGGCGCAACCCGACCAAGGCGCAGCGCGAATGGGGCCTGTCGACCTACATCGCCGCACTCAAGGAAGCCATTGAGGTGATCTGCTCGATCACCGGCAGCAAAGACCTGAACATGCTCGGCGCCTGCTCGGGCGGTCTGACTACAGCCTCGCTGCTGGGCCACTATGCGGCGCTGGGCGACCAGAAGGTGCACGCCCTGACCCTGCTGGTCAGCGTACTCGACACCCAACTCGACACCCAGGTGGCGCTGTTCGCCGACGAGAAAACGCTGGAGGCGGCCAAACGCCGCTCCTATCAGTCAGGCGTGCTGGAAGGCAGCGACATGGCCAAGGTATTCGCCTGGATGCGCCCCAACGACCTGATCTGGAACTACTGGGTCAACAACTACCTGCTGGGTAACGAGCCACCGGTTTTCGATATTCTTTACTGGAACAACGACACCACCCGCTTGCCGGCGGCCCTGCATGGCGAGTTCATCGACATGTTCCAGACCAACCCGCTGACCCGTGCGGGCGCGCTGGAAGTCTGCGGCACACCCATCGACCTCAAGCAGGTGACCTGCGATTTCTTCTGCGTGGCGGGCACCACCGACCACATCACGCCGTGGGACTCGTGCTACAAGTCCGCCCACCTGTTTGGCGGTAAATGCGAGTTCGTGCTGTCCAACAGCGGTCATATCCAGAGCATTCTCAACCCGCCGGGTAACCCCAAGGCGCGTTATATGACCAACACCGAGATGCCGCTGGACCCACGCGCCTGGCAGGAAAGCTCGACCAAACACACCGATTCCTGGTGGCTGCACTGGCAAAAATGGCTGGCCGAGCGTTCCGGCAAACTGCGTAACGCGCCCACCAGCCTTGGCAACAAGAAACACCCGGCCGGCGAGGCCGCACCGGGTACCTACGTGCACGAGCGTTAACAGACCGCGTGCGCAGCTTTGCCCGCGGCACCGGGATGTGCCGCTCGCCCAGGCGCGCAAGCGCGGGGTGATCAGGCCTGGCCTGGTGGTTCTGGAAGGGGGCGGGATGCTCACGACCAGTGAATAACTTTATAGGGCGTCTGCGCATGTCGTTACCCTTCGTGTTCCGCACCATCGACCTGGATGGCCAGACCATCCGCACCGCCGTGCGTCCGGGCAACAGCGGCATGGCGCCGCTGCTGATCTTCAACGGCATCGGCGCCAACCTCGAGCTGGTCATGCCCTTTGTCGCGGCCCTCGACCCAGAGCTGGAAGTGATCGCCTTCGATGTACCGGGTGTTGGTGGGTCATCAACGCCCAACACGCCCTATCGCTTTCCTGGCCTGGCAAAGCTCGCGGCCCGCATGCTCGACTACTTGGATTACGGCCAGGTCAACGCCATTGGCGTGTCCTGGGGCGGTGCCCTGGCCCAGCAATTCGCCCACGACTACCCCGAACGCTGCAAGAAGCTGGTGCTTGCCGCCACCTCTGCCGGCGCCGTGATGGTGCCGGGCAAACCCAAGGTGCTCTGGCGCATGGCCAGCCCGCGACGCTATGTGCAGCCCTCGTACGGCGTGCACATTGCGCCGGATATTTATGGCGGTGCGTTCCGGCGCGACCCGCAACTGGCCCTGGCCCACGCGAGCAAGGTGCGCTCCGGCGGCAAGATGGGTTACTACTGGCAGCTGTTCGCCGGCCTCGGCTGGACCAGCATCCACTGGCTGCACAAGATCACCCAACCGACCCTGGTCTTGGCCGGCGATGATGACCCGCTAATCCCGCTGGTCAACATGCGCTTGCTGGCCTGGCGCATTCCCAACTCGGAGCTGCACGTGATCGATGATGGGCACCTGTTTCTCGTCACCCGTGCCGAGGCCGTGGCGCCGATCATCATGAAGTTTCTGGAAGAAGAACGTCAGCGCGCCGTCATGCACCCCCGCCCCCTGCCCGCACGCACACATTGACCCAACACTGCACCACCCCGGTGCTACGCTGTTACCCCCAGGCCACATGAACGTGCGCCTGCTGCACCGAGGTGAGGCGGCGACGCGTCTGGCTCGCACCTGAGCGCGTCTTGGTATACGCCTTGCTGCGGCTCGTACATCAGCAGTCTCTACGGCATAACGACGGAGTGTTAAACCATGCGAGACCAGCCACGCAGCGGCAAGCAACTGCCCGCACCGGCCAGCTTCATGAACGCGCAGAACGCGGTGATTGGCGTACGCGGACGCGACCTGCTATCGACTGTGCGCACCCTGGCCTTGCAAGGCCTCAAGCAACCCCGGCACAGCGCGCGGCATTTGTTCGCGCTCGGCGGTCAACTGGGTCGCGTGCTGCTGGGGGATGCGCCCCACGCGGTGAACCCGAAAGACACCCGCTTCGCCGATCCGACCTGGCACCTGAACCCTTTTTACAAACGCAGCCTGCAAGCCTACCTGGCCTGGCAGAAACAGCTGGCGCTGTGGATCGACGAAAGCGACCTGTCGGCCGATGACCGCACCCGCGCACGTTTTATCGCCACCCTGCTGGGCGATGCACTCTCGCCGTCCAACACCCTGCTTAACCCGCTCGCGCTCAAGGAGCTGTTCAACAGTGGCGGCGCCAGCGTGTTCAAAGGGCTTAACCACCTGGCCGAGGACCTGCTGCACAACGACGGCATGCCCAGCCAGGTCAGCAAGCATGCCTTCGAAGTGGGCCGTAACCTGGCAGCCACACCCGGTGCCGTGGTGTTTCGCAACGAGCTGCTGGAGCTGATCCAGTACCGTCCCATGAGTGAAAAGCAGCACGTACGCCCGCTGCTGATCGTGCCGCCGCAGATCAACAAGTACTACATTTTCGACCTGTCCAACGACAAGAGCTTCGTCCAGTACGCGCTGAAAAACAGCGTGCAGACCTTCATCATCAGCTGGCGCAACCCGGATGCCCGCCATCGCGAGTGGGGCCTGTCGAGCTATGTACAGGCCCTGGAAGAAGCCATCGATGTGTGCCGCGAAATAACCGGCAGCAAGGACGTCAACCTGCTCGGCGCCTGTGCCGGCGGCCTGACAAGCGCGGCCCTGCAGGGTCACCTGCAAGCCAAGCGGCAACTGCGCAAGGTGGCCAGCGCCACCTACCTGGTCAGCCTGCTCGACAGCCAGATCGACAGCCCCGCCATGCTGTTTGCCGATGAGCTGACCCTGGAAGCGGCCAAGCGCCGCTCCTATCAGCAGGGCGTGCTCGACGGCCGCGACATGGCAAAGGTGTTCGCCTGGATGCGCCCCAACGACCTGATCTGGAACTACTGGGTCAACAACTACCTGCTCGGCAAGCAACCCCCGGCGTTCGACATCCTCTACTGGAACAACGACAACACCCGCCTGCCAGCCGCACTGCATGGCGACTTGATCGATTTCTTCAAGCACAACCCACTGACCCGCCCTGGCGGCCTGGAAATCTGCGGCACCCCCATCGACCTGCAGAAGGTAACGGTCGACAGCTTCAGCGTCGCGGGCGTCAATGACCACATCACGCCCTGGGACGTGGTCTACCGCTCGACCCTGCTGCTGGGCGGCAAACGCCGCTTCATTCTGTCCAACAGTGGTCATATCCAGAGCATCCTCAACCCGCCGGGCAACCCCAAAGCCACCTACAGCGAGAACACCACACTCAGCAGTGATCCCCGCGCCTGGTTTTACGACGCCGCCCAGGTGCAGGGCAGTTGGTGGCCGCAGTGGCTGAGCTGGTTGCAGGAACGCTCCGGCGAGCAGCGCGACACAGTAGTGGCCATCGGCAGCGCTCGCCACCCAGCGATGGAGGCCAGCCCAGGCACCTATGTACACGTGCGCTGAAGGGCTGATGCGCGCATGATCAGACTGGCCGCAGCCTGCTGCGGCCAGGTATCTTCAACGCTTCCGCGGCCAGAATAAGAAGACCGGATGAAAACCCGCGACAGAATCCTTGAATGCGCCCTGCTGTTGTTCAACCAGAAAGGCGAACCGAACGTCTCCACCCTGGAAATTGCCAACGAGCTGGAGATCAGCCCAGGGAATCTGTATTACCACTTTCACGGCAAGGAACCGCTGATCCTAGGCTTGTTCGAGCGCTTCCAGGCCGACCTCGCGCCGCTGCTCGACCCACCGCCTGAGGTGCAGCTGGACGTCGAGGACTACTGGCTGTTTCTGCATTTAATCGTCGAGAAGCTGGCGCACTACCGCTTCCTGTTCCAGGACCTCTCGAACCTCTCCGGACGCCTGCCCAAGCTGGCACGGGGCATTCGCCAATGGCTCAACGCCCTCAAGCGTACCCTTGCCGGTCTGCTGGCCCGGCTCAAGGCGGAAGGTCAGTTGCTCAGCGACACCAACGCGCTGGGCCAGCTCGTCGAGCAGATCACCCTGACGCTGCTGTTCTCACTCGACTACCAACGCATCATTGGCAGCACGGGCGAAAGCCGTCTGGTGGTGTACCAAGTGATGATGCTGGTCGCCCCACACCTGGCGCCCGACTCCCGCTACGCCGCCGAGCACCTCGCGCAACGCTACCTCGAGGCTTAAGCCCAAAACGCAAACGCCCGGCAAGTGCCGGGCGTTTGCGATGCCACGCGTGAATCAGGACGCGGTAGTCGGTGCTACGGGTGCGGCTTCCGCAGGTGCTGCGGCAGCCGGTGCTGCAGGCTTGGCAACAGCCGGCTTGGCAGCGGCTTTAGGGGCCTTGGGTGCGGCCGGCTTTTTCACTGCGGCGGGCTTGGCAGCCGGTTTGGCAGCAGCCTTTGGCGCAGCTTTGGCGGCTGGTTTCGCTGCGGCTTTAGCCTGTGCCGGCTTGGCTGCAGCGGCTTTGGCGGGTGCCTTGACCGGTGCTTTCAGCGGCTTGGCAGCCGCTTTCGGCGCAGGCTTGGAAGCCGGCTTGACCGATTTAACCGACACGCCGGTCAGCGTTTCGATCTGCTTGGTCAGGCTGTCGATCTTCTCGTTCAGCGCTTTGACTTCATTACGGCTGGGCACGCCCAGACGCGAAATGGCGCTGTTGAGGCGCTTGTCGAAGGCTTCCTCGAGTTCGCCCCACTTACCGATCGCCTTGCCTTTGACTTCTTCGACGCGCGACTTGGCCGAGCCCACAGTGCTGCCAACGCTGGTTTTCACGGCGCCGACCTGCTTGTCGACCTCGGTCTTGGCCATCTTCTCGGCTTTCTCGCCATCTTTGACCAAGGTGTCGAACAGCTTGGTGCCGTCCTTGCTGACCTTGGAGTATGCGCCCAGGCCCGCCAACCAGATCTGACGCGAGTATTTTTCAACCTCGCCGATCCAGGAACTGGTCTGTTTCTCGGTTTTCTTTTTGACAGCCATCCTGTTCTCCTTATTTGGTACGCGCGACGTGCTCGAGCAACGCGCTCAGCTCATCCAGCTTAGCAGAGAGTGCATCGACGTCCTGTTTGGACGGAATGCCGATACGGTTGAGTGCGCCGGCAACGCGGTTGTCGAACGCCTTCTCGATTTTTTCGAGCTGCAGATCAACCTTGCCTTTGACGCTTTGCACATTGCTGGCAACGCTGCTCTTGACGCTGTCGATCTGGCTGTTGGCCGCATCGAGCTGCTCAGTCACTTGCTTCTTGCCCTGCTTCTCGACACTTTCGCCGGCCTTGACCAGACCTTTGAAGTAATCAGCGCCTTCCTGACCGGCTTTGGCGTAGGCACCCAGACCGGCCAGCCAGATCTTGCGGGCGTAGACTTTTGCATCGGTCAGCACAGTGGCCTTGGCATCCACTTCGGCTTCGATTTTTTTCCTGACGGCAACCTTGGACATGGTGCACCTCACACGCGGTGATTGAAGGAATCGCCCACGAAATGCAGGCTTGAGGTACACCCTACGGAGAAAAATTAGAATCTACATACTAGGGTCTGTTGCCGTTTCGTTCGCGGCCGCGCCGGAGCCCGTTTTAGCGCGAGGCAAGGCACGAGATGCGAAGTTTAGCGGGCTAAATGAGTCATCGAGAAACGCAGCATCGCGCTAAAACGGGCCCGGCCCTTCGGGTGGGGCCGCCTAGGTTGCGCGCAAAATCTCGCCATGCGGCGTTGGAGGACTTGGCAAGGGAGCAACCATCACCGGCGTCCTCCGCCTTGCCTGGCGAGATTTTTCGCGGCAACGCGGCGTGCGACGAAACGGCAACAGACCCTAGGTTCCGTCAGGCACTCAAACTCTTATCCAGCACCTGCTCGATTTCGCGCTTGATGGTGCCGCTCATGGCCGACAGCAGCAGCCCCAGCTTCAAATCCACGCGCACTTGATCATCGCTGACCGCAATACTGCCGTCGGCACCGCTGCGCTTGAACAGCAGCATGTCGCCCTGCCATTGGTAGCTCACATCAAACTCCCGGGCCAGGCGCTCTGCCAACTGTTCAGCTTTCGCCCGCGCAGCTTCGCGGCCCAGCGCGTGCTCGCGCTCTACGGTAATTTTCGCCATTGCCCTACTCCTGCCTGCGACCTTAGGTCGCGCGACTATAACAGCCCCTCGCTTGGCCACCACAGGGGCCCGCGTGGCACATGCCAAGACAGGGATGCAGCAGCGGGTTTAGAATGACCGCCATTCAGATTCAGCCTCGGCTAGGTAAGGGCGACATGAACGATCCGCACAAGCGTCACGACAGCGAACCGACCACGCATTTCGGCTTTCAGGATGTTCCGGAAAGCCAAAAGGCGGACAAAGTCGCCGAAGTGTTCCACTCGGTCGCCGCCAAGTACGACCTGATGAATGATGTGCTCTCCGGCGGCATGCACCGCCTGTGGAAGCGCTTCACCATCGAGTTGTCCGGCGTGCGCACCGGCAACCGGGTACTCGACATCGCCGGCGGCACGGGCGACCTGACCCGCAAGTTCTCCAGCCTGGTCGGCCCCACCGGCGAAGTGGTGCTGGCAGATATCAACGCCTCGATGCTCAAGGTTGGGCGTGATCGCCTGCTCGACAAGGGCGTGTCCGGCAACGTCAAGTTCGTCCAGGCCGATGCGGAGAAACTGCCTTTCCCGGACAACCATTTCGACGTGGTGACCATCGCCTTCGGCCTGCGCAACGTAACGCACAAGGAAGACGCCCTGCGCTCCATGCTGCGCGTGCTCAAGCCCGGCGGCCGCTTGCTGGTGCTGGAGTTCTCCAAGCCCTCCAACGACCTGCTGTCGAAGTTCTACGACGCTTACTCGTTCCGCTTTATGCCGCTGGCCGGCAAACTGATCACCAACGACGCCGACAGCTACCGCTACCTGGCCGAGTCGATCCGTATGCACCCCGACCAGGACACGCTCAAGGCGATGATGGTTGACGCCGGCTTCGAGCGTGTGACCTACCACAACATGACCGGCGGCATTGTCGCCCTGCACCGCGGCATCAAGCCGTAGGGTCTGTTCCCGTTTCGCTCGCGGCCGCGCCGGAGCCAGTTTTTGCGCGGGGCAAGGCATGAGGAGAGAAGTTTGCCCGGCCCTTCGGGTTGCGCGGCAAATGGTGCCATGCTGCGTTTTGGGACTTGGCAAGGGAACAACCATTCCCTGCGTCCCACGCCTTGCCTGGCACCATTTGGCGCAGCAACGCGGCTCGCGTCGAAACGGGAACAGACCCTCATGGTGCTAACCGGGCTGCTGGCCGGCGTCGAGCTGGGTCTAAATCGTGTGCTGGCCATGGACAGCACGGCGCTGCCGCGCCTGGCACGGCTCAGCGGCCGGGTGATTGCAGTGGAATGTGCATCCCCCAACCTGCAGCTGTTTATTCTGCCCAGCGCCAGCGGCCTGCAGCTGGCCAGCCAATGGGCGGCAGACGCCGATTGTGTGCTGCGTGCGCCTGCTACAAGCCTGCTGCAGCTGGCCACCCGCGCAGACAAAACACGCATTTTGCACAGCCCCGAGGTCAGCCTGGAAGGTGACAGCGCCCTGCTGCTGGAGCTGGCTGGCATCCTGCAGGACCTCGAGCTGGACTGGGAATACGAGCTCTCGCGCTGGCTTGGTCCGGTCGGCAGTCAGTTGCTCAGCGGCCACCTGCGCAGCCGGTTTGGCTGGAGTCAACAGGCCCTCGACAGCCTGCGCCTGAACCTGGCCGACTACCTCAGTGAAGAATCGCGCAGCCTGGTCGGCCAGCGCGAAGCGGATGCCCGATTCACCGAACTCGACCGCCTCAAGCTCGACCTCGACCGCCTCGATGCCCGTATCGAGCGCCTTGCCCAATCGCATAAGCCCTCCGCATGAAGCTGCTTGCCCTGCGTCGCCTGCTGCACATCCAACGTGTCGTGATCCGCTACCAACTGGACGACCTGCTGTTCGCCCTGCCGCTGCCGTTCTGGCTGCGTGCGCTGCGCTTCGTCCTCCCGTGGCGCTGGTTCCCGCGTGCGCCCTCGCCGCTGTCGCGCGGTGCTCGTCTGCGCTTGGCACTCGAAGCGCTGGGGCCGATCTTCATCAAATTCGGCCAAGTGCTGTCGACCCGCCGCGACTTGCTGCCGCTGGATATCGCCGATGAGCTGGCGAAGCTGCAAGACCAGGTGCCGCCATTCGACCCGGCCAAGGCGCAAGCGCTGATCGAGGCGCAACTGGGCGCCCCGGTGAGCGAGGTATTCGCCCGCTTCGACAGCCTGCCGCTGGCCTCGGCATCGGTCGCCCAGGTGCATGCCGCGCAGCTGAAAAGCGGCGAAGAAGTGGTGGTCAAGGTCATCCGCCCAGGTCTCAAGCCGGTGATCAAGCAGGACATCGCCTGGCTGTTCCTGCTCGCACGCATCGCCGAGCGCGCCTCCAGCGAGGCGCGCCGTCTGCATCCGGTGGAAGTGGTCAGCGACTACGAAAAAACCATTTTCGACGAGCTCGACCTGCTGCGCGAAGCCGCCAACTCCAGCCAGTTGCGGCGCAACTTCGAGAACTCGCCACTGCTTTACGTGCCCCAAGTGCACTGGGACCTGTGCCGGCCAAGCGTGCTGGTCATGGAGCGTATCTACGGCATCCAGGTCACCGACCTGGCGACCTTGGCCGACCAGCGCACCGACATGAAGCTGCTGGCCGAGCGCGGCGTGGAGATCTTCTTCACCCAAGTGTTCCGTGACAGCTTCTTCCATGCCGACATGCACCCCGGCAACATCTTCGTCAGCACCCGCACGCCCTGGAGCCCGCAGTACATCGCCGTGGACTGCGGGATCATCGGCAGCCTCACCCCTGAAGATCAGGATTACCTGGCGCGCAACCTGCTGGCCTTCTTCAAGCGCGACTACCGCCGTGTGGCGCAGCTGCACATCGATTCAGGCTGGGTGCCGGCCGACACCCAGGTGAATGATTTCGAGGCGGCGATTCGCACCGTCTGCGAGCCGATCTTCGAGCGCCCACTCAAGGACATCTCCTTCGGCCAGTTGCTGCTGCGCCTGTTCCAGACCGCCCGCCGCTTCAACATGGAAATTCAGCCGCAGCTGGTGCTGCTGCAAAAAACCCTGCTGAACATCGAAGGCCTCGGCCGCCAGTTGTACCCCGACTTGGACCTGTGGAGCACGGCGCAGCCGTTTCTCGAGCGCTGGATGCGCGAGCGCGTCAGCCCACGCAGCCTGCTGAGTAACCTGCAAAGCCAGGTCGAGCAGGTGCCGCACCTGGCCAACATGACCCGCAGCCTGCTTGAGCGCATGGCCCAGCCCCACGCCTATGATCCGCCGCCGCCCTGGGCGCAACGCAGCGACAGCCGCCTGCTGCGCTTACTGGGTGCAGCGCTGGTCGCCGGGGCGGTCGCGCTGGGCGTGAGCCTTGCAGATGTCCAGTCGCTCAGCGCCTGGCCCGCCTGGCTGATGGGCGCCAGCGGTCTTTATCTGGTCCTGCGCCGATAGCCAATCCCGGCGACCACTGGCAGACTGAGCAGCCTTTGCGCGGCAGCAGCCTGCCCAAGCCCCCGAACACCACGGAACCTGCAATGAACTGGCTAGACGAAATCAACTGGAACAGCGATGGTCTGGTCCCGGCTATCGCCCAGGACCACCGCACGGGTCGCGTGCTAATGATGGCCTGGATGAACCGCGAGGCCCTGAGCCTGACCGCCACTGAGCAGCGCGCGATCTACTGGTCGCGCTCACGTGGCAAACTCTGGCGCAAGGGTGAGGAATCCGGCCACGTGCAGAAGCTGCACGAGCTGCGCCTGGATTGCGATGCCGACGTGGTGATTCTGATGGTTGAGCAATTGGGCGGCATCGCCTGCCACACCGGGCGCGAAAGTTGCTTCTATCGCGTCTATGAGCACGGCGCCTGGAAGACCGTGGACGCCGTGCTCAAAGACCCTCACGCCATCTACGCAGGTAAGCCCCATGAGTGACACCCTGACACGCCTGGCTGAGGTGCTGGAAGCGCGCAAAGGCGCAGCGGCTGATAGTTCGTATGTCGCCAGCCTGTACCACAAGGGCCTGAACAAGATTCTGGAGAAAGTCGGTGAGGAGTCGGTGGAAACCATCCTCGCTGCCAAGGATGCCGCCAGCAGTGGCGATTGCACTGACCTGATCTACGAAACCGCCGACCTCTGGTTCCACAGCCTGGTCATGCTCGCCGCCCTCGGCCAGCACCCTCAGGCTGTACTGGACGAACTGGATCGACGCTTTGGTTTGTCCGGGCACGCGGAAAAAGCCGCGCGCCCGCAGTCCTAATCACTAACTTTTACGGAGTAAGCATCATGGGATTCGGTGGCATTAGCATTTGGCAACTTCTGATTGTCCTGCTGATCGTGGTCATGCTGTTCGGCACCAAGCGCCTCAAAGGCCTGGGCTCGGACCTGGGCGACGCGATCAAGGGCTTCCGCAAGTCGATGGATAACGGCGAAGCCGAAAAACCCGCCGTGGAAGAGCCCAAGGGCCACACCATCGACGCCCAGGCGCGCAAGGTCGAAGACCCTGTGAAGAAAGACTGACGAGCCCACGCCATGTTCGATGTAGGTTTTACCGAACTGCTGCTCGTCGGGATCGTCGCCCTGGTCGTGCTCGGTCCTGAACGGTTGCCCGGTGCTGTGCGCACGGCTGGCCTGTGGATCGGCCGGATCAAGCGCAGCTTCAGTGCGATCAAGGCTGAGGTCGAACGGGAAATCGGTGCCGATGAAATTCGTCGGCAACTGCACAATGAGCAGATTCTCGATCTGGAACGCGAGATGAATGCCATGAAGCAGGACCTGCTGTCGCCTGGCAGCCTGCCGCCCAAAGCGCCAGAAGTGGGCGGTGATGCACCTGAGATCAAACCGCCGGCCGCCCCCGCAACGCCACCCGCCAGCCAGGATCAGAAACCCGCGCCATGAGCCGACTTGCCGACAACGACCAGGAAATGCCGCTGGTCACGCACCTGACCGAACTGCGCAGCCGCCTGCTGCGTTGCGTCGGCGCCATTCTGCTGCTGTTCGCCGGGCTGTTCTATTTTTCCCAGGACATTTACGCCCTAGTGGCTGCGCCGCTGCGTGCGTATCTGCCGGCTGGCGCGACCATGATCGCCACCGGCGTGGCCTCCCCTTTCCTCACGCCGTTCAAGCTGACCATGGTGGTCGCGCTGTTCCTCTCCATGCCGATCATCCTGCACCAGATCTGGGGCTTCATCGCGCCCGGGCTGTACAAGCACGAGAAACGCATCGCCGTGCCGTTGCTGATCTCCAGCATTCTGCTGTTCTACGGCGGCATGGCCTTCGCCTACTTCGTGGTCTTCCCGATCATGTTTGGCTTCTTCGCCAGCGTGACGCCCGAAGGCGTGTCGATGATGACCGACATCGGTCAGTACCTAGATTTTGTGCTGACGCTGTTCTTTGCCTTTGGCGTGGCCTTCGAGATCCCGGTGGCGACCTTCCTGCTGATCTGGGTCGGCATTGTCGATGTCGCCACCCTGCGCAAGAGCCGGCCGTATGTTGTGGTCGGCTGCTTTGTCGTCGGCATGGTTCTGACACCACCGGACGTGTTCTCGCAGACCCTGCTGGCGGTGCCGATGTGGATGCTGTTTGAGGCCGGCTTGTTGTTTGGCGCCATGGTCAAACGCCGTGACGAGCACGAGGAGGAATCAGCGGATGCCGCTGAGGAATCGCCCTCCCAGGACCAACCGCCCAGCACCCAGCCGTGAACCTGCTGCTACTTGAGGACGGCGACTTCATCGCCGCCTGCACCGTGCAACTCAGCGGGCGGCGTTTGAAGCACCTGCTGGAAGTCCACCGTGTGGCGGTCGGAGACTCACTGCGTGTCGGGCGCATCGGCGGCTTGATGGGCCAAGGTCAGGTCATCCAGCTCGACGCCCAGAGCGCCACGCTGGAGGTGAGTGTCGATCAGCCGCCGCCGGCCAAACTGCCGCTCACCCTGCTGCTCGCCCTGCCACGGCCCAAGATGCTGCGCCGGGTGCTGCAAACCGTCAGCAGCATGGGCGTGCCTCGCTTGATCCTGCTGAACAGCTACCGGGTGGAAAAAAGCTTCTGGCAGACGCCCTTTCTCGAGCCTGCAGCCATACGCGAACAATTGATTCTCGGCCTGGAGCAGTCCCGCGATACCGTGCTGCCGGACGTAATCATCGAGAAGCGCTTCAAACCCTTTGTCGAAGATCAGTTACCGGCTATCGCTGCCAATACCCTGGGGCTGGTCGGCCACCCTGGCGACTACCCGTCCTGCCCGCGCGCGATGGAGCAGCCCATCACCCTGGCCATCGGCCCGGAAGGTGGCTGGATTCCCTACGAAGTGGAAAAACTGCAGCAGGCCGGCCTGCAGCCAGTGCAGCTGGGCGAGCGTATTCTGCGCGTGGAGACAGCGGTCACTGCGCTGCTGGCGCGATTGTTTTAGCAAACTGACGTGCTCGGTGCGCGCGGCGCACCCTACGGGCGGCAGGCTAGCCGTGCCAATGCGCCGGCAACAACTGCCCTTTAAGCGCCGGCGCCTCCTCCAGCACTACATCCCTCGGCTGCAGCGGCTCACCACAGTCCGAACACACCAGCACGCCATGCATCGGCTGACCGCAGCTGCGGTGGATATGGCGGATCGGCGCGCCCTCTGCGCCGCTCATATGGCGATCCCCCCAGTGCACCAGCGCCATGATGGCCGGGTACAGGTCGCGGCCCTTGTCGCTCAGGCGATACTCCTCGCGCAGCGGGCGTTGCTGGTACGCCACTTTGTCCAGCACGCCGCCCTCCACCAGCTTTTTCAGCCGGTCGGCCAGCACATGGCGGGTAATACCCAGGCGTTTTTCAAACTCATCAAAGCGGCGAATACCCAAAAAGCTCTCGCGCAACACCAGCAGCGTCCAACGATCGCCTACCACCGACAGGGTGCGGGCCAGGGAGCAGGGTTGCTGCTCAAGTTCTTCCCAACGCATGCATCAATCTCCTACAACGATGGCTCACAGTAGCTTGACAGGTTCCAAAATGGAACCGACTATCGAGATGAGTTCCAAAATAGAACTGACGGAGATTCCAATGACTGAACGTAAGGCAATACTGGTCGTCGGCGCAGGCGATGCCACCGGCGGCGCCATCGCCAAACGCTTCGCCCGCGAGGGCTATGTCGCCTGCGTGGCGCGGCGCAATGCCGATAAACTCGGCGCACTGGTAACGGATATCGAAGCGGCCGGCGGCACGGCACGGGCCTTTGGCTGTGATGCGCGGGTCGAAGAGCAGGTGGTTGAGCTGTTTGCCACCATCGAGCGCGAGGTCGGTCCGCTGCATGCGGTGATCTTCAACATCGGCGCCAACGTGCAGTTCTCCATCACCGAAACCACCGAGCGGGTCTACCGCAAGGTCTGGGAAATGGCGGCGCTGGCCGGCTTCCTCACTGGGCGTGAAGCGGCGAAAGTCATGCTGCCGCGTGGCCAAGGCACGATCATCTTTACCGGCGCCACCGCTTCCTTGCGTGGCCGGGCGAATTTCTCCGCCTTCGCCAGCGCCAAGTTCGCCCTGCGAGCCCTGGCCCAGAGCATGGCGCGCGAACTCGGGCCACAGGGCATCCACGTCGCCCATCCGATCATCGATGGTGCCATCGACACGGCCTTTATCCGCGACACCTTCCCCGAGCTCTACGCGCGCAAAACGCAGGACGGCATTCTCAACCCCGAGCACATTGCCGAGACCTACTGGCAGATTCATAGTCAGCCACGGGATTGCTGGGTCCATGAGCTGGACCTGCGCCCCTGGTCTGAAACGTTCTAGGGTCATAACACGACAGCCAAAAGGAGCATGCAATGAGCAAAACCGTCGAGTTTTTCTTCGATTTTGGCAGCCCAACCAGCTACCTGGCCTGGACCCAGCTGCCGCAGATTGCCCGAGAGGCCGGTGCGCAGATTGTCTGGCGGCCCATGTTGCTCGGTGGTGTATTCAAGGCCGCCGGCAACCAGTCACCGGTGAGTATCCCGGCCAAGGGGCGCTACATGCTGCAAGACCTGGCGCGCTTCGCCAGCCGCTATGGCGTGCCGATGACCTTCAACCCGCACTTCCCAGTCAACACCCTGACGCTCATGCGCGGCGCGGCCGGTTATGAGAACAGCGCGCACTTCGAGCACTACGTGAAAACCATGTTCGAGGCGCTGTGGGTGCAGCAGAAGAACCTCGGCAACGCCGACGTGGTCGCTGGGGTGCTCAGTGCAGCTGGCCTCGATGCGGCAACGTTCGAGCAACTGGTCAGTGATGAGGCGAGCAAGGAACGGCTGAAGAACACCACCGAAGAAGCGGTCAAACGTGGCGTATTCGGCGCGCCGACCTTCTTCGTCGGCAGTGAAATGCACTTCGGCCAGGATCGCCTGGACTTCGTCGCCGAAGCCCTAAAGCGATAGGGTCTGTTCTCGTTTCGTCGCAAGCCGCGTTGCCGCGAAAAATCTCGCCAAGCTAGGCGGAGGGAATGGTTGTTCCCTTGCCAAGTCCTCCAACACCGCATGGCGAGATTTTGCGCGCAACCCGAAGGGCCGCGAACGAAACGGGAACAGACCCTAGCTTTCCAGCAGAAAGGTCACCGGCCCGTCATTGACCAGATGCACCTGCATATCGGCACCGAACCGGCCCGTGGCGACCTGCGCGTGCCTGGCGCTGGCCTGAGCTACCAGCAGGTCGAACAGCTCAGCGCCGAGTGCCGGCGGCGCGGCGCTGGAAAAGCTCGGGCGCAGGCCGCTCTTGGTGTCGGCGGCCAGGGTGAACTGCGAGACCAGCAGTAAGCCGCCAGCAACGTCGCTGAGCGACAGGTTCATCCTGCCAGCGGCATCGCTGAACACCCGGTAATTGAGCAACTTGTGCAGGATTTTCTCGACGCTGGCCGGCGTGTCCTGGGGCTCGACGCCCACCAGCACCAGCAAGCCCTGATCAATCGCCCCCACCACCTCACCAGCGACGTCGACACGGGCACTGGAGACCCGCTGAATCAGCGCCTTCATGCTTCGTCCGGGGCCAGGTCAAGCAGGCGCCGGGCGATCTCGTCGGCGGCGCGCACCAGGGCATCCGTGATGCTGCCCTCGGACGCGGCATGGCCGGCATCGCGGATGATCTGCAGCTCGCTGTTGGGCCACGCCTGATGCAGCGCCCAGGCGTTGTCCAGCGGGCAGATCATGTCGTAGCGACCATGCACGATGACGCCTGGCAGATGGGCGATCTTCGGCATGTCGCGCAGTAACTGGTCGGGCTCAAGGAAGGCTTTATTGACGAAGTAATGGCATTCGATACGCGCAATCGACAACGCCCTGTGGCTATCACTGAACCGGTCGACCACCTGCGGGTTGGGCCGCAACGTGGCCGTGCGCCCTTCCCAGGTCGACCAGGCCTTGGCCGCATGCATCTGGGCAATCTGGTCCGGACCAGTGAGTCGCTTGTAGAAGGCCTGCATCAGGTTGTCGCGCTCCTCCAGGGGGATCGGCGCCACGTAATCCTGCCAGTAATCAGGGAAAATACGGCTGGCCCCAGCCTGGTAGAACCAGTCGAACTCCTGCGGCCGACAGAGGAAGATGCCGCGCAAGATCAATGCCTGAACCCGCTCGGGATGAGCCTGGGCGTAGGCCAGGGCCAGGGTCGACCCCCAGGAGCCACCAAACAATACCCAGCGTTCGATACCCAAGTGCTCGCGAATCCGCTCCAGGTCTGCCACCAAGTGCCAGGTGGTGTTGTTCTCCAGGCTCGCGTGGGGCGTTGAACGGCCGCAGCCGCGCTGGTCGAAGGTGACGATGCGGTACAGGTTGGGGTCGAAGAAGCGTCGGCTCAGGGCATCGCAACCGGCACCCGGGCCGCCATGGATAAACACCACCGGTAACCCGTCGGGCGAGCCGCTTTCGTCCACGTACAGGACGTGCGGTTCCTCCACCGCGAGCTCATGGCGCGCGTAGGGTTTGATCTCCGGGTACAAAGTCTGCATGGTGTGCTCCTGATGAATACCGGCGCCTAGGCACGCAGGCGCGCCTGACCCCGCATCATAACCATGAAAAAGGACTTGAACATGTGGATGCCGAAATTTGCCCTTCCCCTCACCTTGTTTTGTGCCCTGCTAAGTGGCTGTGGCGGCGTGGATGACCCTCAAGCCGCCCTCGAAGCCGCCGTGCAGCAGCTGCAGGACAACCTGGAAGCGAAGAAGACCAACGCGGTGATCGAGCAGCTCCACCCCGAATTCATGGCGCAAGCAGAATTTGACCGCGATTGGGCCAAGCGCACCATGACCTTGATGTTCCTGCGCCACAAGAACATCAAGGTGCTGGCGCTGAGCAAGAGCAGCCACGTCGACCCCACCTACAGCGAGAAGGGCCACACCGACGCACAGGTTGGCCTGCTCGGCGCCGAAGGGTTGATCCCCGACAGCGCCAAGCACTACGCCGTGAAGCTTGAGTGGTGGCTGGACGACGGCGAGTGGCGGCTCGCCCGTCTGGACTGGCAGTAGCGGCGCTTACCAGTCCCAGTTGAAGGCTAGGCTGACCGCCTGCTGGCGCGCCTCAGTACCGCGCCAGTTGTACGTGGCGCGGATGTCCATATCCGCCGCAAGGGCGTGGCTGATGCCGATGCTCGCCAGTGTTTGCCCGCTCGCCGGCGCATAGCCCTGCAACTCGAACGATGAGCCCTCGACGCTGGACAGGCCCATGCGCAGATCACGCGGGTCGTCTTCGAACTCACGCTCGCGGGCGACTTCAGCGAATACCTGCGTCATCGCGCTCACGGCATAGGTCATCTGCACACCCACGCCCAGACGGCGGCTGTCACGCTGCTGCTCGTCGAAGTCCAGAGCAGTGGCGCTGCTGCCCTGCTCGCGGTAGCCGTCGACGGTGATTTTCGCCAGGTCTGCGCTGACGAAGGGGCTGACCTGCCAGCCGCTATCAGCATTGGCCAGGTCGTAGCCCAGGCGTCCAGACAGTGCCCAGAGCTGACCTTCACTATCCCCGCTCTCCTTGCGCTCGGTTATACCCAGGGCAAAGCGCCGCTGCAGATCGCTGTAATCGAGGTGCCCAACGGTCGCGCCGAGATCAGCCCAGACGCGGCCGTTCTGGTATTGGGCAAACGCACTCAGCAAGTAGCTGCGCAGGTCGTACTCCGAATCGGCGGTACCGGATTCAAGCTGCTGGTCCTGCACACCCAGGGCGAAGCCCAGCCGCCAGTTTGGGGCCAGCCGGTAGCTACCGCCCACGGTCAACCCGAGCCCTTGGCTGTCGCCCTCGGCAACCGCCTCGCCTCGCTGGAACGCCAGCCGCTGACCGGAGGCCGCCACCAGGCTCTGCCATTGCCCCACCGGTTGCCAGGCATAGCGCTGTGACTGCCACTCGCTGCGCAATTGCTGCTGATGACCCGTCAAGCTGCCCAGTGCCATTTCCGGAAGCAGCCCCACTTCCCAAGGAGCAGCAAGGATCGAGTAGATGTAGTCGGCACTGATTTGCTGCACGGCCGCGGTGGGGTGCACGCCATCGTTGAACAGCAAGCGATCAGGGTTGACCGTCGCTGTATTGGTGATGCCGTAGGTGGCGTCTTCCAGGCAATTGTCGCCGCTAAAGCAGACATCCGTTTGACTCACGTTGGGGTCAAAGCCATAACGGGCCAGGTCTGCTTGCACTTCGCCCAGCAACCCGCGCACATTTAAGCGGATGACGTTGCCGCCCAGGGTATTCAACTGGCTGGCCAGCTCTGCGTTGAACAGGTCGGCCGCCCCTGACCAGGCCGAGCGCAGCCCAGAAGCGAACCCAGCCGGTGTTAACCCGACATCTGGCAAGTCGGAAACGATGATGTAGCGTGCGCCGGCTGCTTGCAGTGCGGCGACACCGGCCACCAGGTCGCCAGCCGAAGCCGCTGCGCTGGCTTGATCGACGACGATACCCTGCAGCACATCGTTGCCACCGCCGTTGAGATAGAACAATGCGTTGGCATCGACCCGCGGCACATCGACCAAGTACCCATTGCGCGTACGGCTGAGGCCCAGCCCCGTGTCCACCACGGAACCGTCAGGATCGACGATGGAAGCAAGGATCTGATCCGTGCGGTAGCCGCCCACGGCGTAGTTAGTCCCGTCGGCATTGCCGGTCAACGCCTGCGGCAGGATCGGCGTCGACGGCAGCGCCTGTAATCCCAGCTGGCTGGCCAGCCGCTGGGTCGAAACCTGCGCGTAATACTCGCTGTTGTTGTCCGCGTAGCCGGGACCGGTGCGGTTAGTGAAGCGCAGGCCGCCAGTGGGGTTACCGAACAGCAAAGGGCTGCCAGCATCCGGAAACTGACCGCTGTCGCTGAGCGAGTCACCGAAGATCACCAGTTGGCTGTAAGGCATGGCGTGGGCAGTGGAAAGACCGGCGAGTAGAACGGCAGCGGTCAGGGTCTTGAGGGTTGGGCGCATGGTGGCTCCTTCTTATTCTGATGCCGGGCGGCATCGAAGGAGACTAACCAGTACAGCCCGCAGTTTCGCTCACCCGTATGGGTGAACGAATGCGGCAAACGACGGCAGGCGCGCGGGCGCGGCCTGCCAGGGTTGATGCTTAGCGCGGCGCTCTGATGGCGGCGTTGGGACTGCGCCAGATCAGGGCGTCGGTGTCATAGCCTTGGCTGCGTGCCACCTCCAGCAGCTTGTCACGCTGTGCAGCGGTGACCTTCTGCTCACGCGTCAACAACCACAGGTACTTGCGGTTGGGGTTGCCGACCAGGGCCGTGCGATAGTCGTCGTCGACATACAACACCCAGTAGTCACCCTTTGCCACGCCTGGCAGCAGGTTGCTGAACCAGTTGTCGAAGGTGACCCACAGCTTGTCGGTCTTGCCTGGCTCCTGCGCCACCGCACGCCCCTGCGCCTCCTGCCACTCGCCCTCAAGCGTGCGGCAGCGGTTAAGTACACCGATGCTGCCATCTTCTTTCAGGCTGTAGTGCGCTTCGGATTGCGCGCAGTCACGCTGGAAAAACATCGGTAAACGCGCCTGTTCGTACCAGGTGCCCTGGTACCGAGCCAGGTCGACCCGGTCAGCGGTTTCGGGCGGGACCACACCCGTCCCTGAGTTGGCGCATCCTGCCAGCACACCGAGTGCCAGCACAGCAGCGGCTAATCGCATCATTGTCTCCTTATTGCAAACCTTTACCTGAAAACATCAGGACCTTGTCGCCGGCGTACTGCACGCTGATAAAGCGCTCTTGGGTGCCCCATGTACAGCTGAGCACACCCAGCGCCCCAGCGCACTCGCTTGGACTGCCCAGCAGCGTTTCCACTTCGGCCTTGGCCATACCCACCTCGAGCTTGGAATAGTTCGCCTGGTTGATCTTGTTGCACGCCGCCAGTAACAGGCAGCACGCCAACACAACGAGAGGGCGCAACGGCATGATGTGAACTCCAGAGGGGAAGAAGTGGTTAACAGCTTGGCACAGCACCACGACGAACGCCTGCTTGGACGCCATAAACGCCGGCTGGGTTCCTTGAGGAAGCGGCGACCAGAACGCTGTGAGCGCTGAAAAGCGGGAACAACACGCGCCATATGCAGGCAATCAGGTATGCCCTGCATATGGTGGGTTGAGGCTTGAGCAGGCGCCGAACGCGCCTGCTCAACGTGCAGCGCCAGGCAGAAGACCTGCCAGGCGCACAGGGGAGGCCTTAGGCCTGGTGATAGGCAGTAACGCGCTCGACTTCTTCTTTGGAGCCGAGGAACACCGCCACACGCTGGTGCAGCGAGGTCGGCTGAATATCGAGGATGCGCTGGGTGCCATTGGTCGCGGCGCCGCCGGCCTGCTCGATGATCATCGACATCGGGTTGGCTTCATACATCAGACGCAGCTTGCCCGGCTTCTCCGGCTCGCGCGAGTCGCGCGGGTACATGAACACGCCACCGCGGGTGAGGATACGGTGCACGTCCGCCACCATCGAGGCGATCCAGCGCATGTTGTAGTTCTTCTCCAGCGGGCCGTCCTGCCCGGCCAGCAGCTCATTGACGTAACGAGTGACCGGCGGCTCCCAGTGACGCTGGTTGGACATGTTGATGGCGAACTCCTGGGTGCTTTCCGGCACTTTGATCGAGTCGTGGGTCAGCACGAAGCTGCCCAGTTCGCGGTCCAGGGTGAACCCTTTAACGCCATTGCCCAAGGTCAACATCAGCATGGTCTGCGGACCATAGATGGCGTAGCCGGCACACACTTGCTCGGTACCAGGCTGCAGGAAGGCTTCCTCGCCCAGATCACCCAGCTCGCCATTGCGCTCAGGGCAACGCAGCACCGAGAAGATGGTGCCGACCGACACGTTGACATCGATGTTGGACGAGCCATCAAGCGGGTCGAATACCAGCAGGTAGGCGCCTTTCGGGTAGCGGCCAGGGATCTGGTAGGCATTGTCCATTTCCTCGGACGCCATGCCGGCCAGGTGACCGCCCCATTCGTTGGCTTCAAGCAGGATTTCGTTGGACAGCACGTCCAGCTTCTTCTGCACCTCGCCCTGCACGTTCTCGGTTTCCATGCTGCCCAGTACGCCGCCCAGCGCACCTTTGGAAACCTGGTGACTGATGGCCTTGCAGGCGCGCGCCACGACCTCGATGAGGAAACGCAGATCAGCCGGGGTGTTGTGACTGCGGGTCTGTTCGATCAGATAGCGGCTCAGGGTAACGCGCGACATTGAAGGCTCCGGGAGGATTTGGAAACCGCGGCAGTTTAACCTGTTCGCGTCGAGTGCGCCTCCTGCCGCCGGTCATACTGCAACAGGCGCAGCGACCACCTGATTACGGCCGTTGCGTTTGGCTTGGTAAAGCGCCATGTCGGCCACCTGCAGCAGCTGATCAAGGTCAGCCCCTTGCTGTGGCCAGACCGCCAGCCCGGCGGAAAGCGTAATGTGTTGGCCGCCGCTGCGCGTCGGCAACGGCTCGCGCGCCAGCGCTTTGCACAGCGCCTGCAAACGCATCAATGCCTCTTCATGACCCGCACCCGGAAGGATCAGCAGAAACTCCTCCCCGCCGATCCGAAACACCGCATCGGAGCTGCGCAGGCTGTCCATCAGGTGCTGCGCAACAGCCTTGAGGACATCGTCGCCGGCAAGGTGGCCGTGGACATCATTGAGCTGCTTGAAATGGTCGAGATCGATCAACCCAATCGCAATCGGGCTGCCTTCACGCTGAGCGCGCGCGAGCTCACGCCCGAAGAACTCATCCAGATAGCGACGGTTATACAACCCCGTCAATGGGTCGCAGAGCGCTTGCTCCTGCAGCTGGGCATGCAGGCTGGAAATCGTACGCAGACGCTCCTCGCTTACCGCCAGTGCTTCGGCCAACTTAAGCTCGCCCAGGTGACGCTGCGTCACATCACGCAGATACAGCATACGGCCCAACGCGATGGCACCATCACTGGTGATGCGCTCAATCACGCGAATGCGCACTTCAAAGTAACGCGACGAGCTACTCAGGACGAGTAACTGGTCCTGGTCGGCATGCTGCTCCAACAACACCTGCAACTCACGCCCAAACACCGGCCACTGATTCAACGAGCGCCCCTGCCAGCTGGTGTGCAGGCCCGCCAACTTGAGGGCCTCAGGGTTGGCCTCAATCACCCGCTGCTGCGGGTCAACCACCAGCACCGGGTCGAGCAGCGCCTCAAGCAACAGGTGCCGCGCCACCGGCAGCAGATCGAACAGCCGGACACTGACAATCAGCCAGGCAAACGCGAGCAGCGTAAAAGCAAAACTGAAAGGTGTTGGGTCGAAGCCAAAGACTGTCCAGCCAAAACCGACATAGCTGACGTTGGCCAACCACGGCAGCGCCGTAACCCATGCGAAAGACAGGTAGTGGCGTCGGTGTACGCCGTAACTGACCACCGCCGCTCGCACCACCACCGCCAGGCAAACACTCATCAGCAGATAGACGTACACCGCGGCCGCATAAAACAGAGGCCCATGCACGTAGCGCACTGGCGCACCGGGCAGGTCACTGATGGGGGCGGTACCAGGACTATAGAAGAGTCCATGCCAAGGATTGCCAAGGGCCATCAGCCAGATCAGCAGCGGCGCCACTGCCAGCGCGTACCGCACCTTAGGGGCCAGCGGCCGGCGCACACAATTAACGTACTGCCACAGGAAAACTGCCCAGAACGTCGGCACACCGACGATGCCTGGCCAGGCCATCGCCGCCCAGAACTGCTTGCAGGTCGCGTCCAGCGAGGCCATTTCCAACGCAGCCGCCGCCATCCACCACAAGCAACCCAGGTGCAGATAGAGGAAACACTCACGTCCCGGAAAATAGCGCTGGCGAACAATCCAGCGCGCTAGCGCGATAACACCCAGGCAAGTCAGCGCCACGAGCACGACCGGCGTATGCACCACCCAGCCACTCGTCGAACACAGGCTCACGCCTGAAACCCGGACAGCACACTGCACCGGCGTGTCATCGCGGAAGGCAACACGGCACGGCAATCGGGGCAATGAGAATTACGGTGCACACTGGCCATCCGGAGCCTGAAAAAATCCATCAGTCGATTGAAGTGAGTACCAAGCCCTTGAGGCCTGGTCAGCGGCGGCGAGGCCATGGAGCACCCTGGCCGGAACTGGCCGCTATAATAGCTCATCGACAGCAGCCTCTGCGCACTTGCCGCCGAATGCCACCAGACGCTAACCACTGGGCGAAAAGCGCTTGGCAACGCGACACCGATCGCTATGATCCCGCCCCCACCGCCCCCCGATGCCGACCCTGATGAAAAACAACCTGATTGCCGCTGCAGAACTCGACCGCCTGGACACTTGGGCCAAGTACACCGCTGATATGTGCCACTCCTGCAACTCCAGTTGTTGCACGCTGCCAGTTGAAACACGCCTGAACGATCTTATTCGTATTGGCGTAGTCGACGAGTTCGAACGTGGCGAGCCGCCGAAGAACATTGCCAAACGCCTGCAGAAAGAAGGCATCGTCGAACGCTTCAACCAGAAGTCTGGGATATTCACCCTGACCCGCATGAGTAATAACGACTGTCTTTACCTGGATCGCAAGTCTCGCCTGTGCACGATCTATGAAAAGCGCCCAGACACCTGCCGCAATCATCCCCGTATCGGCCCACGCCCTGGCTACTGCGCGTACAAGCCGAAGAGCTGAGCGTCCGTCGCTCTTAAGGGTGTGAACGGCGACCCCAGCCAGCCGAAGGCTGCACACTCTTGAGGCATAACGCGGCAAGCGTGTGTGTTTTACGTGCAGACTTAACGATCTATTTCTGGCGCCATATTTCAATCAATAAAAATGCCATCAAAAAAATGACGCCTATATAACGTCAAAATTTAAGTTATTGTTTTTAAAGGCATTTTATTTAAAACCAGCCTGAATTCAACACATAAGTGCAACGCTCACCCCTGCATAAACTTCGTACGGCGTCTTCCAGCCCAGGCGTTTTCGCGGGCGTAAATTGA
>LNFM01015307.1_pt1 | contig 47197 bp, 47 predicted proteins | sample 596031 | NCBI WGS metagenome assembly LNFM01 (sample SAMN04254537, study PRJNA301005) | activated carbon metagenome | isolation source: dual media filters at the Ann Arbor, Michigan drinking water treatment plant | place: USA: Ann Arbor
CCGCCACGCTGATGCCGGGCGTGGACGAGGCCACCGCCGTCATCCTCGCCCGCAAGATCGCGGCCTGGCCGCACGCGCCGGCGCCGGCCCTGGCGGCCCTGCGCGCCCGTGGCGGTGCCGTGCTCGCCGCCCTGATCCGGCACGGCCTGCGGCTGAGCCCGGCCGAGATGGAAGATGTCGCAGCGCAGCCCGACAGCCGGCTGGCCTCGGCGCTGGCCGAGCGCAGCGACGTCACGCCGACTGCCGTGCTGATCCTGGTCGAGCGCGAGGACCGGGCGATCGACTTCGCGCTGATGATGAATGCCGCGGTGGCGCTGCCGCGTGTCGCGCTCGACCTGCTGGTCGCGCGGGCACGGCGTGACGCCGGCTACGCCCAGCCACTCCTGGCGCGGCGCGACGTGTCGAGCGTCGACATCGCGCCCCTCTTCCTCGCGGCCGGTCCCGAGCGGCGGCTGGCGATCCTCGACTCGCTGGGGGCGCTCGAGACGCTGACGCCCTCCGAGCGGCGTCCGGCCGTGTCGGGCGAGATCTTCGCCGGCTGGCTCGCCATGGCGGCGGATGACCAGGCCAGTGCGTTTCAGGCGGTCTCCGGGCATCTCGGCGGCGGGGCCATGCTGGCGGACGCAATGGCGGCCGACACATCGCGCGATCTCGCGGCGCTGGCCCTGACCGCGGCCGGCGCCAGCGTCGAGGACGCGACACGGTTCCTGATCCGCCTGGGCGACGAGGCGGCGCATTCGGTCGAGCGCATCTTCGCGGTGGTCGCGCTGATGCGCAGCGTCCGGCCGGCCGCATCGCCACGACGCCGCTGGCCCGGAAGGGGCAGCATCAGCCGGCGATGGATGCCAGCGGCACGCCGCAGCGGCCCGGGATCGCCCGGCAGGAGCCGGCGGGCAGCGCCAGCGAGATCCTCCGCAAGATCGGCCTCAAGCGCGAGCGCCGCTGAGAGTCACCCAGCGGCCGCTCCTCAGGCGGCGGCCGCGATCAGCCCTCGACCAGATCGAGCCTCGGGTCACCCGCGCGGTTCTCGATCTCGACCAGCCAGAGATCGGAATCGAAGCGCAATTCGCGCGCGACCCTTTCCTCGACGCTGCCGGGATCGGAGTCGAGGACGAGCTGGAAGCGGCGAATGCCGTCATCCTCGGCGAGGGACTGCGGCGCCGGGCCGTAGAGCGCGGCGGTTCGGTCGAGCCGGTCGAGCTTGACGAAGATCGCGCCGGCCTCGGCCGCGCCGCGTCGCCGCAGCACCGCGACGAGCCCGTCATGCGCGGCCTGGCGCAGATAGGCCGAAACCCAGAAATCGCTGGTCAGGCGCGCCATCGGCCGCGTGTCCTCCGCGCCCGTCAGTTCTCGGCGCTGCGGCGCGGGTTCGACGAGCGGGCCTGCGCGACACCGCGCACCTCCGCCGGCGGGCGGATGTCGGCGCCATTGATCAGATCGGCGATCGGATCGCGCGGCGCAGGGGCGCTGGCGCGGGCGGCCGGAGCGGGCGTGGGCGCAGGCGCCGTCCGCGCCACATTGGTCACGGCCGCCGGCGGGCGAGCGCCCGCCTCGCGCGGCGACTGCGACAGGTCGACCGGCCGCGTCGGCGGGATCGGTGCCGCCACTCCCGAGGTGGGAGTCGCAGCCGGCTGAGCCTGGACCGCGGCGGCCGGTGTCTCCGAGCGCATCGCCTGGCGCGGCGCCGGCGAGCCCGACGGCGCGGAGACCATCGGCGCGGGATGCCGCGCCTGCTGCAGCAGCAGCGCGTTGGCCAGGATCATCGCGGCCACGCCGGCGAAGAGCAGGAACATCAGGGCCCGGCCCGGGCGACGCAGCGCCAGCCGGCCGACACGGCCGAGCCAGCCCGCCTTGCGGCGCGCCGGGGGGGCAGAGGGCGCCGCTCGCCGAACGGGAGCGGAGAGCGAGACGCTGGAGTGGGCGCGGGCGGCGATCGTGGACATGCGGCTGGCTCTGCTGTCAGGCGGTCAGACGGAAGGGTGTCTTGCTTTCGAGGCCCCGGCGCGGGGCGCGGGCGAAGGTCGCGATCCGGACCGGCTGCGAGGCGTCGGCGACGCCGCCGACCGGCAGGCGCACGGAGACCCGCGTGCCGACGCCCGGCGCGCTCTCGATGGTGAGCCGCCCGCCATGGAGGCCGACCAGCCCCCGCACGACGGAGAGGCCGAGGCCCGTGCCCTCATAGGCGCGGTCATAGGAGCCCTTGGCCTGGAAGAAGGGATCGCCGAGGCGCGGCAGGTCCTGGGCGGAGATGCCGATGCCCGTATCCGACACGGAGAGGTCGACGACATCGCCGTCCCGCACCACGGCCAGCACGACGCGGCCGCCGGCCGGGGTGAACTTGATCGCGTTGGAGAGCAGGTTGATCACAACCTGCTTGAGGGCGCGGCGGTCGCCCTGCACCAGCGGCAGGTCGGGCCCGGCGACCCGCTCGAGGTCGATGCCGCCGGCCTCCGCCCGAAGCGTCATCAGCGCCAGGCAGTCGCGCGTCATCTCGGTCAGGTCGAGCGGCTCCTGGTCGATCGTCATCGTCCCGCTCTCGATCTTGGAGATGTCGAGCAGCGTGTTGACGACGTCGAGCAGGTGATGGCCCGAGCTGTGGATGATCCGCGCATAATCGAGCCGCTTCTCGGCATCGAGCCAGGGCTGGCCCTCATGGGTCAGCATCTCGGAAAAGCCGATGATCGCGTTGAGCGGCGTGCGCAGCTCGTGGCTGACGGTGGCGAGGAAGCGGCCCTTGACGTCGCTGGCCTTGACGGCCTCGGCATGGTCGCGGGCCTGCTCTTCTTCGTGGGCGCGGCGGGCGGTGATGTCGCGCGTGACGCAGACCACGGCGGCGCTATCGCCGGGCGCGGCGGTGTCGATGCGGCAGGCCTGCATCTCGAGCCAGCGCGAGACCGGATGCTGGCGCTCGCCGTCCTGCGGCATGAACAGCGTGCGGAAACAGGCCGTGGCGGAACCGCTGCCATGGGCGGCGTCGCTCAGCGCCTTCAGGAAGAGCGGGCGGTCCGCGACATGGACACGCTCAAACAGGCCGCGTCCATGCAGGTCGCGCGGCTCGGCGCCGGCGAGGCTGCGGGCCGCCGCACTGGCGAAGACGACGGCACCGTTCGCATCATGCCAGGTGACGAGGTCGCCGACATGGTCGAGCAGCAGCTGGGCCCGCTGGTCGGCCGCCCTGTGCTCGCGCAACTCCTCGCGCCGCCGCAGCAGGAAGCCGACGGCAACCGCCATCGCCTGCAGAATGGCGAGCATGACCAGACCCGGCATCATCTCGCGTGACCAGTCGGCCTGTCCGGCGAAGATGCCGGCATGGTCGAGCAGCATGACGCCGACCAGGGCCACCGCGGCGATGCCGCCGGCCCGCGCGACATAGGGGCGCGTGCCGAAGAACATGGCTTCCGCCGGGACGGCGGCAAGCCAGAGCAGGAGCGGAGACGCCGCGCCTCCGGTCATTCCGGCGAGCGCCGCGATGAAGAGCGCCAGCGCCGCCGCCGAGATGCAATGGGCGATGTCGAGCCGGCCGGTCCGCGAGAGGGTGACGACCGCCAGCAGCGGCAGGGCCGCCGCCACGAGGATCGCGGTCTCCAGCATGCCGAGTGTGCCGCGCCAGGCGAGATAGGCCGGCGCCAGGCCGAGCGCGACGGCACCGACGAGCAGGCGCGTCAGGATGAAGCGCTCATGCCGCATGCGCTCCAGCGAATGGGGCAGCACGGATGCGTGCACCATCGCCGCCACCTGTGTCCTGACCGCCTGCAACTTCATGGGGAACGCAACGCCTGATCGCCGCGAGCGGTTCGCTCGCTTGCGGCCACTGTCGCCAGCGCGGTTTAAGCGGGGCTTAAAGCCAAGCCGCACCGCCCCCTGCGCGGCCCTCCAAAAGGTCGGCATTCTCTCGTCTTTTCAGTACCTTGACCTACCCAACGTTACGGCAGCGCGACAGTTCCGTTGTTTGTCGGCAGGGTGAACGGAAGCTGAAGATCGCCCGCGGCCTTTGACCGTCGCGAATGACGCGATTTTTCCGGACCCGGCGCTATGCTCCGGACGGGTTGAGGCTCGGGCGAGCCTCTGTCGAGACGGGGTTCCGATGGCCTATATCCTGCGCAGTCTGGCGGTGATCGGCGTGATCGCGCTGCACTCGCCCGTTCACGGCGAGCGTTCGCAGGAGCATGATCCCGCCGCGACGGCGCGCAAGGTCGCAGCCAGCCTGCCCCGCGTCGATGCGCCCACCGCGATGTCGAGCCTCACCGCGGCGCGGGAAGCGGCCCAGATCTTCGCCGGGCTCGACCCCGAAACGCGCCAGCGCCTGATCGAGATGGCGGCGGCCGCCGCGACGGGCCAGGCCACGCGCACGACGCGCTGACACGCCGCAAGGCCGGCGGCCGCGGCGCGCTTGACGGCGTCGCGCGACACGCCGAAGAGAGGCCATGAGCACCAGCCTGGACGAGATCATCGCCAATTTCGACCTGCTCGAGGAGTGGGACGACCGCTACCGCTACCTGATCGAACTCGGCAAGAGCCTAGCTCCCCTGCCGGAGGAAGCCCATAACGAGGCCAACAAGGTGCGCGGTTGCGCCAGCCAAGTCTGGCTGGACTCGCAGGCCGAAGCGGGACCGGGCCCGCAGACGCGGCTGTCCTTCCGAGGTGATAGCGACGCCCATATCGTGCGCGGGCTGGTGGCGCTGACGCTGGCGATCTATTCCGGCCGCACCGCCGCCGAGATCATCGCGACCGATGCCTTCGCCACCTTCGAGAAGCTGGGGCTGGCGGCGCATCTGACGCCGCAGCGCTCGAACGGCGTCCGCTCCATGATCGAGCGGATCAAATCCGATGCGCGCGAGGCCGCGGCCGGCTGAACCGACCGGCCTCAGCCGGCCCGGCCGGTCAGGATGGCGGGTCGCGCCCCCTCCTCCCGCCAGACGGAGGGCCGGGTCCGCGCCGGCCCGCGCGTCGCCCCGAGGCCATAATGCGCGACCAGGGCCTCCAGCGCGAGGCGCAGCACCACCTTGGCCGAGCGCGCCGGCCAGCCGCGCTCGCGCTCGACCGCGTCCAGCCCCTTGAGGAAGCCGCAGACGTCGATCACCAGCCCCGAGAGTTGCGGCCCGAGCCGGTCGCAGGCCAGGCGGACTCGCTGGCGCGCCGCCAGTGCGGAATCGGAGGCTGCCGCCGGCCCGCGGCTTCCGGCGCCGCGACCGTCGGGCGCCAGCGACGCATCCCAGTTCATGGTGGTGCGCGGCATCAGGCGCGCGAGCGTCCAGTCGGCCCGGAAGCGCTCGCCGGCGGCGAATTCCTCGTCCGAGATCTGCGGCTTGCCGTCCCGGCCCGGCCGGCGATGCAGCCATAGCAGCGGGCTTTCGCGGGCGTCCAGCATCACGGTCTCGGAGCGGCCGTCGCGTTCGATCACGGCCGGGACGATGGCGGGGTGATCCGCCGGCGCCCCTTGCAGCGCATGCAGGCGTCGCCCCTCCCCCTGCCCGGTCCAGACCGCATGGCCTTGCGCGGCGAGGGCATCGGCTGCCGCCTTCGGGACGAACCCGGCCCCGAGCGTCGCGCCCCCGCCGCCGCGGTAGAGGCCGATCCGCCCGCAGCCGAGCGGCGAGAGCCGGGCGAAGGCGTCCGGCTGGGCCAGATGCCGCCGCAGCCGGGCCGTGGCCGCCGCGAGGCCCTCCCTGCTCTCCGGCGCCGTCACGAGCGAACCTCCTCTGTCGGCATGGCCCCCAGCGCGCCCGTCAGCGCCAGCAGCGCGGCCTCGAGCGCCGCGAGGGCGAACTCCTCGGTGGGGTCGTCGCGGCGATCCTCGATCCGTGCGCAGGCATGGCGCACCGTCGTCCGGTCCCGGCCGAAGCAGATTCCGACGTGGCTCAGCGTCAAACCGAAGGCGACATGGGCGAGATACATCGCCGTCTGGCGGGCCAGCGCCACGCGCGGGTGCCCTCGCCCCGGGGTGCGCAGGATCGCGGCGGGGAGATGGGCGGTCGCCGCGACCGCCACCTCGGCCAGGCGCGCGCAGGCGGCCTGGCGCAGCGGGTCACTCCTGTCAGCTCTCGACATGTTCATTGTTTGTTCTCTTCATGAGACCAGCCCGGGGCCGGCGATGACGATCAGCAATGCATGAAAATATTCCTATGACAAGTGTCTTCGCTGCGAGAGACGCACTATCCCCGGGGCCCGGACCGGACACGAAAAAAGCCGCCGGCGAACCGGCGGCTTTTCGAAAACCTCGCGATGCCCCCTTCCAGAGGGCGCGCGCCTCAGCGGCGCTTGCGACGCTGCTGGCCCAGGCCCATCTTCTTGGCGAGCTGCGAGCGGGCTTCGGCATAGTTCGGCGCCACCATCGGGTAGTCCGGCGGCAGGCCCCACTTCTCGCGGTACTGCTCGGGCGACATGTTGTACTGCGTGCGCAGATGGCGCTTGAGCGACTTGAACTTCTTTCCGTCCTCGAGGCAGATCAGATAATCGGCCGTGATCGACTTCTTGACCGGAATCGCCGGGCGGGGCGCCTCGGCCGGCACCACGGGGGCGACACCGCTGACGACACGGCTCAGGGCAGCGTGAACATCGTTGATCAGCGCAGGCAGATCCGACGCCGGAACAGAGTTGTTCGAAACATAGGCCGAGACGATATCCGCCGTCAGCTCGATGTAATCCGATCCTTCGTTGTCTGCCATGGCGGCGCCACTCCCTGATACATTCGGCGAGATGATACGTTTGTGGAAGGCATTACTGCTGTGAACGCCTTGTGCGATCCCGACCAAGAGCACCCGAACACTAACGACTCAGACGCGAGCTCGGCGGACCGTTACGCTCCCTGTAGTCCATGACCTATCCACCCGCAAGCGATCGGGCGGCCGCGAATACGATTTATCCATTCCAAATATTGCCATGCCGTCAGAAGATCATGGTATCGGCGCCGCCGCGGGTGGCGCATCTGCCGCTGCGGCATGATCTTGCCAGTCGCGCGGCCGCTCTCTACCTGTCGGAGCCTCCGCCTGAAGGAACCGTCGTCGATGCGCTCGAACTCCCGCCCCGGCTCCAGAACCAGCGCCACCAGACGGGTCAGCGCGCCGCGCGCCGACGTGCGGACCAAGACGACGCATGTTCATAACGTCACCCTGCAGGACGATTATGACTGGCTGCGGGCGCCCAACTGGAAAGAGGTGCTGCGCGACCCCCAGGCGCTTCCGGCCGATATCCGCCGGCATCTCGAGGCCGAGAACGCCTATTCCAAGGCGCTGATGGCGCCGACGCGCACGCTGCAGCGCGAACTGGTCAAGGAGATGCGCGGGCGCCTGAAGGAAGACGACAGCAGCGTGCCGCAGCCCGATGGGCCGTATCTCTACTATTCGCGCTACCGGAAGGGCGGCGAGCATCCCCTGATCTGCCGCAAGCCGCGATCGGGCAAGGGCCGCGAGACGATCATGCTCGACGCCGACGCGCTCGCGGACGGCAAGGACTTCTTCGATCTCGGCGACGCCGCGCACAGCCCCGACCACGGCCTGCTCGCCTGGAGTGCCGACGAGGCGGGCTCCGAGCTGCACAGGATCCGCGTGCGCGACCTCGCCACCGGGGAGGACCGGCCCGACATCGTGCCCGACACGACCGGAGAGGTCGTCTGGGCGGCCGACAGCCGCGCCTTCTTCTATGTCGGGGTCGATGCCGATCACCGCCCGTCCCGGGTGCTGCGCCACCGCCTGGGCGACAGCGCCGACCAGGACACCCTGATGCACGAGGAGAGCGATGCCGGGATGTTCGTCGACATCGACGAGACCCAGTCCGGCCGCTTCCTGCTGATCTCGATCAACGATCACGAGACCTCGGAAATCAGGCTGCTCGATCTGACCGTGCCCGACGCGGTGCCGGTAACGATCGCGCCCCGGGCGGTCGGCCGCGAATACGATGTCGACCATCTCGACGACGCGCTGCTGATCCGGACCAACGCCGACGGGGCCGAGGACTTCAAGATCGTGACCGCGCCGGTGGCCGATCCGAGCCCGGGGAACTGGCGCGATCTGGTTGCGCATCGGCCGGGCTGCCTGATCCTGAGCCATCTGTGCCTGCAGGGCCGGTTGATCCGGCTGGAGCGCGAGAACGGGCTGCCGCGCATCGTCATCCGCGACATGGCCACGGGAGCCGAGAGCAGCATCGCCTTCGACGAGGAGGCCTATGGGCTGGGGCTCGACGCCGGCTACGAGTTCGAGACCGAGACACTGCGGTTCATCTACGCCTCGATGGCGCGCCCGGCCGAAACCTATGACTACGACATGGCCAGCGGCGTGCGCGTGCTGCTGAAGCGGCAGGAGGTTCCCTCCGGCCATGATCCGGCCGACTACCGGGTGCGGCGCATCTTCGCCAGGGCGCAGGACGGCGAGGAGGTGCCGGTCTCGATCCTGCATCGCGCCGACACGCCGCTCGACGGTTCGGCGCCCTGCCTGCTCTATGGCTACGGCTCCTATGGCTCGGCGATGTCGGCCTCGTTCCGGACGCGACCGCTGAGCCTCGTCGATCGCGGCTTCGTCTATGCCATCGCCCATGTCCGGGGCGGCACCGACAAGGGCCGGCGCTGGTATCTCGACGGCAAGCGCGAGAAGAAGATCAACACCTTCACCGATTTCATCGCGGCGGCCGAGGCGCTGGCCGATGGCGGCTTCACCGCGCGCGGCCGCATCGTCGCGGAGGGCGGCAGCGCGGGCGGCATGCTGATGGGGGCGGTCGCCAACATGGCCCCTCGCCTCTTCGCCGGCATCATCGCCGAAGTGCCCTTCGTCGACGTGCTGAACACGATCCTCGACGACACGCTGCCGCTGACGCCGCCGGAGTGGCCCGAATGGGGCGATCCGATCCGCGACATCGCCGCTTTCCAGACGATCCGCAGCTATTCGCCCTATGACAACGTCAAGGCCCAGGCCTATCCGCCGATCCTGGCGATGGGGGGGCTGACCGATCCGCGCGTGACCTACTGGGAGCCGGCGAAATGGGTCGCCCGGCTGCGCGCGACGATGACCGGCGGCGGGCCGGTGCTGCTGCACACCAATATGGACGCCGGACATGGCGGCTCGGCGGGGCGCTTCGACTCGCTCAAGGAGACCGCGCTGGCCTATGCCTTCGCGATCCGGGCCGTCGGCGAAGGCTGGCCACAGGCCGATACCGACGCCTGAGCCCGGAGGCGGCCGCGGTCAGCCGCCGAGGCGGGTCTTCTCGCTGGCGAGATAGATCTTGAGCTCGTCCATCGAGGCGAAGCTGTAATCGCCATCGGGGGTGCGGGCCTGGATCGAGCCGTCGGCATAGATGGTGAAATGCGCCTCGCCGACCTGATAGGCCCCGACGATGCCTTCGTCGGAGGCTGCGGGCGGCAGTTCGGCGGGCTCCGGCTCGGCCGGCTGGGTCGGCTCGGGGGCCACCGGTTCGGCGGGCGGGGCCTCCGCCTCGTCGAGGCGCGGCTCCGGCGCGGAATGCGTCTGCGGCGGCCAGGCCGGCACGGGACGGTACGCGGCATCGAGCACTGGCCAGGACGGCTGGGACATATCGGCCGGTTCAGCCTCCCGCTCCGGCGGAAGCCCCGGGGCCTCCGGCGGCTCGGGCCAATTCGCCCGGCGGCCGAGCGCCGGCTCCATCCAGCTCGACGCCGCCGCGAGATCGTCCAGCCGGCCTGCGCCTGGACCGGCGGCGCCCTCGAAGGAGGGTTCGATCCGCCCGCCCAGGGGACGCGTGCCGAGCCCGAGATCGGCCAGGCTCTCGCGCAGCCGGTCGAACTCGTCGTCGCGCACGTCGCGCACGGATCATCGATGTCGGAGGCCACGGGCGGCGGAGCCGGCATCTCGGCGTTCAGCTCTACAGTCTCGGGCGCTTCCGTCGCGGCCGGCTCCGGTTCGGACGCGGCCTGCGCCTGTGTCTCGGCCTCGTCTTCTGCCTCGCCCTCGCGAACAGCAGCGTCGTCCGCCGACGCCTCGGCCTCCGGGACCTGCTCCGGCACGGGTGCGACGATGGCCGCGGGCTCCGCCTCCGCGCTCGCCGCCGGAACGGCCGGCTCGGGGGCGCTGCGCTGCCCCATCGCGCGGAACGGGTCGAAGGTCGGCAGCGCGTCCAGGCGCGCCTGAGCGGTGTCGGCATCATCAGGAGAGGCCGGCATCGACTCGGCGAACACCTTCGACAGTTCGGCGCTGAAGAGATCGGGATGCGCCGGGGCCTCCGGCGGCGTCTCTGGCGATTCGGTGGCGGCGGGCTGCGCCACCGCGATGCCGGCCGCCGCGAGGGCTCCGGCAGCCGCCAGACCCGGCACCGCCACCCCCATCCCCTCGGCTGCGGCGGCAGCCCGAGGCTCCGCGGCGGCGAGCTCCGGCGCGGCCGTTGCCCCACCCGCCATCGAGGCCAGCGACATCGCCATCGCGGCGTTGGAGAGGCTGCCCTTCAGGCGCCGCATCTCGACGAGAACCCAGGCGAGAGCGAGCAGGATCACGCCCGCCACGGCCACCACCGTGCCGATGATGACCTGGGTGAAGCCACGCTCGAGGACCATGTAGGGCAGGCCATCGACGATCGCGACCGCGCCGCCGCCAACGAAGCCGAGCCCCAGCAGGATAAAGAAAATGATCAAAGACGCGTCCTCGGCACAGTGCCCGAAAGCAATTCCGGCAATTCGTTGATCCGGTCGTTCAGCGACCGGCCGATGCTGCCATCATGTAACGTATTGAATAAGAGAGCGTTTCAATTCCGTTCTTCGCTAAGCGCGCCGATTCAGGCGGGAGTGAGGCGCAAAGGCGCAGGGCGCGGCGGGCTGCTTCCGCAGGGGCGGCGGTTGCCGGGGAGGCGGCGGAGGCTTAACTAACGAGGCGAATGGCGGGCGCCCCCACCGGGGACCACCCTGCCCAGGCCGCCTGGCGGCAAGCCATTCTCAGTCCACGCGATTTGCCAGCCACGGAGAGGCCCCCATGACCTTCACCCTTCCCGACCTGCCCTACGCCCATGACGCGCTGCAGCCCTTCATGTCGAAGGAGACGCTGGAGTTCCACCACGACAAGCACCACCTCGCCTATGTCAACAACGGCAACAACGCGATCAAGGGCACGGAATTCGAGGGCAAGTCGCTCGAGGAGATCGTCAAGGCCTCGCACGGCAAGAACGCGGCCGTGTTCAACAATGCCGGCCAGCACTACAACCACCTCCACTTCTGGAAGTGGATGAAGCCCAATGGCGGCGGAAAGATCCCCGGCGCGCTGGAGAAGGCGATCGTCGACTCCTTCGGCTCGGTCGAGAAGATGAAGGAAGACTTCGTCGCCGCCGGCGTCGGCCAGTTCGGCTCGGGCTGGGCCTGGCTCGAGGTCAAGGGCGGCAAGATCGCCGTCTCCAAGTCCCCCAATGGCGAAAGCCCGCTGGTCAACGGCGCCAGCCCCATCCTCGGCTGCGACGTCTGGGAGCACTCCTACTACATCGACTACCGCAACCGCCGTCCCGACTACCTCAAGGCCTTCCTCGAGAGCCTGGTGAACTGGGAGTACGTCGCGGAGATGTACGACGCCGCCGCTAAGGCCTGAGCCTTCGCCGGATCGATGCGAAACGGGGCCGCGAGGCCCCGTTTTTTTGTGTCCGCGGAGACGATCGGAAACGCTTGGGCGACGCTCAGGCAGCGACGCTCTGCAGGAACTGGTCGACCGTCGTGCGCAGCCGCAGCGCCTGGGCGGCGACCTCGCCGGCGGCGCCGCGCACCTCCTCGGCCGAGCGCCCGGTCTCCTCGACCGAATCGGCGAGGACGCTGAGGTCGCTCGAGACCGAGAGCGCGGACGAGCTCGCCATCGCCACGCCCGAGGCGATTTCGCCGGTGGCGATCGCCTGCTGTTCGATCGAGACTGCGACCGAATTGGCGAAGTTCTCGATCGCATTCATGCGGTCGGCGATGGTCTGGATCGATCCGACCACCTGGCCGGTGGCGCTCTGGATGGCCCCCACCTGCGCGACGATACGATCGGTCGCGTCGGCGGTCTGGGAGGCCAGGCTCTTCACCTCCGAGGCGACGACGGCGAAGCCGCGCCCCGCCTCGCCCGCACGCGCCGCCTCGATGGTGGCATTGAGGGCGAGCAGGTTGGTCTGGGCGGCGATGTCGCGGATCAGGTTGACGACCTCGCCGATGGCGCGCGCGGTCTCGTCGAGCGCGCGCACCGAACCCGCCGTCTCGCGCGAGATCGAGGCCGCCTCGACAATCTCGGTCCGCACGCGCCGGATCTGGAACTCGACCTCGCGAATGGCGGCGCCCATCTCCTCGGCCGCCTGGGCAGCGCTCTCGACATTGCCCGAGGCCCCATGGGCGTTCTGGGCGGCGCGCGCGGCGCGACCCGAGGATTCGGCGGCGACGCGGGCGAGACCGTCGGAGGCCTCGCTCATCCGGTCCGCATTGCTCTTGAAGGCTTCGAGCGCGACGCCGACCTCGCCGCGGAACAGGCCGATCGCCTCGTCGACTCGCTGCTGGTGCAGCCGGCGCTCGGCCTCGCTGACATGCTGTCTTTCCTGCAGGGCCGCCCGCTCGGCCAGCCGCAGCTTGAGCACGCCCAGCGCATGGGCGATGGCGCCGATCTCGTCGCGGCGCGCCAGGGCATCGATGGGGGTGTCGAGCCGCCCGTCCGAGATGCTGACGATCGCCTTGGTCATGTTGCGCAGCGGCTTCATCGTCCGCGACAGCGAGAACCAGAGCAGCGGCCCGAGCACGAGCAGGATCAGGATGCCGAAGGCGATGGTCGCCGTCTGCTCGAAGCCGGCGCGTTCGAGCAGACGCGACTTGTCGAAGCGCAGGGCGACATAGCCGATCTGCTTGCGGTGCCCGCCGACGCGCACGACATGCAGCTTGGTGACGTAGGTGTCGTCCTCGACCTCGACCGAATCGGTGTCCTTCAGGATTTCCCAGGGGTCGCGCTTGAGCAGGGCCGTCACCACGCGTGGCGTCAGGGCAAGCCGGGCCTCCTCGTTGCGACCGGCGCTCGCCAGGGCGGAGAGATCGTCGGCGATGAAGCCGGCCTCGAAATCGGGATCGCGCTGGAGCGACCCCAGAATGTAGCCGAGCGTGTTGGTGTCGCGCGCCAGGATCAGCGAGGGCGAGGCGTTGACCACCATCAGCACCAGCGACTTCATCTTCTGCTCGAGGTCGTCGCGTGTCTTGGCGTCGTTGTAGCGGGCGGCGGCGAAGACCACGAGCATGATGGCAGCCGCCACGATGGCCACAGCGGCTGCGGCGATCTGGCTGCTGAGCGAACGGCCCCAGCGACGGGCCGGGGCGAGTGTCTGCGCGGCGGTTTCGGTGGTCCCCGCTCGCTTGAACGACATCATGGCCGGCACAGTCCTCGCATGCGTCCCGATGGCTGCAAAGGCCACCGAAACAACCCGACGGGAGTGTAGCAACCGCTTGGTTAAGGAATGGCTTGCGCAGCTGCTCAGGCGAGGCCGGCGAAGCGGACCATCGTCAGTCCCTGCGGCTCGAAGGCCATCAGCGCCGCATGCTCGACCGGCCGCGTCGCCACGACCGGATCGAGCCGCGCCAACTCGTCGTCGACGAAGCCCGGATGGCACATCACCAGATGCGCGGGACCGGGTCGCAGCAGGAATCGCTGCAGGTCGGCGGCGAAGTCCCGTGCCGGATCGAAGGGAGCGACGCCGGAGAAGCCGCGATTGACGGGGAAGCCGCGCCGCAGCGCCGCATGACGGAACCCCAGCGCCAGGGCGGAGATGGTCAGGGCCTTGCCGACGGCGACGTCGCGCGCGCGAATGGCGACCGGCGAGTCATGCGGATCGCGCAGATAGAGAGTGCCCTTCGGATAGCGCTTCGACACGGCGTCGAGCAGCGCGCGGCGCACGCCCGGCAGGACATGGACATGCTGGTGCCCGTCGATGAAGTCCGGCGGGCGGCCGAGTCCATCCTCGAAGGCGTCGAGCTGGCGGGCGATCTCCGCGGCGACCTCGTGCCGGGCCGTCGGCGAGGTGGCGGCGACACGGGCGAGATCGCGCAGCGCGGGCAGCTCGCCGCCCGGCGCCAGCCGCGGCATCGCGCCGAGCGGGGCGGCGCAGGTGAGGTTCAGGTGCAGGCCGAGATCGGCCTTGTCGGCGAGCGCGCCGAACGCCGCCGCGAAGCCGCGCCAATGCGGGCGGTTGGTCATCGCGCCGGCCGCCGAGAGCCTGCCGGCTTCGAGCAGCGCCAGGATCGAGCGGCTGACCCCGTCGGTCAGCGCGAAATCGTCGGCGCATAAAACAAATCCGCTCGCCATGCCGGTTTGTTGTCCTCTGTTCAGGCGCCTTGCGCTAAGAGCGCCCGCAAGCTTTACGGTTCCGCACAGGCCCCGTCATCCCGGCATCGCCCGGCATCGAAGGGACCGCGCCGGCGAAGCCGCCGAGAGGTCAACCGCGTGTCCGAGATGCAGCCCCCTTCCGCTTTGCCCGCACCGCGCGGCCACTCCAGCCGGCCGGAGCTCTCGATCGTCGTTCCCGTCCATAACGAGGCCGAGAATCTGCCGCTGTTGTTCGAGCGGCTGAAACAGGTGCTCGACGGCGCGGTGACCTCCTGGGAGCTGGTCTGCGTCGACGATGGCAGCCGGGACGGGACGCTTGCGGTGTTGCGCCTGCTGGCGAGCCAGGACCGGCGCGTCAGCGCGGTCTCGTTCAGCCGCAATTTCGGCAAGGAGATCGCGATCGCGGCAGGGCTCGACCATGCCTCGGGCGACGCGGTGGTGATCATGGATGCCGATCTCCAGCATCCGCCCGAGACGATCCTGCTCTTCCTGGAGAAATGGCGCGAGGGCTATCTCAACGTCTATGGCCAGCGCTCGGACCGCGACGGCGAAACCCGGCTGAAGCGCAATTTCGCCAAGGCCTTCTACCGGCTGTTCGCCCGTTTCGGCGAGACCGAGCTTCCGGAAGGCGCCGGCGATTTCCGCCTGCTCGACCGCAAGGTGGTCGATGCGCTGCGGGCGTTGCCGGAGCGGGCGCGCTTCTCGAAGGGCCTGTACGCCTGGGTCGGCTTCCGCTCGACCGGGGTCTCCTTCGACGTCGCCGAGCGCGAGCACGGCGTCTCGAAATTCCGCTATCGCAAGCTGTTCTCCTTCGCCTTCGACGGGCTGTCGTCCTTCTCGACCGTGCCGCTCAAGATCGCGACCTGGGCCGGCGTCGTCATCGCCGTGATGGCGGCGATGACGGCACTGTTCTTCGTGCTGCGCACGCTGTTCTTCGGCACCGACCTGCCCGGCTTCCCCTCGTTGATCGTCTCGATCATGTTCTTTTCCGGCATCCAGCTCGTCTCGCTGGGGATGATCGGCGAATATGTCGGGCGCATCTTCGCGGAGGTGAAGCGCCGGCCGCTCTACCTGATCGGAGAGCGCGTCGGCTTCGATGCCCGGACCGTCGACCATCCCCGCGGCGACGCGCTGCCGCCGCTGATCCGGTAGACGCTGCGCTCGCCATGACGGTGAGCCCGTCGCGCCGCACTGGACCATCCTTCGAGACGCCGCTATGCGGCTCATCAGGATGAGGGCTGACGACGACAGCCCCGGAGCCGCGATGTTCAAGAAAATCCTCTCCGTCGGCGGCTTCACCCTGCTCTCGCGACTCTCGGGCTTCGTGCGCGATATCGTGCTGGCTGCCGTACTGGGCGCCGGCGCGCTGATGGACGCGTTTTCAGTGGCGCTGCGGCTGCCCAACCATTTCCGGGCGATCTTCGGCGAGGGTGCAGTCAACCAGGCCTATATCCCGGCCTATGCGCGCATTCGCCAGCAAGGCGGCGAGGCGGCGGCCGCGCTGTTCTCCAACCGCGTCTTCAGCCTGAACCTGATCGTCCAGCTCGTGCTGGTGGCGATCGCCCTGCCCTTCATGCCCGAGATCGTGCGGCTGCTGGCGCCGGGCTTCGCGAATGATCCGCAGCGCTTCGATCTGGCGGTCGCGCTGACGCGCATCACCTTCCCCTACCTGCTCTTCATCACGCTGGTGACGCTGCTCTCGGCCAATCTCAATGCGGTCGACCGCTATGCGGCCGCCGCCGCCGCCCCGATCCTGATGAACCTCTGCCTGGTCGCGGCACTGGCCGTCGCATTCCTGTTTCCGAACGCCGCCTATGCCGCCGCGTGGGGCATGGCGGCGGCCGGCGTACTGGAATGGCTGCTGCTCGCCTTCGCCGCACGCCGCGCGGGCGTCGCCGCTGCCCTGACCCGGCCGCGGCTGGACGCCGATGTGAAGAGTTTCCTCAAGGCATTCGGGCCCGCCGTGATCGGCTCGGCCGGGGTGCAGATCGCGCTCTTCGCCGACACGATCATCGCCTCGCTGCTGCCGGCCGGCGCCTATGCCGCGCTGTACTATGCCGAGCGGCTCTACCAGCTTCCGATCGGCGTGATCGCGATCGGCGTCGGCACCGTGCTGCTGCCGACGATGAGCCGCCTGATCGCGGCTGGCGACGAGGCGGCCTCCGACCGGGCGCAGAACCGGGCGATCGCGCTGACGGTGGTGGCGGCGGCGCCCTTCGCGGCGGCCTTCCTCGCGATTCCCGAGCTGATCGTCTCGGCCCTGTTCGAGCGCGGGCGTTTTGATGCGGCGGCGAGCCAGGCGGCGGGCGCGGTGCTGCTGGCCTATGCGGTGGGGCTGCCGGCGATCGTGCTGATCCGCACCCAGGTCTCGACCTTCCAGGCTCGCAGCCATAGGCGCCAATGTCGCGCTCAAGCTCTTGTTGTGGCGCGATTTCGGCGCGGCCGGGCTGGCGTTGGCGACGGCGGCCGGCGCCTGGATCAATGTCGCGACCCTGTTCGTCCTCGGCATCCGGCGCGGCTGGGCGAAGCCGGATCCGCGGCTTGGGGTGCTGGTCGCGGTCACGCTCGCAGCGGCACTCGTCGCCGGCGTCACGGCACGCCTTGCCGCGCCTTCCCTGCTCGCGGCGACGGCCGGGTTCCCCCACGAACCCCGGCTCGTCGCGGTGGCGTCCGTCAGCGTGCTCGCCGCCCTGCTCTACGCGGCGGTGCTCGCCTTCGGGCTCAAGCTCTCGGGGACGGTCCGGCTCCTACGGTAGCCGACAACGGTCTGCGGCTTCAGCCCAGAAAGCTCCGCGCCCGCTCGCCCAGCATCGTCGCCGCCTCGTCGACCATGCGCGTCACGATCTCGCCGGCCCCCGGCACGTCGGCGACCAGGCCCACCGCCTCGCCGACGATGACGGCGGCGTTGTCGGGATCGCCGGCCGCGAAGGCGTCGCGATAGGCCGGGGCCTCCTGTTCGATCGCTGCCTTCAGCGCCTCGTCGCGGCCGGCCCAGCGTGTGGTGAAGGCATTGGCGGCAACGCGGATGTCGAAGGGTTTCGGCCAGTCGAGCCGGCGGGCGATGTCGGGCAGCGAGGTGCGGACCGTGCCGTCGCCGGTGGCCGCCAGGGCCGCCTCCTGCTGCCTGGCATGGACCAGAGCCTCGCGGCTCGCCCAGAAGCGGGTGCCGACGAGCACGCCGTCGGCGCCCAGCATCAGCGAGGCCGCAAGGCCGCGCCCGTCGGCGATGCCGCCCGCCGCGAGCAGCAGCGTGTCGGGGCTCTCGCGCGCCAGCAGATCGGCAACCTCCGGCACGAACGGAAAGGTCGCGCGGCGATGGCCGTGGCCGCCGGCCTCGCCACCCTGCGCGATGATGATCGCCGCCCCCGCATCGAGCGCCTGGCGAACATGGTCGAGCGACTGGCACTGGCAGATCAGCGGGATCTCGGCCGCCGCGATCTCCGCGGCGAAGGGCGCGGGATCGCCGAAGGAGAGCATCAGCGCGGCAGGGCGATGCGCCAGCGCGGCCGTCAGCAGGTGCGGCTGCTTCGCCAGCGACCAGGTGATGAAGCCGCAGCCGGTGCGGGTGTTGCCGGCCTGGGCGAACTCCCGCTCGAGCCAGGCTCCGTCGCCATAGCCGCCGCCGATCAACCCTAAGCCCCCGGCGCGGGTGACGGCGGCGGCGAGCGCGCCGCCCGCCGCCAGCGCCATCGGCGCCGACAGCACCGGGTGCTCGATGCCGAGTTGCCGCGTCAGCCTTGTGACGAGACGCGTCATGCTCAGGCGGACTTGCTGCTGGCGAAGTCCATGTAGAGCTCGCGGGCCTTGCGGTAGAGCGGGCCGGGCTGGAGCTGGCGGTTGTCGATGCGGCCGACCGGCACGACCTTCGAGTAGTTGCCCGAGGAGAAGATCTCGTCGGCCTGCTCGAAATCGCTGTAGCGCAGGCTGGTCTCCTCGACCGTGACGCCGTCCTGCCGCAGCAGGCCGATGACGCGCTGGCGGGTGATGCCGTTCAGGAAGGTGCCGTTGGGGACGGGCGTCTTCACCACGCCGTCCTTGGCGAGGAAGATGTTGGAGGTCGCGGTCTCCGCGACGTTGCCGAGCATGTCGAGCACCAGCGCATTGTCGAAGCCGGCGGCCTTGGCGGCGCGCAGCGTGCGGGCGTTGTTGGGATAGAGGCAGCCGGCCTTGGCGTCGGTCGGGGCGGTCTCGATCGTGGGACGCCGGAACACACCCTGCGTCACCGAGAGCCCGTTGGGTGGCAGGCCCATCGGCGCCTCGAACAGGCAGAGGCAGAAGCGCGTCGAGTCCTCGTCGGGGATGATGGTCGAGACGCCGTCGGCCTCGGCCCAATACATCGGCTTGATGTAGAGGGCGACGTCGCCCTTGAACTTCCTGACGCCCTCATGCGCCTTGGCGATGATCGTCTCGGCGGTTTCCGTCGGCTTCAGCCCGAGCGCGGTCGCGGAACGGTTCACGCGCGCGGCGTGGAGCGCGAGATCAGGGGCGAGGCCGTCGAACCAGCGCGCGCCGTCGAAGACCGAGGAGCCCTGCCAGGTCGCATGGCTGCGCGGCCCCATGATCGGCGGGTTGCCCTCGTGCCACTCTCCCTCGAACCAGGTCCAAGTCTGCGAATACCAGGCCATCAGGCGCTCCCGTGTGTCACGATCGACGATGCGCGCACCGTCTGCCCCCGACCTTCCCTCGTCAACATGCAGCCCCGCACAACCCGATGACGGGATGTGATGGAAGCGATCGGTCGCGGTGATGGATCAAAACCCCAGCGCGCGCAGGCCCGCGATCACGCTCATGCCGACGACGAGCGCGAGCAGTTCGTTGCGTCGCAGGATCATGCTGCCCATCGCGGCCAGCAGCGCGATGCCGGCCGCCAGCCCGAGCCGCTCGATCAGGGGCAGGACGGTGGCGGCGATGATCGAGCCCGGAAGGGCCGCCAGCCCGCGGCGGACATGGGGCGTCAGCGGGATGAAGCCCATCAGCACCACGCCGGCGATGCGGCAGAGATAGGTCGCGACCGCCATGGCGAGGATCGCGATGACGGCGCCCCAGGCGCCAGGATTGACGGAGCCGAGATCAGGCAGCGTCATCGCTGAACGCTCCCACGACGGCACCGGTCAGGGACCCGACGATGATGAAGGCGTAGCCCTCGACCAGCTTGGCCGTCAGCAGGGCGGCGAGGCCCGCGGCGACCCAGGGCACGGCGGCGCGGCGGCCACGCCAGAGCGGCACGATCATCGCCGCGAAGAAGATCGGCATGACCAGGTCGATGCCGAAGGCGCGCGGATCGGAGACCAGCGCGCCGAGCCAGTAGCCGAGCCCGGTGAACAGGATCCAGACCACCCAGAGCAGCAGGCCGGCGCCGATCAGCACGCCGAGATCGCGCCCGCCCTCGGCCCGGTAGCGCGTGCCGATGACCCAGTTGGCGTCGGTGAAGAAGAACAGGTGGAGCGCGTTCAGCGCCTTCGGATAGGGCGCGAACCAGGGCTGCAGCGAAGCGCCCTGCAGGATCATCCGGGAATTGACGGTGGCGGTGACGACGGCGAGCCCGACGATCGCGCCCCAGGTCCACTCCGGCCGCCAGAGTTCCATCGCGACGAGCTGCGAGATGCCGCCATAGACCAGCGCGCTCATCAGCAGCGTCTCGACGAGGCTCAGCCCCTTGGCCGAGGCCGCCGCGCCGAAAGCGACCGCGAAGACGACGACGCCGGGCACCAGGACCATGACCTTGCGCATGCCCAGGCGCATGCCGGCCGCGCTCGTCTGTGCCGCCGCTGGCTCCATCAACCCGTTCTCTCCCCGTGCGCGGGCCTGTCGCGGCCCGCACTTGCGCCGCCTCGCCGAGAGCGGGCGACGGACGCTCCTTCCAAGGCCGAAGCGGGCCGCAGGTCAACGCCGCCGGGCGGGTTGGCCACATGAGCCTGGCACAGGGCGGCGCCGGGGCGATGGCGAGCGCCCCCGCCGTGGCCTATCCTGCCGCCATGATCTGGCTTTTCTCTCCCGACGACATCGCCGCCGACCTCCCGGCCGTCTGGCTGGTGGCGACGCCGGAGCGGCCGGCGACGCTGCCCGCGCGCTCGGCGCTGCGGCGGGGCATCCGCGGGAGGCGATCGCGATCGGCCATGACGGGCCCGGGCGCCCCCTGGTCGAGCATCCGCGCGGGAGCGGGCTGCATCTCTCGCTGGCACTACGGGCCGGCGTCGTCGCGGTGGCGCTCGCCCACCAGCCCGTCGGCGTCGACGTCGAGGCCGTGGACGACAGCGCCCACCCGCCCATCGGCATCCTGCACCCAAAGGAATCGGCCTGGCTGCTCGCCCAGCCGCCTGAGAGCCGCGCGCTGGCCTTCGCGCGGCTGTGGAGCGCCAAGGAGGCTTATGTGAAGGCGCTGGGCACGGGCTTCGCGCGCGCCCCCGAGAGCTTCGCCGTCTCGCTCTCCCCGCAGGGTCAGCTGACGGTGCGTGACGGGGCCCAATCCGCGGCCGCGAGCGGTGTCAGCCGCACCATCGAAAACGGCGGCCAGGAGATCCTGGCCGCCGCGATCGTCGTCATCGGTTAGGGCGGAGGGCGGCTCAGCCCTCGGCCGCGTGCCCACCGCGCCGCTGCTTCAGCACATAGGCGATCGCGCAGACGAGCGCGGCGCCGATCACCGAGGTGACGTAGTGCGGCAGGTTCGCCGGGGCGATGCCGATGGCGCTGACATCCGTCGGGACCGGCTTGATCCAGGTCGGCATGTTGACCTGGAGCCAGCGCAGGACGGCGATGTCGCCCAGGATCATCTCGGCCGCGATCCAGCCCAGCAGGGCCGCGCCGATCCAGATCAGGATCGGGTAGCGGGGCGGGATCGAGAGCAGCAGGCCGAAGATGAAGAGTTCGGGGTGTCCGCGCGAAGCGGCGGCGATGGCGATCACGTTGTCGAGGCTCATCACGGCGTCGGCGATGGCGATGGTGCGCACCGCCTGCCAGAGCGTGGTGCCGCCGTCGATCTCGGCATGGCTCTCATCCTCGCCGAGAGCGAGCTTGACCGCGATCCAGAACAGCAGCAGGCCGCCGATGATCTTCAGATAGGGCACCAGCAGCAGGTAGGTGACGACCAGCGCGAAAATGATGCGCAGGCCGATCGCCGCGGAGGCCCCGAGCCAGATGCCGACCTTGCGCTGCTTCTCGGGCAGCGAGCGGCAGGCGAGCGCGATCACGACCGCGTTGTCGCCCGACAGCAGCAGGTCGATCCAGATGATCTGCAGCAGCGAGACCCAGAATGTGGAGGATGAAAAATCCATTGGTCGGTCAATTCCTGATCGATCGGGGCAATGCGCCCTCCTGTGACCTCACGGGCCGCTCAACGCAAGAGGCCCGTGCGGCCAAAGGGTAGCTAAATCATCGGCTGTGCGCCGCCTCGCTCCCAACGGCGGACGGCGCGCGAGGTTCCCAGTCTATCAGCCCAGCGCCTGCTCGACCGCCTTGCCGGCGGCTTCCGTGCCCAGCGAGCCGCCGAGGTCGCGCGTGCGGGTGCGGGCATCGCCCAGCGCCCGCTCGATGGCGGCCTCGATGCCCTTGGCGGCTTCCGTCTCGCCGAGATGGTCGAGCATCATCGCCGCCGACCAGATCTGGCCGATCGGGTTGGCGATGCCCTGGCCGGCGATGTCGGGCGCCGAGCCATGCACCGGCTCGAACAGGGAGGGATAGTCGCCGGTCGGGTTGATGTTGCCCGAGGGCGCGATGCCGATGGTCCCGGTGCAGGCGGGGCCGAGGTCGGACAGGATGTCGCCGAACAGGTTGGAGGCGACGACGACGTCGAACCGGTCCGGATTCAGCACGAAATGCGCAGTCAGGATGTCGATATGGTACTGGTCGACGCTCACATCGGGGTACTTCTTCGCCATCTCCTTCACCCGCTCGTCCCAGTAGGGCATGGTGATGGCGATGCCGTTCGACTTGGTCGCCGAGGTCAGCTTCTTGCGCGGGCGGCGCATGGCGAGCTCGAAGGCGTATTTCAGGACGCGGTCGACGCCGACACGGCTCATCACCGTCTCCTGCATGACGATCTCGCGCTCGGTGCCGGCATACATGCGGCCGCCGACGGAGGAGTACTCGCCCTCGGTGTTCTCGCGGACGACGAAGAAGTCGATGTCGCCGGGCTTGCGGCCGACCAGCGGGCCGGGCACGCCGGGCATCAGCCGGACCGGGCGGAGGTTGACGTACTGGTCGAATTCGCGCCGGAACAGCAGCAGCGAGCCCCAGAGCGAGATGTGGTCCGGCACCTGCGCGGGCATGCCGACAGCGCCGAAGAAGATCGCGTCATGGCCGCCGATCTGGTCCTTCCAGTCGTCAGGCAGCATCTTGCCGTGCTTGGCGTAGTAGTCGCACGAGGAGAAATCGAACTCGTCCAGCCGCAGCTCGAAGCCGTATTTCTTCGAGGCCGCCTCGAGGATGCGCAGGCCCTCGGGCATCACCTCCTTGCCGATGCCGTCCCCGGCGATGGCGGCGATGCGATAGACGCGGTTGGTGCGGCTCATGACTTGTCTCCGAAGAAGGCGATGAATTGCGCGGCGACGAGATCGGGAATCTCCTCGGCCAGATAATGCCCGCCGGGCAGGCTGCGGCCTTGGACGTTCTCCGCGCGCAGGCGCCAGAGCGCCAGCGGATCGAAGCAAGCAGCGGCTGCGTCAGCTTGCGGCCACCATCCTCGTCGTCATGGCGGATGTCGATGGTGGCGGCGGCGCGATAGTCCTCGCAAGAGCCGTGGATGGTCCGCGGATCGGCAAAGCAGCGCAGATACTCAGCCAACGCCTCCGGCGCGAAGGGCTTTAGCCCCGCCGCGCCGGAACCGCATTTCTTGCGCCAGTAGGCTTCCGGATCGGCCCCGATCATGCGCTCCGGGAAGGGCGCCGGCAGGATCAGGAAAAACCAGTGCCAATAGGCGCGGGCGAAGGCGTCGGTGGTGCCTTCATACATCTCGCGCGTCGGCGCGATGTCGAGCGTGGCGAGTTTCGTCACGCGCTCGGGGTGATCGAGCGCCAGTCGATGGGCGACGCGGGCGCCGCGGTCATGCGCGCCGACCATGAAGCTGTGATGGCCGAGCCGAGTCATCACCTGCGCCATGTCTAGCGCCATGGCGCGCTTCGAATAGGGGAAGTGCTCGGGGTCGGTCAGCGGCTTGTCGCTGTCGCCATAGCCGCGCAGATCGGCGCAGACGAGGGAGCTTGTGCCAGAGCACATGCGTCTGGGGATAGCCATGCAGCAGCAGCAGCGCCGGCCCCTGCCCGCCCGTCCGCACCCGGATGCGTGCGCCCGAGGTGGTGACGTCGAGCAGCCGGAAGCCAGGGAAGAGGCTGTCGGTGACGGGGAGATCGGTGAGGGGCATGGGCGCCACGTCGGAGTGTGCGGTCTCAAGCGCGTACGCTCATTCCGGCGGAATTGCGCGCAGCGATTATTACACAATCCCAATCAATGGTGGCGACATGTCGGTCTCGGGCTGCGCCGCGCGCAGACCCGAGTATCCCGAAACGAGGGAGCGCCGGTTTGCGAGAGCTCCGGGTCGGGCCCGAGCATCTCGCTCCCCTACCCCCGCAGCGCCGCGCCGTAGCGCTTGGCCATCTCGGCGACGATCTTGGCGCCGACCGCCTCGATCTCGGCTTCGGTCAGCGTCTTCTCGACCGGCTGGAGCGTGACCGCGAGCGCGACCGACTTCTTGCCGGGCTCGACGCCCTGGCCCTCGTAGAGATCGAAGACCGAGACATCCGAGATCAGGGCGCGGTCGGCGTTCTGGGCGGACTTGACCATCTCGCCGGCGGCGGTCGCCTGGTCGACGATGAAGGCGAAGTCGCGCGTCACCGGCTGGAAGCCCGAGAGCGAGAGCTTCGGCTTGACCTTGGTCGGCTTGTATTTCGGCAGCGGCAGGGCATCGAGATGGATCTCGAAGGCGACCAGCGGACCCTTGACGTCGAGCGCCTTGAGGATGCGCGGATGGACCTCGCCGAAGGCACCGATGACGCCCTTGGGGCCGAAGCGCAGCGTCGCGGAGCGGCCGGGATGGGCCCAGGCCGGCCCGCCGGCCACCACCTGCAGCCCGCCGGTCGGGACGCCGAGCCCGGCCAGCAGCGCCATGACATCGGCCTTGGCATCGAAGGCATCGACGGGCTTGGCCGCGCCGTCCCAGTGGCGACCGGCCCCCTCGAGCTTCGCCGTGCCCCGGCGCAGCCCGGTCGCGGCCATGAGCTGGCCCTCGGGCTGGTCGTTCTGGAAGATCTGGCCGACCTCGAAGAGCGCGACGTCGCCATGGCCGCGATCGGCATTCGCCTGGGCAGCGCGGATCAGGCCCGGCAGCAGTGAGGGCCGCATGTCGGAGAGATCGGCCGCGATCGGATTGGCGAGCACGAGCTGGCGCGAGCCGCCGCCGAAGAGCTTGGCCGCCTCGTGGTCGATGAAGGACCAGGTCACGGCCTCGACCATGCCGCGGCTGGCGAGCAGGCGCTTGGCCTGGCGGGTGCGCTTCTGGAGAACAGTGAGGACGGGCTTGATCACCTCGCCGGCGATGCGCGGCAGCGGCGTCGAGACGACGCGGTCGAGCCCGGCAATGCGCAGGATCTCCTCGACGAGATCGGCCTTGCCGCCGACATCGGCCCGCCAGGAGGGGGCCGCGACCTTGACCCGCTCGCCCGGGCCCGAGACGTGGAAGCCCAGCGAGGTCAAGGCGAGCTTCATCTCGACGACCGGAAGGTCGAGCCCGGTCAGGCGCTTGACCTCGGACCAGGGGAAGTCGATCGCATGGGCGCTCTCGGGCAGTTCGCCGGCAAAGACCATCTCGGAGGGCTCACCGCCGCAGAGCTCGACGATCATCGCCGTGGCGAGATCCAGCCCCGGCCGGCAGAAATCGGGATCGACGCCGCGCTCGAAGCGGTAGCGCGCATCGGAGGTGATGCCGAGCGCGCGGCCCGAGCGGGCGATGTTGAGCGGGTCCCAGAGCGCGCTCTCGACCAGCACGTCGGTGGTGCCCTCGTCGCAGCCCGAGGCCTCGCCGCCCATGATGCCGGCGATCGACTCGACGCCCGCCTCAGCGTGTAGGTCTTGCCGTCGAGCGCCACGATGGTCTCGCCGTCTCGGGCGCGGCGCACGACGAGGTCGCCCTTGACCTTGGCCGCGTCGAAGACGTGCAGTGGGCGGTTGCGGTCGAGCGTCATGAAGTTGGTGATGTCGACGAGCGCGTTGATCGGGCGCAGGCCGACAGCGCGCAGCCGCGCCTGCAGCCAGTCGGGCGAGGGGCCGTTCTTCACGCCGCGCACCAGCCGCAGTCCGAAGGCCGGGCAGAGCGCCTTGTCCTCGGCCGCGAGTTCGAGCTTCACATCGACCGGGCAGGGGAAGCTGCCGCGCACGGGCGCGGCCGACGGCGTCGTCGTCTTGCCGAGGCCGGCGGCGGCGAGATCGCGGGCGATGCCGGCGACGCCGAGCGCGTCAGCCCGGTTGGGCGTGACGGCGATCTCGATGACCGGATCGCTCAGGCCGGCATAGGCGGCATAGGGCTGGCCGACCGGCGCGTCGGCCGGCAGGTCGATGATGCCGTCATGGTCCTCGGAGAGCTGCAGCTCGGCGGCCGAGCAGAGCATGCCGTTGGATTCGACGCCGCGGATCACGCCCTTGCCGAGCGTGATGTCCTTGCCGGTCATGCCGGTGCGGGCGTTGGGCGCGCCGCAGACGACCTGCACCGGTTCGCCGGCGCCGGTGTCGACCATGCAGACGCGCAGCCGGTCGGCATTGGGATGCTGCTTGGCGTCGATCACAGAGGCCACGGTGAAGGCGGCGAGCGCCTTGGCCTTGTCCTCGATACCCTCGACCTCGAGCCCGACGCGGGTCAGGGCCTCGGCGATGGCCTCGACCGGCTCGGTCGTGTCGAGATGATCCTTCAACCAGGACAGGGTGAACTTCATGAGCGTCCGTCACTTCTCGTCATTGCATGGGACATCGGGGCCGGCGCGGCGTTCAGCTCGTCCTCCCCGTCCGTCTTGATCTTCATCGCGTTGCCGCGCCAGCTGACCTCGCGGGCGACGAAGGCATAGGCCCAGACGCCGGGAAAGACGATGTCGCGGATCAGCAGCGCCAGCGGCATGCGCCAGGAGCCGTACCAGCCGACGCCGCGCGCGAACGCCAGCTCGGCCGCGTACCAGGGCAGCAGCACGAGGACCGGGGCGAGCCAGGCGGAGTAGCCGAAGGCCGGCAGCGCGATGGCCGCCGCCAGCACCGCCAGCAGCGGACCGGAGAGGATTTCAGGCAGGAAGAACGGCAGGAAGGTGACGCGCCGCAGCCGCGCCCAGCGGAACTGGCGCTGGACGACGTCATGCAGGCTGCGCTCGCCGAGAGGCTGCTCGAAGGGCTGGCCGACGAGATGGACATGCTTGCCGGCGCGGCGCACGAGCTTCGTCGCCGCCGCATCCTCGGCGATCTCCTCGCCGAGAACGGCGATGCCGCCGCGGGCATCGAGGAAGGGCTTGTTCCAGAGCATCGACTTGCCCTGCGCAAAGCCGAAGCCGCAGGCCTCGCCGGCGAACTGCCAGCGCGCCTGGAAGGTGTTGAGGAAGGCGCATTCCAGCTCGGACCAGAAGCCGAAGGGCCGCGAGCCCACCGGAGTCGAGCAGACCAGCCCGGTCTCCTCCCCCCAGGAGGCGAGCATGCGCTGGATGTAGTCCCTGGGCATCAGCACATTGGAATCGGCGAGGATGACCCAGTCGGTCTGGGCCGCCTCCCAGCCCTTGACGCAGTTGTTGAGCTTGGGATTGGCGCTGACCGGCACGTCGCCGGTCACGAGCTTGACGCGATCCGCCCCATAGCGGGCGATCAGCTCCTCGACCATCGGCACGATCGGGTCGTCCGCATCGGCGACGGCGAAGATCGTGACGTAGTCGGGATAATCCAGTTCGAGCCCGGAGATCGCCGTCTCGCGGCTGAAGGCCTCGATGCCGCGCAAGGGACGCACGATCGTCACCGGCGGCCGCGCCGCGAGCAGGGCCGTCTGCCGGTCGCGGCGGCGCAGGCGAATGTAAGCGATCGCCTGGCAGAGCAGGTTCGTCGCGACGAGAAGCGCGGCGAACAGGCCTGCCCATCCCGCGGCCGTCATGACATCGCCCTCCGGTTGGCGGCGGCGCTCACGCGGAGAGACCGCCGGTCAGCGTCGGCAGGTCGAGCGGGCGGAAGCCGTAATGGCTCAGCCAGCGCACATCCGCCTCGAAGAAGGGGCGCAGGTCCGGCATGCCGTATTTCAGCATGGCGATGCGGTCGATGCCCATGCCCCAGGCGAAGCCCTGGTAGATTTCCGGATCGAGCCCGCAATTCCTGAGCACGTTCGGGTGGACCATGCCGCAGCCGAGAATCTCGAGCCAGTCCTCGCCCTCGCCGAAGCGGATCTCGCCGCCCTTGCGCGAGCACTGGATGTCGACCTCGACCGAGGGCTCGGTGAAGGGGAAGAAGGACGGCCGGAAGCGCATCTTGACCGTGTCGATCTCGAAGAACGCCTTGCAGAACTCCTCGAGGATCCACTTGAGGTGGCCCATATGCGCCTTCTTGTCGATCACCAGCCCCTCGACCTGGTGGAACATCGGCGTATGCGTCTGGTCCGAATCCATCCGGTAGGTGCGGCCCGGGCAGATCACGCGGATCGGCGGCTGCTGGGCCAGCATGGTGCGGACCTGGACCGGGGAGGTGTGGGTGCGCAGCAGCTTGCGCTCGCCATTCGCATCGGGGGCGAAGAAGAAGGTGTCGTGCATCTCCCGGGCCGGATGGCCGACGGGGAAGTTCAGCCTGGTGAAGTTGAGGTCGTCGGTCTCGACATCGGGCCCCTCGGCGATCGAGAAGCCCATGTCGCCGAAGATCGCGGTGATCTCGTCGATGACCTGGCTGATCGGGTGGATGCGGCCGCGCGCTTCGGGCCCCTCGCGCACCGGCAGCGAGACGTCGATCGTCTCGGCGGACAGCCTGGCCTCGAGCGCGGCCTCGGCCAGCGCCTCCTTGCGGGCCGACAGCGCCGTCTGGACCTGGTCGCGCAGGCCGTTGATCAGCGGCCCCTTCTCCTTGCGCTCGTCGGGCGTCATCGCGCCCAGCGTCTTCAGCAGCGCCGAGATCGAGCCGGCCTTGCCGAGCGCGCCGATCCTGACCTGCTCCAGCGCGGCTTCGTCCTGCGCCTGTGCAATCTCGGCAAGAAGGCTCGCGCCCAAGTGATCGATCTCGTTCATGCCTGCTCTGGTCCGTTTGCGAGGCATCTTCTAGGGTGTCGCCAGCCTCGATGCTAGAGGCAATCACGCCGGCAAAGCACGCTGGCGCTCGCGAATCCCGGGGGTTTGACGATGATGGGCGCCGCTTCATGACAGGGCTGTCGCAAACGCGTCCGAGCCTGGCCCTGTGGCGGCGGCTGCGCGCCCCGATCGCCGCTGTGCTGCTGGCGCTCGGCCTTGCCGGGCCGGCCCTGGCCCAGGATGGGGCGCGCGTGCGCATCACCGGCGAGATCGCCGACAGCTGGTGCACGGTCAGCGGGCTGATGTTCGCCAAGGGCAGCGCCCATCACCAATGCGCCGTCTGGTGCGCGCTCGGCGGCATTCCCGTCGCGATCCGCGACGCGGACGGCGCGCTCTACCTGATCCTGCGCATCGGCGACGACAGCGACAGCGCCGCCAATCCGCGCATCGCCCGGCTGATGGCGCATGAGGTCACGGTGGACGGCGAACTGCTCGAGCGCGACGGGGTGAAATACCTGCTCGTGGACCAGATCGCCGACGACAAGGGCGTGATCAACCTGACCCATGACGAGCACGGCATCCAGCCGTTCGGGAACTGAGGCGATGGGCACGTATTCAGCCCTCATCCTGAGGAGCGCGGCGGGGATTGGCGTCGCGGCGCTGGCCGCCTTGGCTCCGGTCGTCGCCCAGGCCGCCGAGCCCTGGGGCATCCCGCATGAAAAGCCGGTCGTGCTGAAGGGCCGCGTCGTCGAGGCGCTCTGCCATCTCAAGGGCGTCTGCGCGCCCGATTGCGGCGCCGGCAAGCGCCAGCTCGGCATCCTCGAGGCGGATGGGCGCTTCCGGCTGGTCGGCAAGGGGCAGGTCGATTTCGCCGGGGCGGCGCCCGATCTCGCCGGCTTATGCGGCCGACAGGTCGAGGCCGACGGGCTCTTGATCGAGAACCCCGCGATCACGCTGTTCTTCGCCCAGGGCGTCCGGGAGGCCGGCAGCACCGCCCCGTTCACGCCGACCGAGCGCTTCAAGACGCAGTGGGAGGCGCGCAACGGCGCCGCGCCGGAATGGTGGCGGGCCGATCCGGAGTCGAATGCGATCATCGCCGAGACCGGCCCGCTCGGCATCAAGGGCCTCGTGCCCAAACCGAGGCCCTGAGCGCCAGGATGCGGGCAAGCCCGACGCGACGCGCACTGCTGGCCGGGCTCGCCGCCGGCTGGGGGCTGCCGGCGCTGGCGCAGCATCACGGCCATTCCGGCCAGGGGCATTCGGGCCATGCCGCGCCCTCCCCGCGGCCCGATCCGCTGGCGGGCCGCTTCGGTGGGCCTTTTGCGTTGGTGGATCACAGCGGCAAGGCCGTCAGCGATGGCGACTATCGCGGCCGCTTCATGCTGCTCTATTTCGGTTTCACGCGCTGCACCGACACCTGCCCGATCGACCTCCCGACGATCGCGCAGGCGCTGGATGGCCTCGGCCCGCTGGCGGATCGCGTCGCGCCGCTCTTCGTCACCGTCGATCCCGCCCATGACACGCCCGCCGTGCTGGCGGCCTATGTCGGCGCCTACCATCCCCGCCTGATCGGACTGACCGGCAGCGAGGCGCAGATCGCCGCGGTCGCGAAGGCCTACAAGGTGCATCGCCGCAAGCTGACGCTGCCGCATCACGGCCCCGGCGAGCACAGCGTCGACCATGGCTCGCTGACCTATCTGATGGACCGCGAGGGACGTTTCCTGACGCTCCTGCCGCACAACACCGGCGCGGATCGCATGGTGGCCATCTTGCGGGGCTATCTGGCGTAAGGCTGGGACAGCCCCACCGGATTCGCAAGACATGCCCGACATGACAGACAAGCCCGACAGCACGGCGCAGAGGAACTCGCCCTCCTACCGCCTGGCGGCGCTCGACCCCGACTTCATCCTCGGCGATTCGACGCGCGGCGCCCGCTTCATGCTCGAATACCAGAAGGCCGAGGACCATTTGCGCGCCCGTGGCATCCTCTCGACGATCGTCGTCTTCGGCTCGGCGCGGGTGCGGGAGGGAGAGCCCTGGTACGAGGCGGCGCGGGCCTTCGCCAAGCTCGCCTCGGAGCGCGGGGGCGCGCTGGCGCCGGGCGATCTCGGCCGCGACCACGTCATCGCCACCGGCGGCGGGCCCGGCATCATGGAGGCCGCCAATCGCGGCGCGGCGGAGGCCGGCGCGCTCTCGATCGGATTCAACATCACGCTGCCGCACGAGCAGGAGCCCAATGCCTGGTCGACGCCGGACCTGACCTTCCGTTTCCATTACTTCGCGATGCGCAAGATGCATCTGGCGATGCGGGCAGCCGCGCTGGTGGTCTTCCCCGGCGGCTTCGGCACGCTCGACGAACTCTTCGAGATCCTGACGCTGGTGCAGACCGGCAAGATGCGCCCCGTCCCGATCGTGCTCTACGACCGCGCCTACTGGCAGGCGTTGCTGAACCTCGAGGTGATGGCGAAGGCCGGGCTGATCCGCGCGCAGGACCTCGCGCTCTTCGCCTATGCCGATACGCCGGAGGAGGCCTATGCCCGCATCGTCGAGGGCGCGGGCGACAACTGGCGGCCGGCGACGCAGGATGACGTGCAGACCTAAGGGGCAAGTCGGCGCAGCAGACAGAGCCGTGCATATCCCGGCATAATTAGTAAGCCAATCGGGCAACTGTTGTTGACAGCCCTCGGCACACTGTTTTAGTTAGCCGCATGGATAACTTATCATCGAACCTCGACATGGTGTTCGGCGCCCTCGCTGACCCAACGAGACGAGCGGTCCTCAGACGACTGGGCCAGGGGGACGCCTCGATCGGTGAGCTTGCGCGGCCATTCGACATGGCGCTGCCCAGCCTGATGAAACACGTCCGTTTGCTGGAGACCGTGGGTCTCGTCGAATCCGAGAAGACTGGACGCGTTCGAACCTGCCGGTTGAAGCCGGCTGCCATGGCTGACGCCGAACGCTGGCTGGCCGAGCACCGTGCCGTCCTGGAGGCCCGCCTGGATCGACTGGACGCCTATGTGAAGACCATCGAGACGAGCCCGGAAAGCGAAGGTTGAACGTACCGAGCTCCGCAAACCGCCAACCTTCCCGTTCCAGAGCGCCGCCGTCGCCGGATGTTTCGAGGGCGTCATCGACGCCACTGTGAATGTCATCCAAATCAAAGGATTTGTTCATGATTTCGTCCGCCAACACCGCACTGTCGCAATGGGCGCTCGATCGCGAAATTGTCCTCTCGCGGGTCATCAATGCGCGCCGCGACATCGTGTTTACGGCCTGGACCGACCCGACACATCTGCCGGAATGGTTTGGACCAGCCGGCTTCACGATCAAGACCAAGGAAATCGACCTATCTGTCGGCGGCCTGTGGCGCTTCGACATGATCGCGCCTGACGGTCAGCTCTGGGCCAGCCGGATGCAGTTTCGTCGGATCGAACGACCGACCCTGATCGAGTTCGATCACGGATTGGACAGCGATGACGATCCCGACCGGTTCCGTACGACCATCACCTTCGATGAGCAGAGCGACGGCAAGACCGTGATCACGCTGCGCCAGTTGCATCCAACCAAGGCAAGGCGCGACGCGGGCATCGGGTTCGGGGCAGTCGAATACGGGTACCAGACGCTCGAAAAGCTCGTGCGCCATGTCGAGACGGCGCTGACCTGATCAAGCTGTCGGCCAATCAGGACGGCTTCCCGCTCCGAACGGAATTCAGAAAAGCCCGATTCGTCGTTCCGAACCCCATCCCTGCGGGAGAGGGTTCCCCGCGCTTCCCGAGCCCACTGATCAAACAGAAAAAGGCCGGCATCGCTGCCGGCCTTTGTCCGTATCTCGTCGAAGCTCGAAAGCTCAGGCGGCCTGGGCCTGCGGCTCGGCGGCCAGCGCGGCCTTGACCGCCTCGACCACCGCCGTGAAGGAGGCGGCGTCGTCGATGGCCATCGCCGAGAGGGTCTTGCGGTCGAGCTCGATGCCGGCCTTGTGCAGGCCGTTGATGAACACCGAATAGACCAGGCCGTGCTCACGCACCGAGGCGTTCAGGCGCTGGATCCAGAGCGCGCGGAACGAGCGCTTCTTGTTCTTGCGGTCGCGATAGGCGTACTGCATCGAGCGATCGACGGCCGCCTTGGCGGCGCGGATCGTGTTCTTGCGGCGGCCATAGAAGCCCTTGGCGGCCTTGAGTGTCTTCTTGTGCTTGTTCGATCTCCGGAAAGGTTAGGGGGCGTCAGCCGTTGGGGAGGAAATATTTCTTCACGTTGGCCGCATCGCCCTCGAAGAGGACGGTGGTGCCGCGGTGATTGCGGAGCTGCTTGTTGGTCCGCTTGATCATCCCGTGACGCTTGCCGGCCTGGGCGTACATAACCTTGCCGGTTCCGGTGATCTTGAACCGCTTCTTGGCGGCCGATTTCGTCTTGATCTTGGGCATTTTCGCTCCTCATAGGTCGCGAGCGCGCAAACGGCGCCGCTTCATGTTTGCTTGCTGGAAGCAAAGATCGACCGCCACGGCAGCCCTTATCAGCCGGGCGATCGAAGGCCGCGCGTATGACAGAAAAGGATGGGGCTGGCAAGCGCGGGGGTGCGGGCGGACCAGATGTCGTCCGGGACGAGGCGCGATCGACCGGGTCGTGCGCTTCATGATCTTGACCGCCACCGTGCGCAGGAGCGGCGTCGGCTCGCGATCGGGTTCGCTCACGACCCGGTCGATGTCGGCGGCTCGCCCCGGCACCGTTGCCAAAGGCGCAGGTGGCGCCTCGGCCTTCCAGCCCAGCAGACGGCCGCGAGTTGGAGCGCCGCCCTGTTGTTCGCCAGGGTCGATCGACATCGCCGGCGACGAGGCGCTAGTCTCGCTGGGCAAAAGCCCGAAACGGGCGATCGCGGGAGGTTGGCATGCGCAGGACACTGACGGTGAAGTCCCTCGTCCTCTTGTTCGCCTTCCTGGCGGGTTTCAGTCCTCCGGTGCCCGGCACAGGGTCGGCCGAGGCGCAGGTGCGCAGCTCCGGCCGCGAGGTCTCGCGCCAGGCCGTCCGGGATCACCGGCAGGGATCAGTGAACCGGACCCATCGCGGCCAGCGGCCGCAGGTCAACCGCTCCCATGTCAACCGTGGACAGGTCTATCGCGGCCGTACGGTTGTCCGGCACCACAGGCCGGCGCATGTCGTCGTCGTCCATCCCCGTCGCCACTGGAACCGGGGCGGGGCCATCGCGGCCGGCGGCGGTGTCGTGGGCCGGGCCGCCGCCGCGTTCGGGCTATTGCTGGTTCTATACCACGCCGGCGCGCACGACCGGCTTCTGGGACTGGTGTCCGGTCCGCTGAGCGGCGCCTACTCCGCTGCCTGGACCAGCGCCGGCCCGCCTTCGCCCTGAAGGCGCGCGCCGAGGCGGTCGACGTCGAGCAGCATCAGCATGCCCGCCGGCTCGCCGCGGGCGTTGCGGGTCGCGACGACGCCGAGCGCGGGGACGTCGGTCTTCGAGGTCAGGTCGCGCAGCGGCTGCAGTTCAGAGGCCGCGATCTCGGGGATCAGGCCGAGCGCATCGACGATGAGCCCGAGCGTGCGGCCGGCCGCCCGCACGATGACGATCTGCTGCTCGTCGGAGGAGGCGTCGGGAATGCCGAGCAGTCGGGCCAGCCGCAGCACGGGCACCGGCTGGCCCTCATGCAGCTTGTAGCCGGCGAGCAGGCCGTCTCCCGCCTTCTTGGCCGAGGGCTTGAGGCCGGCGATATCGACCGCCTCGATGACGTCGCGGGCCGGGACGCCGAGCCAGTGCCGGCCGATATGGAAGGTCGCGACCTCGAAGGCCTCGACTCCATCGGCGGGCTTGTGAGCCGCGAGCGCGCCCCGCCCCGCTCCCCCGACCGCCGTCTTCGCCCCTGCGTCCGTCGCGACCTCGCCGAGCGGCACGGCACAGATCGCCACGACATCGGCCCGGTGACCGTCGCTGGTCTTGTATTCGCGATAGCCCTTCGAGAGCGCGGCGCCGACCGCCATGTGCTTGCCCTCGAAGCTGCGGATGCCGGCGAGATCGCCATCGCGCTCGAGCGTGGCGGCATCGATCGGCAGCGGGCTTTGCGCGCCCACGGGGAAACGCGGATCGCTGGAGGAGATGATCCGGCCATCGCCGTCCACCAGCAGCGCGAAGGACCCCGGCAGGGCCGCGCCCTCCTCGTCGGTCGGGAGCGAATCGGCGAGGATCGCCGAGAATTGCGGAGTCGAGTCGAAGACGATGGCGATGCCGCCGAGTGCCCTGCCCCCGATCGGGCTCTGGACCGCGGCGGTGTAGATCAGCGTCGCGGCCTCGCCGTAGAGCGGCGTCGGCTCGAAGGCCGACACGGCATAGTGCTGCCCCGTGCGCAGGGCGAGCGTGCGGGCTGCCCATTCGGCCTCGAGCTTCTGCCCGACGAGATGCGCCTGCGACGGCTGCGACACGGCGACGACGACGCCCTGCGTGTCGAACAGGATGAGGTTGCTGTAGACGGTGTAGAGCGCGTTGATGGTGGCGAGGATCTCGCCGCAGAGCCTTCGGCCCTCGGGCGACGGCGCCGCCAGGACCCGGGCGAAGCTCGCATTCAGCGCCCACCAGCGGCAGTCATTGGCGCGCTCGTAGAGATTGCGGTCCATCACGTCGATGGCGAAGGCGGCACGCGAGCGGCACTTCTCCATGATCGCGGCGACGACGGTGCGGTGCAGATCACCGATCGAGGCGTCGCAGACGGCCTGCGTCTTGCGGCCCGCGCTGGAGATCTCCCAGAGCAGAATCTTCGAGAAGGCGGCGTTGGCGGCGGTCGAGCCGGCCTGCCGGATCGAGCCGTTCCAGACCGAGCGGTTGAGATCGCCCTGGATCGCCGCCGCCTGGCGCGAGACATGGCGCAATTCGTCCGAAAACAGCCCGGCCCGGCTGGTGACCGCGGCGAGCAGATCCTCGCCGATGCTCTTGCCGAGTTCGCCATCGTCCTGGTCGAACGCCGCCTCCAGCGGGATCAGCCCGAGACCGAGCCAGCCCGGCCCCATGTAACCCTGATAGCCCGCCGTGCCGCAGGCCATGGCGAGATATTGCCGGCCGCCGAGGCGGATCACCGGGTCGCGCCCCTGGAGCGCGGAGGGGGAGAGCCTGAGGCCTGCCGGCAGCTGGATCGGGCAGGAGCCGGCGATCACCTCGCCCTCGGGCGAGACGCAGGCCAGCACCGTCCAGTCATGCTCCGGCAGGAGCTTGCGGAAGATGCCCTCCATCTCGTCGGCCAGCCGGAAGACGAGGACGAGCACGCCGAGCGGGCGCTTGGCCGCATCCTCGACGCGCCAGGCATAGACCAGGGCCTTCTCGTCGGCGACGAAGTCGACGAGGCCGTAATGCTCGACATAGGCGCCGGTCGAGGTCAGCGCCTCCGTGACGATCGGGTGGCGGGCCTCCTGCGCCGGATGGGACGCCAGGCGGGCGCGGATCGCGCCCTCGCGGTCGACCAGCACGATGTCGGAATAGACCGAGTACTTCGCGACATAGTCGCGGAAGCGTGCCTCGATGGCCGCGCGCGCCTCGGACGATACCGGCGCCTCCAGCATCTCGCGGATGTCGGTGTCGGCGGCGAGGAAGCCGATGTCGGCGGTGCGCTCGAACAGGTTGCGAACCAGCACGTCGATGGCGTTCTGCGCCTTGATGCGCAGATCGGTCATCGCCTTGTCGCGGGTTTCCTTGGCGAGATGGCCGAGCAGGCTCGCGGTCAGCGTCTCGAAGGCCGAGCGCGTGCCGGACATCTCGGTGGCGTTGCCCGAGAGTTGCCCGAGCAGCGTCAGCGTGTCCCAGGACGCCTGCAGCCGGTCGAAGACCTGCCGGTAATCGTCGATCGCCCGCATGTGCCGGATCAGGCCGGCGAGCGCCGGATCGATCTCGAATCCCTCTCGAAGCGTAGGCAAGTCGCAGGCGCCTCCGGTAGGCCGTCGCCCGCCGGCACGGCACCGGACGAGGGACGCGAGCAAACGCAGCCAGCCGGCATCGTTGCGCGCGGAAGAAAATCATCAAGCGCGCTGATTCGCATCCACCCGATCAGGTGTTCGTGCCTAAATTTCAAGCAGGGAGCCTGCGCGAGCGGCGCTGCAACGCAAGTGCCTTTACGTCATCTCCAGCATTCAGCGCGCCCGATACACGAGCGGGAACTGCTCGGGCTTGCTCGCCTTGCCGTCGCAGGCCACCTTCTCGCGGTACTCGACCAGGACGAACTCACCGTCGGGCCCGACTCGGTGGCGCTCATAGACGCCGCAATCGCCCTCGCTGCGGCCGAGCGCGGTGCCGGTGACGGTGCGCGTCTTGACGTTCCATTCCGGCGACATCAGCTCGGCGGGCGCGCTCGTGCGCTTCTTGCCGGGCGGGGCCTTGAAGCTCAGGAAGCGGAGGTTCTGCGCCGGCTCCGGCAGGTAGACCAGCGCGTAGACGGCGTTCGCCTGGATGTTGAAGCGCTGGCAGGGCAGTTCCCAGATCGCCGATTCCTCCGACATCTGGAAGCCGGTGACGCCGGCCTTCAGCATCTCCGGGTCGCAGCCGAAGCGGCTCTTGAGCGTCGCCGGCAGCGTGCGCGGGATCTGGGCCGGTCTCACGGCGTAGCGGCTGAAGATGCCGTCCAGACCGGCGGGCGCAGCCGCGGCGGCAGGCGGGGCCGCCGGTGGCGAGGCCGCGGCGGGTGCGGTCATGCAGCCGGCCCCGCCCTTCACGGTCACGCGCGCCTGCTGCTTGCCGGCCATCGACACGGTCAGCGTGCCGCTCTCGATCTCGACCGCCTCGCCCTCGATCTCGCCGAGCTTGAGATCGAGCACCGCAAAGCCGTCGCCCTCGCCGAGCCTGTAGAGCTGGTAGGGGTAGAGGCCGTAGCCGCCGACCTTGCCGCCGATCGCCACCCGCGTCATCGGCAGGACCTTCTCACCGACCTTGATGCGCGCGGGCTGGCGGACATGATTCTGTCCGGTCAGGGCCTCGGTGAAGATGAAGGCGTAGCGGTCGTTGTCGGGGTCGCGGTTGGACTGCCACAGCGCGACCGAGCAGCCCTTCGAGCGGTCGACCTCCGCCTTGTCGAACAGCTTCAGGTCGAGCTTGGTCTCGTCGGGCTTGGCCGGCGCCGGGCTCTGGGCAGGCGGGGGCGTCTGGGCTCCGAGCGGCCCCGCTGACACAGCAGCCAGAAACAGCGCGGCCCAAGCCGCCGCAACCCCGTTCGACCCCATCGGCATTCCCCCCCGGCAGCGGCCACGCCCGTCGCAGGCGTCGGTCCCCTCGCGGCCACCCTAGTTGCGGACCGCGCCGGCGAGAACCCGAAAGTGACGCTCGGTCAGAGTCCCTCGATGCGCCTCAGCGCCTCGAAATGCTTCTCGGACTGGTGGACCAGCACCTGGCGCCATTCGCGCGCGGTGGCCTCGATCTCGGCCTCGGGAATCAGTTTCAGCGGCCGGCCGGTGGACATGGCCAGCACCTGCTGGCGGCAGGCGCGCTCGAGGAAATAGAGATCGTCGAAGGCGACCGCGACGGAAGGCCCGCCGATGGTGACGCCGTGATGGGCGAGGAAGGTGATGTCGGCCCCGGCCTCGGCCTTGTTGGCGGCGACGATGGCCTCGCCCTCGCTCTCGTCGAGCGCCAGCCCGCCGAAATGGTCGACATAGAGCGTGCGGCCATGGAAGCGGCAGGCGGTCTGGTGGGCCATTTCGAGGCGCCCGCCCTCGACCATGGTCAGCGCGGTCGCATAGGGCATGTGGACATGCAGCACGGCGACATGGCGCGGATTGGCCTTGTGGGCGGCGATGTGGATGTTGCGGGCGGTGGCCTCGACCTCGCCCTCCCCTTCCAGAACCTGGCCGCGCTCGTCGATCAGCAGCAGGTCGGAGGGCCTCATCTCCGACCAGTGCACGCCATAGGGGTTGATGAGGTAACGCTGCCGGCCGTCGGGCCCATCCGGCAGCGCGACCGAGAAGTGGTTGCAGATGCCCTCGTTCAGCTCGAACTTCGCGGCGAGGCGCAAGGCGGCGGCGAGATCGCGACGCTGGCTGGTGAGGCTGGGCTTGGTCATGGCGCTGGGCTCGGGGCTCGAAGGGACGGCGCGAACCCAAGCATCGCGGGCCCCGACATGACAAGGCCCGGCACTGGGGCCGGGCCTGATGCCGATTGCATGGCGGCGGCGGCTAGCGCGGCGCCAGCACCATGACCATCTGGCGGCCTTCGAGCTGCCAGTCGCTCTCGACCTTCGCCTGCTCGGCGAGATCGGCCTTGACGCGCTCGAGCACCTTCACGCCGAGATCCTGGTGCGCCATCTCGCGGCCGCGGAAGCGCAGGGTCACCTTGACCTTGTCGCCCTCCTCGAAGAAGCCGAGCATGGCCTTCATCTTGACGTCGTAGTCATGCTTGTCGATGCCGGGCCGCAGCTTGATCTCCTTGATCTCGATGGTGCGCTGCTTCTTGCGCGCCTCGGCGGCCTTCTTCTGCTCCAGGAAGCGGAAGCGGCCGTAGTCGAGAATCTTGCAGACCGGAGGCACGGAGTTGGGGGCGATCTCGACGAGGTCGAGACCGGCATCCTCGGCAATCTTCAATGCCTCGAAGAACGGCACCACGCCACGATTGGCGCCGGTGTCGTCGATAAGCTGGACCTCGCGAACGCCGCGGATGTCGCGGTTGGAACGCGGACCGTCCTTGGTCGGGGTCGGGGCGGCACGGAAAGGACGACGAATGGCTGTATTCTCCTATGAATGGCGCGTCGGGCGCCTGTCGCCAGACACATTGCACAAAGACGCGCGTTGTCAATGGACGAGGGCCGGCTGCCTGTGACGAATGCCCGATAGATCGGGACGATCCGGGTTTTCGGCAAGGGCGGACGCGTTCAGCCGCCGCCCCGCCCCTCCAGCAGCGCGCAATAGACGTCGAGGGTCTCGGCGACCATCGTCTCGAGCGAGAAGTGCCGCTCGACATGGCGGCGCGCCCGCAAGGCGAGATTGTCGCGCGCCGAAGGCCGCAGCGAGAGCGCGCCGGCCAGCGCTTCCGCCAGGGCGGCCGCGTTGCCGGGCTCGACGCGCCAGCCGGTGCGCTCGTTGGGCGGGGTCTGCGGCGGGGCGAGCACGGTTTCCGGTACCGCGCCGAGATCGGAGACGACGACCGGCGTGCCCATGGCCTGGGCCTCGACGGCGACGCGGCCGAAGGCCTCCGGCTCGGTCGAGGGCACGGTGACGACGGCCGCCGCCAGCAGGGCGGCCGGCATGTCCGAGCAATGGCCGACGCGGCGTACGCGCCCGTCGAGGCCCGCCTTGGCGATGAGCTGGTCGAGCTCCTTCACGTAGCCGTCGCGGCCCTGCGGATCGCCGGCGAGGATGAAGGCGGTGTCGGTGTCGCCGCCGTCGCGCAGGATGCGGGCGGCGTCGATCAGCACGCGCTGGCCCTTCCAGCCGGTCAGCCGGCCCGGAAGCAGGACGATCTGCTGATGGGCGCCGATGCCCCAGGCAGTGCGCAGCGCCTGGATGCGCTCCGGCGCGACGGCCTGGGGCGCGAAGGCCGCGAAGTTGGTGCCCCGGTTGACGACGCGGATGCGCTCCCGGGCGAAGCCGTGCCGGGCGAGGATGAGCTCGGCCGTGTAGGCGGAATTGGCGATGACGATGTCGCCCCGCGCCATGACCGAGTTGTAGAGCGTCTTCACCGCCGAGCGGCTGTTGTAGGAGCCGTGATAGGTGGTGACGAAGGGCAGGCGCAGCAGCCTGGCGGCGGCGAGCCCGACCCAGGCCGGCGCCCGCGAGCGGGCATGGATCAGCTCGACGCCCTCGTGCCGGCAGAGCAGCGTGAGCTTGCGGATGTTCAGCGCCATGGCGAGCGGGTTCTTGGCCGCGGCCGGAAAGGGCAGCCAGACGCCGCCCTTGGCCTGGAGCTCGGCCACTAGCCGGCCGCCCTCGGTGGCGACCAGCGCCCGGGCGCCGACCTCGGTCAGCCCGCCCGCGATGTCGACGGCCGTGCGCTCGGCGCCGCCCGCCTCGAGCTCCGGGATGATCTGCAGGATCGTGCGCCCGACGAGAGGGTGGGACTCGGTCGAGGGCAGGGAGAGATGTGCACCTGGCTGAAAGGACATACTCACCGCTCTGGAACGCCACCCCTGACCCATGCGGGCCGACCCGCGACACATCCGTCGGGCGGGACTATGCCTGCCCGCCGGCCGAATGCGCAGCCTATATTCGCGCGCCAGACCCGATTCGTCACAGGAGATTTGCGTTGGAGCGAGAGGCCCCCCATTGGCTCGAGGTCGGCGAGGGCGCGGACCGGCGCCGTCTCGCCGTGCTGTCCCAGCCCGGCGACGGCGTGCCGGTCGTCTGGCTCGGCGGTTTCCGCTCGGACATGCGTGCGACCAAGGCCGAAGCCCTGGCCGACTGGGCGCGGCGGGCCGGCCGGCCCTTCCTGCGCTTCGACTATGCCGGCCATGGCGAGAGCGACGGCGATTTCGCGCGCTGGACGCTGTCGCACTGGCTGGAGGATGCGCTCGCCGTCATCGCCGCCCGCTGCGCGGCCCCGCCGATCCTGGTCGGCTCCTCGATGGGCGGCTGGATCGCACTGCTCGCGGCGCGCCGGCTGCTGGGCACGGCACTGGCGCCGGCCGGCCTCGTCCTGATCGCGCCGGCGGTCGATTTCTCGGAAGACCTGATGTGGGCCCAGATGCCCGAGGCGATCCGCCAGACCATCCTGCGCGACGGCGTCTGGATGCGCCCGTCGGAGTATTCGCCGGAGCCGACGCCGATCACGCGCGCGCTGATCGAGGACGGTCGCCGCCATCTGATGTTCGGGTCGGAGATCAAGACGGGCTGTCCCGTCCACATCCTGCAGGGCATGAAAGACCCCGACGTGCCGTGGCGCCATGCGCTCAAGCTCGTCGAGCATCTCGGCGGCGACCCGGTCGTGCTGACGCTGGTCAGGGACGGGGATCACCGCCTGTCGGGCGCGCAGGATCTGCTTCGCCTCGAGGCGGCGGTCGCGGGGATCGCGACCGCGCCCTGAGCGCGTCAGTGCCGCGCCATGAACGCGTCAGTGCACGCTGACCATCCGCAGATCGTGCTCCCAGGCGTTGGCGGTGGCCGCCTCGCGGGAATCCGTCACCAGGATCGGCGCGCCATCGGCCGAGAGCAGCGCGAAGAGCTGCAGGCCCGACTGGATTTCCGGCGCCTGCGGGAAAATCCGCAGCAACTCGTCGGAGGTCATCGACTTGAGATAGGCGACCTCACCGGTCCCCAGCGCCGCGAATTCGGCCGGGGTCAGGGGGGTCGTCTGGATCATCGTTCTGTCATCGTTCATCGCGCCCTCCTTCAGAGCAGTGCGAGTGCGGTTACAAGGATACGACTGCAATCATGAACGGATGCAAAAACCGCGCTTGCACCCGCTTAGACCTTCAGACCGGCTCATCGCGGCTCACGATATCGATACGCCGGATCAGCCTTTCGGGTTCCGGGCGGACGAGGTCGATCGCCAGCAGCCCGTTCGAGAGATCGGCCCCCATCACCTGCATCCCCTCCGCCAGCAGGAAGCTGCGCTGGAACTGGCGCGCGGCGATGCCGCGGTGGAGGAACTGCCGGCTCTTGTCGTCGACCTGGCGGCCCCGGATCGTGAGCTGGTTTTCCTCCAGCGTGATCTCGAGCTGGTCCCGCGCGAAGCCCGCGACGGCGAGCGTGATGCGGAGCCGGTCCGGCTCCTCACCCGAGCGGGCGAGCCTCTCGATGTTGTAGGGTGGGTAACCCTCGTTGGCGCCCTTGGCGACCCTGTCGAGGGCGCGCTCGATGTCGTCGAAGCCGAGAAGAAACGGATGGGACAGACTGGGCGTACGCGTCATTCCCAGGACCTTGCCTGACGGTGCCGGAGCCTCGCGAGAGCGCTCCCGATCGGCCGGGGCCCGCATTGGCGGCGCCCCGCGGGCGGAAGGCGAAGCCCTTCCGCTTGAGTGACGATATGGCGATCGCGGCAGCGGCTTCAAGGGTTCCGGCGGCGCCACCGGGGCGGTCGAACGTCGCGGCGGACGGGCGGGGACGGGTGGTACAGCCACCCCGGCTTGAACGGGGGACCTCTAGATCCACAATCTAGCGCTCTAACCAACTGAGCTATGGCTGCCCGCACCCGGCGCTTGGCGATCGGTCGCTTTCGCGAGATCGGCGGCGGCGCGGAACCTAGAGCCGACGCCCCGTGATTGCAACCCGGCAATCGCGGGTTTTTGCAAGCGGCGTGCCGAGGCCCGCCCTGCTGCGGCTTCAGGGCCGACCGATCGCCTTGCTGGCGATCCGCGCCAGTTCCTTGAGATGCTCCGAATAGGACTCATAGGAGCGGCGCACCGCCTTGGCCTGAGCGTCTCGACGTCGCCCAGCGTCGCCTTCAGCTCGGCGCAGGCATGGTCGAGCATGCTCGCCTGGAGCGCACCGAAGGCCTTCGCCATCGCCAGCGTCTGCGTCATCACCGTGGTCGAGGCGATGGCGGCGAATTCAGGAGGGCGCGGCAGCGGCGTCGCGATCAGCGAAGCGGGTGCAGCCGCAGGGGCGGCGACCGGAGCGGCGGGCTTCGGTGGGGCCACGTCGACCGCGCGCGTCACGGTCTCGGCGACCGCCTGAGCCGCCTTGGCCGAAGCGGCGGCGACGGTCTCGACGGCGGCGGTCGCTGCGGCGACCGTCTTCGCGACGGCCGGCGGCGCAGCTGGCACGACGGCGGCGGGTGCAGGCGCCTGGGCCTTGGCGGCCGGCTTCGCGGCCGGCGTTTCACGCCGGACCTTGGTGGAGGCGATCTGAGTCGTGGTGCCCGGCTTGATCGCCCGGGGCGCGATCTTCACGGGCGCCTTCGGTGTCTCGGCCTTGCCAGCCTCGGGCTTGGCGACTGCGGGCTTGGCGATCGCGGGCGCGGGCGCGGCAGGGGCCGCTTTGGCGACCACAGGCGCGGCGGGAGCAGGCTTGGCCATGGCAGGCTTGGCAACTGAAGGCTTGGCCTCGGCAGGCTTGGCCACCGCGGGCTTGGCCTCAGCCGGCGCCGCAGCGGGCATCGTCGCAGCGGGGGCGGGTTTGGCGGCCGGTTCCGCCTTGGGCTGAGGCGCCGCGACCGGCGCAGGCGACGGAGCCTTGGCGGCCGGAGCCTCGGGCGGCAGGGTTCCCGACAGCGCCTTGACGGGCGACAGGCTGATCGGGGCTTTGGACTTGGTCCGGGTCGGTGCGGGGACTGGGTGCGGCGGGCGCGGCGCCCGGCTTCCGGTCCTGGGTATCGCGCCGGGGCTGTCCGGATGGTCAGTTCGGCGCAGGAGCGGCCGCCGCGAAGCAGCGGCCGCGTCCGAGGCGGTAGAGTCCGGGACGGTGACGTCCGGAGTGGTAAAGTCGCGAGCCGTTAAGTCGCGAACCGTTACTTGGGCTTGGCGGCCTTGGCCACGGTCTCGGCGGTCTTGGTGGCGACCTCCTGGGCGGCGGCGCCGAATTCCTTCAGCTGCGTCTGGAGGGCGGCCATCTGGGCCTTCATGAACTCCGACTGATGCGCCATCACCTCGGTGATGTCCTTGGACTGCACCAGCTTCTGGGCGAGGTCGAAGGCCGCCGCGACATTGTTCTCGGCGTAGGAGATCGCCTTGCGGGCGGCGTCATGCGTGCTCACGCGGGCCGTCTCGGCCGAGCCATGCGCGGAATCGACCGCCTTGGCGGCCGCGCCGATGAAGCCGTCGAAGGCCTTGCGGGCCTGCTCGACGCTGCGCTCGGCAAAGTCGCGCATCTCGGCGGGAACTTCGTAAGGGGTCTTGATCGCCATGGGTGGTCCTCCTGTTCGGCGCCGCTGACTGACTGCCTGCCTTGCCGGATCTGCCGGCCAAGGCCCGGTCTCTCTTATTGTGCGGTGCAATATCATTGTTGCGACGCAAAGACAATGATAGCCGCAACGCCCGCATCCGTTAACGCTGTTTCGAACGGGCGGGGGAGAGCACGGTTCCCTCCATGGCGCGGCGGTGATTTGGCGGCTATTAAGGCTTTGTTAGGCATAATGGCGCCGCCTTGGGGTGCCAACCGAGAGCACGCGGGCATGAGCGAAGCCGGACAGGACTGGGCACGGCTGGGCGCGACGGCGGCGCAGGATGCGACTCTCGCATCCTATGCGGCGGGTGGCGCGCTGCTGCTCTGGGACCGCGACGCCGGGCAGCCGGGCTTCACCAACGCCGCGGCCCGCGCGCTCCTGGCCGGAACCGGCTCCCTGCCCGCCACCACGCGCCAGAGGCTGTCGCTGCTGGCGGGAGGTCTCGCCTCGCCGGACCGGCTGCGGCTGGAGCGGCTGCGGCTGACCGCGGGCTTCGCGGCGGCGCTGGTCACCTGCGGCTGCAAGCTCGTCACTGCTGCGGACGGGACACCGATCCTGGCGATCGCGGTGCCGGCGGCCGAGTTCCGGCGGCTGGGGATCGCGCTTCCGCAGCCCGAGGCCGATCCACTGCCCCCGCCCGAGGCGCCGGCGCCTGCGATGACGCCGGCCGAGGAGCCGGCGGCCATGGCGACCACCCCTGCTCGCGCGGTTCGCTTCCTCTGGCAGAGCGATGCGCAGGCGCGCCTCACCAGCCTCTCGCCGAACCTGGCCGAGCTCGCAGGCCCCGATGCGGTGGCCCTGCTCGTCGGGCGGCCCTGGGCCGACCTGATCGGCGCAGTGGTGCAGGATCGCAGCGGCGGCCTGCTCGAGCGCCTTTCCGGAACGACGACCTGGAGCGGCCACGAGGTGCTCTGGCGCACCGCGACGCCGGGCGAAGGCGCACGGGTCGAACTCTCCGGCGTGCCGGTTCTGGACGCCGCGCGGCAGGTCAGCGGCTTCCGAGGCTTCGGCCTGGCGCGCCCCGGCGCGCGCGAACCCTTCCCGATTGCGGCCGAAGTCGCCGTGGCGGAACCCGCGGTCGTGGCCGTGGCAGATGAATCGGATGCGGCCGGCGATGCCGTGACGGCCGACCTGTCGGACAGTGAGACGCCGGAACCCGCGGTCTTCGAGGCGCTCGACGCCGCCGTCGTCGCGCCGGCGCAGGCCGCCGCGCCCGGGGACGTGGCGACGGCCACCGACGAGGCGCTGCCGCCCGAGCCCGTCGCGCCGATCACCGCGGCGGAGGAGCCGGCCGAGCCCCCCGTCGCGACCGCGCCGCAGGAGCCGCAGCCGGGCGACGAGGCCGTCTCCGAGGAGGAGCCGCCCGCAGCGCCCGCCGCCGCGCCCCGCGCAGAGATGCCCTCCCCCGCTGCGTCGGCCGGCAACATCGTGCCGCTGCGCAACGGCCATCTGACCCCGGTGCGGCCGATCATCGAGCCCTCGAAGCCCAATCTCAGCTCGGCCGAGCGCAGCGCCTTCCGCGAGATCGCCAAGGCGCTGGGCGCGCGCATCGCCGGCGACGACGAGCCGGCCGCTCCCCGCCTGCCGCCCGCCGCGCCGCTGCGGCTGAAGGAGGCCGAGGCTGCGGCCGCCGACGGCGGGAGCGATGCGGCACCGGCGAGCCCGGCGCCGGAGCCGGCCGCCACGGCCCGGCGCCTGCCGAACTCGCATGCTGACCTGCTCGACAAGCTGCCGATCGCGGTGCTGGTCAACCGCGACGACACCGCCCTCTACGCCAACCGCACCATGCTCGACCTGCTCGACTATGCCGATCTCGACGATCTCGCCTCGGGCGGCGGCGTGAGCCGGCTGATCAAGGATGCCGAGCGCACCGATGGCGGCGGCATGACGCTGATCGACCGGCTGGGCCATCTCGTCCGTGTCGATGCGGTGCTCTCCAGCCTTTCCTGGCAGGGCGAGCCGGCGACGCTGATGGCGTTCCGCCACCCCAAGGGCGGCGGCGAGGTCAGGGCGCTTACGCCTGAGGAGGCCGAGGAGGCGGAGCTGGCGGCCGAGTTCGCGGCCGAGGACAGCGAGAGCGCCGCCCGGGTCGAGGCGCTGCGGCTGGATGCGGGCGTCCGGGACGCGCGCATCGCCGAGCTGGTCGCGATGCTCGACACCGCCACCGACGGCGTCGTCACGGTGGACGAGCGCGGCCGCATCCTCTCGCTCAACAAGACCGCCGAGGCGCTGTTCGGCTACGACCAGCGCGAGGTCACCGGCGAGCTCTTCACGCTGCTCTTCGCGGCCGAGAGCCACGCGCCGGCGCTGGACTATCTCGAGGGGCTGAGGGGCGGCGGCGTCGCCTCGGTGATGAATGATGGCCGCGAGGTCATCGGCCGGGTGCGCCAGGGCGGCAAGATCCCGCTGTTCATGACGATGGGCCAGATCGCGGAAGGCACGGAGCGGCGCTTCTGCGCGGTGCTGCGCGACATCACCGCCTGGAAGAAGACGGAGGGCGAGCTGGTCGAGGCGCGCAAGGCGGCCGAGAAGGCCAGCGCCCAGAAATCCGACGTGCTCGCCAAGATCAGCCACGAGATCCGCACGCCGCTGAACGCGATCATCGGCTTCGCCGAGGTGATGGCGGAGGAGCGTTTCGGGCCGATCGCCAACGAGCGCTACAAGGAATATCTGCGCGACATCCACCAGTCGGGCGGCTACGTCATCAGCCTCGTCAACGACCTGCTCGACCTCGCCAAGATCGAGGCTGGCAAGCTCGATCTCGACTTCGTCAGCGTCAACCTCAACGAGATCGCGCTCTCGGCGGTCAGCCTGCTGCAGCCGGAGGCGCAGCGCGGCCGCGTCGTGCTGCGCTCGGGGCTCTCGCCGAAGCTGCCGCCGGTCGTCGCCGACCAGCGCTCGATCCGGCAGATCGTGATCAACCTGCTCTCCAACGCGGTGAAGTTCAC
>LNFM01001791.1_pt1 | contig 47134 bp, 52 predicted proteins | sample 596031 | NCBI WGS metagenome assembly LNFM01 (sample SAMN04254537, study PRJNA301005) | activated carbon metagenome | isolation source: dual media filters at the Ann Arbor, Michigan drinking water treatment plant | place: USA: Ann Arbor
GCTCGACGCGAACGTCACCGCCCACGTCCCCGCACCGAGCTCGATCACACCCAGCGCACGCGCGATCGTGGTCGCACACGGGCCCGCCGGACTTCCCCCACGTCCAACCAGGGGCCACCACCGCGCCGGGGGACGCACCTCAGACCCCGAGGAACCGCCGCACCCGATCCGCGCACACCCCCGGCCGCTCGAGCGTGACGTCGTGGCCGGCCCCCTCGATCACCTCGAAGCTCGCCCCCGCGATCCCGTCCGCCAGCCGCCGCGGCGCCGCCAGCCCCACGAGCTCGTCCTTCTCCCCTGCGAGCACCAAACACGGCGCCGCGATCCGGTGCAGCTCGCGTCGCGTGTCGTGCATCGCGCCCGCGGCCACGTGCCGCAACAAGCTCCGGCGTGACGTCGGCTGGGCGCGGATCGTCGCCTCGATCCACCGCACCCGCTCGGGGTGCTCGCGGCGGAATGCTCCCGTCAGCGTGCGATGCACGAGCCGCGCCTCGACCTCGTCCTCGGTGCGCGCGAAGCAAGCCGCCATCGCGATCGCCCGCCGCGCCCCGGCGCGCGTCAGATCCAACCCCCGCGGCGGCGCGCTCGCGATGCAGAGCGTCGCGACACGGGGGCCGGACTCGATGCCCATCCACGTCGCGGCCATCCCTCCGAGCGAGATCCCGAACACGTGCGCGCGGCCAACCTCGAGGTGATCGAGCAGCGCGACCGCGTCGCGGGCGATCCGTCGGGTCGACGGCCACCCCGCATCGGCGCTCGACCCCCCGGTGCCGCGCAGATCGAAGGCGATGATCGGGCCCACCGGCGCGAGCGCGTCGCGGAACTGCCCCCACAGCGCCATCGTGCCGCCGAGCGGGCGGATCAACAGCAATGGCACGCGACGGTCGAGGCGACCATCGATCTCGTACGCGAGCGCGCCGCCATCCGCGAGCCTCACCTCGCCCCGCACACGATCCGCAGCCGCACCATCGATGGCGCGCACGCTCACGCGCTCCCTCGATCGCCGCGCGCCATCCCATCGAGCGCCGATTGCATGATCGCCTGCACGCGATCCCGGATCCGCTCCGGCGGCTCGCCGACGGGCGCGGCCACCGGCGGCAGCAGCTTCAGCTGCACGCGCATCGGCAGCGGCAGGTACGGCAGCCACGGGCCCACCGCCAAGCCCCACGGCAACGCCAGCGCCAGCGGGAACCGCCGCAGCCGCGCCCATCGCTGCAACCGCAACCATCGCGCGATGCCCTCGCCCTCGCTGAAGATGTACGCGCTGCGATGCGCACCGTGGGCCACGATCGGCACGATCGGCACGCCGGCGGCCTGGGCCACGCGCACGAAGCCGGTGCGCGGGCCCAGCACCACCTCGTCGCGCCGCCGCGCATGGCGATACGCGTCGAGATCGCCGCCCGGATACACGAGCACCTGCGCCCCCGCCCGCAGCGCGGCCAGGGCGTTGTCGGGCGTGGCCCGGACGGCGCCGACGCGTCGTAGCAGGCGGCCGAGCCACGGGAGCTGGCGCATGGCGAAGTCGTGGGCGAGGGCGAACAGCGGCGACGCGGGGCCGCGGGCCTCCCACAGCGAGCCGAGCGTGGCGCACAGATCCGGCCCCGCGATGCCACCATTGTGATTGCCCACATACAAGACGGGCCCCGTCGGGAGACTCGCGAATCCCTCGCTGCGCAGCCGCAGGTAGTGGCGATTGATCCGGCCCATCGTCGGCAGCAGCGCGGCGATGAGCGCGGGGTCGCGGCCGTCGAGCGGATCGACCGTGTTCGCAGGAACGCTCACGGGTGCGCGCCCCCGTGCACCCGCGACAGCGCGGCCTCGGACACGCGGGTGCGCGCCGCCAGACTCGACACCAGCCCGGGGAACGCCCGCGCGGTGACGCCGAGCAGCGCCTGCATCGACGGTCGCACCAGGCCGCGCGACACCGCGGTCGCCAGCCGCACCTGCCCTGCGACGTCGCGCGCGAGCCGTCGCTGGAACACCTCGGGTGGGTGACCGGCGAGGTGGACCGTCGCCGCGAGCGCGGCGCTGTGCAGGGCGATCGACATCCCATCGCCGGAGAACGAGGGGATGACCGCCGCCTGATCGCCGAGCCGCCACAGCCCATCGGCGTCGCGCTGCAGGTGGCCGTACGGGATCGCCGACAGCGCCAGCGGTCGCGCCCAGCACGGCCGACCGCCGGCGAGCCGCGCGTCGAGGTGCCCCGACGCACGACGCATGGCCGCGAGCAGCGGCTCCCAGCGCTGGCCGAGCTCGCGCAGTCGTCGACGACGGACCAAGAGGCAGAGGTTCGCGCGACCGCCCTCGACGAGCTGCAGCCCCGCGTAGCCGCCCTCGAACGTGACGAGCTCGACGTGCTCGGCCAGCGCGCGCGTGGCCTCGGGCCCGAGCTGCCAGTGGAGCTTGAACGCGACGAGATCGTCCTGCCGGCCCGCGGGCCGGCCGTGCCCGCGCAGGTCGTGCTTGCCCGTGGCCAAGAACACGGACATCGCGACGATCTCGCGGTCGTCGGCGAGCCGCGCCGACCACCCGCCCCCCTGCCGCGTCAGCGCCTGCACCTTCGCGCCGCGACGCACCGTGACACCCGCCTCGACCGCGAGCTCGAGCAGCGCCTCGTCGAGCACACGGCGCGACAGGCTGAGCGCCGCGAACGGCAGCGGCACCACCTGCGTGCCCTCGCCCACGCACAGGCGCACCTTGTCGATGACCACCGCGCCGTGATCCCTCGGCTCGAGCCCCAACGCGCGCAGGTAGCCGCACGCCTCGACCGACAGGAACTCGCCGCAGACCTTGTCGGTCGGGCCCGCCTCGCGCTCGACGAGCACGACCGCTCGGCCGGCGCGCGCGAGGTGGATCGCGGCCGCCGCCCCGGCAGGTCCGCCGCCGATGACGAGCGCAGCGGTCACCGCGACTTGACCCGCGCGACGGTGAGGCGGAACGGCATGCGCCAGCGGATGTCGACGTCCGCGGCATCCATCCCGGCGGCGGCGACGATCCGACGCCAGTCGTCGGGCACGAACGCGCGGGCGATCGACACCGGCCCGTCATGCTGCACGAAGCGATGCAGACGCGCCAGCCTCGAAGCGACCCGGAACACGTGATACGGCACCGCGTGGCGATGCAAGTCGTTGACGAACCACCCCACGCGCGTGATCGACTCCATCCACGCCACGAAGCGGATCACCTGCGGATCGGCGAGGTGGTGGGTGAACAGCGAGCTGATGACGACGTCCACGCCCGCCTTGGGCGCGTAGTCGAAGGCGTCGGCGGTGACCCAGTGGATCTCGCGATCGACGGGCGTGGCGGCCATCGCCGCGCGCCGCGACCACGGGTTGAGATCGATCCCGGTCAGCGCGACCTCGATGCCGTGCACGCGGGCCCAATGATCGACCTGGCGCAGCATGTCGCCGTGGCCGCTGCCCACGTCGAGCACCTGCAGGGGCCGGCCGAGGCCGCGGCAGCGCCCCCGCAGTCGATCGAAGAAGCCCAGCGTCGGGCCGTACGCGCCGGTCACCCGGTTCACCCAGGCGAGATCCTTCAGGCACGCGTCGAACTCCTCGAAGGCCACCGGCTCGGTGTCCATGAGTTCGTCCTGGCCGGAGCGCTGCGTGAAGTCCAGCGGGGTCGCGATCGTGGTGGTCTCGGCGGTAGTCATGAGCCCTGCACCCGGTGGAATCGCATCGTTTCGGCCGTGAGACCGGGGCCGAACGACATGGCGCAGCCGCGCTCGGCCGCACCCTTGCCGGCCATGATCGACTGCAGCACGAACATCACGGTGGCCGACGACATGTTGCCGAACCGATCGAGCACGTCGCGCGAGGCGGCCAGCGCGTCGGGGTCGAGGCCGAGGCCGCGCTGCACGGCGTCGAGCACCGAGCGACCGCCGGGGTGCACGGCCCAGGCGTCGATCGTGGCCGGCAGCGCGCCGGCGAGGATCGCCGCGGCGCTCCCGTCGAGACCGCGGGCGATCGCGGCGGGCACCTGCCCCGACAGCACCATGTCGAAGCCCTGATCGCGGATGTTCCAGCGCATGAGGTCGCGGGTGCCGGGGATCGACGCGGCGTGGAAGCCATCGATCGCCAGGCCCGTGGGCTCGGCGCTGACGAGGCTCGCGGCGCACCCGTCGGCGAAGACGAGGAACGCGAGCATCGACTCGAGATCATGGGTCTCGCGCAGGTGCAGCGAGCACAGCTCGACGTCGACGACCAGCACCTTGGCGTCGGGCTGCGAGCGCACGATGTGGTGGGCGAGCTTCAGCGCATTGATTGCGGCGTAGCAGCCCATGAAGCCGACCATCGTCCGCTCCACCGACGGGTTCAGACCGCAGCGCTCGACGAGGTCGAGGTCGACGCCGGGCGCGTACATTCCCGTGCACGAGGTGACGATCACGTGGGAGATCCGCGCCGCATCGTCGCCGAGCGCGAGGCCCTCGACCGCGCGCGCCGCCAGGGCGGGCGCGTGATCCTCGTACATCGCCATGCGCTGCCCCGTGCTCGGGAACCGGCCGCGGCGATACACGCCGGTGGCGTCGACCGACATGCCCTCGGGATCGGCGGCGGGGGGCACCACCGCGTAGCGATGGGAGATCTGCGCCATGCCCACGAGCCGATCGAACACCGCCTTCGTGCGCGCCTCGGGCAGCAGCGTCCGGGCAAACCGAACGAAGGCGTCGTGCATGTCGTGGGGCGGCGTCGCGGTGGCGATGCGATTGATGTGGGCGATCGTCACGGGGCGCAGACCTTTCGCCGTGCGGTCGCGACTGCGATCCCACGACAGACGACGCCGACGAACAGCAAGTCCCGGGCCAGGGGGGTCGGAGGCGCAGCGACGCGGGTGGTTCTCGAAGCGAGGTGGAGATCGTGTCGGGTTCGGACGACCGCAAACGACACACCGAGCGATGGGGCCCGGTCGAGGGGATCACGGCGCGATGGGAGGCGAGGACGCGGCTGCGCTACGCTGGATGCCGCGCCGCACCGAGCGCCTCGGCGCGCTTCACCACGACGGAAGTGACTTCGGCGATGTACGACGACCTTCTCGCGGTGATCCGGGCGTTCCAAGCCGAGGTGGCGCGCGCGGTCGAGCTCCTCGTGGCGCACCTCGGGACCAGCGACATCGCTGCTCAGCGCATGCGCGTACGGGAACGAGGTGGCTACCTCGACGAAACGCACCGCCACCGCTGCGCCTTCCATGGTCGAGGCTGTGTCGTGCAGCTCGCGCGGGACCGGTTCATCGATTGGGAGTACGGACAAGGAGGAAGAACCGATGGCTTCGACCTCTGGCGCCTCGAACAATTCCTACGGGCGAGACGCAAGCTCCACCGTACACTCCTCCCGGGCGAGTTGACGGACGCCTTCGGGCGCGCACGGGGAGCCGACGTGATCCGATCACTGCACGGCGATGGGCTGTTCTACGTGGCGCACGACGTGGACCCGAGCGGCGATGCTCGAGCGAGCATCGCCGCCGGCGAGTTCGAGGGGCCACGCTCCATCCTCCCCGAGGCGCGCCGCGCTCGTCCGACGCAGGAGGACCACCGAGGTCGAGTCGACATCTCAGGTGGCGACCACTTCTCCGTGATCGACGTGGTCGTGTCTGAACTCCCGCGCGAAGTCCCGTCCGCGCTGGTGCACCTCAGAGTCCGTGACGGTCAGCAAGGTCCGTGGAAGGTCATGTTGCGCTGCGCACGAACCGGAGGGCGCTGGCGGCCGAGCCAAGGCTGGCGCGGTGGTCTTCCCCATCCGGACCCGGAGGCCCACCGGTACGTCCTCACCCTCGCGTCGGGCAGCGCCGACCTGCAGGCCGGTGACGAGTTGTTCGTCGACGATCAACGTCGCGCGCTCGTCGTGGTGGGCGACGAAGGCGAGCCGGCGTGAACGCGTTGCGCATCAGTAGCAGCCGGTGCGCCCCGCGCCGTCACCCACAAGGCACGAGCAAACCTGGGCAGACCACCTGCTCGTCCACCGTGCCCGCGACCAACACCGGGCCGTCGTCGCGCCCGTAGATCACCCAGTAGGTGGCGACGTCGTCGGCCCAACGCAACCCTGCGGCGACGATCGGGTGCGTGCCGTCCTCGTCGCGCCAGAAATCGTCGACGGCCTCGGGGTCATGAACGGTGCCGCCGAGCCCGCCACGGAATCGGACGTCGGCGGACGCATCCTGCGTCGGTGCGTTGCACGCATCCTCGACCTCGCTCGTCGTGATCCGCAGCACCCAATCCGAGCAAATGAGATTCGCCGCGACCACGCGCCCGACCGGCGGCGCTCCGATGCGCGGGAAGTCGCCCGCGGGGATGCAGTGACCGCCGGCGCAGTCGTTGGTCGTCGTGCAGTGGCAGGCCGTGCCCGCATCGTCTTCGCCGCAGGTCATGCCCGACGACTCGCACAGGCCGAAGTCCTCGCCGCGGAAGCACCGCTCGTCGTCGGCACACGCCGCGTCGTCGGTGCAGCGCGCTCGTAGGCAACCGTCGGCGTCGAACGGCGAAGGCGCCACGCCACAGGCGGGCGCGCAGCGGTCCTGCGTGACCCGACACCCTCCGAACTCGCAGACCACGGGGACACCCGTGGTCCCGTCCGCAGCGGTCGTGTCGGATCCGGCGGTCGTGGTCGTGCTGCTGGCCGAAGTCGCAGCGCTGCCCTCCGCGAGCGTCGTCGACGAAACCCCGTCGCCGCCGGAGCCGCCGCTGCCGCCGACCGAGGGTCCGCACGCCGCGGCGAACGCGACGACCAACGCGATCGGGCAACACTTCATCCCCACCCATGGTCACCCGTTCGGCCGCCGATGACGAGGGGTCGCCGCGGGAGAGGCGAGGACGCGTCTGCGCTACGCTGGGTGAGCCCGCCGCACCGAGCGCCTCGGACCGACCATGACCGTCGTCGACAGACCGACCTGGCGCACCACGAGCCACCTGCTCGCGGGGTACTCCGGCTCCGCGTCGGAGCTGTTCGTCATCGATATCCCGGGCGAGGAGTTCCCGCGGGTGCTGCAAGTGGTGTCGCAACTCCCGGAGGTGCAAGTGCACGTCCTCTCCGGAGAGCCTGTCGAACCACCGGCGCCCCTCGACGAGGCGCTGCTCGACCGCATGGGCCGCCATACCGCGCAGGAGTCGGAGCACAACATCCTCGGCTCGGCATACGGCACCAACGAGCACCTGCAGATCTACATCTCGACGCCCGTCGGCGTCGGCACGTTCGACGTCGAGTTCGTCTTCTGGAACGACCTCTCGTTCCCCGCCGATCTCGACGCGGCGGAGCGCTCGCGTCGACTCGAGCGTCTGGTGGCCCTCGCTGAAGCGTGCCGATCCAGCAGCTCCACGAGCCGCTGCATCCCCTCGGACGAGCACAACGGCGATCCCCGCGAGCTCCTCGAGAACGAGTACGCGGTGATCTGGTGATCCGCGCCGGTCGGTCGAGGCCGCGTCACGGATCGCAGCGCGCGAGCACGTTCACCGCCGCGATCGCCCCCTCGTCGAGCAGCACGCGCCGCCCATCGATCACCGTGGGACGCCCCAGCGCATGCCGCGGCAGCGCATCGCACGGGACACCGCGGGAGCGATCGAAGAACGGGATCGCGTCATGCGGCCCCTTCATGCAAACGAAGCGCGCGCCGCTCGACCGTGACGGCGATCTCTCGGCCGTCGCGTCGAACTCCCGCGGCGCCGGCCGACCATGGGGCGCGCACGCGACGAGGGCAACCGCGAGCAGCAAGGGCAGTCGCATCGCGCGATCGGACAGCTCCCGTGTGAAGAGGTTCCGGCCGGCTCCAGCGCCGAACCGTCAGCCCCGACTGGGCCGCTCGAACCCACCGCGCTCGAACGACGCGCAGCAGCGCGCTGCGGACGAAGCGTCGACCAAAGCCCGCCGAGTGCTCGTCTCTGCGTTACCGTGACCCACGTGCGACCCGCGGTCTTCGTCCTCGTGCTGGTGGCGTGCGCCTCACCGACGACACCGGAACCCTCGACGGATCCTCCACAGGTCCCGACGCCGGCGTCGCCGCGCGAACCGGCGATCGCGAAGGCGGCCCAGCCCGACATGGCGCCGAGCGAGCCGGCACCGAGCGCCGGACCGACGCCCGGCGAGCCTGCGCCCGCTGAACCGACCAGCGAGCCGGCTGGCATCACGCCGCCGCCAGTCGACGATGCCGAACTCGCGGCGCTGCCGGTCGACCTGCGCGTCGCCAGCAAGGCAGCGCTGCTCGAGACGCATCGCAAGGACTGCAAGGCGTTCTCGCGCAAGACGCCGTGCGAGCTCGTCCTCGACCTCGACGGCGACCGCAAGCAGGATCGCGCGTTCAAGATCCGCGATCGCCGGACCCGCCATGCCGGCATCGCGATCGTGTGGGCCGACGGCAGTGTGTCGATCATCGGCGCCGGCGCACGCACGCGTCAGCTCTCGACCGACGTGCACATGGAAGGAGTCGATCTCGAGTGGCGCGAGGGGACCCTCGACTTCGCCGACGACGGCGAGGTCGACTTGTCGTGGGGCATCGCGCCGCGGTCGGGCGAGGGCCTGCGCAAGAGCGTGCTCCGCAAGGCGGTGGTGCACGCCGCTCCCGGCGTGACGGGCGACGGGATCTCGCTCGACGGCGGCGACGCGGCCGAGATCCTCTACTGGGACGGCGCGCGCTGGCGTTGGCTGATCCTCGGCTTCTGACGCGACTCGGCGCGACGGTCTGCGCAGCCCAGTCCATATGACTGCGCCTCGACCTCGCGCACCTCCGCAGCCTTCGCCGCGGCCTCGACCGCCTCCCCTCGGGCGCCCTCGGCGGCGCAGTCCCCCGCACCTCGCCAACGCCGAGTGGGGGACCACGACGAGCAACGCTCGGCTTTGTGCCTACCCTCGGGGCGGGTCGACTACCGTAGGTTCGACGCCGAACTCGGCCGATGCAGTGCGCATCGCGATCGACCAGACGCCGAGAGTCCCATGCTGCACCCACCGATTCCGTCCACGCCGCTCGTGTTCCAGTCGCTCGACATCGGCAGCATCGCCTACGAGTTGCTCGCGGTCGCGCGTCAGGCCCCCGACGGTAAGGCCTCGCGGACGCTGCTCAAGGGCGACGAGTCGACGGTAGTGATGGTCGCGCTGCAACGCGGCGTTCGAATGGCGGAACACGGCGCGCCGAGCACCGTGGTCGTGGTGCCGCTGGTCGGTCACGTGACCTTCGCCTCGCCCACGACCGACGTGCGGGCGCCGGTGCTCGCGATGCAGTGCCTCGTGATGGGCTCGGGCGTGCGGCACGACGTCGTCGCAGTCGAGGACGCCGTGTTCATGTTGATCATCGGTGGCGTCGGCGCCGGCGCGTGACCTCGGAGGGAGCGGCCACGCGCCGCACGGCAACACCGCACGCTCAGCCGCGTCCGCGCAGCTCGAACGCCCCCCGCTCGAACAGCCCCGGCGACACCCCGCGGTTGCGCACCGCGAGGATCCGGCAGTTGAAGAAGAAGTCGTGGCCGAAGTCGGTGAACTCGTTGGCCGCCTTGCCCGGGATCGGCAGGATCCTCGCCCCCAGCGGCTTGCCCAGCGCGCACGACATCGCGGCGACGTCCAGGATCAGCGACGCGATCTCCTCGACGTACGTGTCGCCGGGGATCGGGACCATGTCGAGGCCGCATCCGCACACCGACGCGAACGACAGCAGGCCGTCGAGGCCCAGCGCGCCGCGGCTGGTTCGCTCGCCGATCGCCGGATCCTCGAGCAGCGAGTCCATCACGCCGTGGAAGCCGACCGCTCGCGCGCCGCTGTCGGTGACCGCCGTGCGCAGGATGTCGGTCAGGTACGCGGTCGCGAACATCGTGCCGCTCGAGCCGTAGTCATCGACGCCGAGCGACTCGATGATCCGCGCCACGCTGCCGGTCGCGTCGGGGTACGGGGCGAGCGAGCCGTCGAGGCCGCGATACCGGATCGACGTCGCCTGCTCGATCGCCAGGCCGATCGCGTCGACCTCGCGGAGCTCCTGCACCAGCCGCGCGACCAGGCGCCCGCGCAGCTCGCCCAGGCCCACGCCCGCCGACTGGCCGAGCACCTCGCCGAACACCGTCGGCAGCTCGAGCGCCATCGCGAACGCGTCGTCGGTGCCGCCGTGGCGCGAGAACGGGAAGAACGGGGCGCCCTCGGGCGTGTTGCACGAGGCGCCGACGCGGAAGTTGTCGTAGCCGTTCTTCGAGAACTTCGACACGGTGTGGATGAACCGCGCGCACTCGAGCACGCCGCCGCGCTCGATGCGACCGTCCTGTGCGACCACGAAGTTCACGAACGCCCGGGGGTTGCGGCGCATCACGTCGATCGCCGCGTCGAACGTCGGCGTCAGATCGCCGTCGACGAAGGTGGTGAACGGCACGTTGTACCAGCGCACGCCCGCGGCATCGGCCACCGTCTCGAGCCAGCGCAGGATCGCCTGCAGCCCGACGCGCGAGAACCGGGCGCGGCCGTTCAGCGGCGGCAGCACCAGCCGACGCGTGCGCAGCGATCGGCCCGCCGCCTCGACCGCCGCGGTGGCCGCGGTGAAGAACGCCGGGATGTCGCGCTCGCGGGCGGCCGGCGTCCCCTGGTCCGGATCGAAGCCGAGGGTGACCGCGCGGACGAACCTCATGGTTCGCCCCCCGAATCCAAGGACGTGCCCTTCTCCATCAGCGCGAGGTAGTCGAGCGGCGTGTTGATCTCGGACAGCGCCAGATCGCCCAGGCCGACCGCGGCCACGCGGCCCGGGCCCTGGGCCGCAAGCGGCAGGCACCGCAGCGAGAACAGGCTCGGCGACTCGATGCAGTTGCGCTTCCACGTGCGCAGCAGCTCGCGGTCGCACACCTTGAAGATGCCGGGCGCCTCGGGGTCGCGGTCGCTCTTGACCGCGCCCTGGTAGACCTCGGTGATCGTGCCGTCGTCGGCCACGACCAGGTTCGTCGCCGACATCGTGCGGTTGCCCCGCGTCGCCGACAGCACCGCGTTGTCGGGGCCCGCCTGCATGCGCTCGATCACCTCGGGCGCCATGAAGAAGTCGGCCGACAGCACCAGCGTCGGCCGCTCGTCGAGCGCGAGCCCGAGGCTGTAGGCGTTGCCCGTGAGCCGCCAGTTGGCGTTGTACGCGAACTTCAGCGTGGGGAACGCCTGGAGGATCTCGATCGCGCGGTAGCCGACGACGACCGTGATCTCGAGCCCGGCCAGGATGTCGCCGTAGTGGTCGAGCACGCGCTCGCCGGTCTTGGGGTGACGGATCAACGCCTTGGCGAAGCCGTCGAGCTGGAGGCCCTCGCCGGCGGCGAGGACGATCGCGCGTTCGGCCCTCATCGGAGCTTCTCCAGGGCGATCTCGATCGCCGGCAGCTCGGTGGGGAAGCGGTGCTTGGCGGTCTTGTACGGGTAGATGTCGCCGCGCAGCGACTTCTCGATCACCAGCGCCGCGGTGACCTCGTGGTTGTCGCGCAGGCTCCACACCTCGACGTCGTCGTAGTCGTACATCACGCACGGGACCTTGCGCAGGCCCAGGGCCAGCGCGACCTCCATGCGGTGCTGGCCGTCGAGCACGAGCTTGTGCGTGCGCTCGATCGCCAGCGGCTTGGTCCACACGCCCTCGTCGAGGATCTTCTTCTCGAGCCACTTCGCGCGGCGCTTGCTGTGGCCCTCGATGTGGCGCAGCCGCTTGGGATCGATCATCTGGATCTTCATGTTGTCACCTGGTCGACGAGGCGCTGGTATTCCTCGGGAGTGTTGACCGACACCGCGCGGGCCGAGCCGAGGTCGCGGGCCTTGCACGGCAGCGCCGCGAGGTTGTCGATCCACGGCATCAGCCAGTACTGCTTCATGCTGCGATCGCGCGCCGCGTGCAGCAGAGCCGTGAACGCCTCGGCCTCGCCGGGGCCGATCTTCGTGACGCCGACGAGCTTCTCGTGGCCGGCGTACTCGGGTTGCCACGAAGGGACGATGCGCAGGTCGGTGACGTCGCGCGCCGCGTCGGCGCGCAGGATGCCGCCCACCTGCGTGCTGACGAACGGCCCGCGGCTGTACCACACCGAGTGATCGGCGTCCGACGGGTCGAGCATCGCCGCCCACGCCGCGTCGCTCATCCAGATGTCGGCCTCGACCACGAACGCCGGCGACGGATCGGCGGCGAGCGCCAGCGACAGCGAGTGGATGTTGACGTCGTCCTGCCAGCGTTCGTTGACGACGAACGTCAGGCGCTTGGGCGAGCGCTCCTCGAGGCGCGCGCGCACGTAGTCGGCGCGGAAGCCCAGGACGACCGTGATGTCGTCGACGCCGTGCTCGAACGCCTGCCGGATCAGCCGCGTCGCGAACGGCTCGCCCTGGATCGGCAGCAGGCTCTTGGGCTCCTGTTCACCGAGCACGCCCATGCGAGCGCCCCGTCCGGCTGCGAGCAACACCACCCGAGGGGCACGAGCGAGGACCACGGGCTTGGCTCTTATCGGGGCGCTGCGACGCGGTCAAGCCCCCGACTCACGCGGGCGTGCGTGGATCGTCGAAGCCCGTCGCGTCGAGCATCTCCCAGCTGGGGTAGCCGGCCTCGTCGGCGCGATCGAGCCAGCCGGCGGCCTCCTCGGGCGTGCCGTCGATCTCCGCGCCGAGGATCATGACGGCGAGCGTCGCCGCGGCGCGGCCGTTGCCGCGATCGGCCGCGCGGGTGTAGTAGGCCGCGGCCTTGGCCATGTCGACCGCGCCCTCGCTGCCCGAGGCGTGGGCGGCCCCGAGGTTGTAGAGCGCGCGCGGGTGCTCGGCCGCGGCGGCGCGATCGAGCCACGCGCGCGAGGCCACGGGATCGGCCGGCACGCCGAGGCCCTGCGCGTAGATGATGTAGAGCTCGAACATCGCGTCGCTGCTGCCGGCGTCCGCCGCCTCGACGTGGCGCGCGTGGGCGGCCTCGAACTCGCCGAGCCAGTGGTGCACGAGCCCGCGTTGGTACAGCTCGGCGGGGTTCGGATCGGCGAGCAACGCGAGCGAGGCGAGCGCGCGGCGTTGGTTGGCTTCGGTCGAGTGACGGGTGAGGCGAGCGAGCTGCAGCGTCGCCTCGCGATCGCCGAGTCGCCCGGCCTCGGCGAAGGCGCGCAGCGTCGCCTGCAGCGACGGGTCGTGGTCCTCGATCGCGCGGGCGTCGGCGGACCACGGCCGCGCGTCGGCGTCCGCAGGATCGATCCCGTCGAAGGCACCGAGGGTTCGCAGCGCGGCGAGGTAGCACTCGGCGAGCGTTCGATACGCGGGCGCGCAGCCGGCTTGCGCCGCCGTCCAGAGCGCGTCGAGCATCGCGCGCTCCGTGCCGGGGACATCGGCGATCAATCCGATCATCGCATCACCGCGCACGAAGCCATCGAACAGCGCGCGGCCCTGCGTGAACGCCTCGTCGGGATCGACCTCGGTCATGGGCCGCGATCATGCCCGCGGGGCGGGACCCATGACAATCGCGACGGCGCCTCACCAGCCGTTCGTGCCCGGACCGCCCTTGAACGGCCCGACGACGTGGCGCGTGATCCAGCCGCCGTAGAACCCACCCGGCTGCGGCTCGGCCCGCTCGCCGCCGACGAAGCACGCGTCCATCGCCGCGCAGTAGAACGCGACGTGATCCGCGAGCGCCGCGAAGTCGTCGAACGGATCGGGGTAGCTCCACGCCGCGCGCTCGGCCACGCGATCACCGACGCGCACCGTCCAGTACCGCGCGACGCCCTTCCACTCGCACATCGAGCTGCCGCCCGCGCGCGCGAGTCGATCCCACACGACGTCGTTGGGCGGCACGTAGTACGTCGGCGGATGCGACGTCTCGAGCAGCCGCAGCGCCGCGGCGCTCTGCGCGATGACCTCGCCGCCGAACAGGACGCGGACCGGATGGATGCAGCGCTCGACCCGCGGCGGCCGCGGGAAGCTCCACACGGATTCCTGATCGGGCCCCGGGATCGCGATCGCGTCCGGGCGCGGGTGACCCGACGCGGACCACTGGGCACGCGCGCGGAGGATGTCGTCGCTGGGCGTCGCCACGGGGGGTTCCTAGCATGCGCGGACGCATGGACCAGCGTGGGCGTGAGGCGGCGCCCAGGATGGTCGATCGGGCGCCACACGGGATCGCGGTCCCCCGACCATCGCCCAGCGGGATGCCGAGCCGCACCGTCCGCCCCCTCGCCCTCGCGCTGTGCGTGACCGCCTGCACCCCCGACGAGGTGCTCTCCGCGGGCTCGAGCAGCAGCGGGGACCCCGGCACCGGGAGTTCGGTCGACTCCGGTCCCATCGCAGACACCGGCGAGCTCGACACCAGCGGCGGCTGGAGCAGCACCTCGCCGAGCGGCGGCAGCACGAGTACGAGCAGCGGAACCGACGGCACCACGGGCACCGGCGAGCCCACGACCTCCGGCGAGTCGGACGCGACGACGTCCTCCGACGCGTCGAGCTCGACGTCGACCGACCCCTCGACGTCGACCGACCCCTCGACCACCGACGCGCCGACCTCGACGAGCGACGCGTCGAGCTCCACGGACGCGACGACCACCGCGTCGAGCTCCACGGGTGATCCGAGCACCACCGGGGATTCCCTGGGCTCGACCGGCGCGTCCAGCTCCGGCGGCGAGTCGAGCAGCACCGGCGACGACACCGACGGCGGCGGTCCCTGCGAGGGCACGGTCGCGCGCACGCACGTCGGCCAGGTCACCACGCACCACGACGGCGATCGCTTCGTGACGGTCGACGAGGGGCACAACCTGGTGCTGTGGGACACCGCCACGCTCGCGGTCCTGTTCGAGGCGCGCGGAGTCCGGTACGCGAGCATCGATGGCGGCACGCTCGCGTACGACACGTTCGAGTACGACACCGTGTTCATCGTCGACGCGACGACTGGTTCGCCATCGGGCGAGGTGCCGTACCAGTTCGCGTGGGGCATCGCGCAGGACGGCAGCTACGTCTGGACCGGCAGCGCCACCGCGCTCACCGTGTACGAACCCGACGGCGCCCTGCGCTGGTCGGTCGACGAGAACTTCCTCGGGGTCCAGGTGCTCGCGCAGGGCGACGTGCTGCACGCGTTCGCCGGGGGACAGAGCGCGACCGAGGTGCTGCACTACGCCGCCGACGTCGGCGTGCTCGACAGCGACGCCTTCCTCGGCACCTTCGGCGGCTGGTTCGAGGACGTGCCGCGCTACTGGACCAACCAGGGCATGGCGTACCGCGTCTACGACGTCGACAACACGGTGCTGGTCCTCGAGCTCGGCGCGCCCACCCACGGCTTCGGCACCCGACTCGTGCGTCCCGGCGGCGTGGTCGACATCTTCGATCCCGACACGGTGCTCGCACCGGTCGGCAGCGACCGGTTCGAGGACGGCGGCGCCGTGCTCTGGCGCGCCATCGACGGCTCCGCGACGGTGGTGCGCCTCGACACCGATCCCGTCACGGCGACACCGGTCGCGCCGGTCTGCTGCATCACCGAGGACTACCCGAGCTTCGCCTACGCCGATGGTGCGTGGCTGCTCGGCGGCGACCACGGGCAGGTGACCGACGATCTCGGCCGCGCGATCACGGACGGCGAGGCCGTCGCGATCGCCGGCTCGACGGCGGGCCGCATGGCGCTGTCGATGGGGGACGGCGTGCTCCACATCGCGGACGTCGGCGAGGACTGCACGTGGGCCGAGATCTCGAGCTTCCCGCGGGTCGGCCGCAACCTCCGCATGTCCGGCGACGGCACCACGCTGCTGTCGACCGAGCGGTGGACGACGATGTTCGGCTCGAACCGCGACGGCACCAGGATCTATGCGCTGCCCGACGGCGCGATGCAGGCCGAGTACCAGCTCGGCGTGATGTCGGACAGCCTCTTCGGCCACGACATCTCCGACGACGCCAGCGTGTGGTCGCGGCTGTGGTTCAACACCGGCATCGGCACCTACTCGGTCGCCGGCGTCGCCGGGCTCGCCGGGAGCGGGCGCGTCATCCCGCGCATCGCCCCCGACGCGCAGCACGTCGTCATCAGTGACGGCGGGTCCGGCGTGCTCGAGACGTGGGCCGACTCCGTCACGTACGTCTACGATCCCCAGGACTTCGCGGGCATCATCGACGGCGTCGCGCACGGCTTCATCGACGACGGCCACGTGCTCGTCGCCCGCTACGCGGACTGCGGGAACAACTGCATCACCATGATCGGCTCCGACATCGTCGACATGACCGGCACGATCGTGGCGGCCACCGCCCTGCCCGATCTCCGCGACCTGCGGCGCATCGACGACGGCGCCGCGATCGCCTTCGATCCGGCGGGCAACGGGGCGATCTACGACGTGACGGCGGGCGTGCTGCTCTGGGAGGCGCCCGCGGGTGCCGCGGTCGAGGTCGCGGGGCCGAACCATGTGCTGGTCTCGACCGGCGCGCGCGTCGACGTGGTCCGTTGGCGGTGAGCACGCGCGGCTCGATCGGCCGATCGGCCGATCGGACAACGGAGTGATCTCCGTGCCGACTTCGTGATCGCCACGACGATGATCGCACCGCAATTCCACGCCGTCGACACGGAAGCGCGCACGCAAAGCGGTGTCTCTCGCCCCGTGAACGATCTCCGACTGGCGCCCGGTGACTCGGGGCCGCTGTTCTCGCCGCAGCCGTTCCCACCGGGGCTCCTCGGCCAGCGTCACCTCGACTCGACGCTGTTCGATCTGCGGACCCTCGACGCCGCGCGCCTCACCCCGCGCGAGCACCGTGCCGCGGGCAATCGGGGGGGCGGTGAGCCGCCGGGCTCTGGCCTCATCGACATCAAGACGCTGGTGGCGGCGCACCATGGCGAGTCGCAGGCGCGCCGGATCACGCTACTCCCGCCGCGGACGTTGGTCGCCCTGCCGGAGGCGCCGGTCGCACCGACGCCCGCCGCATCGAATCGGCCGCTCTTGATCGCGACGTGCATCGCGCTGCTCGGCGTGGTGATCGCGCTCGTGCTCGCGGCAGTCGGCTGATCGATCCGCACGGCAGCGGCGCGCTCGGGCCGCTGCGAAATTCCTCGACCGTCGTGTTGCAGTCGCGGCCGATCGGGCACGAACCGATCGACGCGGGCTCCGCAAGAGTTCCGCAAGGCGCCGCGGGCAACCTCCAGGAGACGTCCGCAGATCACCCGCGCTGCTGAGCACGGGCACCGATGCGCGGCGTGTCACCCCTGCTCGAGGAGCCCCCTTGTCGCGACACATTGGCAGTTCGTCCCCGCGTCGACGGGGGACGGCGGCGCTGGCCGTCGCCCTGTTCGCCGCCCGACCCACCATCGCCCGCGCCGATCCACCGGTCGCCGTCGCCGCCACGCCCGAGGACGCCGCGCTGCTCGAGCGGCTGCACGACGCCGAGGCGCAGGCGGAGCTCACCGCCGCGCGACCGCCCCCGCCGGAGCCGATCCCCGAGTTCATGAGCCCCGACGGCGTCGACGATCCGTTCCCCGATCGTCCGCCCGTGATCCGCCCGCGCCAGCCCGCGATCCTCCTCGGGTTGGGGCTCGGCGTCGCGGTCGCGAGCACGATCACCGCGCGGCTCACCCTGCTGCCCGACTGCACCGACGAGCGCGACGCGACGACGTGCACCGTGCCGAGCGAGGGCGACATCGGCATCCGCGGCGGCCGACTCGTCGCCACAGCGGCGTTCAGCATCGGCGGCGCGGCCTTCGGTGCGCTCGGCGGCCGCGAGCTGGGCCTGCTGCTGCAGCGCGGATCGGGCGACACGCTCGCGCGGCGCCGTCGCATCGCCGTGGGCGTCGGCACGACCACCACCGTGCTGGGCCTCGCCGGCATCGTCGTCGGCGCGACGGTCCTGGGCCTCGGCGCGAGCCGGAGCCTCACGCTGGCGAGGACGTTCGACAGCACCACCGACATGACCGACCCCGCCGTCGTCGCACGCATCGACGACACCGTGAAGAACGTCCGCACCGCGCGGGTCGGCCTCATGATCCTCGCCGCATCGCCGGCGTTCCTCGCCACCGGCATCGCATTGCTCGTGCACCGCCCGCGGGCCCCGCGACTGACGATGCAGCCGATGCTCAGCCGCACCACCTTCGGGATGGGCGCGACGGTGCGGTTCTGATGCCCCGCACGGCAAGGCGCTTGCCGGCGGCGCGCGACTGGACTACGCCATCGCTCGATGACGGACGTGCACTACCTCGTCGGCGCGGCCGGCCTCACTTGGATCATGCTGCTGTCGGCGAGCCTGCTGCGCGCGCGCGGCTGGACGCCCGCGGGCCTGGTGACCGCGTTGGGCAACCGCGACGCGCTCGACGAGCCCTCGCCGCTCGCGGCCCGGGCCGATCGCGCGGCGAAGAACATGCTCGAGAACCTCGTGTTGTTCGCGACCCTCGTGCTCGCGGCGCGCTCGGCCGGCGCCGACGCGGCGACGACCGCGGGGGCCTGCGCGATCTTCTTCTGGGCCCGCGTGGTCTACTTCGCGGTCTACCTCATCGGGATCCCCTACGTGCGCACCGCGGTGTGGGGCGTGAGCCTGGTCGGGCTCCTGCAGCTCGGGGCCGCCGCCGTCACTGCGGGGTAACGGCGTGGGCCCGAGGTGCACCGCCGGTAGATCGAATCGGCGACCGCTGCGTCCACCCCCGGCACGATGGACCGCCCCCGACGATTCCCCCGCGCCTTGCACCTGGTCGGCCTCGGACTCGTGGCCGCCGCGATCGCCGTGTTCGGCCACCGCGACCGCGCCCCCGAAGCCCCGGACCTGGTGAGCCTCGCCGCCACCGCCGATCGCGAGGCCGTCGCCGCGGGGGCGGCCACCACGATGGTGGTGCGGCTCGACGTGGCTGCGGCGGCGCGATCCGAGGACGCCGAGATCGGCGTCAACCTCGGGCTGCTGCTCGACACCTCGGGCTCGATGGCCGGCGAGCCGATCGAGCAGGCCCGCGCCGCCGTGCACGCGCTGGTCGATCAGCTCCGCCCCCACGATCGCCTCACGATCGTCACCTTCGACTCGCGCGCGCAGGTCGTGCAGGCGTCGACCGAGCTGGACGACCTCGATCTCCGGGCGCTGCACGGGCGCATCGACGAGATCCGCGCCGAGGGCACCACCGATCTCGCCGCGGGCCTGGGCACCCTGCTCACCCAGCTGAACGCGAGCCCCACCGTCGGCGACCTCGACCGCATCGTCGTCGTCGGTGACGGCGTACCCAACGACGCCGGGCCGATCGCGGGCCAGGTCGAGGCCGCGCGCCAGGCCGGCTACGCGATCACGACGCTCGGCGTGGGCCTCGACTACGACGAGGTCCTGCTCGGCGAGATGGCCCGCGCCTCGGGCGGTCGCTTCCACCACGTGGAGCATGGCGCGGCCCTGGCCGACAGCTTCGCCGCCGAGATCTTCGGCGCCCAGCGACAGGTCGCGGCCAATGTGTGGCTGCAGCTGTCGACCGGGCCCGGCGTCACGATCGCGCGGGTCGTCGGCCACGGCCCGCCGATGAGCGGCGTCCACCAGCACGGCGTCGTGCTCGGCGAGCTCGCCGAGGGTGAGTCGCAGGAGGTGTTCGTCGAGCTCGCGATCGAAGCGGCCGCGCCCGGCACCACGCTCGAGCTGCTCGACGCGGTGGTCGCCTATGATGACCGCGTGGGCGGTGCCGGCCGGCTCGAGCGCCGCGCCTTCGTGTCGATGCCCGTCAGCGAGGATGCGACCGTGCTCGCGCTGCGCGACGCGGACGTCGAGCTCGGCGTGGTGGCGGCCCGGGCCGCGGCGGCGACGATCGACGCGATCGCGATGACACAGCAGGGGGACGTCGCCGGTGCAGCCGCGCTGCTGTACGCGAACGAGCAGGCCCTGGACCGCAGCCTCGCGGGCAACGCCGGCGAGGGCAAGAACGGCGTCACGGAGCAGCAGCGCGATGGTGTGGTGCGACAGCGCGAGGAGCTGGGCCGGCTGCGCGGCGAGGTCCGCAACGCGGCGCCGAAGGCGAGTGCGCAGGATCGGTGGGGTGCTGCGAGCGACGGATACCGCCGCGTCGCCAAGGAGGCGAACGCGGCGGCGGTGGACGTGCTCCAGGCCCACCGTTGAGCGAGGCTCCGCGAGGCGGCACCACCCAGGCGATGGCTCATTCGACGCGGCGCAGGGCCGACGACAGCTTCACCGTGTCTTTGCCATAGCGTGCGTCCATCGCGGTTTGGTCCTTCGCGTCCGCGAAGATCACGTCGACGACGATGTGATTGCGGACCTCGTCGCTGGCGGACGACAGCATCCCCAGCTCTTTGGCACGGACGAGCTGGTCCTGCATGAGCCCAGGAGCGCGCGTTCGGGCCGTTCGCTTTCATGTGCGTGTCGACGGCGATGCTCCGATCGGAGGATCGGTGCGTCCGGGAACCTCGGCCGCTGCCGATCGTCTCACCGGAGGTGAGCTGGTCACGCCGCCGCATGACCCTCGGGCTCCTCGCCAGCGCGAGTTGTGGCTCCTCGGAGGACCTCGGCCGCGCACAGACGCCCCCGACGGCGCCCGTCTCCGCGTGGCGACGGGCGCTGGGTCCCGTCGACGACCTCGCACCGGAACACGCGTCGTGGCTCCTCGACGCTCGCGCGTACGCGCAGACCGACGCGCGCACCCTCGCGATCGCGCGCCGCCACGGCGAACGATCGCAGGGCGTCGACGAGCACCTCGCCGCCGCGCCCAACCCGGTGGTCGACGGCCGGAGCACGTTGGTCGTGCAACCGCTCGGTGGCTTTCCGTTCGATGTGATCGAGGGCAACGACTTCGTCGGCCTCGTGCGCACGCCACCGCTCGCCCATCTCGCGGCCGTGCTCGCGGCATCGTTCGGGCTCGCCGTGGAGGTGCTGCCCGCCCGTCCGCTCGTGCTCGACTCGGTCTCGGGGCGCACGCGACGGGGCTTCACGCAGCTCGACGCGCAGTCGGTGCTCCACAGCGTCGCCGCCGAGCTGCCGCCCCATGCGTACGCGATGCTCACGCTGGTGAACCACGATCTGTATGCGTTGCCCGAGCAGGACTACGCGTTCGGGTGGTCGCTGCACCGCGATCGCCAGGGCATCGCCAGCTTCGCCCGCTTCGATCCCAGCTTCCACGGCGGCTTGCGCCCCGACGACCTCGAGCAGGCCATCCTGCGTCGCAGCGTGCGCCTGCTCCTGCACGAGTGCGCGCACATGTTCGGCCTGACGCACTGCACCTACTTTCGCTGCGCGCTCGGTCCGATCGACGTCCTCGCGGATCTCGACGCCCGTCCGCCGTATCCCTGCCCCGTGTGCCAGTGCAAGCTGCTGCGCAGCGCTGGGGTCGATCCGATCGCGGCCGTGCGCCGCAGCGTCGCCGTGTTCGCGCAGCTCGGCCTGCACGACGAGGCCGCGTGGGGCCGCCGCCGCCTCGAGGGCACGACGGCGTAGAACAGAGGACGGACCGAGGAGAGCTCCGAGCCTCGCGCCGCCCACTCACCCCGCGTCCATCCACCGCCGGCGCTCCGCCGGCGACAGCTTCTCGATCGCACTCCTCAGCATCGTCCGCGGCATCGCCCCCGCGTGCGCCGCGAGGAACCCCCGCAGCGCCGCCAACCCCACCGATTCGCCGACCTCGCGCAGCATCCAGCCCACCGCCTTGTGCATCAAGTCCTCCTCATCGTCGACGAGCAGCGCCGCGATGCGCAGCGCGTCCTCGGCCTCGCCTTCGCGGATGAAGTGCTGCGTCGCGAGCATCGCCACGCGCCGCGTCCACAGCCGCGGCGACCGGGCCAGCTCGTCGAGCACGCCTCGGTCGCGGCCGTGCAACCACGCCCCGACGATGTGCGGCGCGCTCGAGTCGACGAGGTCCCAGTTGTTCACGCGATCGAGCCGGCGCAGGTACAGCGCGTAGATCGCCTCCTGCGCCGCCGGATCGCGCTTGGCCCGACCGAACTGCTCGACCAATAGCAGCACGGCGGCGAGCCGCTCCTCGTGGAGCTTCGACGACAGCAGCGTCTCGGCGGCGGCCAGCGGCAGCGCGCGATGGGCCCGCACCGCGCGACGGATGTCGGGCACCGCGACGCCGAGGAACACGTCGCCCTCGCCATACTCGCCCTTGCCGGTCTTGAAGAACCGCTGCGACACGAGGGCGCGCTCGGGGGTCGCGTGCGCCCGGAGCTCGGCGCGCAGGCTCGCGACGGTGACGGCGGGGCTCGGCAAGGGGGCGCAGGATATCCGGGTCCCGACCGGTGGCGTGGTGGCGGGAGAAAATCGCGGAATCGACCTCGACCCACGATCAGGACCGCCGCGGATGGACACTGAATCGTCGATGACCGCGTCCTGGACCGCCCGCCGTACCCGCTCCTCCCGCCGTGCCGACCGGATCCTCGGACTCGTCGTGCTCGCGCTCACCGTCGGCTGCGTGGTCGGCCCATCGCCGAGCGACGAGGACCTCGATCACGACGCGTCCGAGGGATCGTCGGGCGAGTCCGGAGACTCGTCGGGCGCGTCCGAAGACGCAGGCGCGTCCGAAGACGCAGGCGCGTCGGAGGGCTCGCCGTGGCCGGCCGAGTGTGCCGACGCCGACGCGATCCCGGACCTCCCCTACGCCATCGCCTGGCGCACCCGGTTGGACGACGGATCGACCGCGGTCCGCGTCCGCGTGCAGAGCTGGCCCGCGACGTGCGATGCGTTGGAGACGGCCGTGCCCGCGTCGCACACGCGCGTCGAGTTCCGACTGCCGATCGATCTCGAGGTGCCCGCGCGGCTCGAGCTCGTCGACGCCCGCGCGATCGCGTTCATCTCCGCCGACGGCCCGGGCAGCACCGAGCCGATCCCCGAGCTTCGCTACCTGCACGGGCCGCTCGAGATCGACGCCTTCGACACCGAGCGGGTGATCGGCACCATGCGCACGGAGGTCGTGCCGTTCGTCGGCTGCTTCGAGGCGCAGCTGTGCGACGACGGGACCTGAGCGTTCGGCGGTCACCGCTCGGCGCACCACGCCGACCGCCGTGGCCGCGTGGTATGAGTGCAGTCATGCGATCGGCCGCGCGTCCCCTGTTCGTCCTCGCGATGATCTCGTGCGCGCCGAAGCCCGCGCCGGCGACGGTCGTGCCGGAGCCCGCACCTGCGCCTGCTCGGGCGCCCGCGCCCGCCGCGAAGACCATCCCGCCGGTCCCCGCCGACGCCCGGCGCACGCCGTCGGGCACCGCGTACGTGGTGGCACCGGGCCACGCGTCCGCCGAGCCCCCCGATTCCGACGACGCGATCCTCGTGCGCTACGAGCTCGTCGACGCCAAGGGCGAGACGATCCTGCGCTCGTCGGCGAGCGGCGAGCCCGAGCGCATCGACATGACGCAGCTGCCCAAGGGTTGGGCCGAGGCGATGCAGGCGATCCGGCCCGGCGACCGCGCGAAGATCTGGGTCACCGCGGAGCTCGGCTACTCGGAGCAGGAGACCGGACCCACCGGTGCGCTCTACGTCGAGGTCGAGCTCGTCGAGGTCGAGCGGCGCACGACGCTGGCGCGCGCGACCCTGCCCTTCGCCGCGCCACCCGACGACGCGATCCGCACCCGCAGCGGCCTGGCCTACGTCGTGCTGCGCCCCGGCACCGGTACGACCAAGCCCGGCCCGAAGACCCGCGTCGTCGCGCACTACGACGGCTGGCACACCGACGGCACCAAGTTCGACAGCAGCTACGACCGCAAGGAACCGATCGAGTTCGAGCTCCACCAGGTCATCACCGGATGGACCGAGATGATGCAGCTCATGGTGACCGGCGAGATCGTGCGGGTGTGGATCCCCGTCGCGCTCGCGTACAAGGGGCAGCAGGGCCGCCCCGCGGGGACGCTGGTGTTCGACATCGAGCTGCTCGAGATCCGCTGACACGGATCCTCGTCACCGCCGCGCGCGGGCCCGTCGTCGCAGCCCGAGCACCACCGGCACCAGCGCGAGCCACGATCCCCGCGAGCCGCCGTCGCTCCGGCACGCACAGCCGCCGCCGTCGTCGTCGCCCGCCGGCGCCCCGCCGCTCGTGTCGCTGCCGCCCGCGGCCCCGGTGCTCCCGGTGCCTGCCGTCGTCGCGGGCCCGTCGTCCGCAGTCGCCCCGTCACCACCCTCGCTGCTCGTGCTCGGATCGACCGGCCCACCCGAGGAGTCCGCCGGCACATCGCCGCTGCTCGAGCCGTCGTCGCCGCCCGTGCTGCTGCCGGTGCCCGCCCCCGTCGGCGTCGGCGGCTCGTACACCGAGCCGGGCTCGACGAGCGTCACCACCAGCCGCACCTCGGTCGGGGTGTACAGCGCCGCGACCTCGGGCCCGACGTTGTCCGCCGACGGCTTGCCGTTCTCGGTGTCCTTGAGGATGCACGCGATGTTGTTCGTGCCCTGCGTCCAGTCGACGTACTCGCCCGGCGGCGACCAGAAGTCCGCGAACGGCGTCTCCCACTCGTACGTCCCGACCTCGGTGTACGTCGGCGACTGGAACGTGCACGCGTACGTGGGGCTGGCCTCGAAGCAGACCTGGAACTTGGTCTCCTGCGCCGTGGGCTTGGTGTGGACCTCGAGGTAGACCCACGCCGATCCCTGCGAGTAGTCGACGGGGCTCACCCAGTTCTCGGGCGTGCCGACGTCGGGCGGCAGCCGGAAGTGCGAGTCCGGCAGATCCGGCGTGTGGTCCCACGTCTGATCGAACACGACGACCTGATCGGCGCGCGCGGGCGAGGCCCAGGCGAGCGCGGCGATGATCCACGCACCCATGACACAGGCGCCCGCGGGCGCGCGACGGATCGACGACATCCGCTCCACGGTAGCCGGTTCGTCCGCGCGCCGGCCGTGTTTGTCCGGTGGCCGCGCTCGCGGCTTCGGCGAGGTCCGGTCACCCGGTGCGCGACGACGCGCCGATCACCTCGTCGAGGAAGGCGTCGATCGTGGCCCACGCCCGCCGGGCCGCGCGGGGCTCGTACACGATCCCGAGCTCCGGGGCGTTCGCCGCGGGGAACGTGAAGGCGTGCTGCGCGTGGCCGTAGGCGTGCAGCTGCCAGTCGGCCCGCGCAGCGGTCAGCTCGGCCGCGAGCGCGAGCACGGCCGGCGGAGGTGCGACCGGATCCTCCCAGCCGTGCAGCACGAGGATCGACGCGTCGATCGGCGCCTGCGGTCCGAGCTCGGGCGGGGCGAGCACACCGTGCACGCTGATCGCAGCGCGCAGCGATCGAGGCGCCGCGCGGGCGAGATCCAGCGCGCACAAGCCCCCGAAGCAGAACCCCAGCGCGGCGACCCGCGACGGATCCACCGCGGCGTGCTCGAGCACGGCGTCGAACCCCGCGAGCAGCCGACGCCGCAGCGCGCCGCGATCGGCGAGCAGCGGATCCATGAGCGCGTGGTTGTCCCCCAGCGGATCGCCGCGCACACCCGCGCCGTAGACATCGAGGAGGCACGCGACCCAGCCCACCGCGGCGAAGCGATCGGCGATGACCCGCATCCCGCCGTGGATGCCGCTCCAGTCGTGCGCCAGCACCAGCGTGCGCGCGGGCGCGTCGAGCCCGACGGGGCGCACCAGCTCGCCGACGAAGCGCGATGGTTGGCCCGCGCGGCCCTCGGCGATGGTCGCGGTGGTGGTGTACGCGATCGACTCGTGCGTCAGGGGCGGCGTGGACGTCATCGACCTCGCACGCTAGGCGCCGCGCGGGCCGAGGTCTTGAACGAATCGGACGCGACGTCAGAGATAGAACGCGGGCGCGTCGGGATCGGCCGCAGCGACCCGCCGCGCGAGCTCGCCTGCGGCGTAGCGGCCGGGCGTCGTGCCGAAGCGGCGTCGCCACGCCCGGATCTGGTGCGGCGCGTCGGCATAGCCGATCAGCGGATCGCCGCCGCGCTGCACCGCGCGCAGGCTCGCGTGCGCGCGCTCGAGATCCATCAGCGCCTTCGGTCCCACGCCGAGGTGACGCACGCACCAGCGGTGGAGCTGCCGCGGGTGGCACCGCGCGAGCCGGGCCGCCGCGTCGACGCTCGCGCCGCCCGCGAGGGCCGAGCACGCGTGGGCGAGCGGCGCGAGCTCGACCGGCGCGCGCGTGCGATCCCGCAGTGCGAGCAGCCACGCATCGAGCTGCGCGGTGACCCGCGCCGGATCCCAGGCGGCGTCGAGATCGTCGGCGAGCGTCCGCGCCCCGCGATCGCCGAGCACCGCCGCCAGGTCGACCAGCGCGCCTGCCGACGCGCCGGCCGCGGGGAACAGCCGCACGAGCCCGCGCGGCGTGAGCATCGCCATCACGAAGTAGGTCTGCGAGCTCGGCCACCACGTGCGCGCGCGCGGCTGCAGGCCCAGCAGCGACGCGCGCGGCACCGGCCCCACGCCATCGGCGACGTTGGGCACCGCGAGGTTCACCGAGAGCACGGCGTGCGGCACCGGCCCGGTCGCGACGGGCTGCGCGGCGTGGACCCCCGCGAGATCCTCGACGAACCAGTACCCGGCGACGTCACCGTGCAGCCGCGGATCGGGCGGGACGATGCGGATCGGGCTCGGCTGGGCGCGTGCGAGACCCATCGCGGAATCAATGTATCGCAGCCCATCCGTCGCAGCCGCCGGTCCGCGCGACCGGGATCAGTAGCGACGATTGGCTTGGTGTGCGTGCCGGACCCGCGCCGCGATGTGGTCGATCGCTTCGTCCTCGCGCTCGTGGGCGGTGAGCTCGAACGCGCTGGTCAGGCGGAGGCCGACGCCGATCGAGTGGACCACCATGCGATACATGAAGCGCGGGGCCGCCACCGCCGTCGCGACCGCCCGACGGTGTACGGGCGGCACGGACAGCAGCCGGATCTCGGGCTCGTAGGTGCCCTCGGCATCGAAACTCACGACGAGGCCCCATGGCTGCGACCAGCTGGGCAGCGCCCAGATCGTCCGCAGCGCCGCCTCGATGTCCGCGCGCGTCAGGACGCCGTGGACGCGCAGCACGAAGACCGAGCCCTCCGCCAGGTGGACCGACGATCCGTCGCCGTCGAAGATCGAAGCTCCGTCCATCTCGCCCGCGTCTGCGATCGTACGGGAAGCGGGGACGTCGGGGGCGGCCCGACGCGGGTTCGCGGGCGCTCGACGCGGCCGATCAGCGCGGTCCCAGGCCACCAGCGTCGGCGGCCGGGGATCCCTCCTGGACCACCGGACCGCACCCCCAAAACCCCAACCCCAACCCGACACCAACCCAACGGGGAGACCTCGGACGAGCCTGCCGGCTCCCGTTAGATTTGTCAACTATGCTGGGTAGCAATATTAGGAATGAGATCGCAGATCCCGGTCGGGGGGCGGCGCAGGGGCTGCGGGGCTCACCAGGCGGTCATGGGGCCCAGGTCCAGGACGTCCGTGAAACCCGCGGCCCGCAGGCGCACGGCCGCGTCGGCGCTGCGGCGGCCGCTGCGGCAGTAGACGACGATCGGGGTCGAAGGCGGGCCGAGCTCGCCGATCCGCCCCGGCAGGACGTCGATCGGGAGGTTCACGGCGCCCTCGATGTGCCCGGCGTCGAACTCCTCGGGGGTGCGGACGTCGAGCAGGCGGGCCCCCGCGGCCACACGCGCCCGGGCGCTCGGCTGCCCCCGCGACGCGGCGGCCTCGGTCGATCCCACGCACGCCACCGGCACGAGCATCGCCAGGCCCAGGCTCACGGCTCGGAGGGATCGTCGGACCGCGCCGACCGGCGCGGCATCGGCACCGCTCATGTCGACACCCCCAACCGCGGGAGCACCCAGACCTGCAACACCACCCAGAGGGCGAAGAACGCCCCGACGCCGAACAAGTCGTCCATGGTCGGCAAGAGCCGCGCGGACGACAAAGGGTTCAGCGCGCGCGCTAGGGTCCGAGCGCCTCGACCTCGGCCTCGCAGGATCGACGTGGCGGGGTGGCTCGAGCGCGCAACCACTGCTGCACGAAGCTGCGCAGCGCAGCGACGCCCACCGGCTTCTCGAGGCGCGCGTTGTCGACGCGGGCGAGGAACTCGCGCGCGCCGGCGCTGAAGGCACCACCCGTGACGAAGACCAGGCGCGACGCCAGCTCGGGATCGATCGCGTGCAGCGCGTCGTAGACGCCCGTGCCGGGCAGGTCCGGCATCATGAGATCGCACAGGACGAGATCGAAGGCGCCGGTGCCCGCGAGCGCGACCGCCTCGCGTCCGCCGCTCGCGACGCGGACCTCGTGCTCCGCGAGCGCCCGAGCGATCGAGTCGGCGACGTCACCCTCGTCGTCGGCCACGAGGATCCGCGCGCGACGGAACGGCAGCAGCGCGACGGGCTCGGTCAACGGCTCGGCAACCTCGTTGCGGAGCGCGGCGCACGGCAGCGTGACGCAGAACGTGCTCCCCCGGCCCTGCGCGCTGGTCACCGCGATCTCGCCACCGCAGGCGCGCACGATGCTGTGGCAGATCGACAGCCCCAGGCCCATGCCCTGGCCCTGCGTGCGCGTGGTGAAGAACGGGTCGAACACGCGATCGATCGCCTCGGGCGCGATCCCGGCCCCGGTGTCGCGCACGCAGGCGACGACGCGCTGTCCGTCGGCGGCCAGGGCGAGCGAGACCTCGATCTCGTGGGTCGCGACGTCGCCGTCGGGGATCGAGGCGATCGCGTTCACCAGCAGGTTCACGAACACCTGCCCGAGGCGCCCCTCGTCCCCGAGCACCGGCGGCACCACGGCGAAGTTGCGGACGAGCCGCGCGCGGTGCCGCAGCTCGTTGGCGACCATCCGCAGCGCCCCGTCGAGGACGCTCGCGAGGTCGACCGGCCGCATCGCCAACGCATCGCCCCGCGCGAGGGCCTTGAGGTTGGCGACGATCGCCCGGATCCGCTCGCAACCCTCGCGCGCCCGATCGAGCGCCGCGACCAGGCCCGCGCCCTCCGCCGCCGTGATCCCGTCGGGGCTCTGCAGCCGCTCGCGGACGAGCTCCACGTTGACGGTCACGTAGGCCAGTGGATTGTTGATCTCGTGGGCCGCGCCCGCAGCCAAGGTCCCCAGCGAGGCGAGGCGGTCGGTGAGCACGAGCTGCGCCTGCATGCGCTTGCGCTCCGCGATCTCGCGCACCGCGACGACCCCCACGTCGCGGGGTCCGTCGTGGTGACGGCGGCCCATCAGCTCCACGGGGTGCTCGACGCCGTCGCTCCCGAGGATCGCGGCCTCGACCGGCGTCGCGGTGTCGCCCTCGGCCACCGCGATCGCGGCTGCGCGCGTGCTCGCGGTGACCAGCGAGTCGATCGAGCGGCCGACGAGCGCGCTGGCGTGCGTGCCGAGCAGCCGAGCCATCGCCTCGTTGACGTCGATGATCGTCCCGCGCTCGTGCACGAGCACGCCGTCGAGCGCCGCGGCCGAGAGGTTGCGGAAGCGGGCCTCGGTCAGGCGAACGGCCGTGAGCGCCGCCTCGAGCTGGTGCTGGTGTTCACGCAGCGCCGCGGTGCGCTCGACGACCGCGGACTCGAGCTGCGCGCGCACGTCGTCGACGCGCAGCATGACCACGAAGCTCGCGGTGATCGTGAGGCTGACGAACACGTACTCGAACAGGTGCGTGCTGCGGATGATCCCCATCAGCAGCAAGAGGTCGTTGGCCGCGGCGAGGCCGCTCGCGACCACCAGCGGGCGCAGGGCCCTGCGTCGTCGACCGTCGGTGCCGCGCGAGCGGGCCAGCTCGCGCACGCAGGCGCCCGTCGAGATCGCGAACAACAGCGCGAACGACAGCGCCGCGGGGTGCACGACGGGGCTGATGTAGCGCACGCCGAGCAGATCGACGCCCCACGCACCGTGGTCGGTCACGAACCACGGCGTGGCGATGCACACCGCGGCGAGCACGGCCCCGCACACGACGAACGCACGCAGCCACGTCGCGCGCAGCGACGCACCGTTCGTCGCGCGGACCATGACGACCGACAGCACCGCGATCGCAGCGCCGCCCGCCAGTTGCAGGCGCAGACCGAACGCGGCGTGCGACTCCTCGACGGCAATCCGCTGCAGGAAGCGGCCCGCCACGAACTCGAACACGACCGCGGACCACAGCGCGACCCAGCCGTGGAACGGCTCCCCCCGGGAACCTCGCAGCAACCAATACTCGTACACCGCGAGGTACGCGGTGATGCCCATCATGACGAGCAGCGGCGCTGCGTGGAGCGGGAGGGATTCGGGCACGCGGCTGTGCGGCAGCGTATCCCGCATCGCCGCGCGGCTGCGCACCGGCGGCGCCGATCCCCGCGGGCTCGCGCTGCATTGCGTCCCGTTGTGGCCCGAGCCCGGACCGCGACGTCCGTTGGATCGCGCCCCGTCGACAGCGCGGCGGCGCTCGACGATGCTTTCGCGCGTGCCGAGCCGCTCGCCCCTCGCGACCGCATCGACCGCGCTCGCGGCGGTGACGTCCGCCGTGCTCCCCTACGTCCGACGCCCCCGCGGCCACACGGTGGTGCTGACGTCGTTCCACGGCCGAGGCTGGCGCGGCAACCCACGCGTCCTGTTCGAGGCGATGCACGCGCAGGGCGTCCTCGATCCCGTGTGGCTGTCCACCGATCCGGAGCTCGTCCTGCGCGTGCGGGCCGAGTTCGGCCCCGGGCGCGCCGCGCTGACCGGGTCGTGGGCCGGCAACTTCGCCCTGGCGCGGGCGCGGATCATCGTGCTGTCCCACGGCACGAGCGACCTGCCCGGGCTCCACCTCGGGCGCCGCGCGGTGGTCCTGCAATCGTGGCACGGCCTGCCGACCAAGACGGGCGAGCTGCAAGGCGGCTGCCTCGACGCCCGCGCGCGGCTCGAGCTGCGCGCTCGCTGGCACGCGGTCGACTTCATGCTGTCGAGCTCGCCGCTGGTGTCGCAGATCTACGCCGCGCGCTTCGGCCTGCGCCCGACGCAGATGCTCGAGCTCGGCTACCCGGACCACGATCGCCTCTGCCGCCGCACCGACGCCCTCGACAGCCGCGCGGCGTTCCCCGAGGCGCCCGCGCACGATCGTGTCGTGCTCTACGCCCCGACGTTCCGCAAGCGCGAGGCGACGCGGTTGCTGCCGTTCGCCGACCTCGACGTCCCCGCGCTCGAGCGCTTCCTCGCCGAGACCTCCGCGATCCTCGTGCTGCGCCCGCACCCCAACGATCGCCTCGACGCCGCGCGGCTGTGCGAGCGCTCGCCTCGGTTCGTGCTCGCCGACGATCGCCGCGTCGAGGACGTCGTCCCCCTGGTCCTGCGCGCCGACGTGATCGTCACCGACTACAGCGGCATCTTCCTCGACGGCCTGCTCTCCGACACACCGTGCGTGTTCGTGCCGTACGATCGCGACGAGTACGAGCGCGGGATCCCGTGGGACTACGAGGCCAACACGCCGGGCCCCAAGGTCGCCGATCAGGCCGGCTTCATCGCCGCGTGCCGTCGCGGGCTCGAGGCGCCCGAGGCCGACGCCCCGTGGCGTGCCCGCGTGCGCGCCCAGTTCTTCCGCCACACCGACGGCGAGGCCACGGCGCGCGTCCTGGCGTGGATGCGCAACGTGGTCGCGCTGCGCGAGCGCGGGGTGACGCGGGCGCCATAACGTGGTGCCATCGCCCCCGCCGAGCCCGAGGTCACGCATGCGCGAGCAAGAGCAGAAGTCCCTGCAGTACTGGGATCGGATCGCCGACCAGGACGATCCCGACGGCCTCCACGGCCTGCTGAGCACCAGCGCCCAGCTGTCGCGCTACCGCGACGCCGCCGAGAAGCGCGTGCTCGTCGATCGCCTCGGCGACGCGCTGGGCGGCCGTCGACTGCTCGAGATCGGCTGCGGTGGCGGCCGCTGGACCGAGTGGCTGGCCCCTCGCTTCGACGAGGTCGTCGCCGCCGACATCTCACCCGGCATGGTCGAGCGTGCCCGCGAGCGGATCACCCGCGCCGGCCTCCACCACGTGACGCTCGTCGCCGCGTCGATGGAGCAGCTCGAGGTGCAGGGCGACTTCGACGTGGTCTACCTCGGGTCGTGCCTGCACTACATGGGCGAGGACGCGATCGACGAGGGGCTCGCCACCGTCGCCGCGCACACCAAGCCGGGCGCCGTGCTGCTGTCGCGCGACACCGTGAGCATGATCGGCCGCACCTTCGCCCGCGCCGAGCGCTATGGCGGCGACGACCCTGCGATCTATCGCCCCGCGGCGTGGTACCGCGAGGCGATGGCGCGCCACGGCTTCGAGGTCCTCGACCAGTGGCCGACGTACGTCACGCCGCTGGCCTGGCGGCTGCGCAAGGTCATGCCCGACGCGCTGCTCGAGCGGGCGCTGCGGGCCGAGTCCACGCTCGCCGCCGCCGAGGTCCGCTACCACCGCGTGCTGCACCGGCCGGGCGCGAAGGACCACCGGTTCTTCCGCTACGTGCGGGTCGCGACGCCGGGCTGACGCTGCATCACGCGGGGCTCAGTCGCTGCACGCCGCCCAGCGCTCGACCCACTTGCGGAAGTCGACGTACGCCGGGTCGTTCGCGTCGAGGAACTTCTCGCCGCCGCCGTGCTCGAGGCCGCCGGATGCGGCGGCCAGCGGCTTGCGCAGCAGCAGGCTGTCCGTCGGGTTCTCGGCGTCGACCAGACCGGCCTCGACCACGCCGCGCATCGTCGCAAGCGACGCCGCGTTGCAGTCGCCGTCGATGAGCCAGTGCGGCGCGTCGGTGGGATCGCCGTCGTGCGACGAGAAGTGACAGGGATAGCAGCGCCCCCGCCACGAGTAGATGAGCTCGGAGAACCCGAGCTCGAGGGTGTGGTCGCTGCAATCGCCCGGGTCGTCGAACGGCCGCGGCGCGAGGTCGTGGCCGCTGGGCGGGATCTCGCACTCGCCGGCGGTCGGGCCCGCCCCGCACGGATCGTCGTAGGTGGGGCACGCGTCGGGACACGACGCGTGGTAGCGGATCCACTCGCGCACACCGTCGTGCTCGGCGTCGATGACATCGTCGGTGATGAGCGCGCTGTCGGGCTCGGCGCGGAGGATCCACGTCAGCACGACGCTGTCGTCCGGGCTCGTCAGGTCGACGATGCCGGCGTCGACCATGCACGCCATCGTCTGACACTCGTCGGCCTGCGCGAACAGCCCGAGATCGATGCCGGCGAGGTGACACTGGTTGCACGTCGAGGGATTGGCGTCCTCGAGCAGTGGCTCGATGCGCCGCTGGTAGAGCGTCAGCGCGTCCTCGGACGTGCAGAGCTGGGGATCGGGCTCCCACGGATCTTCTTCTTCGCGATCGCACGAGCCGAGGCCGAACCCGACGAGGGCGCCCAGGACGAGGCCGCGGAGGCGGACCGACATGCCGCACAGCGTTAGCAAGCGCAGGCGCTCGGGTCACGTGCAGACACTGCGGCGTTTTTTCACGGCCTCGCGGCTGCCGCGGGCGCGTGGGACGCTGCGGTGGATTTTCGCACCCCGCCGGCTACCTTGACACGGTAGGGCCAACCCGGCACTCCGGCAGGGCCTCGACGTGATGCCCGCCGGAATCGAATCGCGCGCGACGCTGCCCTGGCTCGTGCGCCTGCGCTGGCTCGCGATTGCCAGCCAGCTGCTCGCGCTGGTGCTCTACTACTACGAGCTCGACTCGGAGATCCCGATCGCCCTCGTGGCGTCCATCGTCGGGATCGCCGCGGCCTCGAACATCGCCCTGGCCACGTGGCTGCACCGGCACGCCGCGCCCGCCCGGGCCGACCTCGTGACGGCGGCGCTGCTGACGCTCGACACCCTGTTGTTGACCGGACTCCTCGCCTCGACCGGCGGCCCCGCCAACCCGTTCACGATCTTCTACATCGTGCACATCGTCCTCGCGGCGCTTGTGCTCGAGACCCGCTCGACGGTGTGGATCACCCTGCTGTCGGCGGTCGGGTTCGCGACCCTCTTCCTCATCCCGAGCGACGAGCACGGCGCGCAGGACCACCAGGCGCACATGGCCCAGCTCGACGGCCACCTGCGTGGGATGTGGATCGCGTTCGCGGTCGCGGCGGCCGTGATCGCGTACTTCGTCCGCAAGATCTCGCTCACCATCGCCGCACAGCGCGAGCAGATCGCCCTGCTGCGCGAGCGCGACGCCTCGCGCGCGCGCCTGGCCTCGCTCGCAGCGCTGTCGGCGGGCGCCGCCCACGAGCTCGGCACACCGCTCGGGACGATCGCCGTGGCCGCGCGCGAGCTCGAGCTGGCGCTGCAGCGGACCGCCGCCCCGGCCTCGACGGTCGCGGACGTGCAGCTCATCGCCGAGGAGGTCGAGCGCTGCCGGATGATCCTGGGCGGCATGGCGGCCGAGACCACCGCCGACGATCTCCGCGTGGGCACGGCGGGCGCCGATGATCTGTTCGAGGCGATCCGCGGCCGCTTCGACCACGACCGGGCGAGCCGGATCCACTGCGTGGCGCGGCCCAAGGACGCGATCATCCGCTGCCCGATCGAAGGCGTCGCCCGCACGGCGGCGACCCTGGTCAAGAACGCGTTCGACGCGACCGCGCCGTCGGGTGGCGGCGCCGTCGAGGTCGAGCTCGTCACGAACAACGACGCGGTCGTGCTCACGGTCCGCGACGACGGCCCCGGCATGGCGCCCGAGATCCTCGCGCGCGCCGGCGAGCCGTTCTTCACCACCAAGGAGCCGGGCTCGGGCATGGGCCTCGGGCTGTTCCTCGCCCGCACCTACGCCGAGAGCCTCGGCGGCCAGCTCGAGCTGCGCGCCCGCAGCCCGCGGGGCACCGACGCCGTGCTCACCCTGCCCTTCGCGCTGCGCACCGAGGGAGCGCCCGCATGACACCGATCCTGTTGGTCGACGACGACGATCGCTTCCGCGATCGGCTCGCGCGGGCGTTCACCGAGCGCGGCATCGAGGTGTGGCCGGCGCCCGATCGCGACGCCGCGATCGCGATCGCGTCCCAACGCAAGATCGAGCGGGCGATCGTCGATCTGCGCATGCCCGGCGCCCACGGCCTGCGGGTGCTCCGCGAGCTGCTCGAGCTCCACCCCGACGCGTCGGTGGTCATCCTCACCGGCTTCTTCAGCATCGCCACCACCGTCGACGCGATCCGCCTCGGCGCGCGCGACTACCTGGTCAAGCCCTGCGACGCCGACCGCATCCTGTCGGCCTTCGAGCGCGAGGCCGGCGAGGCCGGCGAGGCCGACGAGGACGCGCTCCAGCTCGCCACCCCATCGCTGGCGCGCATCGAGTGGGAGCACATCGAGCGGGTGCTGCGGGAGTGCGGCGGCAACATCTCGAAGGCCGCGCGCGTGCTCGGCATCCACCGCCGCACGCTGCAGTACAAGCTGTCGAAGTTCCCCCAGGCGCGGTAGCCGAGGGGCTGCCGCGTTGCACCTCCCATGGGGAGCAGTTATACCTTTCGGGTGAACTTCAACGTGTACCTCGACGCCGAGACGGCCCGCCGCCTCGATGCGTTGGCGCGCGAGACCGGCTCACCGCGGAACGCCATCATTCGTCACGCCGTGGCTGCGTGGCTCGATCGGGTCCCGAGCGCGTGGCCAGAGCTCGTCCGCGGGTTCACGGGCGACCCGTCGCTGGCGCCGTTCGAGTCGCTGCGCGAGGAGCTTCGTTCCCCGGACGACGATCCATTCGCGGCGTCCCGGGCCAACGACCGTCCGCGTGGGCGTCGTCGATGAAGTACCTGCTCGACACGAACGTGATCAGCGACTTCGCCCGTGGCGACCGGAGTGTTCAAACCGAGCTCCGCGCGCACGCGCCCTCGGATCTGGCGGTGTCGACCGTGACCGTCATGGAGGTCGACTACGGGTTGGCGCTCACCCCGGGCCGGCGACGAGCAATCGGGCCTGTCCTGGACGCGATGTTCAACGCGCTGCATGTACTGCCGTTCACGGCCGAGGATGCCCGCGCGGCCGGACTCGTGCGCGCGGGCCTGAGGAAGGCAGGCCGCCCGATCGGGCCCTACGACGTGATGCTCGCAGGCTGCGCCCTCGCGCGGGGCCTCGTGCTCGTGACCGCGAACGTCGCCGAGTTCGAGCGGGTGAGTTCGCTGGTCCTCGAGAACTGGCGAGCGACGCGGTAGCCGGCGGCGCCGCGGGCGATCCGTCGCGGCCTCGTCGCACCCCGGCGACTCGCGGCTTGCCAAGAGCATACCATGAGGTATGGTACGCCCATGGACACGCTGCTCGTCCTCTCCGGGGTCCTCGGGCTCTTCACGGCGGGCGCGCACGCCGTCCTGGGCGGCCGCGACATCCTCCAGCCGACCCTCGCGGCGCCCCTTCCCCGCGTGGTCCAGGCGACACAATACGGTGCCTGGCACCTGCTGACCTGGCAGTTCGCCGTCCTCGGTCTCGCCTCCATCTTCGCCGCGTGGCTCCCATCGCCGACCGCGACCACCATCACCTTGCTGGTCGGTGCCAGCGCCGTCGGCCACGCGGCGATCATGCTCGTCGTCGGTTGGCGCTACTTCGGCGATCCGTGGCACCTGCCACAGTGGACGTTGTTCGTGCCGATGGCTGCGTGCAGCCTCGCTGCGCCCTACGTCGGCGCGATCACGTCGAGCCTCGCCGCGGGCATCGCCGCAGCGCTCGCCGCCGTGCTGTTCTCTGCGATCGCGGGCCTGCACGTCGCGTGGGCCTTGGGCTCGCCGTTCCCGGCCCGCGATCGCGACGCGCTGGTCGCCACCGTGGTGGGCGCGCCCATCGGCTCGCCGATGCCCGGTCGCGTCGCCACCGTCGTCGTCGCGGTCGGCCTGGTGCTCATGGCGGGCTGGACCGCCGCGCAGGGCGGCCTCGTGCCTAGCCCGGTGCCGGCCCCGTGGCTGCGCGCGGGCAGCCTCGCGATCGTGGTGATCTTCGGCCTGCGGGGCATCGGCGGCTTCTTCGAGCCCGCGCTGCGGCCCTCCATCCGCGGCACGCCGTACGTCCGCCTCAGCCGATGGATCTACTCGCCGCTGGCACTGCTGATCGCCGCGCTCGTCGGCTGTGCGATGCTCTGACGCCGCATGGCCCGAACGCACCGCGACGACTGGATCGAGGCCGGCTTCGAGCTGCTGCGCACCGCGGGCGAGCACGCGATGACGATCGAGCGGCTGTGCGCCGCGCTCGATCGCACCAAGGGCTCGTTCTACCACCACTTCGAGGGCGCGCCTGCCTTCGCGCGCGCGGTGCTCGAGGCGTGGGAGCAGCGGCACACCGAGGCGCCGATCGCCGCCGCATCGCGCCACGACGCGGTCGCGGCCCGCCGACGCACGCTCGACGCGACGGTGAAGGAGCTCGACTGGGCCCTCGATCTCGCCGTGCGCGGCTGGGGCCTGCGCGATCCGGTCGCGCGCGAGGTCGTCGCGCGCGTCGACGCCCGCCGCATCGACTACCTCGAGGGTCTGCTGCCGCGCCGGGTGCCCGCTGCTCGCCGCCGCGCCGTCGCGACCCTCGAGTACGCCGCCTTCCTCGGCGCGATGCAGCTCGACCCGACCCGACAGCGCAACCTCCGGAACGTCGAGGCGCTGCTCTACGAGGCGCTCGGTGGGCTCCTGCGCGAAGCGCAGCCGCGCAAGGGCTGAGCGATCGCAACCGCGCTTCGGGCGATCACGGATCGATGCAGAACGAGAACACGATCGCGTCGTCACCGTCCGCGCCCTCGAGCCCGAGCGTGACCTCCCAGAGCCCGGGCATGAACAGGTTCACCGGCGCGAGCACGTAGCGACCCGGCACATCGGCCGGCGTCACGTCGCAGCGGATCGTGGTGCCGTGGGCGTGATCGGGCATGAACGGGTCGACGACGATCGCGAGGTCCTCGACCGGGTTGCCGGCCTGGTCGTGCACGTCGACGACCCAGGTGTTGTCGCCGCGATCGGGCGGCGCCGGCGTTGCCTCGACGAAGGTCACGTTGGCCCACGCGCCGGCCTTGGCGAGGCCGAGGGCGTAGTCGTCGTCGCGGGTCTCGAGGGCGCAGCCGCCGGGCACCGGCATGAACTCGTCCTCGTCCTCGGCGTGGGGCTGCTGGCAGCTCCCGCCGCCCTGGTGCAGGTCGCACATGAGGCCGTCGTCGCAGTCGCTGCCGACCTCGCACGGGGCCCCGAGCACGCCGTCGGCCCCGCAGGCCGCGGGGCCGAGGACGCAGACGAGGGTGATCGCGCGGCGCATGTGCCCCTTCCCATAACGCGATCGTCGGCCGGACGCCCTGCGGTGGTTTCTCGCAGGGGTGGTCCCTGAGCCGCGCGCCGCCGCGCCGCTATTGGGCGAGCAGGTACTCCCGGGTGAGCTCGCGCGCCCGGTGCAGGCGGCTCTTCACCGCGGGGATGCCGAGGCCCAGCGTCTCGGCGATCTCGCGGATCGTCCGCTCCTCGAAGTCGCGCAGCACGATGATCTCGCGGGCGGCCGGGGGGAGCGACTCGAGCGCCGCCGCCACGTCCATCCGCAGCGCCTCGGGCGAGCGTCGGGCGACGAGGGCCTCGACCTGCGCCTCGTGCCACGGATCCCACCGCAGCGCGGTGCGGCTCATGCGTCGGCACTCGCGCCGCACGACGCGGAACAACCACGTCGACAGGGCGCGCGCGTGCCGGATCGCCGACACGAACCGCGACAGGGCGAGCAGCGCCTCCTGCACGGCGTCGTCGACATCGCTGATCGCACAGCTGCGCTGGGCGTAGCGACGCAGGTCCCGCCGCGCGACCGCCAACAGCTGCGCCAGCGCGTCGGGGTCGCCTGCGCGCGCCGCATCGATGAGGACGAGATCCATGGCCGCAGTCATGACGACGGCGTCAGGCGCCGGCCGACCATGGCACACATCGGGCAGAATCCGACCAACCCCGTGACGCCGAAACCCATCGCGGCGGCGGCGGTCACCCAGCTCCACGGCGCGGCGAGTAGCGCGAGGCCGGACGCCGCGAGCGCGAGCGCGGCGACGATGCGGAGCACGCGTTCCCAGGGGGGCACGTTCTTGACGTAGAAGGACTTGACGATCGACATGCGCCCCTAGAGGCCGCCGGCGGGCGGTTGGATTCCCGTAGTCGCGGAGAATCTCGTCGGACGCCGCGGTGCCCGGGTAAAGGCCTCGCAAAGCCACGTGCCGACGCGGCGTGCCGCGGGAGACTCGCAGGGTGGACGCCGTACGCAAGGCCCTGTTCTCCGTGGCGCTGTTCCTCGGCGCGTGCGGCCCCGACGAGCCGACGCCGGTCGCCGCGATCGTCGCCACCGACACCGAGTCGGGCTCCCCGCTCGAGCGCCGCGCGGCCGAGCGCGCCGGGAGGTTCTCGACCCTCGACACGAACGGCGACGGTGCCGTCTCGCAGGCCGAGATCGCCGGCCACGAGCTCGCGCCGCTGTTCGCCGAGCTCGATGGCGATGGTGACGACGCGATCAGCCGCGCCGAGTTCCGCGCGTTCAAGCACGCGCGACGACGGCACCTGACGCGCGGCCAGGCCCGGGGCCAGGCTCGGGGTTAGCTCCGGCGATCAGGTCATGATCCTCGACTCCCGCCAGCGCGTGGGCGTGACGGTGAAGACCGATCGCATCGCGAGCTCCTGCCCCGCGGTGCGCAGCACCACCTCGACCGAGACGTCGTGGTGCGTGGGATCGAGGTCGAGCCCGTGCGCCGCGAGCCGACGCGACCAGTCGAAAGGGCCGAGCTCGACGCTGAGCTGCGTCACCTGGCCCCAGATGATCTGGCCCTCCCACGGCCGATACGCGTCGCCCCACCACATCGACACCTGCTCGAGCGGCACGACCCCGAGCGCGACCCCGGACGCGAACACCCGGATCTCGGCGATCTCGACCCGCGAGGGGTGATACCCGACGTGTCCGAGCCGCAGCTGCACCGTGCAGCTCGCCACGCCCTCGCATCCCTCGTCGAACACCATCGACGCGATCCCGCCCCGCAGCCGCGTCGTGGCAGGGTCGCGGTCCTCGGTTCGGAGTACCGGGTTCGCGAGGCCGCAGCCGACGAGCGCGACCAGGGCAGCGCGGAGCCACGGGGAGAGCACGGAGCGCGGCATGGTCGACGCGTCCAACGCCGGTCGAAGTGGGGACTGACAGCAGCGGGTGGGAAATCCGTCCCGCGCGTTGGACAGGCGTTCGATCGCGATCGCATGCTGGAGTGCCGTGGCGCGACCTCGTCGATCCCGAACCTGGTGGTGGATGGCCGGCGCGATCGCCTGCGCGCTCGTGGGGCTGCGGCCTTGGTCGACGCCTCCGCCGGTGCGACTGGCGACGTTCAACATCGAGATGTTCCCCCACGGCCAGACCGCGCTCGTCCGCGTGGCCGAGGCCCTCGCCGAGGCCGACGCCGACATCGTCGCGCTGCAGGAGATCCGCAGCGCGGCGGCGCTGTCGATCACCCTCGCGATCGCGTCGGCCCACACCGACCGCCGCTGGACCGCCGTGCTCGCCCGCTGCACCGGACAGGTCGCCCTCGCAACGGGGCTGGTGTACGACGCCGCTCGGTGGCGTCCGGTCGTCGTGCGCGAGTATCCCGAGCTGCTGCCCATCGATCCGGGCGACGATCGGTGCCCGACCACCGAGCTGTCGGGCATGTTCGCGGTGTTCGACGACGGTGACACGCGGCTCGGCGTGCTGTCGGTCCACTTCCGGCCCTTCCCCACCGGGTTCGAGCAGCGTCAGGTGCAGTGGCGACGCGCCCTGACGATCGCCAGCGATGTCGAGGCGGAGTTCGGCGTGCCGGTCGCCGTCCTCGGCGACACCAATTCGACCGGCTGGCAGCGCACGCAGCCCTCCGCCGAGCGCACGTTCATCCACGCCGTGACCGCCGAGTTCGGCTTCGCGATCGCGACGGCGGATGTGCCGTGCTCGGAGTACTGGCGACCCGGCGGCGAGGGCGACTACCTCCCGTCCATGCTCGACCATGTCGTGACGCGTGGCGGTGCGTGGTCCAACGCCAACGTGCTCGGCCACTGCGCCCGCATGGCTTGCGGCGTGACAGCACCGCACACCATGGATGCCGACTACTTCGCCGTGTCCGACCACTGTCCGGTCGTGGTCGAGGGACGACTGCCGACCACGCGGTGAGTCGGAGAGCGCGGCGCATACGGATAGAGATTCTCGATGACCCCGACGGAACGAAGTTCCGTCGGGCTCCACACCGCGATCGACTTCGACGCGGCGCGGCCGCGGGGCCGGACTGACCCCCGTGCTAGGTTCGACGAACACGCTCGGAGGACCCGCGTGGCATGACCGAACCCCCTTCGATGGCATCGACGACGCCGCTGGGACCTGCCGCGCTGAGCGAGGTCCTCGCCCAGATGCGTGAGGGGTTCCAGGTCATCGGGTTCGACTGGCGCTACCTGTTCGTCAACGACGAGGTGTGCCGTCAGGGTCGCAAGCCCCGCGAGGCGCTGCTCGGCGCGACGATGTGGGAGGCCTACCCGGGCATCGAGGCCACGCGGCTGTTCGAGCGCCTGACGCGATGCATGCGGGATCGCGTCGCCGACGACTTCGAGAACGAGTTCAAGCACGACGATGGCAGGATCGGTTGGTTCGAGCTTCGGGTGGCCCCCATCGACGCGGGGATCTCCGTGCTGTCGCTCGACATCACCGAGCGCCGCTCGCTCGAGGTCCAGCTGCGACAGTCGCAGAAGATGGACGCGATCGGCCGGCTCGCCGGCGGCGTCGCCCACGACTTCAACAACATCCTCACCGCGATCATGACGTTCTCGAGCTTCGTCGCCGAGCGGCTCGAGGACCAGGAGAGCATCGCCGACATGGCCGAGGTCCAGCGCGCGACGCAACGCGCCGCCGAGCTGGTGCGTCAGCTGCTCGCGGTGTCGCGCAAGCAGGCTGTGTCACCGCGCATCGTCGACCTCGACGCCGTGATCGCGAAGTCGACCACCATGCTCGCCCGCGTCGTCGGTGCGCACATCCACATCGACTGGGCGCCGCGCGGTTCGCTGTGGAGCGTGCGCATCGACCCCGGCGCGTTCGAGCAGGTGCTGCTCAACCTCGTCATCAACGCCCGCGATGCGATGCCCAACGGCGGTCGGCTGCGGATCGAGACCGACAACGCCGCGCTCGATCGCAGCCACCGCATGGCCAAGGGCGGCACCGTCGAGCCCGGCGAATACGTCGTCGTCGCGATCACCGATCAGGGATGCGGCATGACGGCCGAGGCGCAGTCACGCCTGTTCGAGCCCTTCTACACCACCAAGCCCGCCGGCGAGGGCACCGGCCTCGGCCTGTCGACGTGCTACGGCATCGTGCGCCAGGCCGGCGGCCACATCTGGGTCTACAGCGAGGTCAGCAAGGGCACGACCTTCAAGATCTATCTGCCCCGCGTCCACGATGCGGCCGATCGCCTCCCGAGCAAGCTCCCCGGCCCGCTGGCGGCGCGCTCGGGCAGCGAGACGATCCTCGTCGTCGAGGACGACCCGCAGGTCCGCGACGTCGTCTTCCGCATCCTGACGGGCCTGGGCTACCGCGTCCACGTCGCCGCCGACGGCGACGAGGCCATCGCATTGCTCGTGCACGTCGAGCGCGTCGACCTGCTGCTCACCGACGTCGTGATGCCGCGCCTCTCGGGGCGCGAGCTGGCCTCGCGGCTGCGCTGGGCGCAGCCGGATCTTCGGGTGCTGTACATGTCGGGGTACTCGCAGGGCGCGGTGGTCCACCACGGGGAGTTGGAGCCGGGGATCGAGCTGATCCAGAAGCCGTTCACACTCGAGGGGCTCGCGACGCGGGTCCGCGAGGTGTTGGATCGGACCTGAGGAGCAGCGCCCTCAGCCGCGCCGCGTCGCCGTCGCCAGGTACCGCATCGCTCGCACAGGATCCGCGCTGACCGCCGCGAGCACCCCACCCATCGCGGCCCCGATCACGCCGACCGTCGCGACCTCCGACCCCGCGAAGAACAACCCGTCGATCGGTGACCTCGGCCGCAGCGCCGCCTGGGCGAAGCGCTCGGGCGTCGGCGCCAATCCATAGATCGAGCCCCGCATCGGTCGCACGAAGTGATCCGTCGACACCGGCGTCGACAGCTCGGCGTACGCGATCTTGTCGCGCAGCCCCGGCATGTGCGAGAGCAGCTGCTCGAGCAGTCGCGCGTGCAGGCGGTGCTTGAGCGCCTCGTACTCGTCGCCGCGCTTGCGCCACTGCAGGTCGCGGAACGGCGCGAAGACCTCCCACGGCACGAACGTGACCACCTCGCCGGTGTGCAGCTGCGCCGACGTCGGATCGTGCTCGGGATCCTTGAGCGACGGGAACGAGCAGTAGAGCACCGGGGCCGGCGGCAGCGGATCGGGGCCCGAGACCTGCCATGCCTCGTCCTCGGAGCTCCACGTCTCGTAGAACCACTTGTTCGCCGCGCTCGCCCCGGCCTCGCGGATGTCGCCGCGGAAGCCCAGGTACAGGCACACGTGCGCCGGCGCGGGCTCGAGCGCCGCGATCTGTCGCGCCCACGTCGCGTCGGCGTACGCCGCCGGCAGCAGCCGCGTCACCGTCGACGCCACGCCGGCGGCACTGATGATGCGATCGGCCCGGGCGACCCGACCGTCGACGAGGCGCACGCCGACGGCGACCCCGGCCTCGAGCTCGATCTGCGCGACGTCGGCGTGGATCACCGTGTGCCCGCCCGCGTCGGCGACGGTCCGCAGCAGCTCGCGGGCGATCGCGGCCGAGCCACCCACCGGGTAGTAGCCGCCGTGCATGAAGTGCTTGGTGACGAGCGCCTGCATCGCGAACGACGCGCGGCTCGGCGGCGCGCCGTAGTAGCCCCACTGCGACGTCAGCACCGTTGCGAGCCTGGGGTCGCGCGTCAGCCCGTCGATCACGTCCTTGGTCCGCAGCGCCAGCGCGGCGTCGGCCGAGCGCGCCATCACGGCCGAGGCCGCGCGCGCCAGCAGCCCCGGCGGGGCCAGTCGACTGAGGTAGTAGCCGCGCATCGTGCCCGCGACCTCGCGGACCTTCGCGAGGTAGCCGTCGATCGCCGCGCGCTCGTCGGGGAACGCCTCGAGCAGGTTGTCGCGGAAGCGCTGCGGCGAGTCGGGGAAGTCGATGCGGAAGCCGCCGGGGTAGACGAACTCGTCGTAGACCGGACCGAGCGAGGCCCACTGCAGGCGATCGTCGGTGAGCGACGCGAGCAGGCGACCGGGCATGCTGTGCTTGGTCACCTCACCGACCGCGTGCACGCCGACGTCCCACGTCCACGCCTTGCGCCGGAACGTGTGCGTGAAGCCGCCCGGCACGTAGTGCTGCTCGAGCACGAGCACGCGACGGCCGAGCTTCGCGAGCATCGCCGCGGCGACCATGCCGCCCATGCCCGAGCCGATGACGATCGCGTCCCAGCGCCCCTCGGGGATGTGTCGACTCCACGGCTTGTGCTCGACGTCCATGCTGCGACCTCGCGGCGCGTCGTAGCACGGCCGGCGGTCGGTCCCAGGCGGCCGGCCACCGGCGAGGTCGTCGGCGCGAGTCCCCCACGGCCCCCGGGGGGCGGCCCGGAACGGCCCGAGTCCGGCCCGGGTCCGGCCGAAATCCCGTGCCAAGCGCACTTCGGGCCGCGCGTGCCAGCACACGCGGACCCCCGGGGAGCGCCCGGCGCAAAACCCGACCGGGGGCGCCCTAGACCCCCCTGGCGTCCCGTTTCGGTGGCCTGTGAGTCGGTTCACGGCGCCGTTCGAGCGAAGTCCCCCGCGATCGGGTAGATCCGCCGACGGTACGAAACCCGCGCTTGGACGGTCGCAAGGAGCGAAGCCGGCGCGAGAGAGAGAACGAAATGTCGAACAAACTTTTTGTAGGCGGCCTCAGCTGGAACACCACCGACGAGGGACTGCGTGAAGCATTTTCCCGCTTCGGCGAAATCGTCGAGGCGAAGGTCATCAGCGACCGTGAAACCGGTCGGTCCCGCGGCTTCGGCTTCGTGACGCTCGCAGACTCGACGGCAGCTCAGAATGCCATCCGAGAAATGGACGGCAGCTCGCTGGATGGCCGCAACATCCGCGTGAACGAAGCCCAGGACAACGGCCGCGGCGGCGGCGGTGGTGGCGGCGGTCGCGGCGGCGGCGGCGGTGGTGGTGGCGGCGGCCGCTTCGGCGGCGGCGGCGGTGGTGGTGGCGGCGGCCGCGATCGCGGCGGCGGACGCGATCGCTACTAGGCCCTACGAGAGCGCGCTCGCCTGGCGACGCGCTTCACTCTCCAAGGCGGCGGCGCGCTTCGACTCGAAGCGCGCCGCTTTTGCGTCGAGCACCTCGAGGAAGCTGCCGAGCGCAGCCTGGGCCGCGCGGCCCGTGTCGCCGAGCCCCGTCGTGCGCTCGAGCAGGCCGAGCTGGCGCACCACCGGCATCAGCACCTCGTCGCGGTGGATTCGCAGGTCGTAGATCCCCGCCATCGCGATCTGCAGCGAGCGGCGGCCGAAGCCCTCGATCGTCGAGCCCGGCATCTTGAAGCCCTCGATCGCGCCCCAGATCGCCTCCATGGTCCGATCGGGTGACAGCTCGAGCGCTGCGTCGAGCATGTTGCGATAGAAGACCATGTGCAGGTTCTCGTCGGTGGCGATGCGCGTCAGCAGGCGCTCGCACACCGGATCGCCGCTCTGCTTGCCGGTGTTGCGGTGCGCGATGCGGGTCGCGAGCTCCTGGAACGTCACGTAGGCCAGCGTGTCGAACACGTCGGGGTCGTTGTCGCGACCGTAGCCGCCGGTCATGTGGATCATGCGCTCGCGCTCGAGCGCCGTCGGATCGACCGCGCGCGTGACCAGCAGGTAGTCGCGGATCGCCGTGCCGTGGCGGCCCTCCTCGGCGGTCCAGCGGCCGATCCACGTCGCCCACGCGCCGTCGGCTCCCATGCACCGGTGGATCTCGCGGTGGTAGCTGGGGAGGTTGTCCTCGGTCAGCAGGTTCACCACCAACGCCGTGCGCACGACCGCGGACATCGACGACTGCGACACGTCCCACGCCTGGCCGCCCATCGGCCCGTCGAAGTCGCGCGCGAGGCTCCACGGCACGTACTCGTGTGGCATCCACTCGCGGGCGGCCGCGAGGTGGCGATCGAGCTCGCGGGCGACGACGGGTTCGAGTTCGGACAGGACGGAGACCAAGAGGGATGTCATCGGATCGGGTCCTCGGCGCGAGCATCCCCCGCCCAGCACGTTCCTGCGTCGCAGCGACAGTCACACTCCGGTCGCCGTGGGTCACCGTTGCGTCACCGCCCGCGCGCGTGTGCTAGCCTTGCTGGGCGACGCCCCGCGGCGCCGCGCACGAGGCCACGACGCCGCTGCTCCCGCTACCCCTCCGGGCTCGGCGACCGTTCGCCGAGATCCCCTCCGATCCGCGGCCTGCAGCCCTGATCCGGGGGTCGCATTACTGGACCGGCAACGAGCGCTCGCTGCACCTGTGGCATCAGGCGGTCGCGGGCCGCGGCGGCGCCTACCTCGGCGTCGGCACCGACCAGAACTACGTGCTCGCCGGCTGGGCCCGCTCGCAGTTCGTGGTGATCGTCGACTTCGACCAGTCGGTCGTCGACCTCCACGCGGTCTACCGGGTGTTCTTCGACCACGCGCAGACTCCTGCCCGCTTCTGCGAGTGCTGGTCCGACGAGTGGCGCGAGCACGCGACCGCGCTGCTGCAGGAGCGCCTCGCCCAGAGCCCCGACGTCGGTCGCATCGTCCGCGCGTTCCGGATGGCGCAGCCGCTGGTCCGCGAGCGCCTGTTCCACCTGCGCGGGCTCGTGCACCGCCAGGCGCTGCCGAGCTTCGTGGAGGACGCCGCGCAGTACGAGCACGTGCGCCGCCTGTTCGCCGACGATCGCGTCGTCGTGCTGCGCGGCGACTACAACGGCGACGACACCCTGCTCGGCGTCGCCGCGGCGCTGCGTGCCGCCGACCTGCGCCTCGGCGTCGTCTACCTCTCGAACGTCGAGCAATACCTCGAGTACACGCCCGCGTTCCGCCGCAACTTCCTCGCCCTCGACCTCGACGCCGACGCCGTCGTCATCCGCACCCTCGGCTGGCGCGTCTTCGGCTACGCCCCCGGCGAGCGCTACCACTACAACGTGCAAGCCGCGACCGGCTTCGCCGACTGGATGCGCCACAGCACGGTGCGAAGGTTGCCCGAGCTGCTGCGGTTCCGGACGAAGACGGCGGAGACCGGCTTGTCGGTGCTGGATTGTGCGCCGACGCGCTCGGAGCTCGGGCCGGTGATCTCTCCGTAGGGGGTGGGCTACACTCGCGGCATGCGTTGTTCGCCCCGCGTGTTGCTCGTTGGTCCCGCGCTCCTCTTCGGCTGCTACTCACCCAACGACGAGGTGACCACCGGTGGGGGCGAAGGGGACCCGACCGACGGGAGCGGGAGCGAGAGCGGGACCGCGGCCGGAACGTGTCAACAAGTTTGAAGCCAGTTGGTTCGGAGTTCAGTGGATGACTGGCGTGGGTTGAGGATGGGCGTTCGGTTCGTGGGTTGGCTT
>LNFM01003459.1_pt1 | contig 47115 bp, 48 predicted proteins | sample 596031 | NCBI WGS metagenome assembly LNFM01 (sample SAMN04254537, study PRJNA301005) | activated carbon metagenome | isolation source: dual media filters at the Ann Arbor, Michigan drinking water treatment plant | place: USA: Ann Arbor
CCGGCTGGTGGTGACGGCGCGCACCGCCACCCCGCGCGCGCTCACCATCACCGGAATTTTCGACCTCGGCAGCAAGGGCGCCAATCTGCGTTCGACCTATGTCGCCTTCCGCACCGCGCAGAGCCTGCTCGATCTGGTCGGCGGTGTCACCAGCCTGGAGATCGCGGTGAACGATGCCTTCGCCGCCGAGACCATCGCCCAGGACCTGGCCGCGCGCACCGGCGTGCGGGCCGATAGCTGGATCAAGACCAATTCGCAGTTCTTCACCGCGGTGCAGGCGCAGAACACTTCCAACCTCGTCATCTCCGCCTCCGTCGCGCTGTCGGTGGCCTTTGGCGTGGCCTCGGTGCTGGTCGTCTCGGTGGTGCAGCGCGGGCGGGAAATCGGCATCCTGCGCGCCATGGGGGCGCGGCGGCAGCAGATCCTGCTGGTCTTTCTCATCCAGGGCGGCGTGCTGGGGTTTCTGGGTGCGGTGATCGGCTCGGCACTGGGCGCGGGGTTGCTGCTGGTCTGGCATGACCAGGTGCGGCAGACCGATGGGACCGAGCTGTTCCCCTATATCCTCGACCCCTGGCTGATCGGCCCGACCATCGCCTTCGCCGCCCTGGTGGGGGTGCTGGCGGGCATGGCGCCGGCGATGCAGGCCGCGCGCCTCGATCCCGCGGTGGCCATCCGTGGCTGAGGATGCGCTGCGGCTCACCGGCATCCGCAAATCCTTCGGCCTCGGCGGCCCGGCCGAGGTGGAGATCCTGCACGGCATCGACCTCACGCTGGAGCATGGCGGCTTTTGCGCCCTGATCGGCCCCTCGGGCTCGGGAAAATCCACGCTGCTGAACATCATCGGGCTGCTCGACCGGCAGACCGAGGGCCGGCTGGCCATCGGCGGCCAGGACACGCTGGGGATGGATGACGCGGCACTGACCCGGCTGCGCGGCAGCAGCATCGGTTTCGTCTTTCAGGCACATAACTTGATTCCCGCCTTCACCGCGGCCGAGAATGTGATGATGCCCATGCTGCTCAACCAAGGCTGGCCCGATGCCGCGATGCGCGGCGCCGCCGAGGCGCTGCTGGACCGTGTGGGCATGATGCGCTGGCGTGACGCGCCGGTGGCCAATCTCTCGGGCGGCCAGGCGCAGCGCGTCTCCATCGCCCGCGCGCTGATGATGCGCCCGGTGCTGGTGCTGGCCGATGAGCCGACCGGCAATCTCGACACCGCCTCGGCCGATGGCGTCTTCGACATGATGCATGCGATGAATGCCGAACAGGGCATGACCTTCCTCATCGTCACCCACGACCCAAGGCTGGCGGCGCGCTGCGGCCGGATCATCGAGCTTGTGGACGGCCAGCTGAAAAGCGGGGCGGCCTAGATGTTGCGCGCCGCCATGCTGGGCTGGGTGGTGCTGGGGCTGATCCTGGGCGGCGGGCTCGCACTCTCCGGCCAGGGGCCGATCGCGGCCTGGGTCTGGCCGATCAGCGCGCTGCCGGTGGCGGCGCATGTCGGCTGGGGGGTGATCCGCTCGCTGCTCGGCGGGCAACTCGGCGTGGATATCATCGCCCTCGCCGCCATCGTCACCGCGGTTGCAATGGGCGAGCCGCTGACCGCCACGGTGGTCGCACTCATGGTCGCGGGCGGCGAGGCGCTGGAGGCCTGGGCCGAGGGCCGCGCCACCCGGGCGCTGACCGCCCTCCTGGCCCGCGCGCCGCGCCATGCCGCCCGCGTCACCGCCACGGGCATCGAGGAGATCGGCGTCGAGGCCATCGCGCCGGGCGACACCTTGCTTGTACGCGCCGGCGAGACCGTGCCCGCCGATGGCGTGCTGGAGGATGCCGCCGCCACCCTCGATGACAGCGCGCTGACCGGTGAATCGCTGCCCGCCAACCTGCTGCAGGGCGCGAAGCTGCGCAGCGGCGCCATGAATGCCGGCGCCGCCTTCCGCATGCGCGCGGAACAGACCGCCGAGGCCTCCAGCTACGCCGCCATTATCCGCCTCACCCGTGCGGCGGCGGAAACCCGCCCGCCGCTCGCCCGCCTGGCCGACCAATGGGCGCTGGGCTTCGTGGCGCTGACCGCCGTGGTCGCCGGCGGCGCCTGGCTCCTCACCGGCGACCCGCGCCGGGCGCTCTCAGTGCTGGTGGTGGCCACACCTTGCCCGCTGATCCTGGCCGCGCCCATCGCGCTGGTGGCGGGCATCGGGCGTGCGGCGGCGCGCGGCATCGTCATCAAGGGGGGGGCCGCGCTGGAGCGGCTGGCCAATATCCGCACCGTGCTCTTCGACAAGACCGGCACGCTGACCACCGGCCATCTGCGCCTGGCCGCGATGGATGTGGCGGCGGGGCAGGGGCGTGACGAGGCGCTGCGCCTGGCCGGCATCCTGGCGCAGGGCTCCACCCACCCCGTCTCCGATGCGCTGGCCGCCGCCGCCCGCGCGCGCGGGCTCGACCTGCCGATGCCCGACGCGCCGGAGGAGGCGGCCGGCGGCGGTGTCGCCGCCGAACTGGCCGGCCAGAGCCTGGCGCTGGGCAGCCAGGCCTTCCTGGCCCGGCGCGGTGTGGCTGACCTGGGCGCCCTGGCGGGCTCCGCCACGCTGGTGGCGGTGGCGGGTTCGGTCTCCTGGCTGGCGGTGGATGGCCGGGCGGTGGCGGTTTTCGCCCTCGCCGACAGCCCACGGCCGGAGGCGGCACGCACCCTGCGCAAGCTGCGCGCGCTGGGCGTCACCCGCATGATGATGCTGACCGGCGACCGTGCCGCCGCCGCGGCACCCATCGCCGCCGCGCTGCGGCTGGATGCGGTGCAGGCGGATTGCGGACCGGCGGAGAAGATCGCAGCGGTCAAGCGCGAATCCGCCGCCGCCGCCACCGCCATGGTCGGTGATGGCATCAATGACGCGCCGGCGCTGGCCGCGGCCGGCGTGGGCATCGCGATGGGCGCCCAGGGCACCGCGGCTGCGGCCGAGGCCGGCGATGTCGTGCTGCTGGTCGACCGGCTGGACCGTGTGGCCGAGGCGGTGGCCATCGCCCAGCGCAGCCGGCGCATCGCCCTGCAATCCATCGCGCTGGGGATGGGGCTGTCCGGCCTGGCCATGGCGGCCGCGGCCATCGGTCTGCTGACCCCGCTGGCCGGTGCGATCCTGCAGGAGGGCATCGATGTCGCGGCCATCCTCTACGCGCTCACGGCGCTGCGCCCCGGACGGGATGACGGGGCGGCCGTGCCCCTGCCGGCCTCCGCCGGCCTGGCCGAGCGCCATGCCGAACACCAGGCGCTGCGCGGGCTGGCCGAGGCCCTGGCCGATGCCGCCGAGGCCATCGCCGCCGGCGCCCAGTCCCTGCCGGCCATCACGGCGCTTGAGGCTCGGCTGAAGGGTGAACTTCTGCCGCATCAGCGCGCCGAGGAAGCCAGCCTCTACCCCCAGGCCGCGCCGCTGCTGGGCGGCACCGACCCGATGGGCCCGCTGATCCGCATGCACACCGCCATCGAGGTGCTGGTCGACCAGATCGGCAATCTCCTCGCCGCCGCGCGCGCCCCGGAGGGCTGGGCCCATGCCGCCGGCCCGCTGCGCCGCAGCCTCTTTGAGCTGGAGGCGCTGCTCAGCCTGCACCTGACCATCGAGGAGGAGGCGCTGGCCGCGCTCGCCCCGCCCGAACCGGCTGCGTAGTTTCCGACCCTGCCCGGCCCGGCCGGCCGATGCCTAGATGGGCGGCCCATGAGCCGCCCGGGACGGGCCGCGCCCACCCATGCCCAGGAAACCCTCGCCATGCCCGACCAGACACCGCCAATGCGCCGGGCAACCGGCACGCCCGGGTCAGGCAGCGCCACCCCGGCCGATTTCGACTGCATGCTGCCGGCCAACGCCGCCGCCATGGCGCCGCCGGCGATGGGCGCCTCGCGCGGGCCCGCCCCCGGCGATGATGTGCGGGAGCGCCAGGCGATGCCCGATGGCTTCATCGAGAACCGCACCTTCGACGAGCTGACCCTGGGCGAAAGCGCCAGCCTGACCCATCGCGTCACCCAGCGCGACATCGACCTCTTCGCCACCGTCACCGGCGATGTGAACCCGGCGCATGTCGACCCGGCCTATGCGGCGGGCGACATGTTCCACCACATCATCATCCATGGGATGTGGGGGGCGGGGCTGATCTCGGCCGTGCTGGGCACCAGGCTGCCGGGGCCGGGGACGATCTATCTCGGCCAGGAGCTGCGTTTCCGGCACCCCGTGGCGCTCGGCGACACCATCACCGCCACCCTCACGCTGCGCGAGAAAAGCCCGGCGAAGGGCGATGTGACGCTGGACTGCATCTGCACCAACCAGGCCGGCGAGGTGGTGATCGACGGCACTGCCCGCGCCCGCGCGCCCCGCGAGAAGGTGCGCCGCCCGCGCATCGTGCTGCCCGACATCCTTGTGGCCCGGCATGACGGCATGCGCGCGCTGCTCGAACGCGCCGCGGGCGGCGTGCCGGTGGCGACGGGGGTGGTGCATCCCTGCGATGCGGCGGCGCTCTCGGCCGCCCTGGCCGCGGCGGCGGCGGGGCTCATCACGCCGGTGCTGATCGGCCCCGCTGCCATCATCACCGCGGTGGCGCTGGCGCTGCAGGCCGATATCGCCGCCTGCCGGCTGGTCGACACCGCCGATGCCGCGGCCTCCGCCGCCGCCGCCGTCGCCCTGGTCCACGCCGGGGAGGTGGCGATCCTGATGAAGGGCGATCTGCACACCGATGTGCTGATGCATGCCGTGGTCGCAACCGGCACCGGCCTGCGCGGCAGCCGGCAGATCAGCCAGGTTTACCTTATGGATGTGCCGGGCTTCCCGCGCCCGCTGCTGATCACCGACGCCGCCATCAACATCGCGCCCGACCTCGAGGCCAAGGCGGGGATCGTGCAGAACGCGATCGACCTCGCGCATGTGCTGGGCATCGCCTGCCCGCGCGTCGCCATCCTGGCCGCGGTGGAGGTGGTGAATGCCCGCATGCCGGCCACGCTGGACGCCGCGGCGCTGTGCAAGATGGCCGAGCGCGGGCAGATCACCGGGGGCGTGCTGGACGGACCGCTGGCCTTCGACAATGCGATCTCCCCCGATGCGGCGGCGGAGAAGCACCTCACCTCCCCGGTCGCGGGCCAGGCCGATATCCTGGTGGTGCCCGACCTGGAGGCCGGCAATATGCTGGCCAAGCAGCTGACCTTCCTGTCCGGCGCGGCGGCGGCGGGGGTGGTGCTGGGGGCGCGGGTGCCGATCATCCTGACCAGCCGGGCGGATAGCGCGGCCACGCGTCTCGCCTCCTGCGCGCTGGCGGTGCTGATGGCGCGGGCGGCATGATCCTCACGCTCAATGCCGGCTCCTCCAGCCTGAAATACGCGGTCTTCGATGCCGATGGCACCGCCCTGCTGCGCGACGAGATCGAGGGCGATGGCGAGGACATCCAGGCTTTGCTGGACCGCCTGGCGCGCGACCTGCCCGGCGCCGAGTTGCGCGCCGTGGGCCATCGCGTGGTCCATGGCGGCGCGGAGCATGTCGCGCCCGAACTTGTCACGCCGGCCCTGCTGGAGGCCCTGCGGGCGCTGACGCCGCTCGACCCGCTGCATATGCCGCGCAACCTCGCCCCCATTGCGGCGCTGCTGGCGGCCCGGCCGGGGCTGCCGCAGGTGGTCTGCTTCGACACCGCCTTCCACCACACCATGCCCGATGTCGCGCAACGCTTCGGCCTGCCGCGCGCGCTGAGCGAGGCGGGGCTGCGGCGCTATGGGTTCCATGGCCTGTCCTATGAATACATCGCCGGCCGCCTGCCGCAGGGGTTGCGGCGCGTGGTGGTGGCGCATCTCGGCGCCGGCGCCAGCCTTTGCGCCATGCTCGATGGCCGCAGCCAGGCCACCACCACCGGCTTCTCGGCGCTGGACGGGCTGCTGATGGCAACGCGCTGCGGCAGCCTGGACCCCGGCGTGATCCTGCATCTCGGCCGCCAGGGCCGGAGTTTTCCGGAGATCGAGGACACGCTCTATCGCCACAGCGGGTTGCTCGGCGTCTCCGGCATCTCCGGCGATATCCGGGTGTTGCTGGCCAGCGAGGCGGTGGAGGCGCGGCAGGCGATCGACCTCTTCACCTATCGCGCGGCGCTCGACATCGCCGCCATGGCGACCGCGCTGGGTGGGCTGGATGGGCTGGTCTTCACCGCCGGCATCGGCGAGCACGCGGTGCCGATCCGTGCCGCCATCTCTGCCCGCCTGGCCTGGCTTGGGCTGGTGATCGACGACGCCGCCAATACAGCGGGTGCGGGGCGCATCAGTGCCGCGGCAAGCCGTGTGGCGGTTCACGTCATCCCCACCGATGAGGAGGCCATGGTGGCCGGGCACACCCGGGCCGTGCTGTTGCGGGGCGGCGGATGAAGGCCGCCAGCCCGCCGGGCGCTGACGATGGTCGCCGGCGTCACGGCCCGGCCGGCGGCCGGTCAAGCCAAGCATCCACCGGCCGCGCCCGCCCTTACGCCGGCAGGTCGTGCAGCGCCCGGAAGGCGCGGTAGAGCACCCGTGGATCGAAGGCGCCGCGATAGACCGCGGGCGGCGCGCGCTCCAGCCCGAGCAGGCCATAGACCGCGACCTGCGCCGAGCGGATGGAGTATTCCACAGTGAAGACCACATCCTCCGGCAGCTCGCAGAACTGGCCGATGAGGGCGAGGTTGGCCCAGCCCGCGGGCAGCACCGCCGGCCTGTCGCCCGCGCCCCGGCAGAGGAACTGGCTGGTGATGAAGGGCATCATGCAGGGCACGCAGATGCTGCTCTCCAGAATGCCCTGCGCCTCGGCGGTGATGCCGAGCTGGCCCAGCACCTCTTGCAGGATCTCCCGCCCGGTGCAGGCCGACATCGGCTTCGCCACGAAATCGCCCGGTGCATCGACGCGCAGGCCATAGCCCCAGATCACGCCGACATCGTCGGGCTGGCCGATGAAATGCGGCTGCTGCGGGACGACGATCGAACACAGCCAGCCCGATGTCGGAAAGGTGATGAGGCCGCCCTCGCCCGGAACATTGCCCGTGGCGTCGCGCACCAGGCGCAGCAGGGAAGGCTGATGCAGGGTCACGGTGAAGGAGACCCATTTCGACTGGTCGATATGGCCGTCGAAGACGCCGGGATTGCCGAATTCGGGGCGGCCCTCGGCCAGCCTGTCCCAAAGGCGCCAGGCCTCACCATCGGGCTTGCCCAGCAGGGGCGCCGCCGCATCCATGCCGCCCAGGCTGGCCGCATCGGTCATCGAGCCCAGGGTGATGATGGCGCGGTCGCCCTCCGCCAGCAGGATCTGCCCGGCCTCGCCGCCACCCTCATAGGCGATGCTGGTGACGTGATGCTGGCCCGCCCGGAACACGCTGCCCAGATCGGTGACGCGGGTGTTCATCCGGAACGCGACCCCGCGTGCCTCCAGCCACTTCCGCAGCGGCCGCACGAGCGAGTCGTTCTGGTTGAGGCGGGTGCGCATGATCCCCTCCAGCCGGTTGAAGCCGCCCACCATGTGGGAGAAGCGCACGAGGTAGCGCTTGAACTCCACCGCGCTGTGCCAGGGCTGGAAGGCAAAAGTGGTGCACCACATCAGCCAGAAATTGGTGCGGAAGAAGGCCTGGTCGAACTGCTCGGCGATGCTGGTGCGGCCCAGCATCGCCTCGGGCTCGATCGCCAGCCGTTCGATCGTCAGGATATGACGCTCGCTCAGCCCGAATTCCGGGGCGAGCTGGCGCTGGCCATCGGCGAAAAGGCGCGATTTCGACGATGTGTGCTGGGTCTCGTTCCAGCTCAGGATTTCCTGCGTCACGCTCTGCCCGCCATCGAGCGTGGGAATGCTCGCGAAAAGGCCATAGGTGCAGAGATACTTGCTCTCCAGCATGCGCCCGCCGCGCAGCACATAGCCGGCCTCGGGCGTGCCCGCGCCGTCCAGGCTGCCGCCGGGAACGTCCCCCGCCTCGATGATGCTGATGTCATGCCCCGGCACATCGCCGTCCCGGATGAGAAAGGCGGCGGCGGCCATGGAGGCGATGCCGCCCCCGACGAGATGGTAACGTGGCGGCGCGGAATGGGCGTTGGGCATGATGGTTGTCCTGGGCTGGGGGAAGGGCCGCCGGCGCCAGGCATGGCGCCGGCGCAGGCGCGGCTATGCGACGGTGATGAGATTCTCGACCGAGACCGTGCCCGGCGCGGCCCAGGCGGCATTGGCGGCGACCTGGCGGTCATGCCAGCTGTCCACGCTGCCCGAGAGCTTTACCGCGCCGCCATCGGCGGTGACGGTCACATTGTCGCCGTCGGCGTCCCAGAACCAGGAACGATGCAGCGCGTGGGTGATGTCGTGGCTGATGGTCGCGACATTCACATACGGCTTCACCGTGACCAGGTTGGAGACGCCGATGACGCCCATGAGATGCCGCACTTCGGCGGCCGCGGCCTGGCCCTGGTAGTGCCACGGCACCTCGCCCGACAGGGTGAGCCAGCCCTTCTCGACCTTCACCTTCACCGCGTCACGGGGGATGGAGGTGGTCCAGCTCAGCCGGTCGATGGCGGCGGCGGCGATCGCTTCGTCATCGCGCCTGACGGTCATCGGCAGGCGGACCTCGATCTCCTCGGCCACCGCCTTCACGCCGCGCACCCGGCCCGCCGCGACCTCGGCCGCATGCTTCTCGCCAAAGCTGGTGACGTGGCCGGACAGGGTCACCACACCATCGCGCGCGGTGATGCCGATATGGGCGGGGTTCACGCTGGGCTCCCAGTGCAGCTCAGCCAGTACGTCCTTCTTCAGCTGTGTATCGTCGCCCTGCATGGCACTCTCCTGTCGCAGGCCCCGCGCCCCGCCGGGGTGACGGTGCGGGCCTGCCGAGGGGGTAAAGCTCTGCCGAGATGGCGCGGGCTCCCAGCCTCGGAAAACACCCAATGAGGGGATGGGCGGGTTGGCCGGCGCACTGCGTGGTTTCCGATACTATCGGGCGCCGGGCGCCCCGACTGACCCTCCCCGACCCCGGGCGCGCGGCGGTTCGGGAGAGGACCCAGGCGTTGGTCGCGCAAGCCCTTCGCACCCTCGGCCGCATGGCGCACCCGCAGCCTGCTGACCCGGCGACCCGATATCCCCAAGGACGCACCAGCCCAACCCAAGCCCAGCCGATGACGCTCAAACGCTTCCTCGAATCGGTTCGCGAAAACCTCCAAGAGCTTGATTGTCCAATGCATCCGACGCTCCCAGAACAGGAAACGACCATCCCGCACATGCCACGCGCTTCGTGGGATGGCGACGTGATGCGCCACCCACAAAACATCAGGCAAAACTTGACCGCGCCCGCCATCGGCGCTTTGCTGTGACCGCAAACACTTGCTGGACATCCTTCATACGATGGAAACACTCACCCGGGCGCAATTGGCGGAAGCCATCTATGCGGAGGTCGGCCTCTCCCGCAATGAATCCGCGGCTTTGCTGGAGGCTGTGCTGAGCCGCGTCTCGACGGCGCTCGGGCAGGGCCAGGCGGTGAAGATCTCGGCCTTCGGCACCTTCGCCGTCCGGCAGAAGGCGCAGCGGATCGGCCGCAACCCCAAGACCGGGGTCGAGGTGCCGATCATGCCGCGCAAGGTGCTGAGCTTCCGCGCCAGCCAGGTGCTCAAGGCGCGGATCAACCACGAGCCGGTGCCGCGCGGTGGAGGCGATGAATGAGCGGCCAGCAACTCATGCCCGGCCTGATGCCGGAGCCTGTCATGCCGGCTGAGGCCCTTGTCGCTCAACCCCACGTCGCGGAACCCCTTGCCGCCGAACCCCGGGCCAAGAAGGGCGCGCAGGCCTTCCGCACGATCAGCGAGGTGGCGGATGAGCTGAACGTGCCGCAGCATGTCCTGCGGTTCTGGGAGGGCAAGTTCCCCCAGCTCAAGCCGCTCAAGCGCGGCGGCGGGCGGCGTTATTACCGGCCCGAGGATATTGCCCTGCTGCGCCGGATCTCCGGCCTGCTCTACAGCCAGGGCTATACCATCAAGGGCGTGCAGCGGCTGCTGAGCGATGATGGCGCCGGGGGTGCTGGCCCAGATGCGCCGGCGCAGGGGATGGATGCGGCGATGGCGGCGCTTGATGCCGTGGCGGCGGAGTTGCGGGATCTGTTGCGCAAGGCGTGATCGCCCTTCCGCGGGTCCGGCACGGCTTTCGCAATGCGGGCCGTCGTTGGATCGCCATCGCCGGCGGGAACAATGGGTTCTCATTGTTCACCATGTCGTGAGTTTGATCGCTGTCGCGAAACCAAGGTTGCGCAGTCTCTAGGAGGTCCCCAGGCTTACTTTCCGTAAAGGAAAGCGACATGGGCAAAGTGACAGCGAAAATCACGGTGTTTGTGATGATCATTCTGGCAGGCCTCACCGGCCCTTCGCTGGCGCGGACGGGCAACCCGTCGCACGACGCGCTCGCTGCCATGAACTCTTCCGACCAACGCGCCACCCTGGTGCGCTTCCTCACCTCGGACGGCAATGCCGGCTGCAGCGACGCCATTTCGATTTATGATGCCGGACTGGACCCGCAGCGCAACGCCTTTTGGGATGTGCGCTGCCGCGAGGGGACGATGTACCGCGTCAGCCTGCCCTCCGCCCGCTGGTCGCGCCCCAGCGCTCTGCTCTGCGGCGCCGCCGCCACACCGCCGGCGGGCGGCCCATGCTTTCGGCCGGCCGCCGAGGGGCTGACCGCGGTGACCGACGCCCAGGCCGGCAATGCCGCCGTGGCTGGTCAATGCCGCGCCTCCTGCGCGGCCAACCAGCCGGCGGGGCTGGTGGCGGCCTGCACCCAGCGCTGCATCGTGGGCGGCGGGGTGGAGGTCGGCGCCCAGGCTTCGGCAGCGCTGGCGCCGGGCACCCGTTTCGGGGTGATCTTCGCCTCCGACACGCCGCTCGCCGCGCATGGCTTTGGCAATGGCCAGACCGACCGGCTGGCGGTGAACATGGCGGCCGCCCGCGCCTGCCAGGCCCAGGCCGGGCGCGCCCCGTGCAAGTTCCGCGCGGAGCTGGTGAACACCTGCGGCGCCCTGGTGCAGGCGATCAGCCGCAATCCCGGCGCGATCGCCATCACCGCCGACCCTTCGACTTTCGTCGTCAACCGCCTCGATGTCGCGACCGGCGCAAGCCAGGCCGCGGCCGAAGCGGAGGCGTTGCGCGCCTGCCGTGCCGGGGTCAGTGGTCCTGGCGTGCAATGCATCGTCGCGGCCTCGGGCTGCTAGGGGCCGCCCGAGCAAGGGTAAAGACGGTGAAACGGCTCCAACTCACTGTTTTTCTTAAATTTCCTAGTCGCCAGGCTTGAAGATGCGCTAGCCACCGCCCGGCCACCCGCGCCGGCGTCACCCAGGAGAATTCACCATGCGTCTGTCCACGATCCTCCCGCTTGCCACGGCGTTGCTGGCGATGCCCGTCCAGGCCCAGACGACCCTGCAGGCCGTCACCGCGCGCGGCCATCTGCTCTGCGGCGTCGCCGGCGACCTGCCCGGCTTTTCGGCGCCGGCGGCCGATGGCGCGATGCGTGGCCTGGATGCGGATTACTGCCGCGGCCTGGCCGCCGCCGCCCTGAACAACCCGGCCGCGGTGCGCTTCGTGCCGCAGCCCACGGTCGCGGCCGGCATCGCCGCACTCGGCGCCGGGCAGCTGGACGTGCTGGCCCGCAACGCCACCCTGACCTTCTCGCGCGATGCCGGCCAGCCGGTGGTTGGCGTGGGCGTGCTATACTTTGACGGTCAGGGTTTTCTGGCGCGCGGCGGTGCCGGGGTGAATGGGCTGAACGATCTCGCCGGCAAGCGGGTTTGCGTGGGCACGGGCGGTGGGCTGAACGCGCCCTTCATCCTCGACCGCCTGGCGCGTGAGCGTTCGCTCAGCTTCACCCAGGTGCCGGCCGACGGCTCCGCTGCCGCCTTCGCCGCCTTCCTGGCGGGGCAATGTGAGGTGGTGACGGGCGACCGCAGCGCGCTCGCCGCCCGCCGCGCGGTCAGCCTGCCCGCCCCGACTGCCGCGGTGCTGCTGGCCGAGACGGTGAGCCGCGAGCCGCTCGGCCCCATGGTGCGCAGCGATGATGCCCGCTGGCAGGAGCTGGCGTCCTGGACCCTGCAAACCCTCCTGGTGGCCGAGGAGCTGGGGGTAAGCCAGGGCAATCTCGCCCAGGCCGTGCTGGTCGATGACCCGGAGGTGCGGGTGCTGCTGGGTGTGGACCCGACACTGGCGGAAGCCGCCGGCCTGCCGGCCGACTGGGCGCTGCGGGTGCTGCGCGCGGTGGGCAATTATGGCGAGGTCTTCGAGCGCAATCTCGGCGCGGGCTCGGGCATCGGGCTTGATCGCGGGCTGAATGACCTTTGGCGCGCCGGCGGGCTGCATTTCCCCCTGCCGCTGCGCTGAAGCCGGGGGTCAGACCCGCGCCCGCCAATCGGCCAGGACGTCGTCCAGCGTCCTCTCCCAGTCGATGGCGGGGGCCCAGCCCAGCAGGGCCTCTGCACGGGCGGCATCGCCCAATGAACGGATGATGTCGTTGGGCCGCAGCGCGTTCGCCGCCTCCTCCACACGGATCGGCAGCCGCGCGCGGGCGAGCAAGCCCCCCAGCACATCACCGATCTTTCTGGGCATGCCCGAGGCGATGTTCAGCGCCACGCCATTGGGCAGGCTGTCCCACTTCGCCAACGCCCGCGCATAGGCGGCGCAGACATCGCGCACATCCAGAAAATCGCGCCAGCGCTCCAGCGCGCCCACGCCCATCACCGGCGGCTGCTGGCCGGCCTCGATCAGCGCGACCTGGCGGGCGAAGGCGGCCACCGCATAGCCCTCGGACTGGCCGGGGCCGACATGGTTCAGCGGCCGCATCCGCACCACCCGCAAGCCGCGCAGCGCCATTTCGCCCAGCGCGATATCGGCCGCGGCCTTCGCCGCGGCATAGGGATTGCCCGGCGCCAGCGGCGCGTCCTCGTTCAGCGCCACGCCCTGCTGGAAGCTCAGGCCATAGATTTCGCCGGTGGAGGCGAAGAGCAGCCGGCATTCCGGCCGCGCCTGCATGAGGGCCGCGCCGAGATGGAGGGTCGCGGTCAGATTGGCGTCCCAGGTCGCCGCGACATCGCGAAAGCTCAGCGCGACATTGGCCTGGGCGCCGAGATGCAGCACCGCATCGGGCGCCAGCGCGGCCAGCCGGTCGGGCAGGGCAGCCGCATCGCCGAGATCGAGCGCGGCACTCTCATCCCAGCCCGTGGCCGGGCGGCGATGGATGGCCGCGATCAGATGGGCATCTGGGAAGGCCTGGCGCAGCGCATCGCGCGCATGCCCGCCCACGAAGCCGGCCGCGCCGGTGACGAGGATGCGTGCGCCCGGCGGCATGGCCGGTTCAGTCCTGCCACTTCACCTGCAGGAAAGGGGCGGGGATCAGCAGCTTGTTCTCCTGCGTGATCGTCAGCGGCCGGGTCTTGGCGGTATAGGCCTGCCAGGTGGGGTCGGCGCCGAGCTTCGCGCGCTTGGCCGCGCGCTCCTCCAGGCTCTCATAGGCCCACATGTGGATGATCTGGTTCAGCGGGCCGAATTCGGTCTGATAATAGCCGACCATGCGGCCCAGGATGGGCTTCTGGATCGCCATGCCCTCGGTCTCGTAGAGCTTGAGATACTGCCCGGCCATGCCGGCATGGAGCGTGTAAGTCCTTTGTTCGACGATCATCGGCCGAAGCCCCCTGGTTTGCGGCCCTGGTGTAGCGCGCCGGGGCGCGGCGCGAAAGCCGCCGCGCTGTGCCGGGCAGGGCTATTCCCCCGCCGTGCGCGAGCGGCTGCGCATGATTTCCGAGAAGCCGAAGAGCAGCAGCAACTGGCCGATCAGCATCTGGATCGCGGCCAGGATGCGGATCCCGTCATCGACCGGCAGGATGTCGCCATAGCCCACCGTCGCCAGCGTCACGACGGAGAAATGCAACGCCTCGGAGAAGTCGAGCCGGCCCATTGTGCCGATCTTCTGGAACAAGGGGCCCTGGCTCAGCGCATCGGCGATGCGGTAGAAACAGCCGAACGCCACGGCGATCAGCGCGAAGAGGCTGACATAGGTCGCCATCGGCACGGCAAGGAAGCGGATGCGCGCCGTCACCAACGTCAGGATGGCGGCGATATCGACCAGCAGCCGCACCACATCGCGCACCGCGATGACGGAGATGGTCGAGATCACCCCCATCGCCGCGAGCAGCACGATGGTCTGGATCTCCGCGCTCTCCCGGTTGAAGGGGGAGGCGAGGGAGAGGACGCCCACCACCCCGCACAGCGCCAGCCAGCGGAGGAAGCGCGGGAGATGCGTGATATCGGCATCGTCCAGCCCTTCGGAGGCGAGCGCCACCAATTCGCGCCGCCGCAGCCAGCAGGTGCCGACGAAGGCCGCGACCGGCATGAGGAAGCCGATCGGCACCGCCCAGTCCAGCACATGTGGGAAGGCGCTTCGCCCGATCACGACGTAGAGGCACATATAGACCGCGAGGCCATTGGCCACGCCCAGGCCGAACAGCGGCCCATGCGGAAAGACGAGGTAGAGCCCGCCCATGGCGAGCCCGGCCACCGCCAGCGCCGCCACCGAGAAGAGCCAGCCATCATCGCCCGCCGCCGCGGCGACGAGCAGCATGAGCGCCAGCGTGACCACGCCGCTGCGATAGGCGGTGCGGCGCTGCTTGCGATCGTCACGCAAGGTCGTTCATGCCCGCGTCGGGGGGGGCGGAGACCGGCGGTGGGATGGCGGCGATGCCGGTGATCTCCACCCGCCAGGCAGGATCGACCAGGGCTGCCTGGATGGTCATGCGCGCGGGCTTGTTTGCGGGGTCCAGCCAACGGTCCCAGGCGCGATTCATGGCCGCGGCATCGCCGATATCGGCCAGGACGATGGTGACGCTGAGCAGCCGGGATTTATCGGTCCCGGCCGCCGCCAGCAGGGCGTCGATCTGGGTCAGGATGTCGGCGGTCTGGCCCTCGGCATCCAGGCTCGCATCATCGGCCACCTGGCCGGCGAGGTGGAGCAGGCCGGCATGGGCGACGGCCCCGCTCAGCCGGGCCTCCTCGGCGAATCGAATGATCGTCATCGGCCTGTTCCGCCATCCCGCTTGCATGGCGCCAGCAGGCCATGGCAGAGGGCGGGCATGCAATCCCTCATCGATCGCGCCGTGCTCGGCAGCCGCCATATTCTGGTGGTGTTCTTCCTCGGCCTGGCCGCCGCGCTGGCACTCTATGCCGCGCGCTTCGTGGTCAAGCTGTTCAGCTATGCCGAGAAGGCGCTGGGCGGGGCCACGGACACCCAACTGCTGCTCGACCTGCTCTATCTCGTGGACAGCGTGCTGGTGGCGAGTCTGGTGGCGATGGTGATCATCTCATCGCATGACAGCCTGGTCTCGCCGCTGTCGGACAGCGTGGAGCCGTCGCGCGCGGCCTGGGTGCGCAAGCTCAACCCCGGCAATCTCAAGCTGAAGCTGGCTTTGGCGATCGTGGCGATCAGCTCGATCCACCTGCTGCAGCTCTTCCTCGAGGTCACGGATCATAGCGACCGTGACCTCTACTGGGCGATGGCGATCCATGCCGCCTTCGTCGCCGGTGCCCTGTGCCTGGGCATCCTCGACCGCCTGGAGGCGGCCGGGAAGAAATCCTACCCGACGATCTCGGAGCCGGAGAAGAAATAGGCGATCTCGATCGCGGCATTCTCCGCGCTGTCGGAGCCATGGACGCTGTTGGCCTCGATGCTCTCGGCGAAGAGCTTGCGCACCGTGCCTTCGGCGGCATTGGCCGGGTTGGTCGCGCCCATCAGGTCGCGATGCGCCAGGACGGCGTTCTCGCCTTCCAGCACCTGCACGACCACGGGGCCGGAGATCATGAAGCTCACGAGGTCGTTGAAGAAGCCGCGTTCGCGGTGCACGCCATAGAAGCTTTCGGCCTGGGCCTGGGTCATCTGGATGCGCTTCTGCGCCACGATGCGCAGGCCGGCCTTCTCATAGACGGCGTTGATGGCGCCGGTGAGGTTGCGGCGCGTCGCGTCCGGCTTGAGGATGGAAAAGGTGCGTTCGATGGCCATGCGAGAAATCCCTGCGTTTCGCGCCGGGCCATAGACGGGGCGACGCGCGGGCGCAACCCCAAGGGCGAAACCCCGGGGTGCAGGCTCAGCGCGCCAGGACCGGCCGGTTGCCGAAGCTTTCCTGCGGCACGCCGCGCTCCAGCGACATGTGGCTGTGCACGCCCACCCAGCCCTCCGGCCCCCCGCGCATCAAAATGATGCTGGCCCGGCCCGGACGGTCGAAGGCCGTGCCGTCGGGGTTGTAGCCGGTGCTGCCCCAGGGGGTGATGGCGATGGCCATCTGGCCATCGGGGCTGGCCAGCACGCGGGTGGCGTCGGCGTCGAAGGTGAAGCCATCGGTCTTTGGCCAGACGCTGTCCCATTGCCGGTCGCGCCAGTCCCACAGCCCTTCCAGGACCTTCTTGTGGGTGCCGAAGGCCAGCGCCTGCTCATGCCAGAAGGGGTAGGCGTCGCGGTAGTTCACCGCGCGCACGCAGGTCGCGAAGCGGGCCAGCCAATCCAGGATCTCCGCCCGGATGGCGGGGCTGGCTTCGGGCAGGCTTGGGGCGCTGGTCATGGCGGGTTCTCTTCCGGCAATCTATGGAGAGACAGCCTGCAACAGGAGCCTGCCCTGGCCAATCCCGACTATGCGCTCTTCGTGGAGCGCAACCCCGAATTCGCCGGTAAATTCGCCGAGTTCGTGAAGCACAGCCTGGCGCCGGGCGCGCTTTCCGTGGCGCAGAAGGAGCTGATCGCGATCGCCCTGCTGGCCGCTGCGGGCTATATGGGCGGCGTGCGCAGCCACACCCACCGGGCGCTGGCGGCGGGTGCGACGCCGGCGGAGCTGCGCGAGGCCGTGGCGCTGCTGCTGCCCTTCGCCGGTGCCGGGCGGTTTCTGGAGACCTATCCGGAGGTGGAGGCGATTCTCGACGGCGCCGCCGCAAGCTGACATTCTCGCGCCATGAATGACCGCGTGATCCTCGTGACCGGTGCTGCCTCCGGTATCGGCGCCGCCTGCGTGCGGGCGATGGCCGCGCCCGGCATGGCCTTCCTGGTGCACACCCGCCGCAACGCGGCCGGCGCCGAAGCCATGGCCGCCTTCGCCCGCGACCGGGGCGCGAAGGCCGAGACCATCCTGGCCGATATCGCCGACCCCACGGCGCCGGAAGCCCTGGTCGCGGCGGCCGCCGAAAAATTCGGCGGGCTGGATGTGGTGGTGGCCAATGCGGGCTTCGCCGACCGCACGCCCCTGGCCGAGCAGACGGAAGAAAAACTCGCCCGCAGCTTCGACACCATTCTCTGGGCCTTCCTCCGGCTGGCGCGCGCGGCCACGCCGCTGATTGCGGCGGCGGAGCATGGGCGGATCATCGCCATCTCCTCCTTCGTCGCGCATGTCTTCCGGCCCGATGTCGTGGCCTTTCCCGCCACCGCCGCGGCCAAGGCGGGGATGGAGGCGCTGGCCCGGACCCTGGCGATCGAGATCGCGGCCAGCGGGTCCACGGTGAATTGCGTGGCCCCGGGCTTCACCCGCAAGGATGCCTCGGGGCATTCCGCTTTCACCCCCGAGCAATGGCGCGCCGTGGTGGAGAATATCCCGCTGGGGCGCCTGGGCACGCCCGATGACGTGGCGGCGGCTGTGGCCTTCCTGGCCTCGCCAGCGGCCGGCTATATCACCGGCCAGGTGCTGCATGTGAATGGCGGGCTGGTCTAGCCCGCAATCGTCCGGGGTAGAAAAACCCAGGGCGGTTTGGGTCTAGGTTTCCAGCATTTTTCGAAGCAGCGTCACATCCTCGGCCAGCACCCGGTCCTCGACCATGAGTTCGGTGATGCGGCTGACGGCGTGCATCACCGTGGTGTGGTCGCGATTGCCGAAGCGGCGGCCGATCTCAGGCAATGAGCGCGAGGTGAGCTGCTTGGCCAGGAACATCGCGACCTGACGGGGACGCGCCACGGCCCGGGCACGCCTGGCCGAGAACATGTCGGTCATGCGGATGGAGTAGTGCTCGGCCACCTTGCGCTGGATGTCGTCGATGGTGATGCGGCGCTCATGGGTGCGCAGCAGGTCGGTCAGCACCTCGGGCACCGTCTCCAGCGTCAGCGGCCGGCCGAAGAGTTTCGAGTGTGCCACCAGCCGGTTCAGCGCGCCCTCCAGGTCGCGCACATTCGATGCGATCTTATGCGCCAGCAGCTCCTGCACCTTCAGCGGCACCTCGACGCCGGCCTGCTGTGCCTTGGCCTGCAGGATGGACAGGCGCAGCTCATAGGTCGTGGCGTGGAGATCGGCCACGATGCCGCCGCCCAGGCGGGTGCGCAGCCGGTCCTCGATGCCCGAGAGGTCATTGGGCGACTTGTCGGCCGAGACGACGATCTGTTTGCCCGCATCGACCAGCGCGTTGAAGGTGTGGAAGAATTCCTCCTGCGTGTTGTCCTTGCCGATGAGGAATTGCAGGTCGTCGATCATCAGGACATCGACGCTGCGCAGCTGCGCCTTGAATTCCATGGTGTTGCCGCCGCGCAGCGCGCCGATGAAGCGGTACATGAACTTCTCGGCCGACATATAGGCCACCGGGCGCTCGGGATGGTTGGTCCGGATGGCCCAGGCGATGGCGTGCATCAGGTGGGTCTTGCCCAGGCCGACACCGCCATAGAGGAAGAGCGGGTTGAAGCCGGCCATGGCCGGGCGCTCGGCCACGCGCCGCGCGCAGGCATGGGCGAATTCATTCGGCTTGCCGACGACGAAGGTGTCGAAGGTCAGGCGTTGGTCGAGCGGCGCCATCCACTCCGCGTCGCGCGAGTCGGCCTGGCGGTGGTTGGAATAGCTGCGGGCTGGGCTGGCAGCGACGGGGACGGCAGGTTCGCTGTCGAAGCCGAATTCGGCCTCCTCCCGCGCCGGCGCTGTGGCGGCCTCGGCGGGGGCCTGGGCCGCGGTGGAGACGCGGAAATCAAGCCGCTTGACCTGCGGCCATTCCGCCTGCGCCAGCACCCGCAGCCGGTCGCCATAATGGTCGCGAACCCAGTCGCGCAGGAAGCGCGAGGGCAGGGTGATCAGGGCGATGTCACCATCGACGGTCTGCAGGACCATCTGACGCAGCCAGTTGCGGTACTCCGCTTCGCCAACCTCGTCACGCAGGCGGGCGCGCAGTCTCGCCCATTGCGCCGCCAGCTTGCCGGCATCGGGGGGGGGATTGCCGGTTTCCGTCATCATCCAGGACACCTGCCTTTTCCAATCATGACCCCGACCCACCGGCCGGAGAAAGTGTGGCGCCACGCGCCTGCGCCCCGACATGCGCTTCGCTGTTCAGGCTGAGTTCTGACCGGGTCTGGTCAAGGGGATAACTCAACCTGCAGTTGCGGACGATCCGTCGATATTGTGAAGTTAGAACCGACATCGAACCGACCGCAAACGGTAAATCTTCGTCAGAAGCAAAGAATTGGCGATGTTGCCCAAAGAACAACACCATCAATGAATAGTAATGGCGACGGATAAGGCAGGCCAAGATAGCCTGCCCGCCACGCCACGCCAGCAATGTCGAGGGAGAGCGGTAACGCCGCTTCAGGCGGCTGCGAGGGCCTTGATACGCGCCGAGAGGCGCGACATTTTGCGGGACACGGTGTTCAGGTGCAGCACACCCTTGCCGACGGCACGCTGCATTTCGGGCTGCGCGGCCTTGAAAGCGGCCGCGGCATCGTCCTTTTTGCCACCCTCGATGGCCAGCTCGACCTTGCGCAGAAAGGTGCGGACGCGTGAACGGCGGGCGCGGTTGCGCTCGGTACGCTTGGCGTTCTGACGAATGCGCTTTTCAGCAGAGGGGTTATTGGCCATGTGGTTGCTTACCGTGGAATGGTGAGGCTGCGAAGCCTGAGTGAATCTGGCCGGAGAGCGAACCCCGCCGGCGGGGAGGGGTATCTATCGCCGGGGGGGGGCGAGCGTCAAGGGATGCGCTCCCTCATTGGTGACTGAAATTCGCCCTGCGCTTTTCCGCGAAGGCCGACATGCCTTCCTTCTGGTCTTGGGTCGCGAACATGCCGTGGAACAGGCGGCGTTCGAACTTCACGCCCTCGGCGAGCGTGGTCTCGAAGGCGCGGTTGACGGCTTCCTTGGCCATGGCGAGGGCGGGCTGGCTGAGTGTGGCGAGCTTCTCACCGACCTTCAGCGCCTCGGCCATCAGCTGGTCCAGCGGAACCACGCGGGCGACGAGGCCCGAGCGCTCCGCCTCGGCCGCGTCCATCATGCGGGCGGTGAGGCAGAGGTCCATCGCCTTGGCCTTGCCCACCGCGCGGGTCAGGCGCTGGGTGCCGCCGGCGCCGGGGATGATGCCGAGATTGATCTCGGGCTGGCCGAATTTCGCATTCTCGGCGGCGATGATGAAGTCGCACATCATGGCCAGCTCACAGCCGCCGCCGAGCGCGAAGCCGGCCACCGCCGCGATGACGGGCTTGCGGATGGTCGGCACCACTTCCCAATTCGCGCCGATGAAATCATTGAGATAGACGGCGGGGTAGGTGCGGTCCTTCATCTCCTTGATGTCGGCGCCGGCGGCGAAAGCCTTGTCCGAGCCGGTGATGATGATGGAGAAGATCGCGGGATCAGCATCGTAGTCCCGCAATGCGGTGCCCAATTCGATCATCAGCTGGTCGCACAGCGCGTTCATCGCGGTGGGTCGATTGAGCCGGATCACCCCGGTGGGGCCCTGGGTCTCGACCAGGATCATGTCATAGGCCATGCGTTGCTCTCCCTTGTTGATGGGATTGTCGGGGAGAGCGGGGCGGGCGGCAAGGGCGTTGGCGCTCCGGGTGTTTCCACCCAGAGCGATTGCGGGCTAGGCCGGCTGCATCGCGGCGAGTTCCGCCTTTGCTTCCTCCACGCCATTCGCGGCGGCGCGCTCCAGCCAGATCCGCCCTTGCGCCACGTCGGTGCTGCCGCCCAGGCCACGCAGCAGGTAGCGGCCGAGCATGAGCTGCGCCGTGGCGTGGCCGGCGGTGGCGGCCTGGAGAAAATACTGTTCGGCGCGCGGCCGGTCCTCCGGCACGGGATGGCCGCCGCCCAGCATGGCGCCGCAGGCGAAGGCCGCGCCGGCATGCCCGGCCGCCGCGGCCTCGACGAACATGGCCAGCGCCGCCACCGGATCGGCGGGCAGGCCATGGCCGTTCAGCGTCATGTCGGCGAGCAGTGCCACGGCGTCCGGCATGCCCTCCTCCGCGGCGCGGCGCACCCAGGGCAGGGCGCCCTGAGGGTCGGGCGTGCCCAGCGAACCATCCATCAGGATGCGGCCCAGCCAATAGGCGGCATTGATCACCTGGGGGGCGGCGATGCGCAGCCAATGCTGCGCCTCGACCCGGTCCTGGACGATGCCCGTGCCGTTGTAGAGGGCCACGGCGAGGTTGAAGGCGGCCACCGGGTCGCCCTCCTCGGCCAGGCCGCGCAGCCGTGGCACCACGAGCCGCATGACCGTCTCGCTTTCCGGCGATTCGGCCGCGGCCATGCCGAGGTCGAAGAGAGCCATGCGGTCGCCCGCCTCGGCGGCCTGCTCGAGCCAGCGCATCGCGGTCTCGGCATCGGCCGAGACGCCGCGGCCGGCGAGGTACATCAGGCCCAGCTTGCGGGCGGCGAGGCGATGGCCGCGCTCGGCCGCCATCTGGTACCAGCCGGCGGCCTCGAGGTGATTGGGCACGCCATGCTCGGTCGCGCATTGCAGGTCGCCCACGATCGCCGCCGCTTCGGCATCACCCTCCAGCGCCGCGCGGCGGAGCCATGTCTCGGCCGTCAGCGGGTCGCGCGGGGCGCCCCAGCCATTCATCAGCGCGAGGCCGAGCCGGGCCTTGGCCTGCCTGACTCCGGCCTCGGCCGCGCGCTTGTAGAGGGCGGTCGCGGCCTTCTCGTCGGGCGGCAGCGGCGGCACGCCGGCCTCATGCAGGGTGCCCAGCACATAGATGGCGGTCGCGACCTCGGCCTCGGCGGCCTGGGTGATGAGCTGGACGGCCTGCGGCGTGTCCGTCGTGCCATCGAGCCCGAGCAGGCGGATCAGGCCGAGACCCAGTGAGGCCTGCATGCTGCCGGCGGTGGCGGCGCGCCCATACCAATGCGCGGCCTGGACATAGTCGCGCTCACCACCCTCGCCGGTGCTCAGCAAGTAGCCGAGCAGGGCCTGGCCGTCGGTCTCGCCGGCCTGCGCGGCCAGAAGCGCGAGCGCGCGGGCCTTGGTGGGATCGGCCTCGACGCCCGCCGCACCAAAGGCGCCGGACCGGGCCGGTGCCGTGAGACCGCGGAACAGAACGGTTGCGAGCCTGGCCTGGGCTTCGGCATCGCCAGCCTGCGCCGCGGCTTCCAGCCAGCGCACGCCCTCGGCCGGATTGGCCGGCACCCCTTCGCCGCGCAGATAGGCGGCGGCGACGCGCTTCTGGGCCTCCGGCTTGCCGGCGCGGGCATCGGCCATGGCGCGCCGGAGATCGACCAGCGGCTCGGTGATTCTGGGCGCATCCTCCGCCCGGGCGGTTTGCTGACCGCCGGTGAAGGCGCGCCGCAGGGTGAAGGCCCAGCCTCCGGTCCTGTTGTCACTCATGGCTCGCGCATGCCCTCCTGCAGCGTGGGGACGATGCGCTGGAAGAGGTAGCCCAGGATCGTGCGATGGCCAACCACGATATCGGCGGTGACCGGCAAGCCGGGCACGAGGCGGAAGTCGGGCGGTAAGTTGCGCAAGGCGAGTTCGTCGATGGAGATCCGGGTTCGGAAGAAGGGCTGCTGGAGCGGCTGCCTGGTATCGGGATCCTGGCGGAAGGAGTCCTCGCTGATGGTCCGCACCTGGCCATGCCCGAAGCCATGCCGGATATAGGGGAAGCTGTCGAACTTGATCGCGACCGGGTCACCGATGGCGACGAAGCCCAGATCCTGCGCGCTGATCTGGCCGTCGATCACGAGTTCGGCATTGAGCGGGACGAGGGAGACCAGCAGCTCGCCCGGCGCCAGCACGGCGCCGACCGAGCTCTTGCCGATCTCCAGCACGACGCTGTCGGTGGGCGCGCGCATTTCCACCAGGCTGCTGCGAAGCTGCGCCTTGGTCAGGTTCTCGCGCACCTCGGAGAGCGAGCGACGGCGCTCGGCCAGGTCCTGCGAGATCTGGGTCTGCAGGTTGGTGATATAGGCCTCGCGCTCCGCGGCGACGGCTTGGCCATCGCGCGCGGCGCCGCGCGCGACGCCCTCGGCGGTCGCCATCTGGCCCTGGATTTCCAGCCGGCTGTCGGCGGCGAGGAGGGATTGCAGGCGGCTGCCGACCTGGACGCGTTCGAGCTCGCGGCGCATGCCCTCGATCTGGCTGCTGATCACCTGGCGGTCGCGGAGCTGGCGCAATTCGCCCTCGGCGCGCTGCTTGATTTCATCGAGGCTGTTCATCCGCTGGCGGTAGTTTTCCAGGCGGAAGGAGCGCTCGGCGGCGCGCTGGGCGAAGATCGCCGCCTGCAGCGCCGCCTGGGTGGTCAGGCCGCCCATATAGGACCGGCCGGCGGCCTCGGCCTCCAGCCGATCCACCTCGGCCTGGAGGCTGGCGTGCTGATTTTCCAGCGAGGCGAGGTCGGCGCCGGTGAATGTGGGGTCGAGCCGGGCGATCAGGTCGCCGGCGCGCACCACCTGGTTCGCCCGGACCTCGAAGCTGCGGACGATCGAGGTCTCGAGCGGCTGCAGCAGCATGGTGGGCGTGGTGGCGATGAGGCGGCCGCGCGCCACCACCACCCGTTCAATCGGCATTAATGCCATGAGCGCCACGAAGGAGGCGAAGAGCGAGGTGAAAATCCAGACGGTGCGCCGCGCCACCAGTGGCGCCGGCTCGGCGATGACCGCAGCGCTGGGCGAGATGAATTCGAGCGCGACGAGGTTCAATGGCTCCTTCGTCGCCACCGAGGTGCGGCGTTCCAGCGTATCAGCCATCGATCATCACCTTATGGGTCGGAGCCCGGTTCTGCTGCAGCCAGAGCTTGCGGTAGATCTCGCAGCGGGCCAGCAGGTCGGCATGTGGCGCGAGATCGATGACCTTGCCGCGATCCAGCACCAGGATCAGGTCGGCATCGATCAGCGCGGAGAGCCGGTGGGAGACGACCAGCATGGTGCGACCGCGGGCGATGCGCAGCATATTGGCATTGACCAGGGCCTCGCTTTCCGGGTCGAGCGCGCTGGTCGCCTCGTCGAGCACGAGGATGGCGGGGTCGATCACCAGCGAGCGGGCAATGGCCAGGCGCTGGCGCTGGCCGCCCGAGATGTTGGGCGAACCCTCTTCGATGAAGGTGTCGTAGCCGCGGGGCAGCCGCTCGATGAACTCCTCGGCGCCGGCCATGCGGCAGGCGTGGATGACCTTCTCGAGCGTGATACCCTGGCGCCCGGCGGCGATATTGTCTCGGATCGTGCCGCGGAAGAGGAAATTGTCCTGCAGCACCACGCCGAGATTGCGGCGGAGATGCCGCAGGTCGATCTCGCGCAGCTCCGCGCCATCGACCTTCACCATGCCGGCATAGCCGGTGGAGATGCCCTGGATGAGGCGGGTGATGGTGCTCTTGCCCGAACCGCTGCGGCCGACCACGCCGACGAAAGTGCCGGCGGGAATGTCAAAACTGACCTTCTCCAGCGCCGGGGACATGGTGCCGGGATATTGGAAGGTGACATCCTCGAAGCGGATATTTCCCTCGAAATGCGGGCGCACGCCGATCTGGCCGGATGAGCGCTCCGGGCGCTGATTCATGACGGTGGCGGCTTCGATGATGGCTGCCTTCGCCTCCTCCCATTTTTCGGTGAGACCGGCCAGCGCCACCAGAGGGCCGGCGACGCGGCCTGAGAGCATCATGAAGGCGAGAAGGGAGCCGGCGGTTGCCGCGTCGCCATTGAGGACCATCAGGCACCCCACGGCGAGCAGGCCGAGGGTCATGAATTGCTGGATCGGCGCTGTCAGGGTTTGCGGCCAGTTCGAGACCCGGGCCAATTCCAGCCTCGCCCTCGCCATCTCGGCGGTGCGGAGGTTGAACTCCTCGGCCTGCTTGGGCTCCAGCGCCAACACCTTGACCGTCCGCATGCCAGCGATGGTTTCATAAAGCGTGGAGCCCTTGGCGATGCCGGCCGAGATCACCCGGCCATTCGCCCGGCCGACCGCCGGAAGAAACACCAGAATAATCAGGGCGATCAACAGCGCGCAGCCGATCACGAACCAGGTCAAGGTCGCGTTGACCCAGAACAGCACGGGTATCATGATCAGCAAGGTGATCAGGTCCAGGATGGCCTTGAAGACCGGGCCGGTCATGAAGTCCTGAACCTTATTGATCGAAAAGGCGCTGCTGGTGATTTCACCCACCCGCATCTTCTCGAAGAAATCCTGCGGCAGGCGCAGGATTCGCTGCATCACAAAGAGGCTCATCCTCGTATCGATGCGCGCCGCCGCCACCGCCAGAAGACTGCGCTGGGCATAGCCCAGCAAGGTCTCATGCAGCGCGATGATGGCGATGGCAATGAAGAGCAGGGTGAGCGTGCCCCAGCTCTGATAGACAAGAACCCTGTCCACAACCGCCATCATGAGCAGCGGCGGCGCGACGCTCAGGAAGGCCATCACCACCGAGGCGATGCCGATGTCGCGGAACAACACCCGCTCGGTCACCATCTCCTGCACCAGCGTGCCGACGGTCAGCGGCCCATCCTCCAACCGCTGCCCTGCCCCGGGTCGCAGGATCACGGCGATGCCGGTCCACATCGACTGCAGGCGGAACTCGTCGAAGGCCTCGCGGCTGCCCTCCGGATCGGAGACCAGCGGGTTGCTCAAAATCAGGGAGCTCTTGTCGGGTGCCGCGCCATCGAGCAGTGCTGCGCCATCATCGCGCAGCAGCAGCAGCGTGGGCGTGCCGGAATTCGCCAGCCCCACCAGATCCTTCCAGCGCAGCCGCAGCGCCTTGGCGCGAATTCCGGCATCGACCGCGCAGCGCACCAGCGCCGCCGGCTCGATCACCTCGGCCTGCCCCAGAATATCGACCATCTGGCGGTCCAATTCGACACCCAGGCGCGCGGCTGCCGCCGTCAGGCCGACAACCCTGGCATTCCGAAACATGGAGTGATCCAAAGCCAGTTGCTCCTTCAGCAGCGCAGCGTCGATTGCCACTTTGACTGTACTCGGCCGAAACGCACGAATACACAATTTCTGCGGAGTCCGCCAAACCCAGCCAGTCCTTCGACCTGACACTCGCGGGCAGGTCAGGCAAGGTCGTCAAATCTTATACCGCGAAATGCCATCTGCGTCCATTCGGCCGGATTGTCACCAAACCTGTTGAAGGTTTGCTGAATGAGAAAGCCCACGGCTCCGCCTGGCCCGGCCCGACGACCCGTCAATGAATTGCAACATGACCCGGTCATGGACGGGATGCTAAGTTTTTCATTCGTTCTGCCGGAGCCGTCATGCCGATCCACCGCCGCGGCCTCGCCGCCTTGACCTTCGCCGCCGCGGGCCCGCTGCGCGCCCAGGCGCTGCCCGAGATTCTGGTCGGTTTTCCCAATGGCACCTTTCTCGAAAACCTTCTGGTTGCACCCAACGGCGCCGTTCGCTTCACCAATTACTTCGCACGCGCGGTGGAAAGCTGGGCGCCCGGGGCTGGCGTCAGCCGCCTGGCCGAATTGCCGGGCCATCCCGTCAGCCTCGCCCCCATGGGCACCGGGCGATACGCCGTCGTGCTCCATGGCGTGCCCTTCAATGCCGGGCCGGAGGCGATGCGCGGGCAATCCGCGCTGTTGCTGATGAACAACCAGGGGGTGGTGCTGAACCGCATCGCCATGCCGGAGGCAGTTTTCCCCAATGGCATGCTGTTGCTGGCCGCGGGCCTGCTGCTGGTGGTCGACAGCGTGCTGGGTGGCATCTGGGCCATCGATATGGGGACTGGCCAATGCTACCTCTGGTACCAGAACCCCGCCCTGCGGCCGGACCCTGCGCGGCCGGTGCCCGGGGTGAACGGGATCAAGCGCGGGGCCGATGGCCTGCTGCTATCCCATTCCGCCGGCAAGCAACTGCTGCGGCTGACCCTGCGCACCGACGGCATGGCCCCCACCGGCGCGCTCAGCCCGGTGGCCGAGATGCCCTATGGCGTCGATGATTTCTGCCTGGCGCCCGATGGCACCATCTATGCCGCGACCCATGCCCAGGGTCTGGCTGCGGTGACGTTGGCCCGCGCTCCTGGCACCGCCGCGTCGGTGCGGCTGATGCCCGCCCCTGGCCTTGAGGGCAGCACGGCGGTGGCCATGACGCCCGATGGCCGCGGGCTCTACGCCCTGGGCACCGGCGGCCTGCTCGAGGGTGGCCGGGGCGAGGCGGTGCTGGCGCGCCTCGCGCTCGACTGACACCCAATCAACGTCGCCCAATCAACGTCGCCCACTCAGCGTCGCCAGGTCATCATCGCAACCCCCAACATCACCAGCACCAGCCCCCCCACGGCCACCAGCGGAAAGCTCTCGCCCAGAAACACGACGCCGATCGCAGCCCCCAGCGGCAGGCGCAGATAGGCCTGGCTGGTCGTCGCCACCACGCCCAGCGTGCGCAGCAGCCGGAACCAGATCACCGAGGCCAGCGCGGTGCACAGCAGCGCCAGCGCCAGCAGCGCCAGCAACGACTCGCGGGAGGGCTGGATGGCCCAGGGCCGCTCCCAGAGCAGCGCCGCGGGCAGCAACAGCACAAGGCCGCAGAGCTGCGAGCCGATCGCCGGCAGCATCGGATCCATCCCGCCAAAGGCCCGCCCGGTATAGCCCGACAGCGCGAAGAGCAGCCCCGAGACCACCAGCGCCAGCATATGCGGCCAGGACCCGCCGGCCATGCCCTGATGGCCCACGATCAGCGCCACACCCGCGATGCCCAGCGCCGTGCCCAGGCCCTTCAGCAGGCTCGGCGCCTCCGTCCGGCGAAAGGCGAAGCCCAGCAGGAAGGCGAAGATCGGCGAGGTCGAGGCCAGGATGATGGCCAGCCCCGAGGGCACCTCCTGGCTGCCCCAGGCGATCAGCACGAAGGGGGTGACGGTGGCCAGCATCGCCTGCAGGGCGAAGGCACGCCAGCTCGCCAGGTCGCGCGGTATGGCCACGCCTCGCGCCAGCAGCACCGCCCAGAGCGCCAGCGCCGCCACGATGCAGCGCAAGCCGATGAGGGTGATGGGCGGGATCGTCTCGATCCCCACCCGGATCAGCGCGAAGGACGAGCCCCAGAGCAGCGCGAGCAGGCCCAGCAGCGACAGTTCCAGGCCTCGCCCACGCATGTGCCGTCCCCCAAGCCCCCCTGATCTGGGGCGCGGCCCCGTTGCGGCAACCGCCTGTCCGTCCCATACCATGGTTGAAACAGCGTTTGAGGAGCGGGCCATGGCCGCCATACCCGATATCGCGCCGGCGCAGAGCTGGGCCGCGATCCAACAGGACCCGGCCGCGATGCTGGTCGATGTGCGCACCGATGCGGAGTGGAACTTCGTCGGCATTCCTGACATCGCCGTCACCGGCAAGCGGGTCGTGCTCATCCCCTGGCAGGTCTATCCCTCGATGGCGGTGAACGATCACTTCGCCGAGGCCCTGCACAAGGCGGGCGTGCTGCCCGAGCACAAGGTGTATTTCATCTGCCGCTCCGGCGCGCGCAGCCTGGCCGCGGCGCAGGCCGCGCAGGCCGCGGGCTACCCCGCCGTGTTCAACGTGGCCGATGGCTTCGAGGGGCCGGTGGATCATGAGGGCCATCGCGGCGTCGCGGCCGGCTGGAAAGCCGCGGGCCTGCCCTGGATGCAGCGCTGAGCATGGATGGCACGCCCAAGACCGAGGATGCGCTGACGGCGTTGATGACGCTGCTGCAGGACGACATCGCCGCCTGCAACGCCGTCATCATGGCGCGAATGGCGAGCCCGGTGGCCCTCATCCCCCAGCTCGCCGCCCATCTCATCGCCGCCGGCGGCAAGCGGCTGCGGCCGCTGCTGACCATGGCGGCGTCGCGGATGTGCGGCTACGACCCTGCCGGCGGCCGCCATGTCGTGCTCGCCGCCTGTGTCGAGTTCATCCACACCGCGACGCTCTTGCATGATGACGTGGTGGATGAGAGCGCGCTGCGCCGCGGCCAGGCCTCGGCCAATGCGCTGTTCGGCAACCAGGCCTCGGTGCTGGTGGGGGATTTCCTCTTCGCCCGCTCGTTTCAGCTGATGATCGCCGATGGGTCGCTGCCGGTGATGGCGATTCTCTCGGGTGCGGCCGCGACCATCGCCGAGGGCGAGGTGCTGCAGCTGATGACGCAGAACGACATCGCCACCACCGAGGCGCAGTATCTCGAGGTGATCCACGGCAAGACCGCGGCGCTCTTCGCCGCCGCCGCCCGGTTGGGCGCCGTGGTGGCCGAACGTCCGGCGCTGGAGGAGGAAGCGCTGGACAGCTATGGCCGCAACCTCGGCGTCGCCTTCCAGCTCGTCGATGACGCGCTGGATTACTCGGCCGACCAGGCGGTGCTGGGCAAGACGGTGGGCGATGATTTCCGCGAGGGGAAGATCTCCCTGCCGGTGCTGGTGGCGATCGCCCGCGCCTCGGAGGAGGAGCGCGTCTTCTGGCGCCGCACGCTGGAGGAGGTCGAGCAGACCGAGGAGGATTTCGCCGAGGCGCAGCGGCTGCTCCTGCGCCATGGCGCCCTGACCGAGACCTTTGCCCGCGCCCGCGACTATGGCGCCGCGGCCCTGGCGGCACTCGCCCCCTTCCCGGACAGCGCGGAGAAGCGGGCGATGGAGGCCGTGGTGGCCTATTGCATCGAGCGGGCGAGGTAAAGTCTTTACCGATTTACCGCCGGGCGTGTCGCAACACAGACAGCTTCCGGGTCGCAACCCGCTGTTGCCGCTGTATTCCCGACGCGGTTTGTCGCACATCTCCGGCCACAGATTGGAGATCGACATGGCCCACATCACCCGCCGCGCGACGCTTGGCGCGCTCTTTGCTTCCCCGCTGGCGATGCCGGCGCTGGCCCAAGCCTGGCGCCCGGAACGGCCGGTGGAGCTCGTCGTGGGCTTCGCCCCGGGCGGCGGCACCGACATCGTGGCGCGGCTCTTCGCCCGCCACCTCGAGGCCCGGCTGGGCCAGCCCATCACGGTGGTGAACAAGCCCGGCGCCTCGAGCGAAGTGGGGATGACCTATGTTTCCCGCGCGCGGCCCGATGGCCATGTCATCGGCCTGACCAACATGCCGAGCTTCGTGACCGTGCCGGTGGAGCGCCGGGCGCAGTACAATCTCGACAGCTTCGCCTTCATCGGCAACATCATGACCGATGCCACCGGCTTGATCGTGCGGGCCGACAGCCCGATTCGCGACATCCCTGACCTGATCGCCCGCGCCAAGGCCGACCCCGAGGGGATCATCATCTCCACCTCCGGCATCGGCACCGATGACCATCTGCTGCTCAGCCTGATCGCGCAGCAGACCGGCGCGCGCTTCACCCTGGTGCACTACACGGGCGCGCCCTTGCAGCGCAACGCGCTGATGGGCCGCCAGGTCCATGCCAATACCGTCAGCGTGGGCGAGGTGATGCCCAACCCCGACGGCGTGCGCTTCATCGGCCATGCCGGCAAGGACCGCAGCCGATTCGCCCCGGCGGTGCCGACGCTCAAGAGCCTGGGCCTGGACATCACCATGTATTCCGAGCGTGGCCTGGTGATGCCGCGCGCCACGCCGGCCGCGATCGTCGAGCGGATGCGCGAGGCGGTGGCGGAGACGGCGGCCGATGCCGCCACCATCGCCACCTTCGCGGCGCAGTTCATTGAACCGTCCTACGAGGCCGGCCCGGTCTGGGAGGCGCGGATGCGCGCGACGCAGGGACAATATGCCGAGCTGTGGCGCCGGGCGCCCTGGATCAACAGCTGAGGCAGGGCAGCGGCGGCGCGCCCGCGCTGCCGCGCTTTTTTCTCCGCGTCACATTTTCCGCGGTGGCAGCGACGACCGGGCCGGCTAGACCATGCTGCGTTCACATGCGTTCACTGCGCATGGTCTAGCCGTTGCTGAGAGATGATTCAGCGTGTTCGGCGATTCCGCCTCAACGTCCGCCTCAACGCATCATGCTCTAGAAGCTCCTGACCGCCAGGGTCGGCGGTCGTCGCGCGGAGTTTCCCATCATGGCTGCCACCAATATCGGCGCGGGCATCACCCGCACCACCCGCCTCGACCTTTCGGGCACCGACACGCTGACCATTGCCACCACCGGTGCCATCTCGGTCTCGGCCAACGCGCAATCGGTGCGCTTCAATGGCCCGACCAGCGCGGGGGACATCGACAATGCGGGCTCGATCATCAACACCGCATCGGGCGGTCGGGCGATCCGCATCGAGACCTCGGTCGGCAGCAATTTCACCGCCACCATCACCAATCATGCGACGGGCATCATCCAGGCCGGCGATGACGCCGTGCAGATCCAGGCCGGTTCGGTCACCGCCGGCACGCTGACCTTCGCCAATGCCGGCAGCGTCACCTCGGCCGTTGGTCAGGCGCTCGACCTTGCCGGTGGCACCCTGGCCTTCGTGGCCAATATCACCAACACCGGCACGCTGGGCTCGGGCACCAATGATGCGGTGCGCTTCGGCGGCGCCAGCAACACGCTGACCAATACCGGCGGCACCATCAATGGTGGCACCGCGTCGGGCTATGCACAGGGCGCCGATGGCGTGCAGTTCGATGCGGTGGGCAGCGGCGGCACCGTCACCAATGAGAATGGCGGCGCCATCAGCGGCGACCGGCACGGCATCAACGCCACCACCGGCACCGTCGTCACCGTCACCAACGACGCGACCTCGACCATCACCGGCCGCAACGGCTCCGGCGTCGGGCTCGATGGCTCAGGCTCGATCATCAATTACGGCACCATCACGGGTGCCTTCAGCGATTCCGCCGGGTCGGATGTCAACGGCACCACGGTCGGCGCGGTGAATGGCGGCGGCCCCGATGGCATCAATGACGGCGATGGCGATGGCATCGACATCGACGGCCAGGCGACGATCGACAATTACGGCCTGATCCAGGGCACCGGCGCGGGTGGCAGCGGCAGCGACGGGCGGCTCAACACCTCGGAAGGCATCGCCGCCGGGGGGGGCAGCATCACCAACCGGGCGGGCGCGACCATCCAGGGGCTGGGGCTGGGCATCCTGATCGATGACAGCTCGACCGGGCCCGCGCCCTTTGTCACCACCGTGACCAATCTCGGCACCGTCACCGGCACCAATTCCTACGCCATCCGCATCATCGGCGCGCAGAACGACGTGGTGGATAATGGCGGCGCGATCTCGGGCGGCGGCGGCCTGGCTATCGCCCTGGGCGGCGGCAATGACGCGCTGATCCTGCGCAACGGGTCCAGCATCACCGGCACGGCGAATGGCGAGGGCGGAACCGATACGCTGGACTATGGCAACTGGGCCGGCAGCGGGGTTGCCGCCAACCTGGCAACTGGCGCCGCCACCGGCACCGGTGGCGTGACGAATTTCGAGGGCGTCATCGGCAGCGCCCAGGCCGATAGGCTGACCGGCGGCAGCGCGGCCGAAACCCTGCAGGGCGGCGGGGGCAATGACACCATCGATGGCGGCGACGGCAGCGACACCGCGATCTTTTCGGGCACCCAGGCGCAGGCCCGCTTCGGCATCCGCGACAATGTGCTGATCGCCAACGGGCCGGACGGGCTGGACCAGCTCAGCAATATCGAGCTGCTGACATTCGGCGCCGCCGCCGCGGTGAGCATCGCCTCCATCGCCGCCAGCGCCGACAATGTCGGGCTGTTCTATGCCAATCTCGGCGGCACCATCGGCTATGTGCTGGGCGATGCCTATGCCGGCCCGGTGGCGGGGCTGGTGAACCAGCAGCTCGGCACCGCCGCGACCGACACCGTGCTCGGCACCGACCGCGCCGATTTCATCAATGCCCTGGGCGGCGATGACGCGGTCAATGGCGGCGCGGGCAATGACATGATCGATGGCGGGCTGGGCTCGAATTTTCTGACCGGCGGGGCAGGGCTCGACATCTTCTTCATCGACGGGCGGGGTGCCGCGCTGGCCAATACCTGGTCGACCATCACCGATTTCGGCCCGGGCGAGCAGGTCACGATCTGGGGCTACAAGCCCGGGATCAGCGTCTTTCTCTGGCTGCCGAGCGACGGCACCCCGGGCTATACCGGCGCCACCTTGCATGCCGATCTCGACGGCAATGGGCTGATCGACACTTCGGTGACCTGGTCAGGCCTGAGCCAGGCGCAGCTGCCCGTGGCGCAATATGGCACGGACTACATCTTCTTCGGATGAGGCCCGGCGCCGGTCGGCTTCCAGCCCGGCCTCACCGCCGCTGGCGACGCCGCCCTGCCTTAGACCATGCTGAGAGATGATTGAGCGTGTTCGGCGATTCCGCCTCAACGCATCATGCTCTAGGAGCAGGAGACCCGCAGCGTCTGCGCCAGGGCCTCACCGCGCAGATACTGCTTGCCCGGGATGGCGTTGCTGATGCCCATGGTGATGGTCAGACGCTGCCCGGCATTGATGCTGGTCTGCTGGTTGTAGCGGTTCAGCATGTCACCCACCACCTGCACCTGGGCGCGCACCAGTGAGCCGCCGGCATTGTACAGCCGGGTGGAATAGGTGGCGCGGCCCGAGGGGCCAGGGATCACATCGGTGTTGAAGATCTCGGCCACCACCCGGCCACCGCAAAAGGGCGTGGGGGTGGCGTAGATCTGCGCGGCCGCTGGGCTGGCCAGCGCCAGCGGCGCCAGCAGGGGGAGGAGATGTCTCACGCGCGGGATATTGCCAGCGCCAGGCCAGGCTGGCCAGCGCGAATCACCGCGCCGCCAACTCCGGGTTCACCATCATCGCCGTATCCGGGCGCCCATCCAGGCAGTCGATGATGTTCTGCGCCGCGATTCTGGCCATGCGGGCCAGCCCCTCCTCCGTGCTCGCCGCATTGTGCGGGCTGAGCAGGACATTGGGGTGGGCGAAGAGCGGGTGGGGGCCGGCCGGCGGTTCCACCTCCAGCACGTCCGAGCCAAAGCCATGCAGCCGCCCGGCATCGAGCGCCGCCAGCAGCGCCGTCTCATCCACCACCGGCCCGCGCGCGGTGTTGACCAGGATGGCGCCGGGCTTCATCGCCGCGAAAGCCGCCGCGTTCATCAGGTGCCGGGTGTCCGGCCGCAGCGGGCAATGCAGGCTGACGACATCGGCCACGGCCAGGGCGGCATGCAGGTCGCGCGCCGCGGTCACGCCATCGGCGGCAAGGCGCGAGGGGCGCCAGAACGGGTCGAGCACCGAGACCTGCATGCCCAGCGCCAGGCCATAACGCGCGACGCGCGTGCCGATGCGGCCATAGCCCACCACGAGGAGGGACTTGCCCGCGAGGTCCAGCATGTCCGGCCCGCCCGGCGGCCACCAGCCGCCGGCCTTGATGTGCCGGTCATGCTGCGCGGCACGCCGCGCCACGGCCAGCATGAGCATCAGCGCGTGCTCGGCCACGCTGAGGTCGTTGCTGCCATTGGCCACCATGACGGCGACATCGCGCGCGGTGCAGGCGGGCACGTCCACCGTGTCGAAGCCGACGCCGTAGCGGGAGACGCAGCGCAGCTTTGGTGCCGCGTCCAGCGCCGCCTGATCGACGCGTTCCAGCCAGCACAGGGTGGCGTCGGCCTGGGCCAGGGCGGCGTGGAATTCCGCCACCGGCGGGTCGTGCATGATGGTGCAGGCGATGTCCGGACGGGCATCGAGCAAGGCCATGCCCGCTTGGTGCAGGCGGCGGCAGAGCAGGACCTGGAAGGGGTTCACTCGGTGATCCTCTCGATGTTGTTCACCCGCACCACCTCGGCCCAGCGCGCGAGTTCCGAGCGGACATGGGCGGCGAAACGCTCGGGCGGGCCGCCCTCGGGCCGCGCCCCCAGGGCGCGCAGCCGGGCCTGCACCTCCGGGTCGGCATTGGCGCGGTTGAGCATGGTGTTCAGCGCCAGCACCACATGCGCGGGCGTGCCGCGCGGCGCCATGTAGCCGAACCAGGGCTCGACCACGGCATTGGGCATGCCGGCCTCCTCCAGCGTCGGCACATCGGGCAGGGTGGGGTCACGCTCGCGCCCGCTCACCGCGAGGGCGCGGAGCTGGCCGCCGCGAATGGCACCGATCAGGGTGGGGGTGTTCTCGAAGAACATCTGCGTGGCCCCCTGCATCACCGCCTGCATGCCCGGCGCGCCACCGCGGAAGGGCACGTGCTGCATCGAGAGCCCCAGCCTTCCATTGAGGAATTCGCCCAGAAGATGGTTCGAGGCGCCGAAGCCGCTGGACGAAAAATTCGCCCGGTTGCCCTGCGCCCGGGCCCAGGTCACGAATTCCTGGAAATCGCGCGCGGGATGGTCCGCCCGCACCGCCAGCGCGTTCATCACGCTGCCCGACCAGAAGACCGGCACCAGGTCTGTCGCGATGTCGAAAGGCATGCGGGCATAGATGGCGGCGTTGATCGCGCAATTGCCCACCGTGCAGCCGCCCAGCGTATAGCCGTCGGGCGGGCTTTGGGCGGCGACCAGCATGCCGATATTGCCATTGGCGCCGGAGCGGTTTTCGACCAGCCAGGGGTGGCGTGAATCGCGGCTGATCCGCTCGGCCAGCACGCGGGCGATGAGATCGGTCGCACCGCCGGGTGGGAAGGGCAGGATGATTCGTACCGGGCGCGCCTGTTCCCATTCCTGCTGTGCCTGGGCGATCGGCGCCATGGCCAGCAACAGCAACAGCACCAGCATCAGCATGCGTCGCATCGAAACCTCCCCTTGTGTCTTGCCGCCAGCTTGGCCTGGGACGGGCCGGCCGTCCATCGCGGCTGAAACAATCGAAACACGGATCCGTGTTCCGGCAAGGCGGGACTGAAACATGGGCGGGCGAGAAGGGTGCATCGAAACACCCTCCAGGAACGGAACAAACCCATGCCCTTCACCCTGCTCAACGGCTTCTTCAATGGCACCGCCGGCAACGACACCGGGACCTTCGGCGCCGGGGGCCAGTTCGTCCTCGGCTTCGGCGGCAATGACCAGATCGATGGCGGCGCCGGCAATGATTTTCTCTCTGGCGGCGAGGGCAATGACACGCTGCTGGGCGGCGCCGACAATGACACGCTCGATGGCGGGGCGGGCGATGACGTGCTCGATGGCGGCACCGGGCTGGATAGCCTGATCGGCGGCGCGGGCAATGACACCTATTACGCCAACAAATTCGGCGTTCCCGACGATGTGGTGGTCGAGGAACTGGATGGTGGCATCGACACCGTCATCGCCGACGGATCGGGCTACATCCTGACCGCCAATGTCGAGAACATGATGGTCACCTTCACCGTCGGCTCCGGGACGTTCCACGGCAACGAGCTGGACAATTTCATCTATGCCGGCGTGAACGGTGTCCGCAGCGGCTTCGAAGGCGGCGCCGGCAATGACACGCTTTGGGGTGGCACCACTGGGTCCAGCCTCTATGGCGATGAGGGCGACGACTACCTCGTCAGCTTCGTCACCAACAGCAACTCCAATAACGCCAATCTCATGGACGGCGGCGCGGGCAACGATACCTTCAGCTTCCAGGGCGTCATGGATGGCGCCACGGTCATCGGCGGCGCCGGCGTGGATTTCCTCAACCTGGTCAATGCCGGGCAGGCCCTTGTGGTCAGCCTCTTCGACAACTCCGACAATGTCGGCATCACCTTCAGCGGCATCGAGGGCATCGGCGGCACATCCTTCGCCGACGTGCTGCAGGGCAATGCGCAGGACAACCTCTTCGTCGGCAATGGCGGCGCCGACACGATCTATGGCGGTGAGGGCGACGACATCATCCGCCTGATCAACGGCACCGATCTGGCCCAGGCCACCGTCTTCGGCGGCAGCAACCCCAATGACCATGACGTGCTGGAGGTCACCGGCAATGGCGCGGGCTATACCGGCGCGCTGCTGAACACGAAGAACATCGAGGAGCTGCGCTTCACCGGCACCGGCAACATCAACGTGACGCTGACCAACCAGGTGGTGGGCGGCGTGACCAAGATGGCCGAAAGCGCCTTCGACGGCCGTCACGAGGTGACCGCCACCAACGCGCTGTCCTTCAGGATCGACGCTTCGGCCTTCTCCTCGGTGGCCGACCTGCTCGCCACCGGCGCCGCCGGCAACGACACGCTGATCGGCGGTGCCGGCGATGACGTGCTGGAGGGCCGCGGCGGCGCCGACAGCCTCAATGGCGGCGCGGGCGAGGACACCGCGAGCTACGAGCATGCGGTGGCCGGCGTCACCGCCTCGCTGATCAACCCCGCGGGCAACACCGGCGAGGCTGCGGGCGACACCTATTTCAGCATCGAGGGGCTGCGCGGCTCGGCTTTCGGCGATGTGCTGACCGGCAATCTCGGCGCCAATATCCTCGAAGGCGGCCTGGGCGATGACGTGCTGGATGGCGGGGTCGGCACCGACACGGCGGTCTTCAGCACCGCCGCGACGCCGGTCCGCATGGGCAGCCGCGATGGCGTCACCGTGATCCAGGGCGTCGATGGCGCCGACCAGCTGCGCAACATCGAGATGGTGAAGTTCGGCTTCAACGCCGCCATCTCGATCAACTCTGTGCAGGCGCAGCTCGGCAATGAGGAGCTCTTCGTCGTGGCCTCCGGCGGCACCACCACCTACAAGCTGGGCGAGATCTACAACGGGCCGGTGCAGGGGCTGCAATACCAGCTGCTGGGCTCGACCGATGGCGAGACCATCCTGGGCACCACGAAGAACGACTTCATCAACGCGCTCGGCAACGTCGACGCCATCGATGCCGGTGCGGGCAATGACGTGATCGATGGCGGCACCGGTTCCAACTTCATCACCGGCGGCGCGGGCGTGGACAGCTTCTTCCTCGACGGCCGGGGCGGGGTGTCGTCCTGGTCCACGATCACCGACTTCCAGGCCGGCGAGAGCGTGGCGGTCTGGGGCTGGCAGGCCGGCGTGAGCCAGGCGATCTGGGTCGCCCAGGACGGCGCGCAGGGCTACCAGGGCGTGACCTGGCACGCCGACCTCGATGGCAATGGCCAGATCGACACCTCTGTCACCTGGTCGGGCCTGGCCCAGGGCGACCTGCCCGTGCCGACGGCCTTCCCGGACCTGCTCTGGTTCGTCTGAGCCGCCGGCCTGGCCCAACCGCCCCGCATGGCCCCGGCCATGCGGGGTTTTTCATGCCCTGCGGCTGACATGATTGAAACATGCGGACCTGCGCGCGCAGTGCGGAATTGAAACATGGCCGGCGCAAAACAGTCTCACGCCAAAACGCCATCCCGGCCCGGCGCCAAGGAGACGAACATGACCTTCATCCGCACCCTGCTCCGCCGCCCCGCAGCCCCGGTGGCCGCCCCCGACGTCACGATCGAGAAGGGCCGCGCCGTGGTCTTCGGCAGCATGCTCTATGGGTTGTGGAGCTGAGCTGGTGGCAGCGCGCGGCGTGGGGTCGTCCCCCCTTTGGCCGGCCATCCGCCGGCGCTGGGGGTCAGTCGCGCAGCAGGCGGATATCCAACTCGCACGCGACATAGCCCCATTCCTCGCTGGCGAGCAGGCGGACCAGCCATGTCTCGAATTTGGCCTCGTGCTCCGGCGCCCATTCGAACCAGGCGAGGACATCGAATTCTCCGCCGATATCGCGACAATGATGCAGCCGCCTTGCCACCTCCGGCAGGTATTCCATGCCGATGGCGTTGTGGCGTGAGCGGGTCTCCAGGATGGCCCGGCGCTCATCCTGCGCCATCATGCCCAAGGCGGTGCGCGGGGATTTCCCTGAGATGGCGCGCTGGTTCGCGCCCCGTGAACATCGCCTGCTGATGGCGCCGAATCAGGCGCTCACGCCGTGCGACCGGGCAATCGCTGCGCGATGGCGTCGAACACCGAGGCATCCCCGGTCGCGCGCGCCAGCAGCAGGGCGCCTTCCAGGCTGGCAAACAACACCCGCGCATCCGTGGGCGGCTGCGTCCCGGTGTCGATCCTTTCCAACATCCGGCCCGTCCAGCTGAGGTTGACCGAGACGAAGCGCCGCAACTCGTCCTGCATCTGCGCCGGGATGGCCTCGGCCTCCGCCGCGAGCATGCCGCACAGGCACATGCGGCCATCGAGGAGGAAGACCGTGCGAAAGACATCAACATACTCTGCCAGGGCCTGGGCCGGGGGGTGGCTGGCTTCGAGCGTGTCGAGACGCGCAGCCAGCCTGTCCGTGTAGCGGCGGGTCAGGGCACGGCCGAGATCGGCCTTGGTGGGGTAGTGGTAGTGGACGCTGGCGCTTCTGATGCCGACGCAAGCCGCCAGATCACGAAAGCTCAGGCCGGCGAAACCCAGTCGCTGCACGATGGCCTCGGCGGCGTCCAGCAGGCGGTCGGTGGTGAGGGGGAGAGCGGTGGTCATGACGATTGTCTATCACGAGATGGGTGTTGACGCGCGGGCCTGCAACTGCGACAAAGGAAAACTACCTATCGATAGATAGATACCCAGATGAAGGAGATCCCATGTTCTTCCACGTCATGCTCGGCGCCAACGACCTCGAAGCCTCCAAGACCTTCTACGATGCGGCACTCGGCGCGCTGGGCATCCCCAGCAAGGGCCAGTTTCGCGCCGACCCCCAGGCCTATATGTACGGTGATCCGGAGAATGGCCTGTTCTTCATCACCAAGCCGATGAATGGCGAGGCGGCGACCCATGCCAATGGTGGCACCGTGATGTTCCGCGCCAAGGATCGCGCCGCGGCCGAGGCGTTCTACACCGCAGGCCTGGCCGCGGGCGGGCGTGACGTGAACGGCCCGCCGGCACCCGGCGGGGTGCCCGGCTCCATCATGGGCTATCTGCGCGACCCCTGCGGCAACAAGATTTCCGTCATCGCCTTCACCTGAGCCGAAGCATGGAACTCAATGCCGATTTCACCCGGCGCGCGGCGGTCCATGCCGCGGCCATGCCATGGGTGGCCTCGCCGATGGCTGGGGTGGAACGCCGCATGCTCGACCGCGTGGGCGCGGAGGTGGCGCGCGCCACCTCCATCGTCCGCTACGCGCCGGGCAGCCATTTCGCGCCGCACAGCCATGGCGGGGGCGAGGAATTCCTGGTTCTGGAGGGTGTCTTCCAGGATGAACACGGCGATTATCCGCCGGGCACCTATGTGCGCAATCCGCCGGGGACAGGCCACCAGCCCGGCTCGTCGCCGGGCTGCACCATCTTCGTGAAGCTCTGGCAGTTCGACCCGCGGGACCGGCTTTCGGTCCGGCGCGAAACCGGCGCTGGTTGGCTGGAAGCCGGGCCGCCCGCTGCCGGCGAAGCCTGCCTGCCGCTGCACTGTGACGACAGGGAGGATGTGCGCATCGAGCAATGGGCGCCGGGGGCCGGCCTGTCGTTGGCCCTGCCCGGGGGCGGCGAATGGCTGGTTCTGGCCGGCGGATTCACCGAGGGCGGCGAGGATTTCCGCCCGCTCTCCTGGCTGCGCCTGCCGCCTGGCGACACGCTGCTGGCGCAAGCCGGGACTGAAGGGTGCCGGGTCTGGGTGAAGACCGGGCATCTGCCGCCACGCGGCGACCTGCCGGCCGGGTGAGGACGGCACCGGCCGCGCCGTCATGAGGCGCGGCCGGCCCTGCCGCTGTGGCGCCGAGGCGCCGCCTCAGTCCCGCACCAGGCGGATATCCACCTCGCGCGAGACATAATGCCATTCCTCGCTGGCGCGCAGCCGGACGAGCAAGGACTCGAAGGCCGGATCATGCTCCGGCGCCCATTCGAACCAGGTCAGGAAATCGAATTCGCCACCGAGATCGCGGCAGTGGTGCAGCCGCCTCGCCACCTCCGGCAGATACTCCATGCCGATGGCGTTGTGGCGCGAGCGGGTTTCCATGATCGCCCGGCGCTCATCCTGCGCCATGGCCCACCAGGCGGCGTTCTTGCTGATCGGGATCAGCGCGGCGTGGCGTGCCGGTGGGCGGCCCAGCCCTTCCTGCTTCGCCACCAGGCCCGCGCGTTCCTCGACCGTGGTGTAGCGCAGGTTGGAGGTGACGCCGTGCAGGCTCCAGACCCCCGGCGGCGCCTCGCCCGGGCCTTCGCGGATATCGAGCCGCGGGGCCATGGCCAGGCTCTCGCCGATCACCGGCAGCACGGCCGCGATGCGCCACTGGCCGCCATCGCCGGCGGTGAAGCGGACGGGCAATGGCGCCGCCATCAGATGCGCACGCGATCGGCGGCGACGCGGGCGAGCGGCGCGGACCAGATCACCTCGGCGGGTGTCACCGGGCGGGAGAGGCGGTTCATGCCGCGCAGCTGGTCGATGGCGAGCTGAATATTGCCCACCGAATCCGCAGTCAGGTTCATCGTGTATTCCACCTTGGTCATGAGTTCGGCGATGAAGGCGCGGTCCTGCCGCAGGAAGCGGGCGACATGGCCCGCCGCCTCGGCCGGCTGGGCTGCGATGAAGGCTTGCGCCTCGACCATCGAGCGCATGAAGCGCGTCGTGGCTTCCGCGTTCGCTTCCGCCCAGCCCTTGTTCATGTAGAGAAAATTGCGGACGATCTGGATCTGGTCGTTCGAGACCAGGATGCGGGTGTTGGGGATGGCGCGCATGGCGCGCGTCGGCCAGGGCTCCCACACCGCGAAGGCGTCGATATTGCCGCGTTCGAGGGCGGCGACCATTTCCGGCGCCTCGACATTGACGATGGTGTAGTCGGCCGCATTCAGGTTGAGCTTGCTCACCACCGAGAGCCAGAAGGTCTCCGAGCCCGTGCCGCGGGCGACACCCACGCGCTTGCCGCGCAGTTCCTCCATGGTCGTGATGTTGCGGCCGAGCACGCTGATCCAGCGCAGCAGCGCCGTGCCCTCGGCCACCGCCACCACATTGGGGTCGACGAGATGGGCGGAGACGCCGGCCTGCTCGGCGCCATAGGCGGCGTTGATCTGGTTGCCGACCAGGAAGGCGATCATGGCCGAGCCGGAGGGGCCGGTATTGACCGTCACGTTCAGCCCGTTGCGGGCAAAGATCCCGGCCTCGCGCGCGACATAGAAGGGCGCGAAGGAGGGATCGACGCCGGTCGCGATGGTCATCGCGATGGGGGCCTGGGCCCCCGCTTTCATGATGAGTGCCGGGGCGGCGAGGAGGGGGGTGGCGAGGAGGGCGCGGCGGTTCATGACTTTATCCTACATGGTGGGGTTATATCGGCCGGCGAAGGCCTTGATCAGAAAACGAAAGCACCGGTCGGTGGCGAAACCGAGCAGGCCCAGCGCAACCAGCGCCACGAAGATGTCGTTGATCTCCATGAACAGCCGGGCGTCCCAGAGCATTTTCCCCAGCCCGTCATTGCTGGCGATCAGCTCGGCGGCGACGATGGTGACGAAGGAATTGGCCATCGCCAGCCGCATGCCGGTGAGGATGAACGGCACGGTGGCCGGCAGCGCCACCAGCATGAAAACCTGGAAACGGGTCGCACCCAGGCATTGCGCGGCGCGGATCTTGTTGCGCTCCACAGCACCCACGCCGGCCGCGGTCGAGATGATGATGACGAAGATGGTGGTATAGGCGATGAGGAAGATCTTGCTCTCCTCGCCAATGCCGAACCAGATGACCGAGACGGTGATCATGGCCACCGCGGGGATGAAGCGGAAGAACTCCGTCCAGGGTTCCAGCAGCACGCGCACCGGGCGGAAACTGCCGATGGCCAGGCCAATGGGAATGCCCAGCGCGGTGCCGAGCGAAAACCCCTGAAAAATGCGGCGCAGCGAGGCCCAGATCTGCTCCTGCAGGATGTTTTCCTCGATCAGCCATTGCGCGCGCACGAAGACCGGGATGGGCGAGGGAAACAGCGCCGATTTCACCACGAAGACCGCGGCGAGATGCCAGACCAGGAAGAGCAGCGCGAAGCCGGCGAGGTAGCCCGCCACGATGTTGATGCGATCCCTCATGCCAATCTCTCCTGGCGCGTCATGACGCGACGATCTCCTCGCGGATCGCCGCATGCACCTGGCGGAAGACGGCCATGAAGCCATCCGAGGTGCGGTCGCGCGGGAAGGGCAGGTCGACCGGCACCACCTCCTTCAGCGTGCCGCCCGGGCCGCGCTTCATCACGCCGATTCGCGTGGCCAAGGCGCAGGCCTCCTCGATGTCATGGGTGATGAAAAGGATGGTCTTTCGCGCCTCCTGCCATATCCGGGTGAGCTCGGTCTGCAGGATATTGCGGGTCATGGCGTCGAGCGCGCCGAAGGGCTCGTCCATCAGCAGCATGCGCGGGTTGTTGGCCAGGGCGCGGGCGATCTGGATGCGCTGCTTCATGCCGCCCGAGAGTTCGGAGGGGTGTTTTTCGGCGGCGCCCGCCAGGCCGACCAGCTCCAGATAGCGCTCGGCCGTGGCCCGGCGTTCGGCCCGCGAAACCCCGGCCAGGCGCAGACCGAAAGCGATATTGTCGCGCGCGGTCAGCCAGTCATAGAGGCTGTCGGTGCCCTGGAAGACCACGCCGCGCTCGGCCGCGGGCTTCGTCACGCGGTGACCATCCAGCGTGATGCGCCCGGCGGTCGGCGCCTCGAACCCCGCCAGCATGTTCAGCACCGTGGTCTTGCCGCAGCCCGAGGTGCCGAGGAGGCAGAAGAACTCGCCCTCCGCCAGCTCCAGCGAAAAATCGCGCACCGCCTCATAGGCGCCCGAGCGCCCGCGATAGGTTTTTCCAACGGCTTCAAGGGTGACCAGTGACATGGCGCGCAGGCTGCTTGTTTCCGGCAGCCGGGGCAAGGCGGCTTCACGGGCGCCGGGGGCGCGTCTAGGCTGACATGACCAATCAATGGGCAGGAAAACGCGGATCATGATGCTTGAGGGAAAAGTCGCCATCGTCACCGGTGCGGGCGGCGGTATTGGGCGCGAGATCGCCATCGCCATGGCCGCGGCAGGGGCGAAAATCGTCATCAACGACATCGGCGCCTCGCTGGACGGTGACGGGTTTTCGACCAGCCCGGCCGAGGGCACGAAGGCGATCATCGAGCAGGCCGGTGGGCAGGCGGTGATCAACACGCAATCCGTGGCGGAATGGGAAAACGCCCAGGGCATCGTGAAATCCGCGATCGACGCCTTCGGCCGCGTCGACATCGTGGTGAACAATGCGGGCATCCTGCGCGACCAGATCTTTCACCGGATGACGCCGGAGGAATGGCTCTCCGTCATCAACGTGCATCTCAACGGCAGCTTCTTCGTCTCCCGCGCCGCGGCCGAGTACTTTCGGAAGCAGGAAAGCGGGTCCTTCGTGCATATCACCAGCACCTCGGGGCTGATCGGCAATTTCGGCCAGGCCAACTATTCCGCGGCCAAGCTCGGCATCGTGGCGCTGTCGAAGTCGATCGCGCTGGATATGAAGCGCTACAATGTCCGCTCGAACTGCCTGGCCCCCTTTGCCTGGAGCCGCATGACCTCCTCCATCCCGGCCGAAACGCCGGAGCAGAAGGCCAGGGTCGAGCGCATCCAGAAGATGGGGCCGGAGAAGAACGCGCCGCTGGCGGTGTTCCTGGCCTCCGACGCCGCGAAGGAGGTCACCGGCCAGATTTTTGCCCCGCGCATGCACGAACTCTTCCTGTTCAGCCAGAACCGCCCCATCCGCTCGGTGCACAGCGAAAACGGCTGGACGCCGGAGAAAATCGCCGAAATCGCATTGCCTGCCTTCCGCACCGGCTTCGTGCCGATGGAACGCTCGGGCGACGTGTTTTCCTGGGACCCGGTGTGAGCGGTCTTCTGACCGCGCGCTACGGCGCGCTGCCCTTCGAACCCCCGGCGGAGATTCCCGCCGGGCTCGCGATGATTCTCGACCGGCGCGTCACGCGCAAATACGCAGACACGCCGCTCGATGACGCGCTGCTCAACACCGTGCTGGCGGGCGGGCAATCCTCCCCCAGCAAGTCGGACCTGCAGCAATTCTCCATCATCGTGCTGCGCAACCGCGAAAACATCGCAAAAATCGCGGGCTGGATCGGCACCATGCCGTGGATCGCCGATGCCCCCGTCTTGCTGATCTTTTGCGGCGACATGCGGCGCGGCCAGCGGATTTGCGAGATCCATGGCCGCGAGCACGCCAACAACAACATGGACACCTTTCTCAACTGCACCGTCGATGCTGCATCGGCCATGGCGCATACCATCCTGGCCGCCGAGGCCGCGGGGCTGGGCACCTGCCCGATTTCCTATGTACGCAATTACAATGAGAAGATCGCGCCGATGCTGAAGCTGCCCAAGGGCGTCTTCCCGGTGGCCGGCCTGACGTTGGGCTGGCCCGCCGCGCGCGAGCGGACATCGCCCCGCCTGCCGCAAAGCGTCGTGGTGCATCGCGAGGTCTATGATGATAGCGGGTTGGAGGCGGCGCTGCCCGGCTATGATGCGCTGCGCCCGCCGGCCAATCCGCGCTACCCCGAGGTGTTCGGGCCGGCGAAGGAAAGCTGGTCGGCCAATGCGTCGCGCCAATTGGGTGTGCCGGAGCGGGCGGGGTTCCGCGCCTGGCTGCGCCATCGCGGCTTCGCGCTTGACTGAAAAACCGTTCGACAATCCCGGTGGCGCCGATGTCGCGGGGGCCACGAAACGCGCGGTGCGGCCGCGCCACGCGGCGTCGATCCTGGTCTGGCGCGATGGGCGGGACGGCCCGGAACTGCTGATGGGCCGCCGTCACAAGGCTCTGCGCTTCATGCCCGACGTGATGGTCTTCCCGGGCGGCCGGGTGGACCCCGGCGATACCAGGGCGCCGGCCGGTGCGGAGATGCGGCCGGAGGTGCTGGCGGCGCTCGCCCGCATCGGCACCCCGCGCCTGGCCAGGGCCTGCGCGGTGGCCGCGGCGCGTGAGCTTCTCGAGGAAACCGGGCTCTCCCTGGGGGAGCCGCCCGATCTTTCGGTGCTGGACTATCTCTGCCGCGCGGTCACGCCGGTCTCCCGGCCGATCCGCTTCAACGCCCGCTTCCTGATTGCACCGGCCGGGGCGGCGCGCGGCACCCTCACCAGCAGCGGGGAGCTGGAGGAGCTGGGCTTCTATTCGGCTCAGGCGGCGCAGGCGGCGGGCATGGCCTCGATCACCGCGGTGATCCTGGCGGAGTTCCTGGCCTGGCACGCCATGCATCCCGCCGCGCGGGCGACGCGCCCGCTGGTGCGGTTCCTGGGAATGAACAGCCGGGTGGCGGAGCGCTGATTCGACGCGGCGCCTGGGCTTTTGGCGATTTGAGTCCAGCGCGGTTGGTTTGTGTTGCGGGCTATCGCGGTTCGGGCGGTGGCGTTTCGATCAGGACATTGAGCGCCGCCACCATGCGACCATCGCTGCCATGAACCGGCGTGGGCAATTGCAGGAAATGGCTCCTCGTCCCGTCAGGACGGATGGCAACCCCGCGCTTGCCGCGAATCGCGGTCTGGGTGCGGATGCAATGGGCCATGGCGCATTCCCTGTGTTCGAGGGCTTGGCCGTCTTCCGTCATCAGCCGCCAGGAACCGCACCACCGCTGTTCGCCGATCGGGGGCGACCACCCCCAAAAACCTTCCGCGGCAGGGCTGTACATCTGCAGGACGCCCGCCGTGTCTGTCATGTAAAATGGCAGGCTGAGTTCGTAGAGGAGGTCGAGATAATTGAAGTCATCATTCAACATGCTGGCCATCTCGCCAGTCGATGCTCCTGAGACATTGAAATCCTCATCGATGCTGGTGCCCATGTCACAAACATCGAGCAGCAGCGCCGATCGGGTTGCAAGCAGCGACGCGGCGAGGAGCGGTTGATCATTGTCATGAGCGGCAACCGCCATGGCGCTGAGTTTGTCCAACAGCGCCATCATCTGGATCCAAGCGGCAGAGGGCAGGCGATGCTGCCGCGAGAGGTGGGACGGCGACATCGAACGACGCTCTGCCATCATCCCGGCGCCGTTGAACGTGTTCATCGCGGATCTCTGCCAACCAACATGGTAAAAATTTAATATCACAACCGGTTGCGCGATGTAAGTGTAATTAATCCAACGCATGCTACCAATTGATGTCCCGGCCGCTCACCCCATCACCCACTCCTCACCCTCGCGCCGGACCACCCCCTCCTCCTCCAGCATGATCAAATTCGCCAGAAGACTCCGGCTCGCCGCCCCGATCAGCCGGGGTTCCATCGGCCCATAGACCGGCCCCACCAGCC
>LNFM01001792.1_pt1 | contig 47105 bp, 35 predicted proteins | sample 596031 | NCBI WGS metagenome assembly LNFM01 (sample SAMN04254537, study PRJNA301005) | activated carbon metagenome | isolation source: dual media filters at the Ann Arbor, Michigan drinking water treatment plant | place: USA: Ann Arbor
CTTCTTTCTCCTACGAAGCGCGTATGCCGTACCGCCCCGCCCATGCGAGGCCATCGAGCGTCTTCCCCTTCGGCCGATACTCACACCCGACCCACCCCTCGTAACCCAGTTCATCCAGCAGGTCGAACAGGAACGGATAGTTGATCTCTCCGACGTCCGGCTCATGACGCCCGGGCACGCCGGCGATCTGGATGTGCCGCACGCGCCCGACGTTCTCGCGCAGCGTGTCCGCAAGGTTCCCCTCGAGCATCTGCATGTGATAGCAGTCGAGGTGCAGCGACAGATTGGGATGGTTCACCGCATCGATGGCAGCGCGCGCATCGGCCGTGTGATTCAGGAAATAACCGTGCATGCCCTGGGTCGTGTACGAGGGGCCGTTCGTGACGATGCCGAGCCGCTTGTTGATGGGCTCGATCACCACGTGAATGCCGTGGGGCTCGAGAAACGCGGCCGCGTGGCGCAGGTTCGCGATGTAGGTGCGCTTGCACGTCTCGTAGTCCATGCCGGGCCCGACGACGCCGGCCATCACGTGCACCGTTTCGCAACCAAGCGCGGTGCCGTACTCCACGACCTTCTCCAGGCTCGCGCGGAACTCCGCTTCGCGCCCCGGCACGCACGTCATCCCGCGATCGCCCTTGTTCCAGTCGCCCATGGGTGCGTCGAACAGCACCATCTCTAGCCCATGAGTGTCGAGCCGCTTGCGCAACTCCTCCTTCGGAAAGTCGTAGGGCACCTGGAACTCCACGCCCTTGAAGCCGGCGCGCGCGGCGGCTTCGAACCGGTCGAGGAAGGGAACTTCGGCGAAGAGGTAGTGGAGGTTGGCGGCGAACTTCGGCATTTCGAAAAGTCCAGGTGCGTCGGAAAGCCGTGGATTCTACGACGTACCGTTCAAGCGTCGCGATTCCACAACCACGCTGCACCGCGCACTCCGCTCGAATCCCCATGCACGTTGCGCACGAGCCGCGTCGCCACGGCATCGGAGAAAACGAAACGCCCCCATCGCTTCGGCACCGCTTCGTACAGCACGTCGATGTTCGACATGCCGCCGCCCAGGACGATCACGTCCGGATCGAGAATATTGATCACGTGGGCGAGCGAGCGCGCCATGCGGTCGACGTAGCGGTCGAGCGTTTCGCGGCACACCTCGTCGCCGGCCGCCGCGCGGGCCGCAATCTCATGGGCCGGTACTGAAGTGCCGGTCGCGCGCTCGTGGTCCCGCGCCATGCCGGGGCCCGACAGATAGGTCTCGATGCAACCGCGCTTGCCGCACCAGCATGACGGGCCGGGCAGCTCGAACTCCTCCGGCCACGGCAGCGGATTGTGGCCCCACTCGCCGGCGATGCCGTTGGGCCCATGCAGCGGCAGGCCATGTACCACCACACCGGCACCGGTCCCGGTGCCCACGATCACGCCGAACACGACGGCAGCGCCGGCTGCGGCACCGTCGATCGTTTCCGACAGGGCGAAGCAATCGGCGTCGTTCGCGATGCGCACCGGACGGCCCAGCTCGTGTTCGAGATCGGCGACGATGGGCTTGCCGTTGAGCCAGGTCGAGTTGGAGTTCTTGAGGCACCCGGTCACCCGGGACAGCGCGCCGGGGGTGCCGATGCCCACGCTGCCGCGGGCCTCCACTTCAGTCTCGACCCGCGTCACGCAGTCGTGAACTGCGCGCAGCGTCGCTCCGTAGTTGTCGCGGGGCGCGTCACAGCGCCAGCGGGCGAGGGTTCGCCCGGTCGGGTCAAGGGCGATGACTTCGATCTTGGTGCCGCCAAGATCAACCCCGATCCGGACCGACTCACCCACGTCGCTTCCCCGCAGTCATCCCGGCGACGACATGAGCCGAACAGACCAGCTTTTGCTGGCCTTCCGTGAAACAGATCAGCAACAAACGGTTGCCACAATCGACCGGCAGAGAGGCGCCCAAGCCTCCCGCAAGCGTGTTCCTAGCATCCATGGCCAGCAACAGAAATCCTCTCCCCGATTCGATCCCGATGGCGGCCCGCCCACCTGGCGGCGACTCGTTCGCGTCGGTCGGCGAGACCTCGCTGGTGGCGGAGCGCGACGCACTATATCGCGACAACCAGTTGCACCGGGAACGGCCGGTGCGGCTCGCCCCGGACGATTGGGACGCCACCACGCCCGTGTCGGTGCTTGGGCTGGAGCAGATGACCATCAGCCGCCTGTTTCGCGCCGGCATCGTGCGGCTTGCCCAGCTCCTCGAGACCCCGGTGGAGGAGTTGTGGCGCAGCATCGGCCGCCACGGTATCAACGACATCATGGGCCGCCTCGCCGCCCAGGGCCTCACCCTGCGGCCGCACAACGACTACGAGCGCTGGCGGCTCGGGCTCGTCGAGCCGCAGCAGATCGCCCTGCCCGTGTCACCCGACCGCCCGGTGACCGACCTGTGGCCCCACCTGGGAATGGCGCTCACCGATCTGCTGCAAAAGCGCGGGCGATTTCGCGTGGCCGATCTCGCACCGCGCGACCAGGACGACCTGCTGCAGCTCTACCGGCTCGGCAAGAGTAACCTGCGCAAGATCCAGGCGGTCCTCGAACAGATCGCTCCCCTCGCGGACGGCGCGTGGCGGGACCGCATCGATCGGGCGCTGCGCCTGATGGCGACCCGCAGCGCCGGACGGAGCACGACCTCGCGTCACGGCGGGCCGCTGCGCCTCATCGAAGAGCCCGACGGCTCGCCCCGCTAGTCACACCCGCAACCGCTTTCGAAGGAGCTTGCGCCATGCCCGATTCCGAACCGCCCCGCACCCCGAATTGGGCTGACTACATCGACTCGCTCCACGTCTTCGACCCGCATTGGCTGGTGCGAGCGCGCCGCGCATCGCAGGTCAAGCGCTCGTTGGGCGAGGGGCTCGACGATCAAACCATGCGCTCGATCGAAGAGCGCGTGGAACCCCGTCCGGGCGCCGACCGGTAAACCGAGGGCGTTCGCGCACGCGCGCAATCTGCGGCGGAACGCGAGCGATCAGAAGGTGATCTGGCCGGCGACGTACAACGTCGTGACGTTGTAGTCGAACAGCGGGCGATTGGTCGTCCGCGTATCGTAGGACAGCGTGGTACTGATCTGGACATTGCGCAGCGGCGCCCAGATGACGGTGCCGGAGAGCGTATTGATGTCGTCCACGCGCGTGGGCAGGCCGGTGACGACGAAGCCCGGGTCGCCGAGAAACTTCCGGACGCTGTACTGGTAGTTGGCCTGCAGCGTCAGCTTCTCGCTCACCGCATAGCTCGGCCCGATGCGGATGCCCTCGGTCAGGATGTAGCTCGTGGTGACGTCCTGATAGTTGCCGATCTCGCGAAAGATCGCCGCGTTGAGCCCGATGATGCCGGACGGGCTGTAGACCGCCGTCAACCGCCCGGTGATGCCGGAAAAATTCCGCTCCGAGATCTGGTCGTGCAGGCGGTTGGTCCACCCGAGCGCACCGGAGAGTTTCGATTGCCCGCTGTAGCGCCAGTCGACCGTGCCTTCGAGCGTGTACTCGCGGTAGCTGTTGTCGATGGTGGAACCGGCCACCACCTCACGGTTCGGAAAGCGGCCGTCGATGATGCGGAAATTGAGCCCGAGGAAGCTGTCGGTGCCCTTGCTGTACCGGCGCGAACCGAGCTCGTAGATGTTGTCGTTGCGGTCGAACGTCGAGAAATTGGCAGCGCTGTTCGTGAGCTGCGTGTTGCGCACGGCAGCGCGCAGCTTCCAGTCGGCACCCATGCGGTACATGCCGCTCGCGAAGTAGTCGTCGGTGTTGCGGATGTTGCGGGTGTCGCGCTGGAGGTTGTTCAAGTCCGCGAAGCTGCCCAGCGCCTGGATGCGCCCGAAACCGATGTCGCCGTCCCAGTCCGACCCGACCACCCAGTTCCAGACGCCGCGCACGTTGTACCCCAGGTAGTCGAGGTTGTCGTACGTGGCGTACTTGTTGTCGGTCGCGCTCGCACGGAGCGTGAATATCTGGCGGCTCACTGGAATATCGGCATCCAGGCCCACGCGCAAACCGAGGATGCTGTCGCTGCGCTGCCCGTTCTTGATGAACGGCAGCTGCGAATCGGGGATACGGTCGTCGAGGTAGAAGAGATTCGACGAGTACGTGTAGTTCAACCCCACGCTGGGTCGGATGCGGTCGCCATCGAGGGCCTGGGCCCTTCCCGCCGTCACAGCCAACACCACACAAACCAACACCGCCGGGCGGCGCACGGCCATTGCACGGATCATCGTCTTGCTCGCTCGGTCTACCAGAACTGCCAGCTCCCAGTATAGAGGACCCATGCCCCGAGGAGGCCGTTGGTGACCGCGTGAGCGATGACCGGCACCCAGAGGTTGCCGGTGAGGCGATACAGGCCGCCGTAGGCGAGACCGGCGATCAGCCCCGCGAACCAGAGGTGATGCTCGACCGCGAAAACCGCCGACGACAGCATCAGCGCTTTCACACTGACTGCGGTCGGCGACACCGTGAGGAAGGCGGGCTTGTCGATCCAGCGCATCACGAACGAGCGCCAGAAGAGCTCCTCCATGACCGGCACGACCAGCGCTGCACCGGCGATGCGAAACAACGCGAGCGCGACGTTGACGCGCCCATCGTCGCGCGGATCGAAGCCCTTGCCACCTTCGCCGATGACCATCCACGAGGCGTCGAGGTGGATCCACAGCACGAACACGATCAGGCCGACGATGAACGCCATGGACCAGTGTCCGCCGCTCAGCGTGGAAAAGCGCGGCAGCTCCTCGTAGCGCCGCCAGAAATAGATGAGCGCCAGCGCCACCAGGCCGACCTGAACCGGATAAAACCAGCGCGTGTCCACGGCCCATTCGAGCGAGCCCACCGCCAGGAAGACGATGTAGAGCGCGAAGGGCAGCACGCGCGGCAATGCAGGGTGTTCGAGCCAGGATGTGGCCATGACGGGTCGGATCTCGTTTGCCGGATACGCGCTCGAGGGCGCGCGAACCGCCGGATTATGGCAGAGCCCGCCGGCGCCCCGTCATTGCCGGCAGGGCACCTCGACTCGCGCCTCGGCGGCCCGGTCGCGATACTCCTCCAGCAGGTTCTCCACTTCCACCTGGCGCAACCCGGTGAAGGGTTCCTTGCGCTTCACCGCATCCCAGAAGCCCTGGTCCTTGTACCGGGCCATGACTTCGGTGGTCACCCCGTACAGCTTGAGGTTCTTGTCCTCGCATACGCGGATGGACTTCGCCTGCAGGGCAGACACCTGACGGCCCTGGGCGAGTTCCTTCTCGCTGGCGGCCAGAGCGTCGCGCACGCCGGCCAGGTCGCGCAAGGTATCCTTCAGCCGCGCCTCGGTCTGCGCCAGCTTGCCCGCGAGCATCTCCTTGTCGTTCGCGAGGCTCGCGCGCTCCCGCGTGATCGCATCGAGGCTCGCCTGCAGTTCGTCGGCACGCTTGCGTTCGCGCGCCACCGCACCCGAGGTCTTCGCGACCTGGGCCTTGGCGGCCTTCGCTTCGGCCTCGACCTTCGCCTTTTCCTGTTCGACCGTGGCCTTGGCCTCTTCGGCCTGTTTCTGTGCCGCCTGGGCCCGACGCAGCAACTCGCGCTCGCGCGCGGCCTGCTTGTTCGGTTCCTGCTGCGCCGGCGTGGGCCAGGAAACCGCCAGCAGGATCGCCGCGATCGCGGCCGGAACGATGCGCGCCATGGCTAGAACCGGACGTTGAGGTCGGCCTGCAGCACGTCGATCGCGAGCGGCAGCCGCGCGCTGCTCCCGTTGCCCAGGGCCGGGCCGGTGATCTCGTTGCCGGTGAGGTAGCGCAGGCGCAGCCAGACGTTGCGATCGAGCCCGTAGAAGCCGCCGACGAAATAGCCCTTGGTGTCGGTGCCGCCGAGGTAGAAGTCGGAATCGGTGAACGCATCGAGCACGGCGTCGCGTTCAAGATAGCGATAGCCCACGAAGAACTGCCAGTCATGCAACTTGCGGATGACATCGGCGCCGATGGTTAAGCGGGCCTGGTAGGCGTTGGTCTTCGGTTCCACGTCGAGACCGGTGCGGGCGCGAATCTCGGCGCGGTCGAAGCCGATGTTCTTCGCATAGTCGGCCGCGAACTTGAAGAACACCGGATCGAACTGGCCGAGGTCGAACTCGCCGCCCAGGTTGAGGATGCGGTATTTCGGCGCCAGTGCGTAGGCCGCCGGATTGCCGGTGCCGAAGTTGATGTCGAAGAGCGTGTTGCCCTTCTGCTTGAAGGCCGGCAGCGTCCAGTCGTTGGCGTTGGGCTGCGCGATGGTGTTGGGTTGTCCCGAGACGTTCTGGTAGTCGAACAGCGCGACCGCGCCCTTGGCGCGCATGGTCGCGTCCGGCTTCCACTCGGCACCGCCCTGCACGCCGAAGAGCCACTTGTCCTGCGGGCTCGGCGTGGTGGGTGTGGACTGGAACTGCTGCAGTGGAAACGCGCCGGCCGTGAGGAACGCCGTCGTGGTGGGCGACAGCTTCGGCTTGAATGAGCCCGCCAGACCGTCGAAGTTGAGGTCTTCGTCCCACACGAGGTCCGTGGGCCAGAACCACGGGTTGGGCATGCGCCCGCCCATCACGCTCCAGCGCTCGCTCGGATCCCACTTGAGGTAAGCGCGATCGAGAATGAGCTGCTGCGCGCTGAAGTTGTTGCCGAGGTTCGAATTGGTGGAGACCGGATTGTTGAGGTTGCCGGTGGCGAACCGGAACCCGGCGCCCAGCGTTTCCGTGATCTTGGCGAGCATCCCCAGGCGCACGCGGATGCGCCACAGGTCAGTGTCCTGCTGGGTGTTGGTGAGGCTGCTGCCGGAGAACGCGTTGTAGACGAGCGGCGGCACGTTGTCGGACTGGTAGTACTCGCCCTGGTAGCGCAGCCGCATGTCGCCTTCCCACACGATGCGGTCGAGCCACTCCGGCAAGGTGCCGGGCTCGGCCCAGCGCTCCGCCTTGGCTTGGGCCAGCACCTCCTGCTTCACCTGCTCCTTGATCTCCGACTTCACCGTCTCGGGCACGTACGGCACGCGCACAGTCTGCCCGCGCTTGCGCCGAGTGCTGGTGGCCGATTCGTCTTCGGTCGGCTTCGTCTCCGCCGTTGCTTCCGGTAGCGGTTCGGTAACCGCGGCGGCCTTCGGTTTCGGCACCACGTCGGCGAGTGCACCACGCTCCGACTCGGGCAGCATCGCCTCGGCCTTCTCTTTCGAGAGCACGCCTTCCTGCACCAGCGCCCGGATCAGGTTCACCGTGGTGGAACGCATCTGCTCCAGCTCCGCCTTGTCCTTCTGCAAGCGCGCCTGGGCGGCCTGCGTCGCCGCGTCGTTGGCGGCTGTCGCCGGGGCCGGGGGCGCGGGTGGTGCCGGCGGCACGGCAACGGGCTTCGGTGCGGGCTTGGACGTAGCGGGCTTGGGCGCCGGCTGCTTCTTGGGAGTCGGCGCTGTCGGCGTCTGTGCCATCGCGGCGGCACCGGGCAGCAGAAAAGTCGCTGCAACGAAGATCGAAAGGGTTCTCATGGCACTCGTTTGTTGTCGTGTGCACGGCTCATGGAGCACGCACGTCCACGCCGCGACGACCGCGGCGACTGGGCCCTACCCCGCGTTGCGCGAGGTGAGACGCAACTTGACCGGCTGCGGCATCTCCGGCGGCGGCGGTGATTTCACTCGCGGCGAATCGGCGAGTGCGAGCCGGATGGTCTCGTCGATCTCGCCGTTGCCCGTGCCGCCGGCGATCTCGACCCGGTCGATGCCGCCGTTCGCATCCAGCCAGACCTTCACCACCGCCTTGTACTGCGCGCTCTTCAGCTTCTCGTTGCGCAGCAGCGCTTCCTGCAACTGCGCCTGGAGCATGTTGGTGAAGAACGCGAACTGCGCGCGGTTGACGCCGCCACCGCCGGACTCGCCGATGGTGGTGATGTCGCGGCCACCCTTGTTGGCGGCAAGCCCGAAGCCGTCGCCGGCACCGCTGCCTTCGGCATCCAGACCGAGCTGTTGTCCGGGCGGCGGCTGGTCGTCGGCCTGCTTCGGTTCCGGATCCGGCTCGGGCAGCTTCACTTCTTCCTTCTTCAGCTCCGGCTCGGGCGGCTTCTCTTCCGGCTTCGGCGGCGGCGGTGGTGGCGGCGGGCGCAGCACCGCGATGGTCTGCACGCTCGCCTTGCGCGGCTTGCCGTCGTTGGAGAGCAGGCTCTTCAGGGCGAAGGCGAGCACCGACACCGACGTGAGCAGGCTGACGGCGATGATTGCGTAGCGCAGGTAGCTCTTGGTCCGTTCGCTCATGACCTCTCCCTCATTTCACGATGCGCGCGGTCACGAGACCGAGCTGGGTGATCTCCAGGCGGCCGCACAGGTCGAGCACGTCGATGACCCGCTCGTACTGGACCTTGGCGTCGCCCTTGATGACGACCGGAAAATTCGGCGTCGCGGCCTTGAACTGCGTGAGACGCTGCTCGAGTTCCTCGAGCGTCACCGGATAGGTGTCGAGGAACATGCGGCCGTCCTCGGTGATGGTGATGGCCTTGGTGGTCGGCTTGGCGAGGCTCGGCGTGTTGCTCGCCTTGGGCAGGTTGACCTTGATGCCCTGCACTGATGCGGTGGTCATGATGATGAAGATGACCAGCAGCACGTAGGCGAGATCGAGCATCGGCGTGACGTTGATCTCGTCGTACGGTTCGTTGCCATCGGATACCTTGGCAGACATGTCAGTACGGCGTACGCAATCGCGATGGGCCAGCGGCCGGCACAGCCGGGGCGCACGGGCCCTCTCGCAACAAACCACGAGGTGGGTGGCGCCGGGCCGCCCCAAGCCACTGACGCGCCCCCTCGGGGGGCAGCGACCACAGGGAGCGTGGGGGCTGTCGCATGCTAGGAGGAGTAGTTCTCGGCGATCTTGGAGATCAACTCGTCCACGAACACCTGCTGGTCGGCGACGATGCTCTTCACGCGGGCCGCGAGATAGTTGTAGCCGAACAGCGCCGGAATCGCGACGCCGAGACCGGCCACCGTGGCCACCAGCGCGGCGGCGATACCGGGGGCGATCGAGTTCACGTTCACGTCACCCGCGGCAGCGATGGCCGCGAAGGTGATCATCACGCCCACCACGGTGCCGAGCAGGCCGAGAAACGGACCACCGGAGATGGAGATGGTGAGCAGCACCATCTGGCTGTTCAGCCGCGCGTTCTCGCGCACGATGCCGGCGTCGAGGCTCGCGCGGATCGCATCGATCGCCTGCGGCGTGAGGTTGCGCTCCATCTTGCGCTGCTCGTACAGATCGAAGCGGTGATGCAACTCGCGCATGCCGATCTGGTAGAGCCGATAGATCGAGGAGCCCGCCAGCTTCTTGTCCACCCCCTGCTCCAGCCGGGTGAGATCCTGCGACAGGGTCTGGAACCGCGACAGAAAGTTCTTGTTGGCCCCGTCGGTGCGCGCGAGAAACACCCCCTTGGCGAACATCACCCAGAAACTGATCACCATCATCACCATCAGGATGCCGATGACGATCCAGCCGTCGAGCGTGACCGCGCTCAGGAGGATGGTGAAGTAGGACGAAGTCCCTTCGGCCTCGGCCGCCTCGCCTTCGGCGGCGACGGCAACCAGCCTGGCACCATCGCCTTGCGAGGCTGCCTGCACCTGCAACCACGCGGCAGGCCGCGCGACGTTCGAGAACTGGAGCTCGTCCAGCTCGCCCTTGAAGCTGGTGCCCACCACGACGTCGCCGCCGAGATCCGCCGCTCTCGCGTTGGCGGTTGCTGCTTCCTTGCCGTCCACGTAGAGGACGAGCCGGTCGGACAGCGTGACCGCGACGTGGCGCCACGCCCCTGCCGCGAGGTCCACCTTCGCAGTCTCCTGCCCGAAGGCGCGTGCGAAGACCTTGCCTTGTTCGTAGAGCACCTGAACACCGGAAGTACCTTCCTGCTGCGAGTACAGCAATGCGCTCTGCGCGGCGTCGGCTGGTTTCACCCAGGCGCTCAAAGTGAAGCCGCCCGCCGTCTGCCGGAGTCCGGGCTGGTTGCTCCACGCGAGGCGCGACGCCCCGTTGAAGACACCCGCGCCGTCGGCGAGACCGGTAGCACCGTAGGCCACGCCGCTGACGGCGGGCGTGTGCGCGTAGGCGGTGGCGTCCTTGAACATGCCATCCTTGTCCGCGAAATGCAGGGCAAGGGTCTGATTGCCGTCGTAGGTGGTCTTGGCGTCGGAGGCCGGCACCGCCTTCTCGTTGCCGTAGTAGACCCAGATGGCGTTCGTGTTCGTGCTCGGCGCGAGGCTGGGAACGATCACCCACACCAGCGCCAGTTCGTTGACGCCGTCGAACAGCTCGACGTGGAACTTGAGCGGCGTCTTGTCGTCGCCGTCGACGAAGCGCAGATCCTTCCCGTCCATGTCGGCTTCGGCGAAGGGGAAGTTGCCGGTGTGCAGGCGCACCAGCACCGGAACGTTGGTTGCCGCCGCGCTCAGGTTGGCACCGGCGGCCGACGTATCGAGGGTGATCTTGCGGCGCGCCGTCCAGTCCTGGTTCCACCAGGCGTGGCTCAGCGAAGGCAACAACGCGACGACCGCCACGGCGAGCGACCACAACAACCTTTTGATCATGGGCTTTTCAGGTTCGGGCTTGCAGGACTTGAAGCCCGTTGATTGTTGTGGCGCCGTATTGCAGGGGCGTTAACGTTGCGTGACGGTCGTTTGCTCCTTTCGGCTCATCGTTTGCGCTTGCGGTCGTCATCGTCATCGCCCAGGCCGATGACTTCGACGGTGAGGAAGGACGGACTCAGGTTGCGCACATTCTGGTTAGCCTCGCTACCTGCCCGCTCACCGATCTTCTCGGCGGCCTTGGTGGCATCCGAAGTCGCACTGCCGACGCTCGGGAGCGCGCCGGAGATCCCCGACGATTGGAGTGCCGGCACACCCGTGGAAACGCCTCCGACGCGGATGTTGTCGGCCCCGATCACGCGCTCGGCTCCGATCGTCAGGTTGCCCGCGACGCGGATACCGGCGTCACCGGCGTTGACATCCCCGGTCGGCGCGAACAGATAGACGTCGTCCGCCTCGAGCCCTTCGCGGCCAAGCAGGACGCCGATCCCCGAGCCAGCGATGGAATTCGAGCTGTCCAGGATGATCTGGTCGCCGCGCACGATGATCTGCGGAGGCGGCGTCGCGCTGGCCGTTTTCGCCCCCTTGCCGGCGTCGATGTTGCCGTAGGAGGACCAGATCATGATGTCGCCGCCCTGCAGCGTGAACACCCGCGAGGTGTTGACGTCGAAATTGCGCGTCACGACGCTTCGTATCTCCCCGCCTCTCGCCGTCACGATGCCCAGCTGCGCCGCCGTCTTGGCACTCTCCCCGGCGTCCGTGACGCCGACGTTGACGAAGCCGCCCGGCACCAGGAGATCGATGCCGCCACCCTGCTCGGTCTTGATCTGGCTGCGGAAGAGCGAAAGCGAAGCGCGCGCTTGCTGCGCGTCCTCCTTGGATCGAGGCGCGGTCGGGAACAGCGTGGCGATGATGTCGAAGCCTTCCTGATAGCGGGTGCGGTCACCGGTGTCGAGCGCCACCCGTCCCGCATCGCGCACGCCGACGAAGAATGCGTCGCGCAGCGCCTGCTCGTTCGCCGCCAGCAGATCGCCGTGCGACGACGCGAACGCCTCCCGATCGGCGGACGCGAGCGCAGCGAAAGCCGGACGCGCCTCCGCCAGGGACAGCGAGGGATTCGCGGTCCTGCCGCGCATGAACTGAAGCAAGGCTTCGTTGAATGCGGATACGGCAGCGCTGGAAAGCCTGGGGGCGGCAGGATCGGTAAACCGGTAGAACAACCCGACGTAGTCCGGAGCGGGCGTGCCGGCCATCAACACCAGTTGCGCACCACCCTCCGGCAGGGCGGCATTGTTGAAGTTGCCGCGCGAAATGATGCCCCGGGACGGACCGAGATCGACATCGCCCCCTGCGCGCAATTCCAGCGTTCCCGGACCGCCCAGTTCGACCACGGCATTGCTCGAAGAAAGCGGCACGCCGGTTCGATCCACGTCGAATCGGATATCTCTTCCCGCACGAATGGCGGATCGGTCCGCGGCGCGCAGGTTCTGGCCGCCGATCCAGGCCCCGGTAATGTCCTGGCCGGCCTCGATCACGAACGGTTTCGGCGCCTGCAGGAACGCGACCGTATCGGGGCCGGTGACGTTTCCCGTCAGCGCGACGATGCGGATCGGCTCGAGATCGTTCAGGTGCGTCAGCGTGGCGGCGTGTGCCGTGCGTCCGGCATAGCCTGCGGCCGTGAGCGGCTGGATCCGCAGGAAGAAGTTGTTGTCCGGATCCGATACCTGCGGCAGCGAATACGCACCATTGTCGAACCGTCCTGTCCCCGTATCGAACCGCTGATCGAGGTAGCGCATGTCGAGGGCAGAGACGTTGAGCGTGCCGTCGGCGACTACGGACCCGGCAGCCAGCAGCTCGAGCTGACCCGACGCTGCCGGCGCAAGCGTCATCCCTCCTTCGACCAGGACGCTCCCCGACAGCGCCACCGCGCGCACGGTGGCGGGATAGAGTGTCAAGGAGGCCGTCTCGGTGGCCGCAAGCGGCTGCATGCTGAAAGCCGAGAACAGGTGGGCGGGATTGTTGGCGAGCACCACGTCCCCCGAAAGCGAAACGAGGTCGGCCGCGGAATCGCTGCGGTAGGTCGTGAAGAACGTGCGCCGATCTTCGGTCGCCCCGTTGCCCTGCGACTGCGGAGCGAGCGTCGCATTCAGGACGGACTCGAGCCGCAGGTCACCGTTGGCAGTCACGCGCAGATTGCCCTCGCCCAGCGACACTACCGAATACACCGGAGTACCCGCGGAAGTCCGTGAGCTTCCGAGGGCTCCGGAAGCATCGATCGTCACGTCGCCTCGGCCCGCGTGGAAGAAGCTGCTGTCGATGTCACCACCGGCGCGCACGGCGACGTCCCCGCCGCCTAGAATCTTGAGGTTAGCGAGGTCCGGCCGGGTGTCCTGGTCGCCCGGCAAACGGCCGTTGGTCGCCACGACCACACCCAGATTGTCGATGCCGCCACCGGCATCGATGACCACGTCCCCGCCACCCAACGCACCCACGCCATGCCGGAACATGGCGAAGCGCGGCCACCACGTCGGGCGACGCATGCCGCCCGGCGGTGCGTTGCTGTTGAACGTTCCGTCGGGATCGAGGCGTCCGAGGCGATACAGCCAGTCATTCACCCATTGGTCGCCACCGGCGCCTTGGATGTCTCGACCCACCTTGATGCGGACATCGCCACCGTTCAACGGATACTCCATCACGAGACCCGCGATGTTCGTGAACTGACGATCGGGTGCACCAGCGAATGCGTGGTTCTCAGGCGCGTCGGCAATACCGGCGGTGTAGATGGTAGATGTCGCAGCAGCCAGAACGAGATTGCCACCGACGCCGATCTCGATGTCGCCGGTGCTGGTCCGGATCAGGCGCCCCGCGGCCAGGGTGAAGTTGCCGCCAGCCGCCAACCCTTCCGCCGAGCGTACCGCCAGCGGATTCGCTGCGTTCAGGTCTGCGCCGGCGACCAGGCGGTAGCCCCAGCCTTCGCCGCTCTGCTGCAGGCGACCGGTAGTCAGCGCATTGGAGAAGCCATCGGACAGCGACTGGCTCATTGCGAGATCCGTTCCCGCCCGGATCGTCAGCACGCCGGGTTCGTCCCTCTGTTCGCCGTAGCGCCAGTCGAATGAAGTTCCATCGGACCGCAGGCGCAGGTCCCAGACCGTGCCCAGCGTCGCGCTTCCCGAGGTCGCGATCTCGAGTCCCGGTCGCAGATGGAAGGAGCTGTCGGAGGCACGACCCAGTCGATCGAGGATCGATTCGGCCGCATTCATGAACGTGCGAGTCTCGTCGCGCCAACCGGTGATCAACCCGCTATCGATGGTCACGTCGGCGCTGCCGAAGTCCGCTACCTGGAAGCCCTCGACCACGACGCTTCGAGCGCCGACGACCACACCAGGCGCCAATGATCCGCTTGCAGTGCCGCCGGCGTCCGACGTCAGTGCGACGTCCGGCGCCCCGCCCGGACCGGCGATGCGCGGCACGCGGAACACGACCTCGCCGGCACGCGCGGCACTACCGTCGGGTACCGACACATCGATCACGCTACCGGCGAGGACGATCACACGCGCTTGCGCCCTGTGTTCGGCCGTATCGCCGGTCACACCCAGGGTGACGCGCCCGCCCTCGCCATCGGTGCCATAGGCCGTCGAAAGGCTCGTCGTGGCATTCGCCAGAATCCGTGCCGTCTCGTGCAGCGTGATTCTCCCCTCGCCCTCGGTTCCGGCATGGCGCGCGAAGACGTCGACGCGCCCGCCCTTCGCGCCCGAAGCGTCAATCGTCCCGCGGATGGCAACGCTCCCGGCGTCGGCGGCGATGGTCACGTTTCGCGCCCTGAGAGTGTCCGAGGTATCGATCACGACATCGCCGGTACGGACCCTCAGGTCAACGCGTTCGTGGAAACGACCAGCATCCAGCAGCGCCAGCAGCGTCGAAGTGTCCACGAGCGCATCGACATCGAGCTGGAAGCTGCCCTGCGTCGCGCTGGAGCTGCCCGCCGCACCGGAGAACTCGCCGGACAGACTCGCACTGCCATGCGTCGCAACCACGACCAGAAGTCCGGCATTCGCATTCCCGGGCGTCGAGACATCGATCGAACTGCCCGCCCCGACGTCGACATCGCCGAACAGGCTGGTGAGTCGCACCGTGCCGCCCGGGGTCGAGATCGATTTGTCGGCGAACGATCGTTGCACTCCTGCCACCGACGTGTGGCTACCCATCAGCAACTTGAGATCGCCGATATCGGCGCGCAGCTCAAGATCTCCTGAATTCAGCACCATTCGGCCGCCATGGACCAGTTCGCGACCGGACAGCAGCATGCGGGCTCCGAAGTCCTGGGATGCCAACGGAGTCGCGCCGTCGATGCCCGCAGTCACCAGGGTGCCGGAGGCTTCGACAGACGACACCGCCGACGACGATGCAGTGATGGTGCCTGCGGTGAGCGTGAGATCGCCTGCCACCGACAGGCTGGACGTGCCCGAAGCAACAAAAGCTTCGCGAGCCGTCATCGCCACGGTCGAGAACCCGACCATCTCGAACCGACTGGCACCGGAGCGCCCGGAGACGCCGAGGCGCCCTGCCTCGATAGCGATTGCGCCTGACCCAGGCGCGGCATCGGACCGCACGACGTCCGCGAACACCAGACCATCCTGATTGCCGAAGTCGATGCGATCGGCCGAGAGGCTTGCCGTCTGACCGGAACCCCCATAGCCGACGATGCCGGCGGCATCGATCTGAAGGGTTGCGATATCGTTTCCGTTCAGCGCGACGGAACCATACAGATCGACCGTGCTGTAGCTCTTCAGGCGGATCGTGCGTACCCCTGTCAGTGCATCCAGCCTCGCCTGCGACAGCACCACGCCGCCGGGGTCGCTCGGTGGGGCACCCAGGGAGATGCGCGAAGCACCGACCGCAAGAGCACCACCGAGCGCCGGCCGCGCCGCGGAGAAATCGAGCTGCCCTTCGATCTGCGTCTCATGCGTCGCATCAGCGATGATCGAACCAGCCTTGAGCAGCGTACCTTCCTCGATGGAAAGCGTGCCGCTCGAACGGCTCGTGCCGCTACGGCCCAGCTCCGCTTGCTCACCACCCGACAGGCGCAGGTAGGCGCCGTCGCCTTCGATGCTCACGGACTCCGGCGCTCCGGGCCGTCCGCCTTCGGCGACGATGCTCGTGCCCGTGCGAATGTCGATCGTACCCGTCGCGGCAAACTCGATCCCGGAAACGGCAAGCGGTCGTGCCGCTTCATCCGAGAGCCCCGGAGCGAGGTTGCCGAGATTTACCTCGATGGCGCTCGCGCGCACGTCGATGGTGCCGGCTGTTCCGGCCATGCGAACCCCACCGATCAGCAAAGTGTCGATCCGGCTGCCGACGTTGGGGTCGATACGAGTGTCGAACCCCAGTCGATTGAGCGCCCGGTAGTCGACCTTCACGTAGCCGGCGTCGGCGCTCGCGCCGTTGCCGACGATCGCCAGCTTCTGCGCCGCGATGCCCACTTCCCCGCCGCGGCCGTTGCCACTGACGGCAGCGACCACCGCCGCGTCCAGCGTGAGCTGGGTCTGGGCGATCACGGCCAGGCGGCCGGCGTCCTGCGGCAAGCGCCCGCTACCGTCGGCGAAGAACGTGCCGGCCCGGGTCTCGATGTATTCCGAACGGGCCCGCGCCCAATCGCCGGGCGCGATCTGCAACGCGATGGTGCGCGACGAAAGGGCGTCGCCATCCAGGCCGACGCTGCCGAGGCGACCAGGAACGCGCCAGGCACCGTCGGCGCCGCGTGCGACATCGCGCGGGAGAATGTCCTTCGCGCCTTCGTCGAAGGTCACCAGAAAGGCTCCGGGCAACAGGCCGTAGCGCGCCGGCAACAGCGTATAGGTGCCGGCCGCGAGGCCGGGGATCGCCTGCCCCACCGCGACCACGTCGCCCGGCTTGAGACCCTGATTCGACCCGTGCGCCTGCGCGTCGTAAGGCCCGAAGGTCGACTGCAGTCCCGGCAGTATCGCAAAGAGATGGGATGAGTTCGCCGGGTCGAGCACGTCGACCGATCCGCCGGGACCGGGCACGAACTCCCACGCGAGCAGGTCACCGCCACCGGATATGTCGATCGTCGCCGCGGCATCCAGGGCAATGTCCGGCGCATCGAGGATGATGTTCTTCTCGGGGACGCTTTCGACCGTTCGCAGCAGTCCATCCACGGTGTAGATGTACTGGCGGCCGTTGAGCGTGGTCTGCCCGAACGGGATGATCTGGCCTTCGGCGGAAACCGAAGTGATGCTCCCTTTCGCTCCTGAAGCATCGGCAGCACCCACGTGCAGCTTCGAACTCGCCTTCAAATCGATCGTCCCGAGCGGCGCCTTCAACACGCCGAACTGCTCGATGATCTCCGCGCGTGCCCGTATCGCCCCGGCACCCGACAGCACCGGTACATCCGCTGCACCGGTGCGTTCGAACCGCAGTGTCCCGGCCCCGAACGGTTGGAGATCGAACGTGAAGTCGGAAAGCGTCGTCGCGTATACCTGCCGCGAACGAACGGTCACGTCGCCCGCCGACTGCAATCTGCCCAGGAGCTCCACGGTGGTCGCGTCGCCGACGACGACGGAGTTTGCGACGCCCCGAAGCCGCACATCCTCGGAGGCCGTCAGCGTCGTGGCCGCGATACCCCCGAGGGAGAAGGCCCCGGTCAGATCGATGTGCCGTGCCGACACAGCAAGGACCCCGCCATCGCCCACCAATGCTGGCAGGCGCAGCGACTCCGACTGGCGATCGCGGCGGGTCGGGCCGAGATTGACGTACGCCGCTTCGAGCGTCACGTTGCCGGGTCCGGTCGCGATGATGTTCGGCGCCTCGATGCTGATCGCGCGGTCGGCTCGCAGCGCCACAGCGTCGGCGAACCGGATCTCGTGCTCACTCGCCAGCGTGATGGAGTCGAACCCACCCGCCGCGATCAAGGACTGGGAAACACCGGCGAATCCGATCAGATCGAGATCGTCCACTGCTTGACCTGCACCGTAGCGTCCGGCAAGACCGAAGACCGGACCGTCCACGACCAGTCTCCGCGCACCCTGCAGTCGCGCCTCGATCTCGAGATTCGAGTCGGGATTGAAGAAACGATTCTCGCGATCGATCGAGACACTGATGGTGCCACCGCGAGCACCGCTGCCTCCCGGCGCACCGGCGAGTTGCCCGTCGTAAAGAATGCCCTCGCGCGCCTTCAGTGAGATGCTGCCGGCATCGGACAGCACCAACGCTTCCTCCAGACCGTAGCGCTGGCCGCGGGCCGTTTGCACATAGAGCCGCGCAGAACTGCCGGATACGTCCAGCCGCGATCCCTGTCGGGCCACGAGGAACCCGTTGGCCGCATCGATGTCGATACTTCCGCCTGCAAGCACGTCGCCCTGAGGTCCCGGGAGGGTTCCCGGCACCACCCGTACTGCCCCGGCCGTCGACAGCGTCGCGTTGTCGCCCAGCCAGATCATGCGCGCAGGATCGAATGTGTCGCCCACGTTGGGTGTGGGTAGCGCCAGGGCGATGGTGCCGCCGGCAGCACGCATCCAACCGTTCACGGCTATCAGATTCTGGGCGTCGAACGCGATGGATCCCAGGTACCCGCCATCGATGCCTGCACCCGCTGCCAGCGTGATCGTCCCGAACCCTGCATCGAGGCGGTCCGTCGCGAACGCCAGAGTGGCCGGGGGTCGCAGCGCCGCCGGAAGCGGTGAGCCCGGGACGCTGGTCACTGTCGACATCGAGGACCCGGTCGCCATCGCCACAGATCCCGGGGCGAGAATCCGACTGCGAACGACCGGGGCGATATTCGCGCCGGGCTCGAAAGCCACGGAATCGATCCCGGTGAGATCGAAGCTCGCGAAACCGCCGAGGTCGAACCAACTGCCCTGCACCAGCCATTCGCCGGGCTGAGACTCGCGGACCGGCCCGACGGTGATTCGCGAAGTCCGGATCGACAGCGTGCCACCCGTGCCGGGGTTGCTTTGTGTCCCGACGGCATATCCGAGCAACGTGCCATGCGTGACGAGCTGATTCGGCGTCTGTTGACCGGCATTGTCGCGGGCTTCCCCGGTAACAAGGGTGATGGCCCCGGGCGTGCCGTAGCGCACGCTGCCATCGGCGCGCAACCATGCACCCGCCGAGACATCGACGACGGATCCGGCATCGAGCGTGAGATTGCCGCCTTCGATGCGTACCGTGCCGCCCTGCGTCGCGACCGATCCGCCTGTCGCGGAGGTGGCCAGACCCAACCTGTCGTTGGTCCATGTGCCCGCAGTCGAGAGCACCGCGCTACCCGCGATGTGCGCGTCGCCGGCAATCGCGAGCGTGATGTCGCCGGCCGCCGCACGGATCGAACCGCCTATGTCGGCCGTAGCGGACTTGATGTAGACGGATCCGCCCGGACCGACGTCCAGACTGACGCCACTGGGCAGTGCGACATTCCCGAGAGAATGGCTCTCGAGCCGGGTGAACCCACCGCGGCCGAACATGCCCGCCCAGATCGACAGCGTATCGGGCAGGGGCGACGCGAGACCGAAGCCGGCGGTCAGCGCACTGCGCTGTGCCGTCAATGCGAGGTTCGAATAGATGGCGCCGGCGTCATCCTCGAGATCGCCGATCCGCAGCAGGCCACCCTGAGGCAGATCTCCGCTCATCCGCTGGAACTCACCGGTGACGGTCGATCCGATCATGTCGCCGGTCGCCACGACCTTGCTGCCCCACAGCTGAATGGAGCCGGCGTCGACGCCTTCGGTGTAGCCGCGCTCGAGACGGTTCGCGATATTGACGACTTCGCTGTAGACGATGTCCTTGGGGGCCGACATGAAGTCGTACAACTTGCCGTCGGCGCCGACCAGGTACGTCGTTCCGACCGTGCCGTCCGTGTAGCGTATCGAACCGCCCGACACGTCAAGCCGCGTGTCGTTGCCCACGACGACATCGCCTTCCGACTTGAGCAGGATGCTGCCCCCGATCGTGCTCTTCTCCGCGATGGTGCGCTGGACCTGCGCTCGGAAGGGTGCGACGTCCGTGATGTCCGCGGTCTTGCGCAGGTCGACGTAGACCTTCTTGCCGCGCAGCACACCATCCCGCTGCACCGGTGAGTCCTTGAGCTCGGATCCGCGGAGATCCACCTCGACCACGTTGCGCGAGGTGGAGATCGAGACATTGCGCTCACCCGAAACGTCGACGATGGCACCGGGATCGAGATGCAGGCGCACACCCTGACTGTCGGTGGGTCCGAGCAACAGGAACGCCGGGTCGAGCCGTGCGGATTCCGCCTGGGCGAGGAAGCTCACTTCACCGCTCGGAGCGATGAGCCGCGCGCCGCCCTCCACGTGGATGGAACGTCCCGCGACGTCGATCCTCGATCGATTGAAACGCTGGTCGTCCGTGAGCGTGCGCTGGCTGTCCGCCGCCGGAAGGATGTCGATTTCCGTGCGCACGCCCAGGTCTCCGGGGCGTGCCCTCGCAGCCGCCGTTTCCGGCAGCACGCTCGTCTCGCTGCCGGGCGCGAAAACGACCGTCCCGGTCCGGTTCGCTTTCGGTATGAAGACCGGTTCGCTGCCGCTCACGTCGCGGCGCTCGTTGCGTGTCCAGGTGTCGCGCGCCTGAATGACGATCGATCCGTTCTGGTCGACCGAACTGGTCGCGAGGATCCTGCCCTCCTGGCGAACATCCAGGCCGGCCAACGTCACGTTGCCACGCCGCGCGACGATCTGATAGACGCGCTCGATGACCTGCCCGCCATCGAGACGCTCCTCGCGGCGCGTGCCCATCTGGTTGACGACGGTACCGCCGATGTTCACGGCCTGCCCGGTCGCATCCGTGCCGGTGAACGGATCGACCTCCACGAGGAAGCCGCGCAACGCGGTGTCCAGCGGTGCGGTGAGATACACCTTCGCGCCGGCGGCAAGGATCGTCTGGCCTTCCGGAGACTCGATGCGTCCCTGGTTCTCCACGCGTGGCGCGAGCAGGATCACGCGGCCACCGTTGCTGGTGCGGATGAGGGCACCGTCATCGACACGGACCATCGTGCTGCGAAACTTCTCGGCCGAGCCCTCCCAGCTGAACGCAGCCTCAGGGCGAGTTAACTCGTCCTGTGCAACCAAGGACGTCAGACCATTGAGGAAGGTCTGATTCGAGATGTTGAGCGCCGAGGCCACCAACCCGCCGACGTTGATGGCGGCATCCCGGCCGAACAGGATGCCGTTGGCGTTGATGATGTAGACCTGTCCCTGGGCGTTGAGTGCGCCTTCGATGATGGAGAGTTCGTTGCCGATCACCCGATTCAGGGTCGCAGACGAAGCGCCGAGCTGGTGATTGAAATTCACCGTCCCGCCCGATCCGATACTGAAGCTGTTCCAGTCGATGATCGCCCGGGCCGTCGACTGGTTGACCGTGAGAGTGCTGTTGGCGATGGCAGCGGTCGCGGCGCCGCTAGCGGCGATGTTGACATCGGGTGCGATAGGAATGACCGGGACGGGCAGCGTATTCGTCGGGATCTCTTGCGAATGCGCCGGTCCGAATGCCAGCATCGCGGCCGCGATCGCGACGCCCGCGGCGCCACGTCGACGCCGGGCGCCTCGGCTGTGGCCGTGCGCACCTTCGCATACGGGTACGAGCATGCCGCGCAAACGGCTGAACACGAGATGGAAGCAGCGAGCGTTCATGGGTTCAGTTGCTCAGAAATCGTAGGCGACGCGGAAATGAACCCGCATGTCGCCCGCATTGGTACGCGGCGTCGACTCGAAGGGCCACGCCAGATCGAGACTGGCAGCGAGATTGCCGGGGCCTCGCGCGCGCAGACCGAGACCCGCGCTCGAAAGCCTGGTACGTCCAGGAATCGGCACGAGTGGCTGTTGCACCCGCACTTCGGCGGCGTCGAAGAACGCGATTGCGTTCAGTTCATCGACGCCATTGCCGACGCGCTTGGCGAGCGATGGCGACTTGAGTTCGACGCGTACTGCGAGAGCATCGTCGCCGAGCGTCTCGGCTTCCAGGTAGCCGCGCACGGTATCGACACCGCCGGCAAAGTACTGCTCGGTGTTCACCAGCGGCCCGCTCGCAGTCTGGCCGGCAATGCGAAGGAACAAGGTGTATCCCCGCCCCAGGATCTGGTCGCGCTGTGCGTCGCCTCTCACGATGAAGAAGTTCGCGTGGGCACCGAATCGGCGGGCGGCGAATTCATCGTCGGTATTGCCGAAGAAGTCCCGCATCCCGAACGTCGTTCCCAGATTGAACGTCGACACGCCTTTCTTGCCGCGCTTTTGCGCGGTGTAGCCGCCACTGAGGGGCACGTAGGAGATCGGGGGCAGCAGATTGTTGACGGCGAAGCGGCGTTCCGACTCCTTGAAATCCTTGTAGTCCGCTCCGAGGGTGACCGAATGCGCGACCTCGCCGCGCGCCGGGAGCGGGACGATGTAACGCGCGCCGGTGATCGTGCCGCGGCCCACGATCGACGCCGAGGGTGTGGCGACGTCGGTGTCCGAGCGGACCGCGTAGAGCGCGAGAATGTTGTCCTTCCCGCCCGGATTGAAGACGTAGTTGCCGCTGATGACGCGAACCTGGGATGTGTCCTGCGGCGAAGTCAGCACCTGGACCGATGCGCTGTGCTGACGCTGCCAGAGGTTGTCATAGCGGACCGCGGCACTGAGCCGCAAAGGTTCGGTGTTGGCGGTGTACCGATTGTTGAGTTCGATGGAACCGTGCAAAGGCGATTTGTCGTCGACCTTGAGGTCGATGTCGACCTGGCCGGGCACCATCGACGGCTTCAGGACGGGCGCAACCTTGCGATCCGCCGGTCGGTTGAGCACGGCGAGATCCTTCTGTACGTCCGGAAAATAGGGCACCTCGCCCTCTTTCAGGCTCGGCACGAGTGCACGGATGTGTCCCGCCGAGTAGTACCGGGCGCCCTGGACACGCAGACGATCGAGCGTTCCCTCGGTCACCTGCAGCACGACGACCCCGTCGGCTACCTTCTGCTCCGGAATCCCGACGAGCACCGTCAGGTAGCCCGATGTCTGGTAGGTCTTCTCGAGCGCCTGGGCCGCTGACTGAACATCGTCGATGTTGCGCCCCGGCCCGAGATACGGATAGACCGCGCGTTCGATGTCGATCGCCGGCAGGACGGTATTGCCCTCGACACGATACTCGAGGATGTCGAAACTGGGCTTCGGCGCTTCCTCGTCGTCCTCGTCGATGTTCTGCTGTGCTCGAACACCGGTCGAAAAGCACAGCGCGAACGCGATGGCAACGGCAGCGATCCATTGGAGAACTCGCGGTCTCCGATCAATATGCATGTAGGTCCGATGCTTCGGGATGACGGTCGAGGCGCTGGAACGCGCTGGACTCCGAGATGCGAAAAGCCCCGCCCTTGCAGGCGGGGCTCTGAACCAGGTTCGAGTCACCCGGAATTACTGAACTGCTGTATCGCGATCAGTAGAAGAACTCGAGCGGTTTGCACATGTTGCCGCCGCGAGTACCCTTGGTCGTGTTCGCACCCAGCGCCTGCGGAGGCAGCGCCGAGACCCAGTCGCTCGTGTTGAAGGCCGGCGCGGACACTGCGGCGATGATGTCGTCGGCGAAGGTCTTCGTGAGACCGGCGAGCTTGCTGGTGCGGTACTGGAAGGTCAGTTCCACCGCGAACTGATAGGCGCCGGAGTTGAGGTTGGCCTTGCTCGGCGCAATGCCGGTGGCACCACCCGAGAGCACCGGCACGACACCGGTGCCGCTGTCGCTGTCGGTATAGGTGCCGGTACCATCCAGCGTCCGGAACGACCAGCCGCACACGGTCTTGCCATTGACGGCATCGCACGCGTTCGGGGCTGCCGGGCTCTTGTTGCGGTTGTTCAGGCTGTCCAGGGAAAGAACTCCGATGGCACCGTAACCGCCCGCGCCGAAGTCGACCTTGACGAACTTGCCTTCTTCGTCGCGGAACGTGTGCACGCCGCCGTTCTGAGCCTTTTCGAGGCAGTCGCGCACGTTGCCCGAAGTCGAGTTCTCGACCACCGTCAGACCCGCGGTCGGATCCAGTGTGAACGCGGTGGCAGCGCTGGCACCAGTCTCTCCGGGGAGGCCGCGTACGCCATCGCCGTCCGGGTCATAGCCGAAGCTGTCCGACATGCGCTTGGGCGAGTTGAAGTCGTTACCGACTACCGAACCGGCGGTGCAGGGAAACCCGTGGAAGAACCAGTTGTAGGAGGTCTGCGTCCCGGAGCCAGGAACTCGCCGGCATACAACGAGTTGCGTACCTGCGGCCGGAGCAATGGCCGGATCGACCTGCGACCAGTCGGCGTAGCCGCCCTGCCGCAGCAGATCCCCATAGACGGCGCGCGTAAACGCGGTTGTCGCCGGCACGGAGCTTGTGGCCACGATGCCCATGGACAGGACGTTGGCGGCCTTGATGGTTAGCGTTGCGGTCTCGGCGCTACTCAACTGCTGCACCGGTTGTTGCGTCTGAAGATCAAACTCCACGTTGTAGGGAGACTTGAACAGTTCCGGATTGACATCCGAAACACCCATTGTGGGTTTGAGACCCGACGCACCATCGACTCCGAGAACAGGGCACACGCGCGCCGTTCCTGTGCCGGTGCAGGTACCCAGGGTGTTCTTCGCATCCAGGACGGCCAGAAACTCATCGCGCGCCACGGGATTCACGCCATACACCGAGCCGCCAGTCGATCGCTTGATCAGTCGGACGGATTTGCCGAAGTGCGCCGCAGGCACGGGCGCGACCGACTTGAGCTTGCCTACCAGGGCGTAGTACTGAGCGCCGTCGACATTGTCGATGATCTTGGTGAAGCCGGGCTCGAACCAGCTCGTGAGCGTCGACTCGATGAAGTTGTTGGGAGCCGTGGCGCCCGTGATATAGAACTGATCGTAACCGGCGCTGGTCGGGCAGGTGTACGCGTTGTAGCCGGTATCGCCGCACGACTGCGCAGCGGCTTGACCGGTCATGGCCGCCAGCGCGAAGCCGACTGCCAGATAAGTTGTGTTTCGAATCATCGATCTCTCCAAAATGCGTTCGTTGGGTTCGCGCCGACCAGAGTCAATCCGGACCGGCACGGTCCTGATCATTCAGTGGGACGTAAATCGCTGCGGTGGGCGACTACTTCTTCGTCGAACGCCGGGCTATGCCCGCCACCGTCAACAGCCCCAGAGCCATCAAGGCGTAGGTACCGGGCTCGGGAATCGGCGCGGCCGTGTAGACCAGCGTTCCGTCGTTGCGCAAGGTCCACGTCATGTCGCGATCGAACGCAAACTTCGTGACGAGCACGTTGTTGGGGTTCGCGGTGCCGTTCTGATCCAACAGGAAGAAGTCGAGCGACTGATCTACCGCACCCGCGTTGTTCCAGCCGGCTGCAGACCCGAAGTTGTTACCCCAGGAAAGACTGCTAGCCAGAGCAGGACCCTCGGCAGCCGTTGCCGTGTTCGACCCATCGGTCGTTGTGCCATGGGTACCAAGACTATTGGACTGACCCGCGAAAAAGTCGAATGCCGTGGTGACGGCGGTGAAATTGAAGTTGGTGATGGCCGGTACCTCACCGTCCGTCGCCGTCGTCAGAACACGCTTGTCGCCCGCAGAGTCGGCGGACGCCACATTCCAGAAGACGTTGGACTGGTTCGAAACGGACCCGAACCAAGTCTGGAACAGGGAATCCGGCGTGAATTCGAGCAGAACGCTGGGCCCGACCACGCTCGGCACGCCGGCGGTTTGGCCAGTCTGAATCACGGACACGGTCGCAGCAGTGGCGAAGTCGTTCAGGGTCTTGCCGAGGTCGCGAAGATAAGAGGTGTCATCAGCAGTGTCGGCCGTTCCCTTGGTGTCCCAGACGGCGAAGATGAGGTTTCCGTTCGCACCGGCCTGAATTCCGGCGTGAGCGGGGACCGACAACGCCGCCGCTACGCAGGCGGCAGTCAGTCCGAGTGTGATTTTCCTTGTCATTGCGGAGGGCTCCTATGCGATTGAGATGCTGTTCGTGGTCAAGCCAAGAGGAAACTCCATCGGGCTTTCCCGGACACGAGACCGACCTACGCGGCCGCCTCCGATCCCGGCTGTACATACTTCCGGAGCGTACTGAAGCTCCGTGACATCCCCTTTGCGCCGATACCAACATCCGTAGACCGAATGGCTCATCGGAATGGCACCGAGATTCCGGAAATTTCCCGTTCCCAAGGCTGCGACCACGCACACCCACTCTAGGGGTGTCGCATTACACGACCGCGGTGGCGGATGTCCTGCGAAATGGGCGAGAGTGACCATGCGCTGCGCAGAGACGCCATCCGACCGACGGCAATCAGCGACGGTCGTGCCGGTGGACGACGCCGGATCAGCCCTTTCGGGCCGCGTCTCTCACGCAGGTTGCATAGCTCCGGGCGGAATCGCTCTCGCACTTCTGCCGGGCCGCGTCCTTGAGGTCGAAGCACTTCAGCATGTCCTCGCGCCGCTGGTCCGCGCACTTGTTGGGCGGAGGTTCCTCGGGACGGACATCGATCACTTGCGATCCACCGCCCGGCATGCCCGAATTCGCGCCCGCTCCAGCCCCGGGCGCAGTCGCGCCGGGGGGCACGCCGCTCGTCCCGGGCGGTGGCGCCTGCGTGCCCGTATTGGCCATGAAGTGCCAGTCGCCATGGGTGTCGCCTTTCACCTGAACACCTTCCGGAAGGTCAGCGGTGCGAAATACCGGGGTCGACGACAGGCTGTAAATGCCGATGATTCGCCCGTCAGCCTGCTTCACCAGACCCCACCCCGCGTTTCCCGTCATCGGATCGATGAAAATCTTGCGCAGGTGCCGTACCACCGTTCCCGAACGTCGGTCCTCAAGCAGGTCCTGCAACGTCCTGGGGTATGTCTTTCCGGCCTCCGGCGACCGCTCGAAGTAGCCGCGAATGGCGCGCTGGAACTGCGCCCCGACGAACACCAGTTCCGCCTCTTTCTCGCGCTGCGCGGCCGTGTGCCAAACCACACCTACCGAGGCGAGACCGATGCCGGCTATCGCAAGGAACATCAACAGCCCCAAGTAGGTGAATCCGGTTTCAGCCTGCCGTGGTCTGGCAACAACAGCTTCGAGATCAGTCATCAGCCGGACTCTTCGCATCTCGGCTCCAGTGACCATGACCCCGACCTGCGGCCCTACGCCACGCTGTTCTTGATGATCTGCAGCGACAACCCGCGCGCCACTGCCTGCGCACGGTTCTGCACGTTGAGCTTCTTCAGGATCTTCTGCACGTGGTTCTTCACCGTGAGCGGACTGATGCTCAGGATGCGCCCGATCTCCTGGTTGCTCTTGCCGTCGCGCACCCATTGCAGGATCTCGATCTCGCGTGCAGTGATGAGCCGGTCGGTCGGCGCGATCTCGTACTGCTCCTGCCGCTCGTTGCCGAGCATGCGCACGAACGCGCAATGGATGTAGGGGGTGAGCATCTCGATGAGATACCCCTGACGCACGCTGAGCGGTTGCGGCAGGTTCACGAAAGTGAAGTAGGTGCCCGGCGACCCGTTGAGAGCAGGCATGCCGTGTGTCGCCAGGTTCGGAAACGCGTGTCGGTACAGCGCCGCCTCGAACCGGCGAAAGACGCTCGACTCCCGGTCGCTGCCGCAGACCAGCAGTGCCTTCTCGCCGCGTTCCGCCCACACCCGGATGGCCTGGATCATCAGGCCGCCGTCCACGTCGACGATACCGTCGACGTCGGAATCGGGCAGCGGATAGCTGGAGAAGTGCTCGATCACCAGATTGCGCCGCAGGTAGTCGCCGTGCGCGCAGATCAGGACTTCGTGCGGCACCAGGCTTTGCAGGTTCCCCTGGGACCAGAGGAAGAACTGGTTGCGCCGCCGGACCTCCATCGACGAATGCACGACGTGCATGAATCGTTCGAGCTCGCGCGCGGAAAGGGTGACGACGTCTTCCATGCTGGGGCGGGTCGTTGGCGCCGAGTTGACGGATGCGGAGTGCTTCGATGCCTGCCGCTTGTTGGCACTGCCTCCCGATGGCTGAGGCAGCATTCCCTGAGCCCGTGAGTATTCGGAGGTTCTGTTACAGCGCCGTTGAGCTTTTGCGACAACCGGCTCTGCATGCATGGCGGCTGCCCGTCAGTCCAGCACTTCGAGTGACAACGCCCCGAGGTCGGCGCCCGCCTGCACCAGCGCCTCGGCGGCGGGCCGGCTGCGCTTGTAGATGGCCCAGTAGAGCGCACTCAAGCCGTCCTTGCCCAGCGCGTTGGGGTCGGCACCGCCGTCGAGCAACGCTCGCAGGCTGTCCACATGTCCGCCGCGCGCGGCGAGCACCAGCGCCGGCCAGCCGTCGCGGTTGCGGATCTCCGGGTTGGCGCCGGCCGCCAGCAGGAGGCGGACGGTCTCGGTCCGGCCGAGGAGCGCCGCGTTGAGCAGCGGCGTTGCCCCGTTGTCGGCCTTCCCGTCGGGGCGCGCGCCCTGCTTCAACAGGTAACGCACCATGCGGGTCTGGCCCCGCAGTGCCGCGGTGGCCAGGGGCGTGTTGCCCTGGCCATCCTTGACATTCACGTCGGCGCCGCGGTCCACGAGTTCGCGCAGCGCCTCGAAGTTGCCGCCCTCCACGGCAGCCACCACCGCCAGGCGCCCATCGGGCAGGCGCAGGTTCGGCAACGCGCCCGCCGCGAGCGACCGCGATACCCCGCCCGCGTCGCCGGTCCGGGCGGCTTCGACCAGTTGCCACTGGCGCTCGTCCGTGGCCGGGTCCGTCGTCCGGACGCCAGGATCGGCCAGCAAGGTGCGCACGCTTCGCGCCACAGCAGGACGGCTCGCACCCGAGAAGACGATGCCCCCATCGGGAACACGGCCGGCCTCGCGACTGCCGGTGGGGTTGTCCTGGGCGATCGCGCCGGGCGCGAACGGCGTCAGAAGAATCATGCACGCCGCCCGCAGCGAGACGACCAGGCCGATCGAGCGGGTGCCGGTGGAGGTTCGAGTCACGAGGGGTCCCTTGCCGTCAAAGTTCGGAATACGCCTTGCCGTCGAGCGTGTTGCCGTGTGCGCCGCTACGCACGTCGTACACGGCACCGTCGCCCACGCCCTGCGGTGGCGGCACGATGATCCACGCCGCGTCGGACTCCGCGATGGGGTCCACCGGCACCGAGCGCAGGTAGCGCTTGGTCACCAGATCGGGCAGCGAATCGGGATAGCGCCCGCGGTCGGCGTGGAATTTGTCGATGGCGTCGCGCACCACGTTGAGGTTCTCGCGCAGCACCGCTTCCCTGGAGCGCTCCACGCTCTGGAAGTAGCGCGGCATCGCCAGGGTCAGCAGCAGCGCGATGACCGTCATCACGACGAGCAGCTCGATGAGGGTGAAGCCTCGGCGGTGCCGACGGGCCGGATCGACCGCACGCATCAGCTTCACCACTCGCGGTAGGGAACACCGCTCAGCCCCTTGCCTTCCGCCAGCGAGTACACGTCGAACACGTCCTTGCCCGAGCGCGGGTTGTCCGGCGGGCTTTCGTAGGACCGCAGTCCCCAGGTGCGCGCCGCGGGCGTGCTCGCGTCGCCGTGGAACGGATCGCGCGGAATCCGGCGCAGGAAGTAGATCTGCTTCTTGCCGGGCGATTTCTGGTCGGCCACACCTTCCACGAGCGCTTCGAGCGACGGCGGGTAGCCCGAAGCGTCGGCCTTGCGCTCGATCTTGCCTTCGTCCGCCGCCTTCTTGTAGGCGTCGAGCGCGGTGCGAATCTGGCGCAGCGCCGTGCGCAGGTCGGATTCCTTCGAGCGCTGCACCGCAAGTTCGCCGAGCGGCACCAGGCCGAGCGCCAGGATCGAGACGATGACCACCGTGATCATCATCTCGATCAGCGTGAAGCCGCGCGGTGATCGCATCGTGGCGAGCCCGATCAGTTGCCGAGCTTGACGCTGACGGGCGGCGGTGCCGTCACGTCGATGGCGAACCCGTCGCGGTCGACCACTTCGACGTCCGTCACCGTGATGGCGGCGGCACCCGTCGCCCCCGGGAGCACCTTGAACCGGATCGACCGGCTCGATGCCTCCCCTGTGAAATTGACCGATGCCTTGCCGGGCAACGCCGCCACCGGGTCTACTGCCTGCAACTGCTTGGGATCGAAAGTCAGGTCGACTCGCGCCGCGCGGGTCGGCACGACCGGCGGGATGCTGAGCTCGACCGCGAACTCGCCTTGCGCACGCTCCGGCGCGGTCACGCCGAGCACCAGCGGCGTCGCCGCTGCTGCCGGTACGTCGCGCACGGTGTCCTGCACGGGACCACCGCCCGTGGTGCGCGGCGCTGCCAGTGCGAGTGCTCCGGGCGCCGTCTTCCCGATGCGCAGCGGAGGCATTCCCGGATTGTTGTCCGTGCCCACCGGCAGTTCCGCCTGCACGCCTTCGGGGCGCAGGATGTTGCGCACGATGCGTGGCGTGATCATCAGCACCACCTCGGTCTTGGCCCGGTTGTCGAGCGAAGAACCGAAGATGCGCGAGAGCATGGGGATGTCACCCAGTCCGGGGATGCGCTGGGCGCTGCGGCGGTCCTCGTCGCTGATCAACCCGGCCAGGATCTGGGTCTCGCCATCCTTCAGCTGCAGCACCGTGTTGGCGTTGCGCGTGCCGAGGCGGTAGGCCACCGTGCTGCCGGTGCCGGTGGCCACGGTGATGGTCTCGATGATGTTGCTCACTTCCAGACCGATCTTGATGGCCACTTCGTCCTGCAGGTAGACCTGGGATTCGACATCGAGCTTGAGACCCACGTCGAGATAGCTCACCGAGGTGGATACGCCCACGTTGGCCGTGGCCGTGGAGGTGAACACCGGCACCTTGTCGCCGATGTGGATGCGCGCCTTCTCCTTGTTCTTGACCCGGATGCGCGGATTGGCAAGGATGTTGGTGGTCCCCACGCTCGCCCGCAGATTGAACACCAGCGCCGGATTGGCAATCGTGAAGATCATGGGTGCGTCGATCGGCGTCGTGGAAGTGGCTGTGCCGGTGACGGTCTGGGCCTGCAGGTTGACACTGCCCGGATAGCGCACGCCGATTTCCTGCAGCCGCGTGCGCGCCACTTCCATGATCTCCACTTCGAGCATGACTTCGGGTTCGGCCAGGTCGAGGGTGCGCACCAGTTGATCGGCCAGACGCACCACTTCAGGAGTGTCCTTCACCACCATCAGGTTCAGCTTCTCGTCGATGAAGACGTCCTGAGTCTTCATCATGGCCTTGACCATGGCGGAGGCCTGTTTCACGTCGGCGTTGGCCAGATAGAAGCTGCGCACCACCAGGTCGCGATAGTCCTTCTGCTTGGCCGGGGTGTTGGGGTAGATCAGCACCGAGTTGTCGTTCAGCACCTTGCGGTCGAGCTGGTTGGTGGTGAGGATCAGCTTCAGCACGTCGTCCAAAGTGGTGTTGCGCACGTAGATGGTGAGCTTCGCATCGGGCTTCACGTCGCGGTCGAAGACGAAGTTGATACCGGAAGTCTTGGAGAGCATCTCGAAGACGGTGCGGATCTGGGCGTCGCGAAACTCCAGCGTGATCGGCTTCTTGTAAGGGGTCCTCAAGCTGGGCGGGGGTTCGGCCGCCACGGTGGTCTCGACCACCTTGCGCAGCAGTTCGCGGGCCTTGCTGTGGTAGGGATTCTCCGTGAGCACCGCCCGCACGACGCTCTCCGCCGCGGCGTAGTCCTTCTTCTCCAGCAGTGCTTCGGCGTCCTTCAACCGCTCCGCGTGGCGCCGCGCGCGCTCCACTTCCTGCAGACCGGCGTTGGCGCGGTAGCCTTCAGGGTCGATGCGCTTGGCTTCCTGGAACTGGGCCGCGGCCAGGTCGAGGTTGCCCGTCTTCAGCGAGGCATCTCCTTGCAGCACGAAGGCACTGGCCACGCGCTCGCGCTCGCGCAGCAGCGCCGCACGGTAGGTGGTGTTGCGCGGATGGTCCCTCACCGCCTGTTCGAGCTTTGCCAACCCTTCCAGCGGCTTGCCTTCGGAGAGCATCTCCTTGGCTTCTTCGTAGGAGCGGTCGTGGGCGCAGCCCGCGGCGGCGAGAAGCAACAGCACTGTAGCGAGGTTGCGCATCATTCGACCTTGGCGGTAAGGGTCTGGCGTTGCTCGAGGGGCAGGTAGGTGAGCACGACCCGTCCGGGCTCGAGCTCGTCCACCCGGTAGGTGCCGTTGATCACGTCGCCCTTCTTCACTGCATGGTTGGTGTCCTGCTGAGCCAGAAACACGATGGTCTCGTCCTCGCTGCCGAGCATGCCGACGTAGGTGAAGGGCAACGGCGGCGCCTGCGGCGGTGGTGGCGGCGGCTCCGCCACGGCGCGCTGGGCGGCCGCTTCCTTCGGTGTCAACTTGCGTGGCGGTGGATTCCAGTCCTTCGCTCCAAAGGCGTCGACGGCCTGCGGGGCGTTGCCGCCGCGCTTCAAGCGCGACAGGTCCAGCGCCAGGGTCGGCGCGGGTGTCGCGGCCGGGCGCGGCGTGCTGCGCTTGTCCTCCGCGGCAGCAGCTCCCTGGTGGCGAGCCGTGTCGACCCGCTGCTGCGGCGTTTCGTCCACCGCGTACACCGCCACCAGCGTGAGGGCCAGGCCACCGAAGACCACAACTTTGCGCACACGCGCATCGATCTTCATCGCGCGCCCTCGCCGCTCATGTAGACCACCCAGCGGATGCGCGCCTCCAGCGCTGGCGTGCCGATGCTCTCACGCTTCAGGACCACGTCGTCCAGCGCTGCTGCCGGCACCTTCTCCAGCACCTCGGCCACGAAGCCGCGGATGTCGCCATAGCTGCCGCGCACCGGCAGGGTCACTTGATACTGCACGAGGCGCGCGTCCTTGCGCCGCTCGAGCAGGTAATCACCCGACTCGAGTGTCAGTCCGTGACGCGCCGCTGCCGTGTGGATGCGCCCGATCCAGTCGGGCAAGGTGTCCACGTGCGGGAAAAAGGCGTAGAAGTTCTCGATCTGGGTTGCCCGCGGCGGTGCCACCGCCGCACTGTCACCGACCGAGCGCAAACGCGTGCGCAGCTCACCGATCTCGTCCTTCAGTTCGGCCGCGCGCCGCTGCGCCGGCAGCAGCGTGGACAACGCGAAACCGATGGCGAACACGATGAGCGCCGCACCGACCAGTCCGCGCCACTGCAGGCGCGAAACTTCGCGCCGCGCGATCCACCGCAGCGAGGCTGGCGCTAAGGATTCCATCGGGCGCGAATGGTGAAAGTGAGCGGGCGGTTCGGATCGGCGGCGCGAATCTCGTGCCGGGTCAAGTGCGCATCGACGAGCCCGGGTGCGGCCTCCAGCCGTGCCAGGAACGTGAGCAATGCCTTCAGGTCGCGCGCCTCGCCTTCGAGGATGAGGACGCGCCCGCGTGGATCGGGCTGCACGCCGAGCAAGGCGACATCGGGGATCACCGCGGCCTCGACTTCGGCGAACAGGTTGTCCCAGGGGGCCGCGAGCTGGTCGAGGACGAGATTGGCCGCTCTCAATTCCTGCGCGAGCTCGGCCGACGGCGCATCTTCGACGGCGAAACTCGGCAGCGAGCGTCGTGCCAGTCGCTTGGTATCGGCGAACTTGCCCTCCCAGCGCACCACCTCGTCGCTCGCATCGCCGTACTCGAGCACAGCCCACACGGTGAGCAATGCCCCCACGGCGAGCAGGATGGTGCCCCAGGGTCGCGCCGCACCGGCCGGCCGCTCGAAGTCGAGGTGCAGAGTCCGGTGCATCCTACCGCCCCGACGCTCGCAAGATGCCGACGGGGAAGTCGCGTCCACCGGGTTCACCGGCCTCGGCCACCGCGATGTCCCAGTTGCCGATGCGCGCCGGCAATCCCTCGCGCGCCAGCGCGAACGCCACCTGCAATCGACCGCCACCACCCACGCTACCCAGCGCCTCGGCCTGGCGCAACTCGGCGGCCAGGGTTTCGGACAGCGCGGGGCCGACGCGCGGATTGGCGAGCCACCGGCAGGTGCGGCCTTCGTACAGGGCGAGTGTCACGCGACCCGCTTCGACGAACGCGAAGCCATAGCGCGGTGCGCGAATCCGCCCCGGCTGCGTCTCCAGTGCCACCGCAAAGTTCGGCCGTATCGAGCGCACGACCAGCGCGGCGCGCCGGCAGGCCGCGCGCAGTGCATCCAGCAGCGCGGTGTCGATGGCACAAACCGGTGCAGGCGCCCCCACCTGCACATCGTCGAGAATCAGAGTCCAGCCGGCGACGCGTTCGCCGTGGATGGCTTCCAGTTCCATCCGGGCGTAGGCGAGCCGCTCCTGGTCGGTGGCCAGGGCTGCGCTCCATGGCAGCAGGTGCACCCGTAGGAAGTGGCTCGACAAGCGCAGCTGCGCCGGGGCGTTGCGCCACCGCACCTCGCTCAACGCCCGATCCAGCAGGTCGACAGTGGCTTCCCAGGCGGAAGCCGGGGCTTCCAGTGCATACGAGCCCTGTTGCAGGATGCGCGGCTTCAAGCCGCGGCTGAAGCGCGTCAGCACGACGCTGTCCGGTGACAGGTCGATCTGGATGCGCTCACGCCACGAGGGTGACACGGTTCACCTCCGTCAACGTGGTTTCACCGGCGCGCACCAGGTCGAGTGCCGATTCGCGCAGGAAGCGCGTGCCCGATTCGCGGGCCGCCGCCTTGATGCGGCGAATCGGTTCGCGCTGGGTGATGAGCTCGCGCAACTCATCGTTCAGCACGAGCATTTCGGAGATGGCCTTGCGGCCGCGATAGCCGCTGCCACGGCAATGGCCGCAGCCCTTGCCCGCGCGGAAACGGTAGCCGGTCACTTCCTCGGGGCTCAGACCCGAGTCGGCAAGCAGTGCGTCGTTCGGTGCGTCGTCCTCGGTGCAATGGGTGCAGTTCACCCGCACCAGGCGTTGGGCGACGATGCCGTTCAGCGCCGAGACGAAGGAGTACGGGTCCACCCCCATGTGGGTGAAGCGGCCGATGACATCGAAGACGTTGTTGGCGTGCACGGTGGTGAAGACCAGGTGGCCGGTCAGCGCTGCCTGGATGGCGATCTGGGCGGTCTCGGCATCGCGGATCTCGCCCACCATGATCTTGTCGGGGTCGTGGCGCAGGATGGAGCGCAGGCCCCGGGCGAAGGTCAAACCCTTCTTCTCGTTGACGGGAATCTGCAGCACGCCGGGGAGCTGGTATTCCACCGGGTCTTCGATGGTGATCAGCTTGTCGTGGCCGTGGTTGATCTCGCTGATGGCGGCGTACAACGTGGTGGTCTTGCCACTGCCGGTGGGGCCCGTCACCAGCAGCATGCCGTAGGGTTCGGAGGCGAGACGCCGGATCCAGATCTTGGCCGATTCGCCGAAGCCCAGGCTGTCCAGCGACAGGCCCTTCACCGCGTCGGCGAGGCTTTGCTTGTCGAGGATCCGCAGCACCGCGTCTTCGCCGAAGATGGACGGCATGATCGAGACGCGGAAGTCGATTTCGCGCCCCTGGATCGAGACCTTGAAGCGGCCGTCCTGGGGCACGCGGCGCTCGGCGATGTCCAACTCGGACATCACCTTGATGCGCGAGACCACCTGCTCGGCAGTCTCGGCGCCGTTGACCTGGCTCACGTTGATCAGCACGCCGTCGATGCGGTACTTGATGATCAGTCCGCCGGCGGAAGTCTCCAGGTGGATGTCGCTCGCGCCGCTCTTGAGGGCGTCGTAGACGGTGGAATGCACCAGCCGCACCACCGGACTGGTGTCCTCGCTGATGGTCTTCAGCGACAGGTCCTCCACCGCGCCGCGGCCATCGGTGTCGGTGCGCGTCTGCAGCACCAGGCTTTCCATGGCCTTCAGGCTCTCGCCGTGACGGGCGAGCCACGCGGTGAGATCGGCGGGGTGGGCGAGCCGGAAGCCGATGGCCGCCCCGACGCGCTCTTCGGCCCACGGGCGCACGCGCACGTCGAACGGATCGGCGAAGGCGAGCACCAGTGCCCCGCCGGGCAGACGAAACAGCACGCACTCGCGAGCCAGCGCTTCGGTGTAGGGCAGGCGGTCGAACGCAGGTTCGGCCGCATGCATGTCCGACATGCTCATGGGAACCAGGCCGAAGGTGGCGGCGAGCGCCAGGGTGAAGGCCTCGGCCTCGAGGCCGCTTTGCTCTTCCAGGCACAGCACGGCGCGTTTGCCGCTGGCGGCGGCCGCGGCGCGGGCAGCGGCGACCTCGTCGGCCAGGAACACCTGCGGTTCGTCGAACTCGCGCAGCTTCACTGGATGCTCCCCGCCAGTTCGAAGATGGGCAGGTACATCAACACGACGATGCCGCCGATGATGACCCCGATCAGCGCCATCAACAGCGGCTCGAAGGTCTTGGTGAACCACTCGACCCAGCGCGCCATCTCCTCGTCGTGGAAGATCGCGATGCGCTCCATCATCTCGCCCATCCGCCCGGTGCGTTCGCCGACCCGCAGCATGCGCAACGCCACCGGGGTCGTTAGGGCGTTCGCTTCCATCGCCTGCGACATGGGTTTGCCTTCGCGGATCATGCGCTGCGCGCCGTCCAGACGCGTGCGCAATTCGGTGTCGAGCAGGCCCGCCACCATGCCCAGTGCCGGCACGATCGGGATACCGCCTGACAGCAGCATACCGAGCGTGCGGTAGAAGCGCGTCAACTGGTACACCCGGATGCGCTCCCCCATCGCGGGAATGGCACGCAGCGCGCGAAAGAGGCGTGCGCGCGTGGAGGTGCGTGTGAGCCACCAGCCGGTCAGGAATACCCCTCCCAGGAACAGCACACCCACCAGCATTCCGTGTGCCTCGACCATCCGCCCCCATTGCATGAGCAACCGCGACACGATGGGCATGTCCCCACCCATGTCTTCGTACACGTGACTGAAGCGCGGCACGACGTAGCCCAGCAGGAACAACGTGACCAGGCCGCCGACGATGATCAGGATGGCCGGATAGATGGAGGCGCTCACCACCTTCTTGCGCACCACGTCGAGTTGCGTCTGGTACGCCACGAAGCGGGTGAGCGCCTCGGGCAGATCGCCGGTGCGTTCGCTCGCGCGCACCGATGCCATGTAGAGATCCGGAAACGCCCCGGGCACCGATTGGAGCGCGGCCGACAAGGGCTTGCCTTCGTACAGGGCAGCAAGCAAGGCACGCAAGGTGGCTCGGGTGTCCGGCCGCGATTCCTTCTCGGCGAGCGTCTCGATCGCCTCCACCAGGCTGATGCCCGATTGCAGCAGGGCCAGCAACTCCTGCGTGAACAACAGCAGCGGAAACCTGTGGCGTCCCTTGAGGGACGGCAGGGCGAATCCCGCGCCGCCCTGCACTGCCAGCACCGCGTACCCGCGCTCCTTCGCCTGCGCCTGCGCGTCACCGACATCGCGCGCGTCAAATGCGAGGGAGACCACCCCCTCGCCGGCTTTCATGGCTTTGACGCGGTAGCGCATGGCGGTTCGACATCAATTCCAGTTGGTGATGTCGGCGTTGGAGCCTTGCGCGCGCGACACGGTTGCGAGGCGCAGCCTCGCCTGGTGCGGGAGCGCGCGCAGGGGGAAGGAGGCGGCTGCGTCAAACGGGGGCATTCGGCATCAATTCCAGTTGGTGATATCAGCGTTGGAGCCTTGCGCGCGCGACACGGTTGCGAGGCGCAGCCTCGCCTGGTGCGGGAGCGCACGCAGGGGGAAGGAGGCGGCTGCGTCAAACGGGGGCATTCGGCATCAATTCCAGTTGGTGATATCAGCGTTCTCGCCTTCCCCGCCGGCTTGACCATCCTTGCCGAAGGAGAAGAGATCGAACTCGCCCTTCTCGCCAGGGGCGCGGTACTGGTAGGGCTTGCCCCATGGGTCCAGTGGCACGGCCTTCTTGAGATAGGGCCCCCCCCATTTCGCCTCGTTGCTCGGCTTCGCCTCCAACGCAGCGAGCCCCTGCTCGGTGCTTGGATAGCGACCCACGTCCAACCGGTAGGCGTCCAGCGCCTTCTCCAGCGCGTCGATCTGTGCCTTGGTGATCTTGATCTCCGACTTGCCGATCTGGGAGAAGTACTTGGGCCCCACGTACGCCGCGAGCAACCCGATGATCACCATGACCACCAGCAGTTCGAGCAACGTGAAGCCGCGGTGCCATGCGGTGCAGACCCGCATCGCGCGGCGGCTTTCGATCCGCACGATGCGATGGGTGCCTGCTCGATCGATGCGGTGCAAGGTCCTTCCCCTCTTCGTGAGACCTGGATACTAGGCAGGGATTATGACGCTCCCGTGACTGCATGTGGCCGCGCGATGTGTCGTCGGCGAACGTCAGCGTCGTGAGTAGCAAACACCCCTCTATTCCAGCCAGGGGCAGGCGTGTTTCGTCCGACGCGAACTACGGACTGCAGTTCAGCGGAATGTGTATTCCACGCGCACGCCCACCCGGTACAGGGTGCTCGCCGGCTGGAAGAACTGGCCGAAGCCGAAGCCCGGCACGAAGGCCCCGGTCGCCGACGACTCGGACAGGCTCAGCGAATCGAGCGTGCCCATGATCCGCCAGTGCCGGTCGATGCGATAACCCAGCATGGCGTAGACCGAGGGTTCCTTGCCCGGGTGCAGGATGATCGGGTTGGGGGTCATGCCGTCGAGGTAGGCTTCCTCATAGGTATAGAACGGCAGCTTCAACCCGGCCGCTGCGACGACGCCGCTTTCACTGCGATCGAACTCGACGCCGAGGCGTGCGAAACCGATGAAGTAGTTCTCTTTCTGGATGGAACTCAGCTCGCGCTCCCAGATGTCGACACCGCCCGACACGACGAGGTCGACCCACGCATTCCCGCGCGCCGGCACGCGATACCGGAACTGAGCCTCCTGCATGGTGCCGCGGTAAGACGTCGTGCTCTGGATCGAGCGGATCGGCGGAAACAGTGTGGAGCCGTCATAGTCGACGTCGCCGCCATACAGCGAGCCACGCCATGCGAACAACGCACCCCGATCGCGGTCCAGAGTCCAGCCGCCCGTGAGGACCGCCAGCATGCCGGTCTCGCGCACTTCGGGCGACGTGTCCTCGGTCCAGTTCATGTAGTCGATGCCGCCGCCCAGGGTGAACTGGGCCCACGCGGGCGCCGCTGCGAACATCACGATCATCGCTGCAAGGAAACGCACGAGCATGGCGACCTCCTGGCCAAGCGCGGCGATCAGGGAGCCCGGCCTGCACCGGGCTCCCACTCCCGCCAGCCGCGCATCAGCGGGAAATACAACGCCAGCCGGATCGGACGAGCATCCAACTGCGTCATGAGCGCAGCATACCTTTCCAACTGGGCACGGTAGCGCTCGCGTTCGTTGTCGAGGAAGCCTTCGCGGTCCGCACCTTCGTGCATGCCGGTCTTGTAGTCGATGATCCAGCGCACGCCGTCGGCATCGACGAACGTGCGATCGATCGCAATGTCGACCAGCACGTCACCGGCGACTCCGGTGAGACGGAGTTCCGAGTGCGCTTCGCCGTGGGCCGACAGGATCCAGCGCGCGCGGTCGTCGGACAAGGCGCCCTCGAGGCCGCCGACCACTCGCTCGATCGCCGGGACCAGTTCCGCCTCCGGAACGCCGAACGCCCGCAGGTCGCGCGAGAAGACGTCGCGCAGCGCATGCACGCGCTCAGCATTCCATCCCGCGAGTCCATCCTCCGCGATGCGCTGCAGGTGTCGATGCACGATCGTCCCCACGTGCCTGGCGGTTTCGGAGGCCCAGGAGAACTCCACCTCTCCCGGTTCTCCCGAACCCTCCAACCACGCTGCGGCCGGCGCAATGCCAGCGACCGGAACGGGTGGCACCCAATCCGCGGCGAACCGCCGGATCGCACCGTCGGTCCGTTGCCGGGGGGGATCTTCGAATGAAGCCGAAGCGGTCTGCGACTCGATCGCACGCAGGAAATCGATCTCGACCACGGGCCATATGCGGTCGAGCAAAGAACCCTTCTTCGGCCGCGGGACGCCATCAAGGGCGTCGGCGTGGCCGACGAGATGCAAACGCGACTTCGCGCGCGTCGTCGCGACATAGAGCAGCCGGCAATCCTCGTGCATCGCCTTGGTCCGGTCGAGGCGCTCCAGGTACTCGTAGATCGGATCCTTCTTTTCCGAACGTTCGCGGATCGGCGCCAGCAGCAAGTCCGGATCGCCGTGCGCACGCGGTCGCTCGAGCCACGCGAGCAGGCGAGCGGCATTGCCCCGCGGCTTGTAACCGAGCCCCGGCAGGATCACCGTATCGAACTCCAGTCCCTTCGCCTTGTGGATGGTCATGACCTGCAGCACGTCGCTCGCACCGGGATCGGGACGTGCGAAGAGCTTGCCCATGCGCTCGGCAAGTGCTGAGAAATCGGGCAGGTCACCACCCTCCTCCAAGTCGTCGAGCACGTCGAGGAACACCTGCGCGTCCTCGAGATCGGCGGCATCCGCCGCCGCGGCTGGCCCACCGAGTGCGAGCCACGCGCCTTCCACCCATCGGCGCAACGGCTCGCGGCGCCGTTGCGCGACGAAGGGCTGCAGGCAATCGTGCAGGCGGGTGAGCCTCCGGCGCCCATCCTCCGCCAGGCGCGCCACGAGAGTCGTCGTCTGAACGAGGTCCCATAGGCAGGCGGCCGCATCGAATCCCGCCAGAGAGTCGAGGTCCGCCAGCGTGAGGCCGCACCACGGCGCGCGCAGCACGGCAAGCCAGGCGATGCGGTCAGCCGGATGCAGCAGCGCGCGCGTGAGCGCGTGAAGATCCTGCACGACGGGTCGATGCCCCAGCGCCTCGATCTCGATGGCCTGGAAGCGCAGGCCGACGTCCTTCAACGCTGGCACGATGTGGGCGAGATGGCTGCGGCTGCGAACCAGGATCGCGATGCGCTGCGCCGGATCGTCGATGCGTGCCGCACGCACCAGTTCGGCCACGCGCTCGGCCTCCCCGGCCCGATCGCGCGCAAGCGAAGGATGCACCATGACCGCGGGTTCGTGCGCAGCGGCCTTCACGGCTTCGGATTCCGCGAACGGCACCGCGCCGCTGGCGAGATCCTCGGCCGCCGGCAACAGACGGCGGAAACTCGCGTTGACCCAGCTCACGATGCCGGCCTGCGAGCGGAAGTTGACGCGCAAGGTGAGCGGCGCCAGTGCCACGGTCTCGATCCCTTCGCGGCGCGCGCGCAGGTACAGCGCCACTTCGGCTTCGCGGAAGCGATAGATCGATTGCATGGGATCGCCCACGACGAACAGCGTGCGGCCGTCGTCGGGCTGCCAGCCGGCGGTCAGCCGCTCGAGCAACTGGTACTGGGACTGTGAAGTGTCCTGGAACTCGTCGACCAGGAGATGGCGGATGCGGTAGTCGAGCGCGAGCGCCAGGTCGGTGGGTGCGTCGCTGTCGCCGAGCGCGCGCACGGCGGCCTGGGACACGGCGGTGAAGTCCACCTGGCCGCGCTCGCGGAACAGGATCTCGAGTTGCGCCACGGCGAGCGGCAACAGTGCCACCAGCGCGCCGATCACTGCCCATTGCGCCTCGCTGTACGTCGGCGGCGGCAGCAGACGGGTGTGATGCAGCTCTTCCAGAAACGACGGGTGCGCTTCGACGTACCCCAGCAACGCCTTCACGCGATCCTTGAACCGGTCGCAGCGCGCTTTTTCCGCCGCGTTCTTCGACGTCGGAAAACCCACGCGCACATCGAAGCTCTTGCGTGCGGTTCCGTTCCTGGTCAGCAACATTTCGGCGACGCCGCGCCAGAGCGGCAACGCGTCGACCGAGGCATCCGGCAACGCATCGAGATCGAGCAGCGCGACGATCGGCGATGCCGCGTCGGTCTGCGCGAGATTCGCCGCCGCGTAGCGCGCGAGCGCGATCAGTTCGGCTTCGATCTCGTGGGGCGTCAGCGTTCTCAGGTTCGCGAGCGCATCGACGATGATGGCGCGCAACCCTGCTTCGAGGGTGGAGCGCTCGAGTCTTCCGGAAGACTTGTCCACCACGTGCCGCAGCCACTGGTCACGGCGCTCCAGCATGTCGGCAAGCAGCATCTCGGCGCTGGCCATGTCGTTGTCGAGATGCTGCAGCACGCGTGCAATCGCCGCGGCCGTCGGCCCGCCGCCGTCGAGGTCCGCCAGCAGGCGGAGCGCCGCTTCGCGATACAGGCTCGCTGCATCCTCGAGCGATTCGGGTTGTGCGCCGAAGCCGGACAGCAGGGGCATCTGGCGCGTGAGGCTCGCGCACAGCGCATCGATGGTCTGGATGCGCAGCCGCCCCGGACTGGCCATGATGCCCCACCCGAGACGTTCGTCGCGGCGCCGCACGGCACGCGCGAGTTCCCAGGTGCGCCGTTGATGATCGCGCACGGGGGGCGTGTCTTCGCCCGCCAGCGCCAGCGCGTCGAGCACGCGATCGCGCATTTCGCCCGCAGCCTTGCGCGTGAAGGTGATGGCCACGATCTCCTCGGGTGCATCGACCTCGACCAGCAATGCGAGCGTTCGTTGAATCAACAGCTCGGTCTTGCCCGAACCCGCCGGCGCCTGGACGATGAACGAACGCGCGACGTCGAGCGCCTGTTCGCGTTCGGCTGCATCGGCGATGTGCACCACCTCAGTCATCGTCGGCCTCGTCCTCCTCGTCGTCATCGACCGAGACGGGGCCGCGATCGAGCAGTTCCTTCACGCGGCACAGCGGGCCGAGGTCGCAGAACTGGCAGGTCTGCGGATACCGCTTCGGCATCACGGCGGCCTGCCCTGCGAGGAACTCGCCCGCCAGCGCATGCAGCACCGTGCGCCAATCGGACAGCAATGCCGGCCAGTCGCCAATCTCGCTGAAGTACCGCTCCTGCTCCAGCGTCTTCACGCCGGGAAGCAACGACTCTGCGCGTGCGAGGCCGCGGAAGCGCACCTCGTGCGCCCGAACCGGCACCAGTGCCACGGCCGCCACGTCGCCGGGATCGGTGATCGCATACAGCGGCACTTGCGGCGCATCCGGCCGCTCGCCGACCCAGGCGGCAACCGTGGCCTTGCCGGTCTTGTAGTCGAGGATCACGCGGCTACCGTCGTCGAGAGCATCGACACGGTCGACCCGCGCGTTCGCCCGCAAGCCGCCCACGTCGAGCGCGCGAGGGGCCTCGCGTTCGATCACACGAAACGGCGCGCGCTCACGCTCGAGGGCGAGCACGCTCGAGATCCGCGCACGCAGGCGCTCGCGTTCGATCGCGGCGAAGGCGTCGGTCAGGACATCGGGTCGGTCGCGTCGCAATGCCTCGAGCGCGGTGTTCACGGCACGGGTCACGGCTGCATCGAGATCGCCCGCGTTCGTCGTCAGCAACCGGGCATGGGAACCCAGCTCGCCCCAGAGTGCAGCGAGTGCCCGGTGCAGGAGCGTGCCGCGTTCGCGCGCGTCGAGTCCGGGCCGCGCTTCCTCGAGGCCGCGAGCGCCGAGCCGATGCCGGGCGAACGCCTTGAACGGACACGCGGCCTGATTCTCGAACACGCTCGCCCCGCCGCGGACTTCGTGGCCGGGGGCCAGCGCTGGCGCCGCTGTGTCGACCAGAGACTCGATTCTGGCCGCGCCGAGGATCGCCCCGGCGTAGGTCGGCGCCACCGCGGCATCCACGGCGACCTCAGGAATGTCGGCGATCAACGGGCTCGGACGCAGGACGCGGTCGGCGTCCCGTGCGGCATGACTGAATACCACGTGCCGGGCGCTCACGCGCCAGAGGCGCCCGATGCGTTGCGCGAAACCGAGTTCCCACTCGGCGCTCGCGTGCGGCATGCGATGCGCGCGCTGCAGTGCGACCGGCAGGAGCGGATTCGGTCGGGGTACCGATGGCCAGGCCTCGTCGTGCAAGCCGGTCACGAACAGGTGATCGAAACCGAGGCCTGCGGCTTCGAGCACGCCCAGCACCTGCACCTGCACCGCCTCCGATTCCGCCTGGAACAACGTTTCGGTCGCGAGGCGCGCAAGCCACGCATACGCATCGTCGAAGCGCAACGCACCGACGACGGAATCCAGGATCGACAGCCCGGCCACGAGTTCGCGCCACTTCTCCCAGGTCTGGAATTCTTCGCTGTCGAGCGCCCGCTCGCCCGGCCACCCGAGTGCGGACAGCAGGGCGAGGAACGTGCTGCTCCATGCGGAAGGCAACTGGCGCAGATTGCGCGCCGCGCGTGCGACGGGAATCCAGGCCTCGAGCCGGGCAGCGAGCAGGCGGCATGCGTGCGGTTGCTCGCGATCGCGCGCAAAGGCTTCGCGCTGCAGGCCGGTCATGTCGACCCGGAGTTGCCCGCGCTCGCGCAGCCGGGCATCCAGCAACGCGCGGCGGGTGAACTCCTGTTCCGCGCCGACGAGGAAAGGACTGCGCAACAGGGAACCGGCGTCGTTGAGCGGCAAGGGCCCGCGGGCCAGGCGCAGGATCGACAATGCCCCGTGGGCCAGCGGACACGCGGACAGCGGCAGTCCCAGCGAAAGATTCCAGGCACGCGGGCGGTGGCGGCTCACCGCGAGCACGCGTTCCGGTTCGAGCACGTCATCGAACACGCGCGCGACTTCGGCACGGCGCTGCGACAGATCCGGCACCACCACGCCGATCGTGAGCGCCGGGTCGGCACGCAACAGATCGCGCACGCTGCGAGCCACGGCGAGAAGTTCGTCGGCGGCGCTCGCGTAGATGCGGCGGCTCGATGCGCCGCTGGGTGCATGCGGCTGGGCTTCCTCGACCCGGACGCCAACCGCGCGCAAGGCGTCGAGCAGCGCTCGCTGCTGCGGAGTCAACTCGTCGAACCCGAACACCACGAGACTCTCCGCGCACCGCCCTTCGACGAGCCGTGCAGCGATCGCATCGGGCAGTGCGCTCGCACTCAACCAGCCGCCGGCGGCGCAGCGCGCCTCGAAGCGGGAAGCCCAACCCGCGTAGGCCTTGCCGTCTTCGTGCAGACCCGAGCGCCAGCCGGCGAGATCGAGCCGGAAGGCCTGTTGCTGCGACCAGGCTTCGCGGGCGACCCGGGCCGTGGCGGCGGTGTCGAGCAGGGCGTGGGCGACGGGCGAATCGGCGATCGCCTGTTGCCAGAGCGCCATTTCCTGCGCGGCCGAGAGCACCCGGACGGGTGCCTCGTGGCGGGCGAGGTCGGCGAAGGTCCGGTCGAGCCAGGCACCCCACGGCAGCACGTCCGCGGCGGTCCAGACGCGCAGCCCGGCTGCCACCTGGGCCGAGTCGAATTCGCGCTTGAGCGCCCGGGCGAGCCGGCGGTTGGGCGTGACGACGGTCGCGCCTGCCATGAGTGCCTGAAGCACGGCAGGCGTCATCGCACGCGCCGCCTCACTCGTGAAACGAAACGGGCCGCTCGAAGCGGCCCGCGTATCCGGTCTGGCGCGCGGCGGTCACCGCTCCAGATACTGCATCTTGCCCTTCTTGTCCTTCCAGTCATCGGCGTCGGGCGGGCCGTCCTTCTTCTCGATGATCGGCTGCCAGGTCTTGGCGAGTTCGGCGTTCAACTCGATGAAGTCGCGCTGGTCGGGTGGCACGTCGTCTTCCGCGAAGATCGCCTCCACCGGGCATTCGGCCACGCACAGCGTGCAGTCGATGCACTCGTCCGGGTCGATGACCAGGAAATTGGGGCCTTCGCGGAAACAGTCCACCGGACAGACGTCCACGCAGTCGGTGTACTTGCACTTGATGCAGCTCTCGGTGACGACGTAAGTCATGATTCTCTTGGCATTCCTGCAAAAAAAGTCCGCGCGACGACAGCTTCCCCCGGGCGCGGTTCTGATGGGCTTGGAACCCCGATTGTACCAGCGGGGGCGAGCTTTCCAGCCGCGCCCCAGTAGGCTAGGATGATCCTCTCCCGTCCGCTCGATTCCGCCCGTGAAGGGCCCCGAATCAGAGCCCCCGATCCCGCCAGGGGATCCAATCTCCCGACCACCGACGATGAACGAACACATCCACCACATCACCGACGACACTTTCGAATCCGAAGTACTGCAGTCCGACGTTCCCGTGCTCGTGGACTTCTGGGCCGAATGGTGCGGCCCGTGCAAGATGATCGCACCGAGCCTCGACGAGCTCGCCACGGAATACGCCGGCAAGCTCAAGGTGACCAAGCTCAACATCGACGAGAATGCCGCGACGCCACGCAAGTACGGCATCAAGGGCATTCCGACCCTGCAGATCTTCAAGGCCGGCAGCATGGAGGCCCAGAAGGTGGGCGCCGTGCCGAAATCGCAGCTCAAGGCCTTCATTGACAGCGTACTCTGACCTGCGCTAGCGTCGTTCGCACTCCTCCAAAGGTCGCCGCAACCCCTCCCGCGGCGACTTCTCCCAGCAGTTCCCGCCTGACGCCGTCCCTGCACGGGACGGCCCACGCGGCAGGTTCCCGCCCGCAACAAGCCCTCCCCCCAGGCAGTTCCCTCGATCGCCATGCATCTTTCCGATCTGAAGCATCTGCACGTCACCGAGCTCGTCGACATGGCCACGACGAACGAGATCGAGAACGCGAACCGGATGCGCAAGCAGGATCTCATCTTCGCGCTGCTCAAGAACTCGGCGAAGCGCGGCGAGAGCATCTTCGGCGACGGGACCCTGGAAGTGCTGCCCGACGGCTTCGGGTTCCTGCGCTCGCCCGATACCTCCTACCTGGCGGGACCGGATGACATCTACGTGAGCCCGTCGCAGATCCGCCGCTTCAACCTGCACACCGGCGACACCATCGAAGGCGAGATCCGCACGCCGAAGGAAGGCGAGCGCTATTTCGCGCTGGTGAAGGTGGACCAGGTCAACGGCGAGCCGCCGGAGAACGCGAAGAACAAGATCCTCTTCGAGAACCTGACGCCGCTGTTTCCCACCGAGCAGTTCGGGCTCGAGCGCGACATCAAGTCCGAGGAGAACCTGACCGGGCGCATCGTGGACATCATCGCGCCCATCGGCAAAGGCCAGCGCGGCCTGCTGGTGGCGAGCCCGAAAAGCGGCAAGACGGTAATGCTGCAGCACATCGCGCATTCGCTGATGGCGAACTACCCGGATGTCATCCTGATCGTGCTGCTGATCGACGAACGCCCGGAGGAAGTGACCGAGATGCAGCGGTCGGTACGCGGCGAGGTGGTGTCATCCACGTTCGACGAACCGGCGACGCGCCACGTGCAGGTGGCAGAGATGGTGCTGGAGAAGGCGAAGCGCCTGGTCGAGCACAAGAAGGACGTGGTGATCCTGCTCGATTCCATCACGCGGCTGGCACGGGCCTACAACACCGTCGTGCCCGCCTCGGGCAAGGTGCTGACCGGCGGTGTCGACGCCAACGCGCTGCAGCGGCCGAAGCGCTTCTTCGGCGCCGCGCGCAACATCGAGGAAGGCGGCAGCCTCACCATCATCGCGAGCGCGCTGATCGACACCGGGTCGCGCATGGACGACGTGATCTACGAGGAGTTCAAGGGCACCGGCAACATGGAGATCCACCTCGACCGGCGCATGGCCGAGAAGCGGATCTACCCGGCGATCAACGTGAACCGCTCGGGCACGCGCCGCGAGGAACTGCTGCTCAAGCAGGACGTGCTGCAAAAGGTGTGGGTGCTGCGCAAGCTGCTCTACCCCATGGACGAGCTGGAGGCCACGGAATTCCTGGTGGACAAGCTGCGGGCGACGAAGAACAACGGGGATTTCTTCGATCAGATGCGCAGGGGGTAGGCGGCGGGGTCCGAATTGCCCCCACCCTAACCCTCCCCCGGCAAAGCCGGGGGAG
>LNFM01001793.1_pt1 | contig 47103 bp, 41 predicted proteins | sample 596031 | NCBI WGS metagenome assembly LNFM01 (sample SAMN04254537, study PRJNA301005) | activated carbon metagenome | isolation source: dual media filters at the Ann Arbor, Michigan drinking water treatment plant | place: USA: Ann Arbor
GAGCGATGTAGCCAGATCAGAGGGGCTTGAGGACGGCTGAAGGACTGGTGGTGGCGGAGGAGGGGGTGGAGGGCGCCGTGGAGTGAGGCTTCGAGAAGTATTAATACTCTCGAAAAATGGCTAAGTTATCAATGAAGTCTGATGATGACAACACACTCACCCCTGTTTTCTGGCAAAAAAAAGTTGTACCCACGTTACAAAGACCCCAAGGTTGTCAACTGAGACTAGGGTCCTGAACGTAGCCCGGAAAATTCGATGGATCCAGGCACGGAAAGCAGTTGAAATAAATAAATGAATAGTTCGCGTTTGAGGCGCGGCCGAGCACGATTCCGAGATAAAGAGGCCAGCTCTAGCGTTGCAGTCAGGTGTATTGCAATAAAAGTTGACGAGAACACCCTTTTCCGGCATCTCGATGAAATGTCACCCACAGGCCTAATGGACGACAACGTTTTGAAGTTTAGATACCACCCACACGACCTCCTGACAACTTTGGTTCCGAAATGGGGGCTAATTTGATCGCCCCACTCTGCTGCAGAACAGCCCCACTCTGCTACTTAGCAGCCCCACTCTGCTAGGCGACAGCCCCATCCTGCTACGCAACAGCCCCGTTCATACACTTGACAGCCCCACTCTGTTCCTTCTTCGCCCCGCTCTGCTTTATCGCAGCCCCGCATGGGGGTGCGGCCTTTACGTTGATTACAATTGATTCAGTAGTTAATTGATCGTTTTCTATAATCAGACGGGTCAAATAAGAAAGATGTTTCAATAATCTTTCCCTTGATGCCACCCAAATTTATCGACTCTTCCCAAGAGTGTGAGAGAGGAGACCAAGCAGGCGGCCGCCTACCTCTTGAGCGCCCGCTATTCACACGCCAACTTTCAATAGCAGGATAGACTTTAAACGACGAACATCTACGATGAAGAATGTTCCATCGTCTCCGTTGCATTCAAGGATTGACGTCAATAATATCTGAGTTCTTAAACAAATGATGTAGCTGCGATATTAGGCGCGGCTCGAGAAGTGGACACCGAATACAGGAGAACTCTAATTTGGACAGTGCCAAACGAAATATCAATAAGTTCAAAGTTGTGATTACATGTCGAACTTCAGATATTTTCCTATTTCCAAGATTCTCTGGTGCATCAGGTGGAATTTCGGAATGAGGCCAAGCCGTGATGAAGAGAAAAGGGGTTGCGGCCCAAGACCTCCTTCAAGGAGGTTGATGGAAATCGCGCAACGTATATCGTGGAGATGTCCAATTGCCCTGAATCGGTCAGAGGCTGAAATCTAAAGGAGGGGTACCAAGGACCAAGCCCGACACCACGAGCAGGTTCAGGAGGTCAATATCAACGGCAGGGCAATCAAGCGCCAGGGCTTCGCCTAACCGGACGACTGCTTCGTCGGGATGGGGGATAAGCGCGGCAGGGGACGCGAAGGCAAGACTTGCGGAAAACAGGTACCCGATCCGTGGCCGCGTGCGCACCGCAGCAAAGCGCAACACGAAAGCGTCGTTGATGATCGGATGTAGACGGACTAGATGCGGTGGTCAAAGTCCAGACGTGGTCCAAGCTGGGCAAGAGGGACGCTCAAGGGTCGCTCTGGCAAATACGCCCAACAAGTTCCGGGTTGGTCAACCAGGTGCGTATGAGTTCAGGGAGCCGCGATGGGAGTGACCTCTCCGTGTATCTGGGATCCCACTTGTCCGGACCAGCTGGTCATAAAGCCATGCTGCTGAGACCTCATTGCATCAAGAATGTCTTGCTCCATCAAAGGAAAAAGCACGACACAAACCTGTAACGAGGACGGCGCAAACGAAGAAATCGCAACGCACAGCAGCAGCAAGTGCCTAAACAACCCGCTTCAGATCTAAAACTACAGATTACTGTCGCAATCAGAAGTTACAACCCGTATGCGGAACGGAAAGCAGCATCAACTCTACTTTTTGTACCGTTTGCTGCACATATGACACAAACGTGTCGTTCGGCATCAGTGCACAACTAGGCAGTCTTTAGCGGAGACCACATTGAACTGGAAATAGCTCAATGACACCTGGTGGCATGAATGAACGCTAACTATAACGGTTCAATCGGGCCTCGTGTTGATGAATTCATCGCAGAACTTGATCACCTCACTCCCAGTCGTGGAGAGCCTCCCGCCCTGAATGGACTAGATGCCCTACAGGCGCGTGCCCACTACTGAGTTGCGCCCGATGCTGGTCACCTTTAGACCTCGGCTTGTTGCCGCGACACCTGCACTTCAGCCCAGTTTTCCGGCTCAGCACGCGTGCTTTCTTTGCCGCTATCCCATGTCAATGCCAACCGCAAGGTGTGCATCTTCGCAGTCCGTTGACGTCGAGGCGGCGGCCACGCGAACATTCGCGGTGCGAGGCCGAGCCCGAAGGTGCGCTTGTTCTTCGCTGGTCTCTCTATCAGCAAGATGGGTGGCATCAAACAAGCGTATGTGATACCCTTAACGCACTTCACTTATGGGGTATGCCCTATGCAGACGCTCACAAAATCACCCGCAACGTGCTTGGCTGAACTGCGCCAGTCCGGAATGCAGCTGGTTCTCTTCATCGAAAGCCAGAAGGCTCTTCCGGCAGAGGATCGCAACGCCCTGTTCGGCACCATTGGCCAGATCTCCTTCATCGCTGACGGCCTATCGCTGGCGATGTGCGTCGAGAGCGAAACCGATGTGCCTGACTTCGCGTCGCTACTCGAAAACGCTGAGCGGCTCAACGCGATGGTCCAGGACCTCGTGTCCTCGAACTTCACCGTTCACTAACCCACCACGACGCAAGGACATCATGCATCCCAAGATCAAAGCACTCAGCGACCAAGCCGGCATCACCGCCTCCTTGGCGCGCAACGCAACCAACGGCTCTCTGACCCCCGCCATGGCGTCCATCAGTACCGATGCGAGCGCAGCTGGCAAATCCATCTTCAATTCTGTTACCGCTGGTTTTGCTGAGATCCGCAAGACATCTGCTGGCCAAACCGCTGAAACCGTCCGTGCTCGCCTTTCAGGCGTGTGGGCCGATGCTGTCAGCAACCTGGTTGGTCAAGCGGCCGAGAACAGCGCGGCTCCGACCGCTCGCCGTCCTCGCATGGCCTGATCAAGGGGTATCTCATGAATCCATTGATTGCACGGCTCCAGGATCAAGCGCTTCGCACCAGCTTCGTCGCTGAGTCCGTTGCGAGTTCGGTACCTGAAGGCCTTCGAAGTCAGTGGATCAGGTCGAAAGCCTCCAGCCATGGAGACGATGCCAACAATCACACACGACTGGCCGGAGCCAACTTCAAGCTGGCAGCTGTTGGCTTGATCGGCGCCACCGGAATTGCCCTGGCCGGCGGACCCTCCTCTCTTGGGGTTGCGGCCTTTGTTGCAAGCGCAGCCTCCACCGGCGGAGCAATTTTCCACCTCGCTGCTGGGAAGCTCTCTGAACTGCGAGGCAGTCTTCAGGCACACGAAAGCCATGCTCGCCCACTCACCGACACCGAACGGGAAGACTTGGTTGCGCATGCACGCCAGCTCACTCTTTCCGTGTGGGACGAATCGATGTCGGAGCTGAGGGAGACGCTGCTGCAGAAGCCCGTCATCGAGAGCGCCCCCGCTTCCAAGCCATCACCACGATAGGACAAGTCATGGACGGCGTTGCAGATCCCGGAGAACGAATTTTTTGCTTCGGCAGCAACCTTGCCGGCCGCCACGGCGCTGGCGCAGCAAAGGACGCCAGGCTTTACCACGGCGCCGTCTACGGCAAGGGTATTGGATTGCAGGGTAAGAGTTACGCCATCCCGACCAAGGATGAAAACCTGCGCACCCTCCCCATCGAAGCCATCCAGGTTCACGTCGCCAAGTTCATGGCGTTTGCCAGACAGCATCCCGACATGGAGTTCGAGGTGACCAAGATCGGATGTGGACTCGCAGGATATACGCCCGCAGACATTGGCCCCCTTTTTCGGGGAGCACCACGAAACTGCCACCTCCCACGTGAGTTCATCGAAGCGATCAAGTCAACGCCCAAGCTCGAAGCAGAAGTGGCATTCACGTCTGCTGACTCATCCCCCTTGCGACCCCTCTACCCATCACGGATGCGCTGACCATGCCAATCGAAAAATACATCGAAATTGTCGAAGCTCCTCATCGCAAGTCCATCGCCGAGAAAGAAATGCGGTACGAGGTGCTGTTGAAGGGTGTTTTCTTCGATGAGCTCTACTTCAACACACGTGGCTACGTAGGTGGGTTGCCTACTCCGCGCGGTACACGCCTGGTGATCCCCGAAAGCTCCATCACCAGCTACCGGAAGGAAGCTGCGCGACTGAACAAAGAGTTCGCTGAACATGCTGCGACTCTGAATGCAAACCCCAAAGGCCAGCAGATTGCGGGATCCCCGATGCGGCCTTCACCATTTCAGGTTTGAAGCAAAAAAAGAGCCGGGGTTACCGGCTCTTTTCCATTGTGCCGACGCTTTCAGTGCGCAGCTGATCGCTTAAAGTGCCGACCTTTTGTTTGAGGGATATCTGAAGAGCGGGGAGGCGACTGACCGGCAGACATGTCAGCGCCTGGAAGCCGCATGACTTCGAACGGGAAGTTGGGAAGTCCTGCAACGATGTGCTGCCCATAGCGAGTCGTGGCCAGGCGGGTGTCACAAATGGTGATGACAGCTCTGTCGGACACCGTGCGAATGCCGCGACCAATCCACTGGGCAAGCTTCATCGAGGCCTTCGGCACCGAGATCTCGGTGAAAGCATCGCGGCCCTGTGACTCGAGCCATTCCGCAAGCGCGGCATCAGCCGGCGTCGTGGGCGGAGTGAAGGGCAGCTTGTCGATGATCACGTGCGTGCACAGGTTGCCGGGCAAGTCGATGCCCTCCCCCAGGGACTGAAGCCCGAAAAGGATGCTGGGCTTGCCTGCCTCGACACGTTTTCCGTGTTCACGAAGCATGTCGCCGCGTGCGCCCTGGCCCTGAACAAGAACCGACGCGCGCAACTCTGGCGTCAGCGCTTCGTAGCAGGCGTTCATCTGGCGCTTGGATGTGAACAAAACCAGCTGACCACCCTGGCCAGATGCCAGGAGTTCGGGCAGAAGCTTTTCGAGTTCAGCTGAAAACGACGCCGACTTCGGGTTGTTGACCATCGGCGCCACGCGCAGAAGGCCCTGCTTCTGGTAGTCGAAGGGGGACTCGACAATGGCGGACCGGCGGTCGGGCATCCGGTTGAGACCGGTCAATCGGTCGTAGTAGTCAAAGTTGCCGCAGGCCGTCATCGTCGCGGAGGTGCAAATTGCCGCACTCACCTTGGACCAAAGACCTGCATGAAGCCCGGCGGCCGGAGTAAGAGGACTTGCATTGAGCTTGAAGTCGACACTGCCTCGCATCGGAATCACATCGATCCACTTGACCAACGGCACGCCTTCATGACGTGCGAGGTACCGGCAGACTTTGGCGGCTTCAATGAGCACCTGGGCACACATCGCAATTTCGCCTTCGAGCTTTGCTCGCGCAGCGCGCTCTGAAGGTGAGACATCCTCTGCTGCGCCGCGGAGATCTGCCTGGACCAGTTGACACGCATTCAGAACAGATGTGAGGTCAACGCCAGTTTCGGTGAACTGCTCGGCCAACGATTCAGGGACCAGACCGTTCTGGAACCGGTAGAGAGAATCTCCCTGAGCGAACAGGTTGGAGTTCTCGAAAGTGTTCCGGAGGAAGCGGACCCGCTCAATGGCGTTCGAGACCAGTCCACCAATGGCATTGGCCTGGCTCTGCACTTCGGGTGCGCACTCCTTGGAAGCCTTTTGCAGCAAGGTCTTTGCTCGCGAGAGAGCCTTCTCGGTGCTACCCAGGCGGGCATTCGTCGCAAACTGGTCGGCAGCGATATCGGGCAGGTGATGGGCCTCATCGAACACGAAGAGGTGTTCGGACGGCTTCAAGATCTTGGCCTCACGCGCAAGATTGGACAGAACCAGGGCGTGGTTGCCCACCAGAATGGGCACGTCTTTTGCCTTGCCACGGGCAACATAGAAGGCACACTTCTTGAAGTTGTCGCACTTGCTGTTGGTGCAGGTCGAGGTATCCGCCTGGATTTTTCGCCAGTCCTGAGGCTCGAGCTTCTGGGGAAGCGTATCCATCTCCCCGTTCCAGCTCAACGAGTCGAACTGAACAGCCAAGGACTTGGCGACAGAAGCAAAGCCCTCATTCTTCCCAGCTGGCTCGGCTTCTTCTTCATCAAACAGGTACGACGCGAAGTCGTTTTCCGCTGCACCGTCGAGCTTCGACTTGCAGACATAGCGGTTGCGCCCCTTGAGAATCTGGAACTCGATTCCGCCCAAGACTTCGGAAAGCCTCGGCAGATCGCGCTCCACCAGCTGCTCCTGCAGTGCGACTGTCGCAGTGGAGATGACAACCTTTTTTCCCGTCACCCGGCTCGCAGCGATGGCGGCCAGGCAATACGCAACGGTTTTGCCGGTGCCGGTGCCAGCTTCCAGCGTGGCCAGGTTCTCACCGCGCGTCTCATCATCAGCGTCCTTGGCTTGCAGGAATGCCATCAACGCCTCGTTCATCATCTGACGCTGACCATCGCGGGCGATGAACCCTGGCCACTTTTCCTTGACCAGGTCGTAGAGGGACTCAAGAATGGCCGTGGCATCCTCGAACTGCTTCTGGGCCGACTCTTTCTCCAATGCGGAGGGGGTTGACGGCGCAGGGAGTTGCAGCGGGCTGGGAGAAGCAGGAGCGGACGCTGAAGCAGCAGATGCACCAGTTGCAGCGGCAGCCGCAATCTCCTCCTGAAGCGAATGAGAGTTGGCGAAAAGTCGCTTGCGCGCAGGCGCTGCGGTCTTGCTGTTCTGTTGGTTCACGGTATGCATTCCAGTTCGTGAAGCGGCCGGAAGTTGTCACAGCCATGCGTATCTGATATCCTTTTCACATAGTCTACCACGACAGATGAATGGATACCAAGTGAACATGACGCAAAGCCTCGCTCTCCACACAACACGTTCAGCTCACGCCGCCTCGATCAGCCACCATGCGCACGGTAAGTCACTGGCTGGCCTGGATATGAGCAAACCAGCTCGAGCCTCTGCGGTGGATCTATTCGCCGGCGGAGGTGGATTCAGCACGGGAGCGCGGATGGCTGGGGTGGACGTTCGTTGGGCGGCAAACCACTGGCCGCTGGCGGTGCAGTATCACGCTGCAAACCATCCCGAAACCTCTCACGCATGCCAGGATCTTCACCAGGCCGACTGGTCAGATGTTCCTGCTCACGACATCCTGCTGGCCAGTCCGTGCTGCCAAGGGCACTCGAGAGCACGCGGTGTTGATCGTCCTCATCATGATGCCCAGCGCAGCACCGCCTGGGCCGTTGTCAGCTGCGCTGAATACCACCGTCCAGAGGCCTGTGTGATTGAAAATGTCCCCGAATTTTCCAGCTGGCTTTTGTACCCCGCATGGGCGGATGCGATGAATCGACTGGGCTACTCAGTGTCACACAACGTGGTTGATTCAGCAGATCATGGGGTTCCTCAGAACCGCGTTCGACTGTTCATTGTGGCGACGAAGAGCAAGAATCCAATCCAGCTGAAGTTGCCCAAACTGGATCATGTCGCCATCGGTGACTTCATTGACTGGGAGCACCCCAAGTGGAGCCCCGTGCACAAGCCGAACAGAAGCCCGGCGACCCTCCGACGCATTCTTTCCGGCCGCGCTGTTCACGGCGAGCGTTTCCTGGCGCCCTACTACAAGAGTGGATCAGGCCTCACCGGCCGAAGCATTCACCGCCCGGTGGGAACCATCACCACGAGAGCGCGATGGGCAGTAATCGATGGTGATCGGATGCGCATGATGAGCGCAGGCGAAACCCGGGATGCCATGGGCTTCCCCACCGACTATGCGCTGCCTTCGAGCGATGCCCAGGCCATCCACCTTCTTGGAAACGCTGTTCCACCGCCAGTCGCGCGTGACTTCATACTCGAAACGCTTGAAAGGGTGTGAAATTGACAGCAGTGGGTGCATGTGATATCTTCTCCGCAACTAGGATCGCGACATGTTTTCTGCATTGAAGTCAATCTTTTCCGCCCCGCGAACACAGGGCAATCATCAGTCCTCTACCGACGAGATGGTGGACATCGTCATTGACGAGCGTTTGATCTCGAAGAGGATTGAGGCCAAGTCATCGGTGTTGAGTCCTTGGGCGCAGGGCCCCAGCACTCCTGCTGAAATGGCGGAGGCGGTCATAGCCAGCTCAAGATCTTCCTTTGGCGTCGACAAGGATGCGGACGATTCGTCCTCTACCAATCTCTTGGACGATGTCGCGGCGCCCGCAAAGCCAAAGACACCTCGAAAATCGCCACCGAAGTCCAAGGTGGCATCGGCCAAAAAACCCCCAAAAACGACTTCAAAGCCTGTGGCATCAAGTCCACGACCCAAGCGCGGCTTGAACACGGTGGGTTTCCCCAAAGGCGATTGGATCCTCCCGGGCAGTTCAGGCGCTCCAGAGATCAGCGTCAACTTCCAGGCCGAGTACTCTGACCACCGGCCCCAGTCCGCGACCGTCTGATCAGGCCGCACACAAAAAAGCGCTCAATGAGCGCTTTTTTGGTTTGTGGCGCATCAAGGCTTTGCGGCCGAGGATCGTTTTGCGGCCTGAATGAACTGCTTTGCTGCGACACCAGGATAGGGAATCCCGTTTTCATCGACCTCCATCCCCATGACCTCTTGCCTGAAGGTGGTGCGAGCCCGGTGTTCCAGGCGCTCCTTTCCTTGGGGCGGCACCCAACCAAAGGTGATCAGATCGACTTGCCAGCCGCGAATCCTATCCTTGAGGTTCCTCCTGGCAATGGGATCACCCACCAAATCAATGCCTGCTGGCATGAAGTAGTCGGAGATGAACTTTCTGTCGGTCTCCCCGTAGCTATGCACCGAAGCGATGGCCTCAAGGTACTCGACAAAGTCAGAGCGAAGCTCTTCTGCGCCCAGCACATCGATATGGGAAATCATGTCCAGGCTATCGGTGTCCGCGACGCCCACGTGATCGTCTTTGGAAGTTGCAGCAGGCCTGAGGGGCGCGGCCTGCGTTGACTCCTTGCTGGCCACCTCCTTTCGGGGCGCCTTCTTTCCATCCGTCACTGGGGTCTCAGCCGCGCGCTGGCTACCCGCCTGGGCGGCAGCTTGTCGACGTTTGATCCGATCAATCCGAGAGGGTGTGGTTGTGTCCATGCTCAACAAGATATCTCAAACGCACAAGGTGTGCATGCTGTATGCGTATCCAGCCGCAAGAATCAGACGGACGGTGTATGTAATATCCGATATACTGTACTCATACAGATTTTGCGCTTGCCCACCATGGGCTGTCGAGCAGGTATGACGCAATGCCATCCCCAGATTCGTTTTTCAAAGAGGCGCTTGGCCTCTCCAGTTCGCGCAAGGTAGCTGCACCTGTCTTTTCAGGTGATCAGCGAAAACGAGTCCTGTCCTTGGTGTCGACAGCTCTCAGAGAGGGCCGGCAGGCAGCCGTTCTGGGTGCAATCCAAAAGGATCCATCTCTGCTGCTCGAGGAAATTCCCGACCCCGAGAACCAGAAGGGTCAGCAGATTCCTTTCGCACTTGCCTGCTTGCGTGAAGGGGTGCAGTCAGGTTACATGCTGGCCATCGCCCACGGCTTCAACATCGACACGCCATCGGCGAAGGATCCTCGCTACGGCGCCTTGCTCTATGACGCGGTCATCCACGGTCGCACGCAGGACGTCTTCCTGTTGATTGGATACGGCGCCACCGTTGCAAACCTCGATGTCCCACGCGATGTGCTCAAACACATTCAAAGCGGTCCCGGTCGCGATTCACTGCTCCAGATGGCCATCGGCCAATGGACCGGCATTCAGGCCGCCGGGAAGAATCCTGAGCCGCCCAAAGTCGTTTTTGCCCTGCTGGATGCGGGACTCGGCGCGGAGGTTGGCGAGTATGCGGTCAACTCTTTGATCCGAAGCGGAGACTGGAACAACACTTCCTATCGGCACTACGCCACCCAGATCACCGGCCGCCTCGTGAAGGCCGGCCTCACCTTCGATGGTGACTGGAACCGTCCCACCCATCCGATGCTGGCTGCCCTTGGCGCGAAGAACGGGTTTGCGGTTGAGCTCCTTGTGGCCATGGGATGCGTGGGTGAAAGCAGCGCCGACCTCTTCGACCGCATGAAGGGCAATGGCCTGGTTGAGCACATCCCGGGTGTGCAAGCACAGCTGATGAAGCGGTCCATTTCCAGCGTTCGCTCTGATGCGGCAGACATCGCCTCTTCGATCAACCCATCCGTACCCGCTCCCGGTGGCCGCCGGCGCGCAGCTGCGCTCTGAACAAAGGAATTCCCATGCCCAAGATCAACACCACCCTCACCCTCAACAACGGCTCTGTCAGCTCATACAAGACCGGTGAGCGCCCTTCTTTGGGGGTACGCGACGCCATCATGGTCTGCATGGATCGCTCCAGGGCGGTCGAGTTTCCTTTCGGCGTGGTTCGTGCGGACCTTGAGGGCGCTGTGTGGAGTGCATGCGAGCGTGCCAATGCCCTGCCCTCCATCGACGCCATCCTCTCGGCAGCGGCCAGCGACGTGATGGCCGGACACAAGCCACTCGTTTTCATCGACGTCAACGCCGGCGCCATCGAGAACGCCCGCCTTGTCTTCTCACCTTCCGAGCAAGCCGCCGAGATGTCCAAGGCAGAAGCGCGCCACATGGAAGTGCCCCCGCTTCTGCCGTACCAGCTCGGAGCCCAAACCGATGGCGCGCGGGTGCTGCTCTTCAAGGCCGAAGGCGAGAAGGGGTTGCGCGTTCATTCCATTCACCCGACGCACGCCGACGCAGTCCTCGCCGAATGTCAGTTCAAGGATGAGCACGAGGTCGCGACTGCCATCCTGCCGATGCAAACACCCATCTCCCGTGTACTGGCGGACGTCGCTGCGGGAAAGACCTTCGCACCGGTGGATGCAAAACGAGACGTTACGACTTTCAGCCAACCCGGTCTCTCGGGCTCGCCGATTCGCCCCAGCCTGGCCAGCCCCTCACCCTTCACGGAAGCTTGACCATGCCTCACCACGCACTGATCAGCACCGTAAATGCCCATGACGGCTCGTTGAGCACCATGAAGCGGGTCTGCGAGAGCGGGCGGAGCCTCTCGGATGCGGGCACGCTCTCGCTTCAGCAAGTTGAGGAGGCTGCCCGTGTGCTCACGGCATATGAGAACCAAGCCAGACACCCGGCCGCGATGTTCCAGGACCGGCACTGGCATATCGACGCGTGCTTGATTCCTTTTCATCCACACCAAGTGGAATCTGGACTCAAGATCTTCGACACGCAATGCAACCGCAGTGGCGGCTTCTTCACCGGCAACGCGACCACCAATACGCAACATTCCACGTACATACGGTCATGGCGCAACTGCGAAGCCAACAACATGGCTTTCCCAGCGGGTGCGTTGCGCCTGTCCGATCTCAAGGTCTTCACAGAGGCCACTGGTTTCCAACCCGGACTGGCCTCATTTCTGGATGAGCTGAAAAAGCCGGAGAACCTTGATCGAGATCTGATTGGCTACAAGGTTTTTCACACCCAGGCCAAGCCTGATGAAAACGGTCGCCCGGTCAGGAAGGTCCACGGATGGGTCATCACCGACACCCTTGGCAACCTTGTCAGATCGATCGTTCCTGAAGCCTTCCACCCCCCAACCGCACGCGTCATGGATCGCGCAACTTCTGCGTTCACGCATGAAGTGATTGGACAGAAGACGCCACTTCTGCGGATTGATGGCGGAAAGCTGACCATGGCCCATCCGTCCGTCGTTGCGCACATGCGCACTGCAAGTCAGGACATGGACCAAGTGGCCAGCCCTACTCCATCCGCGACGTCCGGTCGCAAGCCAAATTGATCACCAAGGAAAAGCCATGAACCTGAACAGCCCAACCCTTTCCCCCACACCCCTGTCTGCACGCCAAGAGCAGGCTGTGTCCCGCGGTGTCGATGGCGTCCTCAGCATGATGGAGTGGGCACCTCCCGAGCGTAAGCCCGCCAGCTCGGGTTTCTTCGTTACTCGCCCTGAGCTCAAAGCCTCTGCCGTGTCCACCAGGGTGCTCTTCACGGGCAACTTCTGGATGACGGACAAGCCGGTGTCAGCCTGGCGCCCTTTGTCACTGAGCAGCCCACTGGAAAAGCCTTTCCGCCCCGTCAGCACTTTGGTGAAAAAGGGGTTGGAGCTGGTTGAGCAAGGGAGCATCAGTTCGCTCAAGCCAGCCAAGTCTGCAAATGCCCTGGGTGCTGGCGAGCTGGTGCAGACGAAGGTCGCGACGCAGAACGCACCGAAGAAGGCCTTCTCTTTCGAAGATCTCGCTCTTGAGCCCATCGAGGGCGATCTCGACCCAGAGTTGGCATCAGTGAAGAAGCTGGCCGAGCTGGAGATGCGTGTCGAGGTCATCCGCTTCCTCAAGCCGGCAGCTAGCAGCACCGGTGTTTCCTCCGGCCGCGTCCTTGCCGTGTCCGAGAATTTCTCCGCTCAACAAGTGGGCGCACAGGACATCGTGGTCCACAACAACGTTGCGCTCGATCGCATCGTCGCGCCTGGTGAGCTGGTGACGCTTCACTACGATGAGTCTGGCAAGGCCAACGTCTACGAAGGACTGCTGCACGACATCAACATCGACGCGCCCTGGATGGCCAAGGACCAGAACAACTACATGCGCATGGTGATGATGGACGCGCTGTCCATGATCAACGCACCCATGAGCGATGACGACCGCTTGCGCGCGGCCATGCAGTACGCACTCGAGAGCACTGTCAACTTCTTTGGCTTGGAGGAATCTCGCCTCCGCCTGGCGGAAATTGAGCTGACGATCAACGAAGTGGTCGGCCCCTCGTTTGCATCGATGGACTCGAAAGGGGATAAGGCGACTGCAACACCCCCCGGCCCTCGCCCGCGTATGTGAACCTTGTCGCCGGAGCCCCATCACATGATCCCCCTACCTTTGCGCACGGATGCGGTGGACGATTCGGACACCCGAGTTGTCAGCTTTTCGCTCAGCCCAGAATCCGCGCGCGACACGCGCATTGCACGACTCATCGCATCAGCCAGCAGTCTGCCGGCGCGCGCCCGCCTGCAAGGGTTCTACGATGGAATGCTCAATCGCTCAGACGCAACGGCGAGCTTCAGCGACAAATTGTCCGTCGCTTACGAGCAAGGTCGACAAAAGGCAGCCGAGACAAGAAAACGGCTTTCCGGTCGTCCATGGATCGAAGCCGTCTCCGAGCGTGCTGGTTCATCTTGGGCATGGCAGGTTTATGTCGAGGGCATCCCTACAGTGGGTGGGAAAGCGGGGTCTGAGACCAATGCCTACGACGCTGTGATTGATGCCCGAATCGCCATCATGGAGCGGCATGCAGCGGCAGCCCTGCCCGCTCCGGTCGCTCCTCGCGTGCTCATCGCCGAAGCCGGCACCCTCAATGCCCGGGGCGAGGCGGCCAACACTGTGCCCAGCCATTCAGATTTACCGCAGAGCCTGCAGCGCTCTGCAATTCGACGCCGGCCCTGAGCCACGTCGGCCACCGAAAGAACACCATGAGCAACATCTACGACGACCCGTTTGGCGAAGGCGCCTGGGACGCGCCAGCAGAGTATTTCGAAAGCGCCGCCCCGCCTGTGGTGGAGCAAGGTGCGGTCGACTCCGATGTTGCAGGCTACCGCGCAGACGGATTGCCGATGTCCGATGAGGAGGCGGCGGCGGCATTCGCCAAGCGTGAAGCGGAGCGTGCTGCTAACCGTCAAGCCTTGTACGACCGCCTGAACACAGAGCAACGCGAAGCGGTGTTCATGCCCCATGAGTCCGCACTGGTACTGGCGGCCGCGGGATCTGGCAAGACATCCGTGCTCACAGCGCGTGTTGCCCGACTCATCTCCGAGGGCGAACCCGCCCTTCCTGCCGCCGCCGTCATGGCCGTGACCTTCACGAACAAGGCCTCGCAGGAGATGAAGCTCCGATTGCGCCCCTTGATGAACAAGAGTGCGATCAACGGTTTGTGGGTGGGCACCTTCCACAGCCTTTGCAATCGGATCCTGCGCGAGAACTACGCAGAAGCAGGGCTGCCAAAGTCCTTTGCCATTCTGGACACGGACGGCCAGGAAGCGCTGGTTCGCAACATCCTGAAAGACTTTGGGCTGACAAAGGCATCGGTGAAGGAGGCGAAAAAGCTTGCTGCTCTGGCCAAGCCCGACCTCTTGTCTGCAGCTGACCCACTGGCCGGCGTTGCAGAGGCCGAAGAAGAAGACACCGAAGCACTGGAGTTCGTCACGCCCAAGCAGTGCGTGAAGCACATCAACGAAAAGAAAGAGCGCAACAAGAAGCCTGAGCTGATCACCACCCAGGTGACGGCGTCCTCAAGCGACGAAGAGCAGATGGAGGCCGTTTTTGGCGAGTACCAGTCACGACTGGATCGCCAGGGCCTTCTGGACTTCCAGGACCTGCTCGCGCGTGCCGTCGAACTGCTGCGAACGAATTCGACCGTTCGATCGCACTACCAAGACCGGTTCCGCGCGATCTTGGTTGACGAGTTCCAGGACACGAACGACATCCAGTTCGAGTGGCTTGAGCTCCTCAAGGGTCCGAAGTGCCATGTCACCGCAGTGGGTGACGACGACCAAAGCATCTACGCTTTCCGCGGAGCTGACCCCAAGAACATGGGGAAATTCCTGAAGACCATGACGGCCAATGCAAAGAGCCCCAAGGGACGGATGATTCGCCTGGAGCAGAACTACCGCTCGCTGCCACACATCCTCGAGGCCGCCAACGCGATCATCGAGCGCAACACCAACCGACTCGGCAAGGTGCTGCGAACAAGCAAGAGCGACGGCGGTGAGCAAATCGACATGGTGACCTATGGCAACGGCCACTTCGAAGCCGCTTCGATTGCAGCCAAGATCTACGACCGCATCAAGAACGACGGGGTTTCCCCTTCGGAGATTGCGGTCCTGTATCGCACGAACATGCAGTCCCGGGCTCTCGAACAAGAGATCAACAAACTGGGCGTTCCCCTGACCGTCTACGGCGGCTTCCGCTTCTACGAGCGCCAGGAAATCAAAAACGTCCTCGCCTACCTCGACTTGGTAGCCGACATCAGCCGAGATTTGTCTTTCGTTCGGGTGGCCAACTTCCCGCCCCGGGGCATTGGCGAGCGCACGCTGGAGGATCTGCGTCAGCAAGCCCAGTCCGAGCGGATCTCGATGATCGAGATGGTCGACAAACGTGCCCAGATGATGCAGCTCAATCCGGCCTCGGTGGGCAATGCGGCCGCACAGAAGAAACTCCGGCAACTGCACGCGTTCACCACCACCATCCTGGACCTGGCTGATGCGGCAGAAAACATGCCGCTGTCCCGACTGATCGAGGAAATCCTCAAGAAAACGGGCATCGAGCAGCACTACACCGAAGAGGCCACCGGCAGCAAGTCGAGCGAGGACGAGGCCAAAGAGCGGATGGAGAACATCGCCGAACTGATTTCAGCGGCGCGCCAGTTCGAGCTCGAAAACCCTTTGCTGCGCTCCGCCACCGAGCAGCTGCCGGAATACCTGTCCTTCGTTGCTCTCATGACCTCGACATCCGAGTCCGACATGAGCAAGAAGAACACCGTCAGCCTTATGACCGTGCACTCCTCCAAAGGGTTGGAGTTCGACCACGTCTACATCGCCGGCCTGGAGGAAGGCGTCTTCCCCCACAATCGCGCGATCGCAGAAGACGAGCAGCGCGGTAACGGTCGATCCATTGAAGAAGCGTCTCGCATGGTCTACGTGGGCGGTCTGCCACAGGATGAGTACGTGGAAGCTGACGACGGCCCTGGACTTCAGGAAGAGCGACGGCTGATGTACGTGGCGCTGACACGCGCGCGCAAAACACTCACGATCAGCCACGCCCATGAGCGCATGAACAATGGCGAATCGCGTGAGTCGGAGCCCAGCCGATTCCTCATGGAACTGCCGGACTCGCGGATCAACCACCTGGACGACCGCCAATCCCCCACGGCGCCGCGCACCGACAGAAAAGGGGCCATCACCCCGAAGGCCGCGTCGCCTGGACACAAGGCTCAACCTGTGCCTGCAGCAGGTTCCACCGATCAAGCAGATGGTCGCCGCGTTGCCATCATCGGCACCGCCGGGCGCGACAAGCACGAGCAGATGGACCAAGCACTGTGGGAGGCGATGGTTGCCGACGCGCGCGGTCGCGTGGGTCCCGAAGACATCCTGGTCAGCGGTGGTGCAGCTTGGGCCGACCACCTCGCGGTCCGCCTGTACCTGGAAAGCGCCGTCAAAGGCTTGGTGTTGCACCTGCCCGCACCCTTCGAGGAAGCACGCTTCGTGGGACCCGATCAGAGTGCGGCCTCGGCAGCGAACTACTACCACGAGCGGTTCATGCAGTTGACCGGTGTTGACGGACTCGCTGAAATCGACATGGCGATCAATTGCGGTGCCGTGGTGAGCTTTGAGCCACCCTCCTCAGGCTATGCCGCCATGTTCGCGCGAAATGCCAAGGTAGCCAAGGGCTCGGACAAGGTCATTGCCTACACTTTTGGCACCAGCGACCAGCCAGCGGATGGTGGAACGAAGAACACCTGGGACCAGATCTCTGGTCCGAAAGAACATGTCAGCCTGGTCTCTTTGCGCCAAGCCGGCGCACGTGTTGCATCCACACCGCCTCAGGTCCCCAAAGCGGCGCCAGCACAACCCACAGCACCTGCTGCAGCAAAGGTGGAGGGTACCCCGCCACCTCAACAGCACAAGCCCTGGTTGCGCCGCTCTGCACAGGCCGCTGGGACGCGCCCAGTTGTCGCCGCACCACCTTCACGTTTGGCCGCACCACCAAATGGGAGCCCCAGCGTCCCAATGCCGGCCACCGCAATGAAGCGATTGCAGCTGCTGGGATCCAACTCGCATCGGAGCGCCCACACACCTGCGGCTGGCAAACCCGCACCGTCCACGCCTCCTTCATCCCAGCCTGACCCTGCACGGGCTGCTGCTCTCCCTGCGTCGGCGCGTCGATTTCTCAAGGCCTGACCGATGAAATTTGATCGCTTACCCGAGCCCGGCACGATGGCGGCCGAACTGGTCGGCGACGTGACCCAGTTCAGCGATGGCCACCTTCGCCGCATGCAGGAGATCTCACTGATTTCCAGTTTCAGCATTGGCGGATCACACATGCACTTCAAGCGCCACGGTCTCACCGAAAAAGACTTGGAGATCAGCCGAAGGGGGTGGTGTATTGCGAGACCGGATGGCATCGCACACAAGATCGCTGAAATGCCGCTGAGGTGGACGCCAGACTCAGCGCCAGCGCTGCTCTATGCAGAAAATGAGGGCAACGATTTCACGGGCTTTGAGGGGCGGTTTCTTCCAACGATTGCGCAGCGCGTTGCATCTGCGCTGGCCATCCTCGATGTCCATCCGAGGAGCGAGTCCAGCTTTGGTCTGGGCATCATTTCCAAAGCCAGGCGTGACCTGTGTGAAATCCTGGTGCACTACCCCGTTCTCATGCACCCAATGGTTCAGGTGGTCAATACTCGGGGCCCCAAGTCTCCTGCGACCCATATTCCGCTTCCACTGGCGATTCAGAGGTCACACTCTGGTGTCCTACCCTCAGCGGAAATGGGATTCACCGAGGCTCAGCTGAAGAGCTTCGCAAACCACCCTTGCGTGCAGATCGCACTGGACAGAAAGCTCACGAAAGAGGTCTTGAAATCGAGCGGTGCGAACAGCACGGTGTTCGAGGGCAACAGGATTGCTGGCAGGCTCAATAAAACCTACGGTGAAAACTACGATTTTTCGCTATCCGCGATGGCTTTGCAGTGCCACCGCGAAGAGAAAGCGGAATCGTGGATGGCTTTCGAGTGTCTGGACGACGCTCCAGAGCAAGCCCACAAATACCCTGGCGATTTCTATGAATTCACCAAGATGATCGCCCACTACATCGCTCGTGATGCTGCTGCCAGAGAGGAATTCGTTGCAAACCCTTCGATTCGGTCAATGGCATCCATGGCAAGCTTTGAATCGCTCTCGATGTATGCGCCCATCGCGGCCGTATTCAGGGGTACCGAGACGCCCCCAGCTGAACTAATCTCCTCGACGATTGAGATCATGCAGGGACTGCAGATTGAGTCAGATCCACATCTCATCTGCCAGCGACTCTTTGTGAGCTCGACCAAATGGTCGGCCAATGACGAATATGCGATGAATGCCTTCATCGAAGCGGTCACACCACACCTGAACTCTGTCTCGGACTTGCGTCAATACATGGCGAAATGTCAGCTTCCCATTCCGCAGCCTTGGGACCAGATTCTGAATGTGCATGAAAACCGGCAAAGCATGCAACGAGCCATGGAACGGAGCATGGAGGCGGTTTCCACCTCACTTGGAATGACATGGCAACCGAAGGGCGCTCAGACGCAGAGCCCACGCTCGGCGCGTCGCGGCATCTAGCGTTCCCCGATAATCGGTGTCGGAGAACACATGACACCCTACTTTCGACAAATTCCTGTTGACCAGGTCGACACCAGCACCTTCCCCGCGGGTGCAAAGACCCCTTCTGACGCCAGTTTCGGGGTTGCGCTGAACCTGGCAATGGTTCGAGAGGTGGGAATGGAACTCACCGGAGATGCCAATTGGAATCCTTCGAGCCACGGAGTGCTCACAACCTCCATTGACGACGGGCTGGTGACGGTGTGTTTTGTGCCATCGGGCATGCCACCGCAGAACGTGGCGGTGCACATGTTTCGGCTGGGTCACTTCAAGGAGGGGATCGATTTCCTTGAGTTCGTCATCCGGGAGCATCCCAGCAACGCCGACGTTCTCTACAACCTCGGCCTTGCCTACAACGAGACGGGTCGATTTGAAGAGGCTGTTCAACGACTGGGTCGTGCCGGCGAGATGCGTCCATTGCAGGCGGACATCTGGGTGGCGCAAGGACTCGCCTACTTCAAGCTGGGGAAGATGGAGATGGCAGAGCGGGCTCAGCGCCAGGCACTCGCCATTGAACCGGCGAACATGCGCGCGCTGAAGAACCTCGGCGCCGTTCTCTCTGAACAGAAGAAGCATCGAGAGGCACTCCCCCTTCTTCAACAGGTCCTTGCAGCAAATCCAGACGATCTGCGCAGCGCCCTCGGCGTTTCGATGAACGTGGCCATGATGGGCCTTGAGGCCAGCATCGAAGAGCTCGATCTCGCCCAGGACGTGGTCAAGAAACTGATCGCCAAGGCGGCCGGCTCTGACATTGCCACCGCAGCCAAGGAGGTCAGCTCCCAGCTGGCTCAGACGAGAATGCGCGTCAACGCTGCCGGTGAGTCCAAAGTCAGGGGTGACGTCGTCATCTACATGACAGAAGCACTGCTTCGAATGGGCAAAATGCCACCCGAAGAACGCAACAAACTCATTCTGGAGGTGGCACAGATCACATCCGGCGGCGTGTCCATCAACGACCCATCCTCGGACTACGCCGTTCCCTCCCTGGGGGAGAGCTTTACCGGCCTGCAGCTCATGTCCATGCTGTACGCCGGGATTCAGCAGGTCAGGCCCGAAGTCGACATCGGCATCGACTTCTCACGGGAATACGCGATCGCACAGGCGCGCGTGCTCGGGAAGCATTGAAATCACGCTGAAGGACAGCTGGCTGCGCGTCCCAAGACACGGGGATTATTGTGTGAATGTGATATAGTTTATGCAACTAATCTGGCCTGTCTCAGGGCTCGCCAGGACGATTTCAGGCGACAGCTTTGTCGCGCAAATCCCGCATTCGCGAGCACACCCTGCTCGCACAGCCTCAGCGAGAACCGCACATGGCCACAGCATCCACTGCATCCAATTCCACCAACCCACCAGGTGGTCAACTGGTCCAGCGCAACACCGCGACCGTTGAGCAAGCCCTGGGCATTGGCAAAGGCGGCAAGCGGCTGAACGCCAACCACCAGCACTTGCAGGACCAGCTCGAGGACTACCGTGACGCATTCCTTGAGATGCGTAGCCATTTCAAGGGCAACATCCGACACGACTTCATGCGCGAAGGTCTGCTCGGTGAAATCGTTTCTCGCACGCCCATTCTGATTTACGACCTCCCAGAGCTGGTGGCCAAGGTCGACACCGCGTTCGTGGACATGAGCGGAAAAATGTTCATCGCGGCACCATTCTTCGAGCAGCTGGTCAAAGAGCAGGACGCCGGCCTGGATTCGCTCAACTTCATCTTCAGGCACGAAGCAGATCACCTCCGCCGCTTGCATCTGTCCCGCATGCTGGACTTCCCGAATGGGTTGGCGAATTGGGCGCAGGATGCGCGGATCAACATCGACATCCTGAAGTCGGGCTGCAGCCAGGCGTGGTCCGATAAGAATGCCAGCAAGGATCCCGGCGAAAACGAGCTGCTGGACGAGGTGAAGGACTTCCTTGCCCGCCACGAAGCCGCATGCTCCGCTATTTCTGGCGGCGTTGCCATGAACTTCGAGGACTACAAGAAGTTCGACGGCCTCTCGGAAGAGGCCATTGCCGCCCTCATGCTCAAGGAGTGGAAAGAGCAGCCCAAGGTCAAGAACGAGAAGGTGCCCTTCGACAAGATCATGGAAGGCGCAGCGCAGGAATCCGATTCCGTGAAGGTCTCCGTGATCAATGCGACGACCATGGGCGGCAAGAGCAAGTCCATGACCCCTGCGGACCTCTCCACCCTCTCGCAAGAACTTCGCCGCATCGGCCTTGCCAAGGCCAATCCTGCCAAAGTCACCGACAAAGACCTGGCGGCCGTCGTAGATGGGCTCCAGAAGCTCTCCACGCATCCCTGCATGCGCGAGCGCGACGCCATCCACGCGCGCCTGACCACCGCCGCTGTGGGCACAGGCATTGCGACCACTACCGCCAAAACCGGCTCCCCCTATCTGGATGTGCTGAAGCCTTCCGAACGTGTTGCCCTTGCTCTGCAGGTGCTCGAACAGGTCCTCAACCCCAAGGCGGGCAGCCCCATGGGCAGCGCGCCTCAAGGCGGCGTACAAGTCACCGACCTTGAGCGATCACTGGGCCGTGGCAAGGGCGGCGCGCCTCAACCAGGTGAAAGTGACGGCGCTCAGGGGGAAGGCTCCCCGGGTGCTCAGGACAAGGCTTCGCAGGACGGCACTGGAACGGAGGGAATGATCCCTTCGCCCAACGTGCCCGGGCACAACAACCACGTGATGAGCACGGAAGATCTGGTGAAAACGCTGAACGACGCCGGCGTTGGCGGCGCAACCATGGAAAAGCTCGGCTTTGACGACCTAATCAAGGTGGCCGAAGAAGTCGCCGCTACGAAGTCGAACATGGTGTCGGCGATCAACAAGGCAACCGAGGACATGATGAGCGTGGGAAGCCGCTATCCGGGCGGCCACATGGTCAACTACGCCAAGGCGCAGATGGTCGACTTCTTCAAGCCCGTCATCTCGTGGGAGATGGCTGTCAAGAAGATCATGGAGGCCTCGGGCAAAGGCTCACGGTTCGACATGGGCGAGCCGTGGATGATCTACCACGTCGACGCCGCAGACATGGGTTTTGCAGATCAACGTGACGTGCCCTACATGGGCTCCACCGTTCCGGGTAAAGAGCAGCGACCGCTGATCTTCATCCCGATCGACACCTCGGGCTCGGTGAACGACGGGCAGCTCAAGCGCTTCGTGACCGAAGCCATCTACATGCCGCGCAAGATGTCGCGCTCCGTAGCCCCTGAAGTCGTGATCGTCTTTGCTGACACCGTCGCGCGCGGCGAGCCCGTGTACATCACGGAACAGAACTACAAGTCCTTCCTGGAAAAGGGCATCACCTACGGCGGCCGCGGCGGCACCAACCTGCAGGCCGGTATCGAGAGCATCTTCGAGATGGTGCGCCCTGGTGCAAAAAGCCCGTACGCCAAGCGAAAGATCGACGCGATCATCTACTTCACCGACACGTACGACACCGCTCCCAATGGTCGCCGCCTGCTGAAGAAGGCCAACGAATGCGGCATGAAGAACCTGCCGACGACATTGTTCCTGGCCCCGCGCGAGTGCCACAACGACAAGTTCAAAAAGGACGTTTCGCACTTTGCCGACACCGTGTTCTTCGACACCAAGACGCTGAACAAGGTGGACATCAAGAAGCACGACAGCGCTCAGGTCAGCCGCAACCGCCAGCTCAAGCCCGCCTGAGTCGGGGTGGACACCCATGGATTCGACGAACCTAGATCCGACGCCCAACGGGTGCTTTGACCGGCTGCTGCTTGCCTCACTCGCCAAGGGCGAGAAGGTGTTTGCGATGGCGATGGCCAAGGAGTCCACGGGCGTCCTGGAGATCTCGCACCGCATGCCCATCAAAGGGCTCAGGTTCGGCGCTCAATTGGTCATCGGTACTCCCGTCCGCGCGGACGTGGGTTACCCCGATGTGCTCAAGATGATGGACTCGGATTTTCTGGCCACGCGCATGGTCGGAGCCATCATGGCCTGTGACAGCCTCAAGACCTCCACGGGTGCAAATTGCTCTACCGATGAAATCCTGGCGGGGGTGAGAAAGGCACGCAGCGTTTTTGCTGATGCGCTGATTCGGCACCCGTACCTGCTGGACTCACGCATCAAATTCTCTGTAGGCCCAGAAGAGACCCTGAAGAACCTCGATGAGGTGTTGTCCACCACGGGCATCTTGCGGTTGCCGTCGAAACTGGATGGATACACCGAGGAGCAGATGGTGAGCTTTGCGACTCACCGGACGATCTTCCAGCAGCTCAAAAGCGAGTACGCCGGGATTGGCTCACGCATCGCAAGCTCCGTGGCTCACTACCGCATCCTCAACGCACACGCAGGCTACCTCGAGGTCTACGAGCACGCCCTGCTCGGGCGTCAGCAAGGGCGCAAGCCATGGCGAGTGTCTCCCCACCTGATGGGAGATGACAAGAGCCAGCGTGAGCTCATGGCCGGCGGGGTTGGCCGGCTGCTTTGCATGGCGGCATGGCCACGGACCAGGCCGGGCATCTATTCCACGCTCTTCGTCGATTCAACGCCCTACGCTTTGGCGGGTCTCGAACGCGTGCACCGTCTGGGCGGCCATGAACTGATGGCACGTGCAGCCGATGGTTTCAAAGCGGCGATTCGTGAAGGTGTCTTCTCCGGCGTCATCGATGTCGCGCGGGTGCCCGACATGCTCGACACGGCGGTTAAGGTGGGGTTTACACCGTCCATTCGTGAGGCCGCGGACATGGCCATCGCCACCTTGATGCCGCCCAGACCGTATACCAGCTCGCCAAACGTTGTTCCAGCTGGCTCCGGCGCCCTGCTGATCGAAGTGATTGAGCACATCTGCTCTCGCTCTGGACGGCCGCAGCCGTTCACCGAAATGCACCAGCGGATCAAGGACTACAGGGCTCAGATGGGCGATGCCAACAGGACTGAGAAGCATGCAGAGGTAGAGGCCGCCATTGAGGCCGCTGCTCTGCAGCAGTCCATGCACTCGGCAATCCAGATGGTTCGCCCTCCTTCCGGCCCCACACAACCACTTGCGCCGCGCCGGCGCGCATGCATCTAGAGCCGACATGGACTACACAACTCCAAATGAGGTGTTTGACCGCCTCCAGGCTGCATCACAGAAGTCTCACGCTGCGCTGACAAAGCAAATTGGGATCGAAAACCGCGAATCGCGCGCAGTCCTGGAGACATGCGGCGAGCCGATCATGACCGGCAAGCGGCCTCTGCCCATCTGGATACCTATGTCGGTGAAACCAGGCCCTGCAGCCTGTCGAATCCTGCTGAGGTCCACCGATGTGGCCAAACAGATCATCGGTGTTGTGTCCACTGGATCGATCGTGAACTTTGGGGGGTTCAAGCTCACTGCGGAGGTGAGCGATCTTCGCGCCCACGCCCAGATGGTTTTGACCAACTTGCTGGTGCAGTACCCAGTGCTGTTGGATCCACGGATCGTTTACAGGTGCAACCCCAACGAAGCCATGGAGTCGCTGCCCACTGCCATTTTCAGAAGCAGAACTTTTCGCCTGCCCTCAGGCGTCGACAGCCTCAGCACCTCCCAGCTCGAAACGTTTGCCACCCACCCCAGCGTTGTTGACCAGTTGTGCGCCGGAGAGGGGCGATCAAGCCTGGCCCAGATTGCATCAGACTTGGATGGCGTCAACTTCTCGTTCGGGTTCATCACAGGATCTGTGGTGGAGCTTTCCACGATTGTCAGTGGCATGGTTCAGGCCGGAAGATTCAAGCTTCCCAGCTCACACACACTTGCTACCGCAGATGACGAACGAAAAAGGCGCCTAACGCGGATGTTCGGGTACGCCTTGGGGAGGTCTGTCCTCTCGGAGCGCGCCGATCGCAACTACGCAGACAGCCTCCCCTATTTCTCTCACCTGGCGGAGTTCTGTAGATCCGGTGTTCTGGCCTCCGCTACGCTCGCGTCCGGCATTCAGCGCGCCGTCTTCGATTTCATCCCTGATGGCGCCGGTGTGAAGGAAAAAACAGCTGAGGGGGTTGGCCGCAGTGCAGGCACATGGTTGATCGAGCTGGGGGTGAAGAGCGGTGCGTTCTCAAGCAAGGAGGCAGCAGCTGAGGGAATTTTTCAAGCCCTGGTGCCCGTGTACGACGAATCAACCGTTTCAGTCTGCACCAACACGGAGCCCGACCTGTTTGAGATGTTTGTGCGCGATGTTGCGCAGGCAGCCCAGGTCCGCCTCCCTTTCATCGATATGCAGATGCGCATTGAACATGCCGTCAGCGAGCATGCCAAGTCCGGCAGGCTGACAGCTGGGTCTCGCACTCGGCCAACCCTCCAGGCCCTGGCGAGCGCGCAGATGATGAGCGACATCATCTCGGAACAAGGGGCACAACCCGCCTCGGTCCCGACCCATCAGCGCGCACGGCGCGCGGCGTTGTGAAGCTGCCGACATGATCCACACCACGCCGAACGTCGTCATTGAGCGATTGCAGGAGGCTTCGTGTGACGCCACAGCAGCCAGCCTGACACGACACTTTGATCTTGAATCCGATCTGTTGCGCGGCAGGCAGCCGATCGATGCGCAGTTCAAAAAGACCATCGCCCTCAATTCGCCGGCAACTTATCCCAACGAGCTTGCCGAGCTGCTGCCGTTTCTCGATTCGCCCAACATCGCAGACCGTTTGATCGGCTCGTTCAAGGTGCACTCCATCACCAGCGCGCCACAGGTCGTATCTTCAATGGCGCCCACGGCCCTAGAGGACATTGTTCAGAAATGCGTGAAGGTGGTGAGCACCGATCTCCTTCGCTATCCAGTGCTCCTTGATCCCAGGCTGGGTTTTCACCTGAGGAAAAGGCAAAGCAGGCACACCGTCATGGAGCGTTTGCTGCGTTCCCATGGGTTGCGCTTGCCATCGACAAGGGATGGATTCACAACTGAGGCACTCACGGACTTTGCTGCCCACCGCAGCACGTTCGAACATCTGCGCCCGTCCACCCACGACCTGGCGCTCTCCTCTCTGTTGGAAGCAAGCGTCGACACCCCAGGCGTCGACATCCCAGTTAACTGGGAAGTCTGCCTTGGGCTGATTGAGCTCTCCGGTCTGGCCCAGGCGGCCGCGCGACAGGGCAAGACGCCCAGGCGCATTCCGACGGACCTCATTCTGGACAATCCGGAGACGCTTCGCATTGTCAGCAGGCAACTTGGCGAGATGATTTTGTTCCTCGCCTGCCCTGCGCAGGGCCGGTATGTGCACAGCGATTCTGCAAGCGCCCTCAAGGTGGCAGCCGAAGCCGTGGGCCAGCGCAGATCTGAACTTGTGAAAAGCGCCGTTCACGAGGGTGTGTCGTCAGCACTCTTCAGCCGCATTGACAGAGAGCAGCCCTGGATTCAGGCAGGCGCCGGACTGGTGACCGTCATGGTGGAGGTGGGTATGTCTACGGACAGATTGGATGCGCTTCAGTTCGCAGTCGATCAGGTGATCTACGCTAACGCGAGGAGGCCTGCTGACAGCCGAGACCTCAACCTGGTTGCGAATGTCGACCCGTGTGCCCTGATCCACTACCTGGAGTGTGCGCACAGTGCCCTGTGCCTGGAGCCCCCATGGGTGGATTTCGTGAAGGCCATCGATCACGCATCGGCAAGACTGGGCGACACGAGGATTCAGATGTCAGCTGAAACAGCGTTGCGTGCGCGCGCACAAGCACAGGAGATGGCAATGGCCATCGATCAGCAACGTCAGGAGTCAGCAGTGCCTGCTGATTCCAATGGCGGCGCATTACGAACTCGACGAAACATGTTGTGAAGTCATGACCAAACCACTTGAATCCAGTCAGCAGGTCGCATCCCGGCATAGGCTTGAGCACGCCATTCGGAGTGGAATCGACGCGCGCATCGTCTTGAAGCTGATCCTTGATGACAAGTGGGGCATCAAGCATTTGCACTCAGGACTGGGCGGAGAGATTGGGCTCGACGGCCGCACCTCCTTCGTCAGGTTCTGCGCCTATGCCCGGCGGTTTGATGTCTTCAAGGCCATTTTCGAAAGCGACGCGGTGCAGATCAAATTGGCGCCAAGCTGCCCAATCGATGTCCTCATGACGCGGATGGACTCGACCGTGAACGCGCAGAACGAGAAAGTGGCGGATCCGCAGCCGATGGGAATGTCACTGATCCAGATCGGAGCTCGACAGCTTTACCCTGAGATGCTCGAATACGCGCTACAGCATCCCGAGACCACTATTCGATACCGTCACAGCGATGATGACGAGTACGCCGCAGGGTTCCTCTCACTCATGTGCAGCCTCACCCAAGACAATGACAACCTGGTGCAGATAGAACGGACGGCAGCAGCTCTTGAATGTTCCAGATTGCTGTTGGGGTATAGCCCAACCCGCGGCCGATCGAAAGAGTGCCTGGCCTCAGCTGCACTCGCCGCAGGATCTGCAAGAGGCGATGGAGTCGAAGTTGCCCGACAAATCCTGCTCGATCACTTCAAGGCCGAAAGGATCGACCCAAAGTACACAGCCCTCAACGGACACGGTGGCAACGATCCACTGATCCACCAGTCGATCAAGGCCTTGAACCGGCCTCTGGCCTTGGCGCAAGTGGACTTCCAGTTCCTTGACCCTGATCTGGAAACCTGGCTCGAGGATGAACCCTGGGGTGATGGTACGCAGCAACAGCTTGCGACTGAGTGCCTTCTCGAACTGCGGGCGCACCGCATGAACCGTGAAATCTCTCTCCACAAGGGCCCAGCTGTCATCGTCAACACCACAGTCGCGGCAGCCAACTCTGCTGCCAGCGGAGCGAGGCGACTGCGACTTGTGTGAGAGCGGAAAGAGAAAGGCCCCTGGATCAGGGGCCTTTTTTCTTGCGGGTACCGTCAGACCTTGACGTTGGTCATCCAGCTTGGCAGCAGGATCCGGGCGTCCGTGGCGCCCTGGCGGATGGCCACAACTTTTGCGTTCGGCCGAACATAGGCGACCTGGCGCATCTTGTCCGTGAACCGCGGATCATCCAGCAGCGGGATACCCAGAACGGAGAGGTTCTGCATCTCGCGGTCTTCTTCGAACAACCTGTCGAAGAAGTGGGGGAAGCGCGCGATTTCAGAGACACGGGTTGGACGCTCAGCGTCATCGATGTCCGCATAAGAGCTGAACGCCTGCGCGATGTCCATCTGCAGGTCGACCATCATTCGGCGCACGTTCGCAAACTGCATGTTCTTGCCATAGGCCTTCAACATCTCGCGGTTGACCAGCTTTGGCTCCATGTAGCCGATCTCGACTTCGATTTCGGCGTCGGCGAAATGGAGTCCAGAAGTGCGTGCCAGCGCGCGAAGTCGCGATGTTTCGTCCAATGTGTCACGGATGCCGTAAAGCATCAGGAGGCCGCTACCAGCTTTGGGAGCCTTGCCCCTGAAGGTGTCAGCGATGAACGGGACGTTGCCGGCGAGCAGCTCGACGACACCGTCCTCACCCATGCGGGCGTTGACTGCACCGGTGTGATGCTTGACCTTGGCCTTGGCTCCAACGCCGCTCTTGTGATAGAGCGCTACCGTCTTGAGCTTGATGGTGGAAGGCCGGTTCTTGGCATGGTCAATAGCGTTGTCCACATCGATGACGACCTCGTTTTCGGTGGCTTTTGCTTTGCTCATGTTGCCCTTCTGGATATCGGATATGGGAGAGATTATGGGTTGACCGCACGTGTTTTTAAGATATCATCACTTGAGTTTAAGTGATATCACCGATACACCAAAGTCGTATCATTGACATTCTAGATATCTTTTACACCTCCGTCAAATATACGATTCACACAGGAGTTCACCATGGCCTTCATCCCTACGAACCGCCCGGTTCTGGGCAAAGATTTGGACGCGATGCGTCAGTCCTTCGGTATCACCACCACCGATGCACTTTTCTTGTTCGGCCTGTCCATCACGCGATGGATGTACGCCGTGCGCCGCGATGCAGAGCTGCCTCTGGCAGATACCAGTCTTGCGCTTTTGCTTCGCTTCATGGACCAGAACCCGGACCTGTTCCTGTTGCCGAAGTTTCCGACCCCTCCTGACGTCTTTGACAGCATCAAAGAGCACGTCCAGATGCACCCGCGGCATTTCTCGCTGATCATGGGCGCTGAGTCTACGGCCTCCAACCGCTGGCTTTCAGGTTCCGGTCGCCAGTCTCCGTCGGTGATGCGCTTGCTCTGGTATGTGAACGAAGCTCTTAACCAGGCGAGCGGCAAACCCAGCCAGGCCAATCAGTCGGCTGAAGGACTTGATCCGGAGGAGCTGATCGAGCGCCTGATTGAGACGGCCAAGCTGGAAGCAACGCTGCGGGGAACACCAGACCTGTTCAAAGCCGGCCGTTGGCCAGTGATCAAGCAGCGCGATCGTGACGTGCCCCGCGACACGAAGCGCTCACGCTCCATCGCGGCCAAGCTGGCGGCCGAGGGCCCTGAGGCCGCTGTGATTGCGAAGGCGAAGACCACATCGAAGGCTGCGGCCAAGAGCACTTCCAAGGCGAAAGCCAAGGCGTGATTGTTTTCGTCAAAGGCCCCGACGCTTCCAGCCTCGGGGCCTTTTTCTTGAGATCGTGATCCTGAACGATGGGCAGCAAGAGTCGAAGGCCCGGTGCAACCAGGCGCTGGAAGCCAACCGTCAACACTTTCGAGGTTGCCGCGTCGCGCGCAGCGAAATTAAGCCAGGCCACGGTCGATGGCTTGGCCGCTTCCCTCAATCGAGCAAGCCAAGGCCTTGAACAGCCTCAAGAGAGCGCGGCAGCATGGAACGACCTCAGAACAGCTTTGGCCGTGTCAGCGCGCATCGAGCGCCTGGGTGTGGTCAAGGGCCTTGAAATCGCGATAGAAGCAGCCACTCTCGCCCTTCTTTCCATACGAGCTCGATCAATGGAGAGCGGCTCCTGGGTACATGCTGTGCTGACCCAGGATGAGAGGGATGTCATTGACAACCTGATTCGAGATCACGTGTTTCAAGTTGGCCAGCTCAGCGCCGGCGAGTTCGAGCGGGTGTATCTGCAAGTGCGCCAGGAGTTTTTTAGCAACAGGAACATTCTGGTCCCCGTCAAACCTCGTGCTGCCCAGGCAGCAGAGTCCTGAAGCTGCCGAGCAGCTTCAGCCGCGCCAGGTTCGCGTACGACCAGTGTCCGCGTGGACGAAGTTCTTGGCCAGGTAGATGCCGGTGCCGCCGTTTGAGCGAAATGCGCCGACCATTGCGCCGAGCTGGCCACTGCGAATTCCATCCATGATGAAGTCCACAGCTCGGCCATCTTTGTGCAGGGAGTTTTTCGCCGCCCCCTCGGTATTGCTGTTCGTCTTGTCCGTCCGAAGACCCGATGTGACGGTGACCACCGAGTTCACACCGTTGTGCGCAGCCCACCGCTGAAGTCCGCACATCATGTCCATCAAGTCGATGTCCATCTGGGCGACGACATTCGCTCTCACGTCGCGCATCAACCAGCACATACGGCGGTATCCGTCGACGTTCAGCGACCCATCCCGATTGAAGTAGGTGACGCGCTCTGCAGGTCCTCCGCTGCGGCGCACCAGGAGGGTTCTATCCCCCTGCAGCAGACCCGACCGCCAGTCGCCATACACCGCAGCGCCTGACTGGATGACTGGCGAACGCAACGGCTCCAAGACCCCATTGCGCACAGTTGTCGAGGCCGGTGTTTCGATCACGATCGGTTTTGGTGTCGTGACCGGGCCGAAGCCATCACCACGAACCGATTGGAGATCGTTGCGAAACCCTGAGAAACCGTTCTGAGCGAAGGCGAGACCCGGCGAAAGAATGCTGGAGGCCACGCCCAGGACGAGTGCTCTTCGGCCCAGTGTGTTCGATTTCACTTGTCCATCTCCGCAATGCTGGCGCTGATGCTTCTGGCCACCTCTTCGAACTCGCGTATGTTGATCCGCTTCGTGGTGGGATGGCTCAGGTAGCGCGTGGTGTCTGCCAACTTGGATGCCACAACAGAGCTGGTGTACGCCGCTTCGGTCTCAGTGCTGCCCAAGACGGTTTCAATTTGCGCGAGGCCACTCTCCACAGCATCCCGATTGAGCAGACCATCGCTGGCCAATGGCGGGTCAAATGCCATCGTGGGAGCGCCGGGCAGCTGCTCTTCCATGCCGAAGTCGGGATCGGGCTCCGCCTGGTGCTCGGCTGGCTCGGGCTCTCCGTCCCCGATCAGGACGCCTTTTTCGAAGCCAAAAAGATTGCTCTGGTCGTAGGCTGGATCCTCACGGCCCAGTTCAGTGTCGTTTCCTGGTACCGAAGCGCCAGAGAGATCGTTGATGCCGTCAAACGCTTCCGCCGGGATCGTGAACTCTTCTGACGGATCTTCGCTGTACAGGTCACTCGGGTCGATCGCAGAGTCCGGCGAAAGATCTCGACGCTGCTGGCCCCAAAGGGTGTCAGCGATAACAGCAGGAGAAGAAGGCTGATCTGTGCCGCCCTCGGTGGAGAAACCATCGTCACGAAGGGTGGTTGTGGGCTCCGGCGCCGCAACAGGTGCGCTACTGCGCATACCGATGTTGAGGGCATGCATGATGATGTCGTTGTTCAGGTCAGCAGAATGATCGGGTGCAAGTGCAGCGCCGCCACCCTCATCACCGCCCTCTTCATCCAGGTCGTCGTCGTCCATACCGCCACCCCAGACACCCATCGCGGCCAGCGCTGCTCGACGCTGCATTTCCGACTGCGCGCCGTATGCGAGGACCTTGCCCGCCATCAGGATGGGGTCACAACCTTGGAAGTGCGTCATGGCATCGTTGATGTCGGCGATGTCAGTCGGTGAACTCACGCGGTCCATGAAGCCACGGATGCCCGCATCGCTCTCGATGGCGCGCTTGAAGTAGTCCGCACCACCGAGGTAAGCAGCAACCTCATCCGGCGACGGCCGGGCCACCTTGATGAAGTGGTTGACGCGAAGCTTCTTGACCTTTTTCGGGTTCGCGAAGAAAGACTTCACCCGGATGATCGAGTTGCCGAAGAAAAGGAACCACTGGCCAGAAGACTGACCACGCAAATCCGCAGAGCTGACGCGATCGATCCGGTCAATGCTCACCCCATCATCGAGGGTGATCTTGGGTGTGAACATCGATCCGAAGTCCTGCTCATAGCGCTGGACACGGGTGTAGTAGCCCTGGCCCGCCAGGTTCTTGAAGTAGTCGAATGTGGTCGTGCACTCCAGCTTTCCGCACAGCTTCGTGTTGGTGTTTGCGAGGGTGGACTTCGCCTCTTCCTTCGATGCTTTCTCGAATGCGGGAAGATCTTGTCCAGCAAAGACGGCCGAAAATCCGAGTGACCGTGCTTGCGCGGGGACAACCGCGAAACCCTCGACGGCGTAGTACCCGTACTCATCGAGCACACAGGTGAATGGAGACGGCGCAGTGGTGGGCCGTGAGTCGATCACTTTGGACCAGTCACCCTCCAGCGTGGCGCCAAGGCCCTTGGCCATGGTTGCCTTGATCGAGGCAACAACGATGCGGCCCAGGTTGGTCAGCTCGGCTGGTGACTTTTCCAGTGCCGGCAACAGCACGATCAGGATGCGGCGATTCAGGAACACATCCACGAAATCAATCTCACCCATCTGGGTTTTCATGATGTAGCCGTAGGTGTCGCTCAAGGAGCCGAATGCCTTGGTCAGCTGCATCTCGATGTAGCCGTGCTGCTCACCAACGGTGCTCTCCTGCTGGAGGTATTTGCTGACCTTGTAGCCGGCGAGCGACTGCAGGTAGGCCTTCAGGCCGTCAAGGACGCCGCTCTCCTGCATGGCTTTGTCGTCCTTGTATTTCATCCATGCCAGCTCTTCGAGCTTGTCCAGATTGAAATAGTCACGAACGACACCCACATCAAGCATCAGTCCCTTGTTGTCACGCAGGTAGACCAGCGGCTTGATGAGCGCTTCGACAAACGACGCAGCTCGCTCGGACCAGATGTCGGACTTGCCGGTGGCCATCAAGCCTTTGATCAGCTCGCTCAACATGCCCGATGAGCCCACAGCGAAGGGATTCATCGTGTTGGACAACTTGTTGGCTTGCGCGCCGTAAATGTCCCGTGCACCAGTCTGGAAGTTGATGACGACCACATCATCTTCGCGGCCCATGGCGCGTGCCATGGAGTAGATCTTCCCGTACAGGCTGTTGTCTGCCTTGCCGTCCACGTAGATCAGGCCGGAGCCATGAACCAGGGAGTTGTAAATCAGCGAGATCAGGTATTCGGTTTTACCGGAGCCAGTCGTGCCCATGAAGAGCATGTGGGTCCGGGCCTGGGTGTCGGTCAACCAGATTTCTTCCTTGGTGTCCTGGTCATTGCCCATGTAGACAATACCCCCAGCACGGCTTGGTTTGCCTGTCTTGAGGTCAAGGTCTTTTGGGTCGAGCAGGCCGGAGCTGCGCGGAATTCGCATTGGCAGACCGGTCTCAAGGTGGATTCGGCGGATCACCCAGAAGGTGAGCACAGACACAAGCGCGAACGCCTCGATGTAGCTGTAAAAGAAGAAGCCGAGAACGGCAGGTGCCAAGACAGCCAGCCCCGCAACCGGGGGATCCATCACAAACGATCGGAACTTCGAACGCGATGTCCTTGTGTCAACAAGCATCGAGCTCTGTTCACGCTCCAATTCGTATTTCAGGCTGGGAGATGGCATCGTGGGACTTCAGGCTGGGAGCAGAGCGGGATTGCCGGAAGGCAATGGCTTAGTTGACTGGTGCGCAGTCCAGGGTGGGTGCCTGAACGTTGGGCATCTGGATCTTTGGAGCTGTGAACTGGTAGCCACCGTTCGCAAGGTCATCCAGGCTGGGATTGACTGGTGCCGCAGCGGAAGGGGTTGAGCCGCCTGGCAGAGCGGGGGCGCCCGCCAGGACTGGGGAAGCTGGAGCCGAGGCAATGGCGGAGTTGCCGGGTGTGGAGAACAGACCAAAGACGAACCAGATCGCAACAACACCGAGCACAGCCTTCATTGCGAAGCCCATTCCACCCAGCGTCAGCCCACTGTGAGCCTTGATCAACGCTGCATGACCGTTTGCGGCGGCGGACGCCGAGCCAAACCGAGCAAGCACGCACTCATTGCCACCAAAAAGCTTTCCGACAATGTTCTTGGCGCCGCCCTCGGCGTCCTTCACGGAGATTTCTGTGTACTGATCAGGATTGGCGATGCTGAATGCATTGGTGCCATTGATGAGCAGGAGCGTGCCACCTTTGATCTTCTTGGCCTTCACCTCATCGGTGGCGGGGAATCCGGGTGCAAAGATGTCGGGTTTTTTGCGAAACATGCTGGATCACTTTTTGTTGCGTAGTAGATATACTTTACACCAAACATGGTGCACTGACAACTCACTCAAACATCCGCTCGAGGGAGTCGTCTTCCTTGTATTCCTTGAGCGCCATATCGAGTCCGTCGACAGCTTTCCCCACCATCGGGGTCGGTGTTGCGAGACCCACCGTTTTCTCGAAGAGCCAATGGGCCATGATCCCGGCGCAATCCACATGAAATGCGTAACGGCCAACGTTGTTGAGCGTGTACCAGAGCTTGCGGTCAATGGTCTTGACCCAGATGAACATCGGGCTGGCCAATACGCCGTCGGTTTTGGCAATCTGAAGCATCGTGGCGAGAATCGTGTAGACGTAGGCATGCTTCTCAATGGCGCGCTGAACCAAGGGGTTCTGCAGGTGTTTTTTCAACTCCCCATCCACCCAGCTGGTGTCCATGCCCTTGATTCCATGCTCAGTGAACGTGGAGGCCATCAGGCGAAGCTTTTCGGTGCACCCATCAGGGTCGCCTCCAATGCGCATTGCAAAGCAGGCGAACAGCGCTTTCGTGTGAGTTGGCAGCGCATATGCGCTGGTCCACCGCTGACCGAGCATCGAGGCAAAAATCGCACGCGACTCCTCCTTCTTGGCCGCAGGCTTTCCTTCACCATCAACCGTGAGCAGTTTGTGCTTTGCGGCAAACTCGCGCTCGGTCATTGCTGACGCCCACTCGCCCTTGGTGGGGTCTTCTTTCACAAGCCTGTCCTGAAGCCCTGCTACCGGAGCAATCTCGGGCCAGACCTTGGATTCCTGTTTTGCCAGCGAAGACATGGTGTGCTCTTTGCTGTACAGCTCTCTGGGTGACTTCAGGAAGGCGTACACCCCCAGGAAAACCATCCCCGGGATGAACAGCCACCGGGTGAAGTAGCCGGTCTGGGCCATCATGGCTGTGAAGTTGTCCAGGCTCATCCGGCCTGAGGACTCCATCACCATGCCCAGCTTCTGCAACAGGAAAAAGGCGCTGTCGAAAACAACTGCGAAGAGCAACATCTCGACGTATCGAACCCTTGCAGCGAGGAAGGTGATCACATCGCCCACGCGGTCCCAGAGAACCAGCATGACAATGGGTCCAAGGATGATGAAGACCGCCGCCACCAGGGCGCCGATGACAAACGCATCGTCTTTGTCTTTTCCGTCGTGATTCTTTTTGGCCATCAGAGAGTCTCCTTGAGTCGTGCAGCTGGCCTTGCGGCCGCGTTGATCTGGTTCACCATCGAAGTCATGTGTTCGTGAACTCGCAAGATGTAGCGGTTTCGGTGCTTTGGGGTCTTGGAGTGGTAGCGTCCAATCCCATACCAAAAATCACCCTGGGACTCGTTGGTCCGCTTCCTCAACATCCAGGCACCGACGGCTATGTTGAAGCAGCCGTCGTACGCGAGGTGTTCCGCCAGTTGTCGTTGGGAGATTCCGAATTCCTTGCTCAGATCTGGCAGGTGAATGCTGTTGATCTGCATGGGCCCGATGTCGTACGAGCCATCCGTGTTGCGCGCGAACAAGCCCACCTTGCCGCCTTCGGTTTTCATGACCGCCAACAGCTTGATTGGCTCCAGCGATTGCCTGGCGGCCTCGGAATAAAAGCATTGAGCCGTGGGCGGTCGAATCACATCGGGCCTGGCGGCCAGGTCTGCAGGCGGTGGTGAGGACACCACAAGCGACGCACGAACTATCTCTGCCATGAGGAGAGTGTCAAACACCGGAGGACCTCCGCTGCCACGGCTTCGGGGAGGCCGTTTTTCCCTCGACTCCGATCGCGTCAGATGACCGTGTGACACCACCCGTACGAGGAGCTGCGCGAAGCGCTTCATCTTCAGAAATCGGCACGATGAGCATCGACGCCTCGACGAGTGCACCAAAGGTCGCATCCAGCCGTCCTGCCAGAGGCTCCATCACCATGCTGATCGGCTCAGACCCCATGCGCACACGGGTCTCATGCCGAGTGTGCGGATCCATCGCGTTGAGCAAGGATTTGGTGCGATCCACCTCCCTCTTCCAGAGCGAAATGTAGATTTTTGAACAGGAGTTCAGCAGTGACTGCTGAAGGACCGACCGTGCTGCGGTGCTGGACCCATTTGGAGCGAGCCGATCTGCAGCCTCGATGGCGACTGCGGCCACGAGCTTTGCAGACTCCACCAGGCACGCCTTGCGGTCCCGCTCGAAGCAGTAGTCGCCCATGTGCACTGACAAGGGTGTCAGCGCGGTGCAGATGGCCAGGCGAAGTGCAGAAGCGTCCTTGATGTCGCCCGACCAAGCGACATCGGCAATTTTCGCCACGGGCTTCGATTTGATCAGGTCTGAAAACAGCTTTACCGCAGCGGTTGTTGCCGAGTCGATGTCCTCAGCCAGGATGCGTGCGCCGCGCTTGTTGGCGGCGATTGCTTCAATCGTGACGGCAACAGCCTCCATGGTCATTGCATACGCCGCATGACCTTCACTCCGTTGAGAAGGAGCAATGCCAGCTTCATCAAGCAAGGCCATGGTCATCCGCTCGGCGGCGAGCACCACGGTCTCACCGTCCGCACCGGTAGCAATGACGGCGGTCGTCAACGATGCACTGCGCTTGACCGCGTTGCAGATCACCCGCAGATCATGGGATGCCTCCTGGGGCGCGGAGAGCAGCGCCTTGTTCCGTTGAGGGGCATCAACCCCGTTGGACTGCATCATGGGTTGATCGCCAAAGGCTTTTCCGTAGGCGATGCCGTCCCGGCGGCCAGCGACATTTCTCGCGCGCTCTGCAGCTCAGCCTTGAAGCGGTGTACCAAATCTTGCACATCGACCGCCCCTTTGGCCAATGCGTTGGCGGGGGAGTTTTTGTAGATGTCCTCGATGGCCTCAACAACAAAGCACAGGACTTCGGAAAGCGGCTTTTCCACATGGCGCAAGTCCACGGCAAATCCAGTCAGGGCCTTTGGTGCCGTACGGAACTTGATGCCGAGAGACCGCCCGCCCATGGCAAAACGGTAGATGCTGTCGGCGTGCCAGCAGATCAGCGGCATCAAACCGTGTTCAGAGCCCACACTGGCATTGGGCACGGCTTCGCCGGAGATGCTGAATGCCGTTGGCGTTCCGCTTTTTCGGCTGCTCATGGAGCTCCAGGCCTTGAGCATGGCAGGGATGGACTCTGCTGCAGTGGGAAGTTTGCTCTTGAACAAGATGAGCTCCAGTGTTGTGCGTTAGCTGCTTCTGGTGTAGAGTATATCTTATTCGCATGTTTTGAGAAGGCCTGAAATGCACTCCGACACCCAGATACCGGGCGCATCCGGTGCCGCCAACAAAGTGAACCGTTACGCCGAGGTTGGCGTTCCTGGTGCCGCAGATGCTGCAGAGTCATTTAGCCAGTGGTGGAACGACTGTTCGGCTCGTGGCCGTGTGCGCATGCCATCCCCTCAGTTGATGGAGGTGGATGCCAGCCTCAGTGCTGAATTCATGATCGGCCTCTTCGGGCGACGCTTCTTCATTGGAATTCCGCCGTCGACGACCTCCTGGTTCTCCAGGGCGCCCTGGATTCATGTGGCAGTTCGCCCGGGAAGTTCGGGCCTCGCGCTCGTTTGCGGGAGTTTTGGCCACCGGAAGCGAAACATGCGCGAGTTCGCACTCTATTTCCCCGGCGTCCCCACTGAGGTGGTGAACAACTTGTCTACTTTCCACTACATCGATGTTCGTGAAATCGTCGAGCCACGGACGATTTCGGTGCACTCCACCATGGTTCTTGAAGTCATCCCAGTTGCAGGTGATCTCACCTTTGAAACGTTTGCCTCCGGACAGTCCTCGACCTCCTTTCACCGAAATCAGCTCGCTCAGCGCCAGGCTGCCTGATTCTTCGACCACCACAACACCACAGGACCACATGTTTACCTCCATCACCATCTTCCAAGTCCAGGCCGGCATGCCCTCCTCCGCTTCGGAGCTCGAGGCCGTTTTGAAGGATCACCCATTTCGCCCAACCGGGCCAACGCAAGAGCTGTCCGTGGGCTGGGTGCCACCCCGCGAAGAAAACGGTGCGTTGGTTGAATCAATCGGTGGACAGTGGATCGCAAACATGGCGATGGAAACCCGGTCGGTACCATCTTCTGCAATCAACGATCTTGTCGACGAGCGCGCAGCCGCGATCGAGGAGCAGACTGGTCGCAAGCCTGGGAAGAAGGAGCGAAAGAGCCTGAAGGAAGAATGCCTTCTCGAACTGCTTCCCAAAGCCTTTCCGAAAAAGTCTCGCACAGTCATCTGGCTCAACAAGGACAAGAATTGGCTGATCATCAACTCGACCTCATCCTCGAAGACTGATCAGATCATCACCCAGCTGGTGCGCCTGATCCCCAATTTCACCTGCTCCCGCGTGAACACCTTGGCATCTCCTCTCGCATGCATGGCGTCGTGGCTGGAGCAGAAGGAGGCACCTGGCTCCCTGGACTTCGGCAACACCCTTGAGATGAAGGCACAGGACGATACCAAGGCTTCGGTCAAATTCGGCAGCCACTACCTGCTCGGTGACGAGGTCGGCCAACACCTGGCAATCGGAAAAATGCCAGTCCGGATGGGTTTGGTTTGGGATGGGAAGGTCAACTTCACACTGGACGGGGAGATGCGTCTGACCAAGCTCAAGTTTGCGATCGACAAAGAACCCGCCGACGAAGCTGCAGACTTCTTTGATGGATCTGTGGCCATTGAAACCGGCGAACTTACGATCCTGATTGATGGCTTGCTTGAAGCACTGGGCGGGCAGGCTCCGATGCAGGGCGTGGTGGAGACGCCGGCTGCGGCCGAGGGTGAGGCCAAAGAAGGGGCCACCAACAAATCGACGTCAAATGACTCCGCCCCATGGGAGGCAACTCCTGTAGCCGAATCTCAAGGGGACGTTTCCCTCGCAGACATACAGAGAAATGCGGATGCCTTGGTCGACTCGGAACTTCATGCGTGACGCAGGTGCAGTGATGAATAGAACACCCCGCGCGCGCAAGCGTGCCCCCAATCTCGATCCGAAAAAGATCAAGCTGGCGACGAGCAAGGTTCCGCTGATCAAGCTCGATACATGGCGCGAGCTGACCTATGCGACCAAAGCAGATGCCCCCTGCATAGCCACGTTGCGTCGGTGGGCCAAGGCGGGATTGCTGTCGCCGCCGGCGGTGAAGCAGGGTCGCTCCTTTTACGTGGTCCCGACCGCCGTCTACAAGCCATTGGATCAGCCCGCAGCGGCCTGACATCTTCGACTTCTACGTTCACCCATTTCATGAAAATCGACATCCACGATCTGGGCTATGACCCCAGCGACCTCCACGTGACCATCTCCGATTTGATGGTGGCCACCGCCGACCAGGCTGATGTCTCGCTGGACAGCTCCATTTCGGAGGTCCTCAAGCTGATTCGCGACCGCATGCAGATGGACGTCGTCTTCTGCTCTGAGTTTGTCGATGGCTGCCGTGTTTTTCGCCAGGTGGCCACCACCGGCATTCGACCGACGATTGAAGTCGGTGGATCCGATCAGCTCGAAGAGTCCTGGTGCCAACGTGTTGTTGATGGCAGGCTTCCCAGGTTCATCGCTGACGCACGCGAAGATCCGTTGGCTGCATCTCTGCTTGATCAATTGCCGTTTCCAATTGGCACCCACATCAGCACCCCAATCGTGCTCAAGAGCGGTGAGATCTACGGGACGCTGTGCTGCTTCTCCTTCAGCTCACTGGAGAACCCGAACACTGAAGATCTCAAATCGCTGGAGATGACGGCCAAACTAGCTGCCATGCGAATCGACGGCAAGGAAGCCAAGCAGAAGGCCGCAATGACGGATACATCGGCCTGGCAGCTCACGCCGCGGTAGATTCCTCCACAAGCTCAGAAGAAGGCCGCACTACCAAGTGCGGCCTTTTTCATGGGAGCTACAAACCAGGGTTCGAATCGGACTGGCCTCACCGACCGAGAAAGATGTCCCCTACATGAGTCTCGTTGTGATTGGGAGAGACACGCCGGCTGGCTAGACTTGAGCCATCGGATACCAGCCGCTGGATGTTGTGCGCTTTTTTCAGGAACCGTTTTTCATGAGCTCATCGAACATCGTCGATCACACCACACCTCTTTACCGCGCTTACCATGAGGCAGGACACTGTGCGGCAGCATTCTTGACGGGTGCCAATGTCGACAGCATCGAAGTGTTCCCTGAAGGAGGCGGTGTTTGTCGCGTCCTTCGCGCAGATGACGCGGCACAAAGGCAGACAATCGCGGCCGCAGGATACGCCATTGAATTCATCCTTCACCGATCCGGCCGGCTTGCTCCTCAAGGGCCCAAGACCCCCGACAAGTGGTTCATCGACTTCAGCATGGGAAACGCACGCGACGATAAGGTGTCTTTCTTTGGTGGCGACTTCACCGAAGGAGACGGTGCGTGGCCGGAAGAAAAAGACCGTGAGTTCATGATGTTTGGATGGCGTGAAGTTTCGACTCTTCTTGCATCATGGATGCCCGCAATTGAGATGCTTGCAAATCGACTTGCAGCAGATTCAAGAGTCACAGGTCTAGAAGCGCGGGCCATCTTTGAACAGCATGGACTGCCTAAGTGACGAGGTAACTCGCCACTGCGATTCCAGCAACGAAGATCACCCCAGCGGCCCCAGGTTGATCAAGCGATCGCTCCCTCATCACGGATGCGCACAGCCATGTGATCGTTCATGAGTTCCTGGCTGAGGCCAATCCGGGTTGTGAAGTCAATGCCCTCAGCTCCGATTCCACGCATGCGTAGAGACTCCGGATCAAAGCCCTCAGGAATCACAGAGAGTGCTTCAAGCACCTTGCCGTTGCCCATGGCGACATCAGCGGCAATGCGCACTGATTGAGCGAATGCTTTGTCGTTGCTCACGATCATGATCTTGGAAACGCCGGCATTGACCTTCTTGATCAACTCGCTGGCCAGCATAAGATCCACGCCCCGTTCCATGGCGCGTGCGCGGCCTTCCTTGCGATCATTTACGTAGACCATCGGTGCCGTGAATACCTGGATTCCAATATGCCGAAAGAACGCCAATCGCCTCTGGATCATGGCTGAGCCTTTCGGGTCTCTCTCGGCATCTGGTACACCCGTGAAGATCATGACCTCAGCAATTTTGAAGCCATTTTCTTGTGCGAGCGACTCAAAAAGCTGCAGCGGATTCACCTGCTGTGCATTGATCTCGTAGACCGTCCTCAAATGGAAGTAGAAATTTTGGTAGTCCACGAAGACCATGAAGCCGTCTTCAACCCCTTTGGGCTTCAATTTCCGAGATTGCAGCGAGGGACTCATCACGTTGATGAGGCGGTGCCTCACTGAGTCAAGAAAGCGGCGGTTGAACATGTATGATCCTGAAAACGTATGTGATTACGATATCAGATACGCACCATCGCGTCAACAGTGGCACGCAGTCATCCGCGGACAAAGTCCTGCTTTCGAAAGGCGTCTCAGTCCTTGGCTGCAGCTGCGATCATCTCGCTGGCAAAGGCGAGGAGTTCGTCAGAACTCGGCTGCCCCCAGACGTGAAGACCAAGCCAGCGGAAGAATGCCGTCTGCGCGCCCTTGGAGGTTTTCTTCTTCACCTGAAGCTGTGTAGTGGGCTGCTGCTCGTTGTAGGTGTTGATCAGTTTGTCCTGGTCCTCAGGTTCCAGCTCTTTGAAGTAGCCCTCTGCTTCTTTCATCTGGTGGACCATGTACTGGCCCTCGATGAGTGAATTGCCTGTGTTCTTGGACGGCCTCTCTGTCACCTTCCCCTTCGCCACTTCCTCATCCACAACCGCCCAGCCGTTCTTCAGGACCTGGCGGAGGTATGCGGCAACGTTCCCGAGTTCTTTCGCTCGCTTGTCTGCTGCTCTGCGTTTGGTGTACTCGATCGCAGCAGCGACCTCTTGGCGCTGGTACTCCCGCAGAATCTTTTTCGCTTCAGACTGCGGCAACCCTATCTTGATCATCTCACCGACGAGCTTTAGCGACTCTTCATCCTCGATGACCACCTCAAGGTGCACAGGACGTTCCTTGTGGACTTTGAACTGGATGTTGTCGATGCTCCGGCCCACCTTCTTCTCGACGAGCTCGACCTTGATATCTGCTTGAGCGTTGACCTCCGCGATGGCGGGTTTCAGCACTTTGGCTTTGAAGTACTTGTACTCCTGGTACGACTTCGACTCAGAGGATTCGCCCAGCATGATGTCTCTGAAGCTCTTCCACTGAACCTCTGATGTCTGGCCCACCCGTTCAAAACGAACGCAGAACTCGTACAGCGCCAGTGACGCGGACTTTTTGAACCGCTTCACGATGTTCATGTCCACCAACGCGTACATCTCAGGATTGAGCACCTGGTCGCGCAGCTGGCTGCTGATGCGGTACCGGATGTGCTCCGAGGTGATCTCGATGTCAGGGAAAAGGACGGATGCCTTCCACTTCACACGTTTGCCTTCCGGGGCAATCACATCCCATTCAAAAACCACGCGCATCAGCTCGTACGCAGACTCCTTGAGATACGCTCCATTTTTGGAGTCGAACCCAATGTCGCTGGCCATGTCTTGAATGCGCAGGCTCCACCAGCCTTCAGGATCCGCTTCGTTCTGCGTCGCGTTTTTCAGCCACGCGTTGGAAACCTTGCGCTGCAGTAGCGACAGTTGGCCTCTGGGCTTGCTGTGGACTACCTGTACGGCTTTTTTGTAGGGCCGGGGTACCTCGGGTACCTGGAACAGCCCAAACTGGCTCATCTCGCCGCGGGAGGTGGAAGGTTTCTTTGCCATCGAGTCATTCTAGGTGGAAATCATGCGATGGTAGGTCACCTGTAGGGCCGTGTTTCCCCTGTCTTTTTCTTGACAAGACCCACGGATCGAGGTTGTGTATTTTTTAGAAGAGCACTTTCATTCCTTTAGAAGAACACTTGCTTCTTTTAACCTTTAGGCACGTCAAACACCAGTAACGACGCGGCTTCCAAGAGGTCGAGGTGACCATCTATGGGGGAATAGGTGGCCACTTCTGGGTCGATAGGTTACGGGATTTGGGGCGCCGGTGGACGCCTATGGGGCCATTGGTCGCCACTTGTGGGGCGAGGGTCCCCCTCTATGGGGAAACAGGTTACTGAATTTGGGTAGAAAGGTGACCTGATATGGGGTGTTGCATCGGCGCAGGGCGGATCAAGAGCCCCTTTTCATCTGGATAACTGACCAGCCCCCCCCCCCTTTGTATTGGTGACCCTTTATGGGGAGCTTCATTGGTGACCAGTTATGGGGATTGCTTGAGGTGACTATCTGTGGGGATGGGTTCAGATCTTGGTGATTCCTCGCTCAGCACGCTTAGGTGTACAGCTATGGGGAAGGGCGGCAGGCCTGGTCGGCCGGCGATAACTGCAGGTCCCACGATCCCCATGAACTCAAGGCCGTTGTTTTGGTGACCGTTTATGGGGCGTCCTCCTGTGAGTCCAAATTCAACCGATTGGCTAAGGTGACCAGTTATGGGGTGGTGGTCCGAAGCAGCTGGACGACTTGATTTAGCTCTCTGCTGGGACGAGTCAATTGAAGGTGACCAGTTATGGGGAGATCTATCAGCGAACACACTCTGCGCTGTGCTTGTTCATCGTTCAAAGGTGACCTGTTGTGGGGTCGACCATGGATCTGCCGCCCTACTCCTTAATTCCTGCTGTTTGTGCACCATGGTCACCAGGCGGTCCGACCTGATGGCATTGGTGACATGTTATGGGGCTTGCAATCCCAAACCTGCTTCAGCCATCCCAGTGTTTAAGTGAGCTTTCAGGTGACCTTTTATGGGGGCATCGTGCCCGCTATGAAGGCTTGAGGTGACCATCTATGGGGCCTGAAACGCCTGGAATGGCTGTTTTATTCAAGTTTTGCCCCTGGGAAACGTCTTGAGGTGACCGTTTATGGGGTCGGGAACCGCTCTCAGCGCTTGCATCCCCATAAGTGGTCACCTGTTTTCACAAATAACGGCGACTACCCCATCGAAAGTCGATGCCTCAAGTTCCATGGGCATGCCAGATCTAGCGATTGTGGAGTGTGAGTGGTTATTAACTTGTCGCTAAACATGGCCTCCGAACCCATAAACGGTCACCTCAGAACGATGAATACCTGAACACTGTAGGACCACGGTGCGCCAGGCAAGATCCCCCGAGTCACGTAGGTGGGTCTTTGGTGACTTTCGACGATTCATCTACTGCATGAGGTGCCCCAGCTGATCCCGTTCGCTTGATCGCCCATACCAACGAGCTCGAATCCCAGAGGTGTACTGGAGCCGTTGTGTTCACCGGGGTGCAATGGGGCCGCTGGGTACACGTGTTCAGGCCCAGAGGATGCGCCTCCTCAGGCCGCCCTCCTCTCTCGCCCTTGATTCCGTAGGTGGAGAACCTGCCCCAATAACCTGCGGGAGAGATATCGGATACACACGACGATGACAACACCACCTTCCTTTAGCACGTAATTGCGACTGATAACAAAGTTGCCCAACAGAAGGCCTTGCTGTGTCAAGAGCGCCGAGGAAGTACTCTGCAAGATGGACGGATTGCCCGCTGGATGCGGCATCTGTGCGGCACGCGAAACATCACCATGGCTTTTGACTCGTCCGGACCGGACAGGACCAGAGTGCTCATAAGCGAAGTAAATCCCGGCACCAAAACTTCAGACGTCTGAAGTCATCTCCATCCCAGGCAACTCTGATGTACAAGCATGTACGTACAGTCGAGGATGCAGATCAACTTCAGACGTCTGAAGTGGACCAAATCAATCCCATCCCATCACCGATACGGTCTTCAGACGTCTGAAGGTTGCATCAGGGGATCGAACTTCAGACGTCTGAAGAAGTGCTGAGCTCGGGAAACAATGCAGCGAAGAAAAGCTGTCCGCATAGCAATGTCTCGACTTCGAGTTGGCTGATTTATTACCAACGCAGAACACTAGCTTTTTCTGCGGCCGGGTGAATACCTGGGGTACTCCTCCGAGAGCAACGCTCTACAGGGCGCGTACGCGCCTTCCTGGCGTGCAACTTCAGACGTCTGAAGTCGCGCACTGGGGACTCCGCTGAGTGGTTCGGCTTGGCCCGGGAAGATAAAAAGCCAACACTTGGCGCGCAATACTCTTCAAGAACATAAAAAGATGGGCCTAGCTTGTTGATCTGCTTGCGTTTTCACCATCGACTTGCGAGAATCGCGGCTCAAAACAGGAGAAGCTATGAGCAAGAAACCTTTGGGCAAGATCATCACTCTCTTCAATCAGAAGGGCGGGGTAGGCAAGACCACGACCACTTGCCAGTTGGCCGGCACTTTTGGCCATCGCGGATACGACGTTTTGGTCGCCGACCTAGATGCTCAGCAGACCGCTGGAGCCTGGTTGTCCCGCCAGGGGGGTGCGAATTTCCCTGCGACTTTGTGGACAGGTTACAGATACAAAGAATCGACTGCTGCTGAACTTGGCAAATTAGTCGCTAAATATGACTTAATTTTCGTTGACTGTGCGCCATCTGTGGATCAACCGAACACTTGGGCATCGCTTTTGGTAAGTGACCTGGCATTGATTCCAACAAAGCTCAGCCCGGCGGACACAGATGCCTTGCCCGCAGCTCTGGCGCTTGCCAAGAAGGCGCGCCAAACGAGCGGGCTCGACTACCCGGTGCGGGTCGTTGCAACAGCATTTCGAAAGAACAGGCCTGACGAGCGAATGGCACTGGACGTGGTGGGCAAGGACAAGAATTTCCCCGAGTTCCCGCCTCTCAAAGAAGTGCTCAGTGATCGAGTTGCCTACACGCGATCGATGCTCTATGGAACGTTCGTGCACAGGATGCCCAACGCAAAAGATGCGATCGTTGAAATCGATGCGTTGGCTGATGCAGTGGCAGCGCTGCTGAAGATCCCTGCGTCAAAGGAGTGAAACCATGGTCACAAAGGCTCCAAAAATCAAAATGGATCCGGCTGCTGCGATGAGCGCTCACCAGTCGGCCGCCAGTTCTACGGCCGTCGACCGGTTTGCGGCAGCCACGGAAATCGTCAAGCGACAGCCAACAGGCCTTACGGAAATCACAGAGGAGGGCGTTCAGGGCAACTCGGCACCTTCTTCTGCGCCCGTCCTGGCCAGTGCACCCCCGGTTGCGGCCACAACAATTGCGACACCCCAGGTCACTGTGCCGGTTGCATTCGACCTGCGTGCGTGCATTCCTGGCGCAATCGTGCGAGTTCCGCTCCACATGATCGACACAAATCCGATGAGTCCTCGAAGGATCTACACGGAGGAAAAGATCAACAAGATCGCGAAAACGATGGGCGATGGCCAGGACGTTGCAGCCCATGGCTACGTGCAGGACGGGAGGGTGAAACTGATTGATGGCGGAACACGTTATCGGGCCGCGAAGATCACGGACACATCGTTCCTCGACATCAAGTTCGAAGTGCCGCCTCAAGACGATCTTGAACTGTTCAGGCGTGCACGTGCCCTCAACGAGAACAGGTCCGACACGAACCTTCTGGACTACGCCCTGAGCTTGAGAACGCTGATGGAGAAGGGCGTTGTGAAAAGCCAGGTCGAGCTCATTGAAAAGGTCGAGGCGCCGGGAGGAGGGCGCCTGTCGGCGGCTGCAGTGAGTAGCTACCTGCGAATCGCGCGCATGCCGACCAAAGTGCACCTGGCAATGGATGCATCGCCGGCGACAACCACCGGGATCGCGCTCTACACCGTCTCTGAACTCTTCAGCGACAACATGGAAGAGGAGATGCTCGAGGCGCGCACGCTTTTGGCCTTGGACATCGTCGATGAGATCAAGGAAAAGCAGCTCAACCGACACCAGATTGAGGCGCTGGTGAAGTCGAAGCTCGAGGGACCAAAGCGGCGCGTGAGAGGCGAGAGCTCCCATGTGAAGTTCGGGGCACACAAGGGCTCACTCAAAGTGGTCCCCAGCCGCGGTGAATTCAGCATCTCGTTCAAAGGCCTCTCTGCAGAGGAGACGGAAGATCTGCAGAAGCGCATCGAGTTTGCGCTGTAGAAAGACGCTGCCGTTTCAGCACACGCTGCAGCGGAGTAATGGAGGCGGGGCAGGGCAGGGCGGGGTAGAGAACCGCCTTGCCTTCTACTCCTTGATGCCCAAGCCTCGCGCAATACCGTCCCGGACCTCCTGCGCCTTGCGCATCTCGCGCACCATCCGATCGCGCTCGGTGGTCAGGTAGATGGTGGTCGTCGCAATGCTGGCGTGACCAAGCGTTTGCTGCAAAACCTCGAGCGGCATTTCTGCAGCAGCACTCTGTCGACCGTAGGTGTGACGCAGCCAGTGTGTTGAGGCCCTGCTCAGGTGCTCGCCATCGATGTCGGGTGGGGAGGACGCAGAGATC
>LNFM01002885.1_pt1 | contig 47098 bp, 47 predicted proteins | sample 596031 | NCBI WGS metagenome assembly LNFM01 (sample SAMN04254537, study PRJNA301005) | activated carbon metagenome | isolation source: dual media filters at the Ann Arbor, Michigan drinking water treatment plant | place: USA: Ann Arbor
GTGATATCGCACAAAAAATGCATCATTTGGCGTTAGTACTCCCTCATTAAATACCTCAAACGGCGTTTCTAAATGCGGTGGTCGTGTGGTAATACGCATCAGTTTACGTTTTTGTGGGTACGCAATCATCTCACGCTCGCCATTACCAAACGGCATGGTTTCTGAGACGGCTGCCCAGGTTTTGCTCGTTAGCGCCATCATGCCCACTAACCCTGCGCCTGCACTCATTAAAAACTGACGACGATTTCTGATGATTTGTTCTTTATCAGCATTCATGCTGTATCTCCTAATAGTAGAATTTATTAACGTAAATTTTGTGATGACGGATTAAATGTTTGTACAATTTTTTTACTATTTAAATCAAGTTTCGATATGCTCAAATCCACATTCAACACATAGGCATATTGTCCATCATGCGTAAACACAATGGCTTGGCGCGGTTCTTTAAAACCATTAATAGTTGCCGTTACTTGCATGGTTGAAACGTCAATTTCTGAAAGACTGTTATCACCTAAATTACCAGAATAGACATGTTTGCCATCGGGCGTAATGGCCGCGCCATAGGGGTCTTTACCGACTTTAATGGTGTTAATGATTCGACGTTTATCTATATCAACGACGGCAATCGTATTGCTTCCGCTATTTGCAGCAAAAAGTGTTTTGCCATCTTGTGTAATTGAAATCGCGCGCAACTTATTAAATCCTGTTATCTCGCTTTCGATTTTATTAGTAGCAGTATTCACAATAGTAATTTTGTCACCTAAAAAATTAGTGACGAAGAGTTTGTCATTTTGCGGATTAAGCCTTACACCCTGCCTTGGTTGTGCAAAACCTGTAATAACGGCCTTTGGTTGGTTAGTATCCAAATTCACAGCGGTCACCGTGCTTGCCGCTTGATTATTCACATACAAGGTTTTGCCATCTTGACTAATTGTTGTGCCAAAAGCACCAGCACCAAGAGGCATTTGAGCGATTGTTTTAAGTGACTGAGTATCTATTTTATTCACAACGCCTAAACTACTATCCGATACATAAAAATCGTTACCAGACGGTGAAAATATAATATTTCTAGGCGTGATATAACTCTCAAGTGTTATATGTTTATTCAATTCTTTAAGATTATAAACAATGACTTTTGGTTGATCGCTAATGGAAACAATTGCCGTCGATTCATCAGGGCTAAGTGCCATTGAGTTATTGTGTATTTCGCCATCAAACGTCCACCTTGTTTGTTCAGCTGCATTAGATAACAGACTATTAGTCGCGAGGGTAAATAAAGCACTTACGATAACCAGTTTACTTTTTAATAACATTTTTAATCCTTCTTATTTATCTATATATTTCGGTAAAAATTAAGCTCAGCGACCATCATAATAATATTGATTAGGCTAATTTACATTTGTACTTAACCCATTACTAGTCTGTTAATTAATGCACCACCAATAATTAACCAGCTGAATAAAATTCCTCCAAGTAACATAGGTTTAAATCCAGCCTGTTTTATTGCCGAGAAATGAGTACCCAAACCTAAACCAGCCATTGCCATAGCGAGCAATAAGGTATCAATATTGACTGCAGCTAAAACCAAATGACTAGGTAATATTGCAAGAGAATTAAGTCCAGCCACTGCAATAAAAATAACGGCAAACCATGGAATAGTGATAGGTGCTATGAGTGTGTCAGCTTCCATAAGTTTTTGCGATGATTTAGTGCGTGCTAAATACATAGATAACAAAATTAAGAATGGCGCTAACATCATGACCCGCACCATTTTTGCAATCACGGCAGTGTTAGTGGCAATATCCCCTAGTGGTTTTGCCGCTGCGACGACTTGTGCGACTTCATGCACAGTTGAGCCTGTAAAAATACCAAATGCTTCGGCACTGGTTGGGAAAAAATGCCAGCTTAAATTCCATTGAAATAATGCTGGGTATAACAGCATGCTCATTGTACCGAATACCAACACCGTAGAAACAGCAACTGACACCTGCTCAGCACGACCTTTGACCACAGGCTCTGTAGCCATCACTGCGGCTGCGCCGCAAATTGAGCTACCAGCACCAATTAAAATCACGGTGTTAGTATCTAACTTAAATACTTTACGACCAACTACCCAAGCTAACGCAAAGGTGCTTGTCAGCACTAATGCATCGATCAAAGCGCCATGCGCGCCTACATGGGCAATATCAGCAAACGTTAATCTAAAGCCATAGAAAATAATGCCTAGTTGTAGTAATCGTTGTTTAGAAAACAACACACCTTTTGCGCAGTGCGTCGCGATGCTTGGATAGAGCGTATTGCCCAAAAATATACCAAGAATAATCGCGAGAGTCAGCGTGCCAATTGCATGGTTTTGCAGCCAAGTGATATTGGCTAATATTAGGGAGACTATAGCGATGCCTAAACTTAGCACTATGCCTGGTAGGTAATTTTTTATTAATGTTTGCATGATTTAGTCACTTAAATAATGTGTTGTTAAAGTATGTGTTGCACTTTACAGACTCACAATACATAAGTAAAACAGATTATTTATGTATAATCTACTAATAAAACTGGTATATAAATATTGCTTCAGATTATTTTGTTAAGGATGGTGATGATGCGAATTACATTAAGGCAACTACAAATTTTCATCGCTATTGCAAATAGTGGTAGTACAACAGCTGCGGGCGAGATAATTGCTTTATCGCAATCTGCGATTAGTGCATCTATAGCTGAACTAGAAAAAGCGCTGAATGTGCAGTTATTTGATCGTGTGGGTAAACGACTATTATTGAATGACCATGGGCGAGCGATGTTACCGCAAGCCATGGCATTGGTTAATGGTGCAACTAGTTTAGAAAATAGTTTTAACGAAATTGCCCCCAGCATTCTGATTATCGGTGCTAGCCTGACCATAGGCAATTATTTGCTTCCGACGATATTAGCCAACTATTGGCGCGCTCAAGGTATTGTCTTGGGTGAACTGATGCCTCCATTGCAAGTCGTTGTTGCAAATACAGCTGATATTGTAAGTAAGGTTGTTAATTTTGAAGTGGATATAGGCTTGATCGAAGGGCCATGCAATAGAGCCGATATTAGTGTCAGTCCTTGGTTAGAAGATGAACTTCTATTAGTTGTAGCGCCGAATCATCCTGTTTTGCAAGAAAATGGAGAATTCATCTCTCCAGATCGGCTTACCAAAGCTAACTGGTTGCTGAGAGAGCGAGGCTCTGGAACACGTGAGGCGTTAGAGCAGGCATTATTACCGCACATAGCACAATTAAAAAGTAGTCTTGAATTTAATGATCATGAAGCAATTAAACAAAGCGCAGTTCAGGGACTCGGTATAGCCTGTCTATCACGTACAGTTGTGAAAGATATGTTAGATGCTGGTAAATTGGTTGAACTGAAAACGCCCTTTGGCAAACTAACGCGTCGGTTTAGTTTAATGGTACATCATCAAAAACAGGTTACGCCTGGAATGCAACATTTTATGAATCATATTTTTAAAAACCAAAAAGATACTTGAAACGACTATTTACATTATTTTTGAATGACTGTGAGGATTTATTTTCCATTCAAAATGCATTAAATAACTTCAAAGTGATTAGCAAAATGGCTATATAGGAAATATGAACGTGACAGAATTGTCACGTTTTAGCGAGTCTCAGCGGTTGTGGGCGGGCCTTAACACTTAATAAAACATCTATTTTTACAGTTGAAAATCCGCGTGTCACTGGTTCAATTCCAGTTCGGGCCACCAGTAAAATCAAAGACTTAGCGCATAACAGCACTAGGTCTTTTTTTATTCATCAACGCATAATTGGTTACGTTTCAGCTACGTTTCCTCGTAAGCAACCCATTTCACTTCTTAAGTAATTGATATATATACAGTAATTAAATACGACTATCGGTTTTAAAGAATTGGTATTTGGCTATAAGCCTGATGGCTAAACGTCTCATTAGGGCCGAAAGGAGCCATCAAATGGTTTAGATTTAGATAAGCATTTCTAATTATGTGCATCTACACATTTCAACAAAATCTATACAAACACTTTTACCAATCATTAAATATACAGCTTTGATGAACAAGTTTTCTAAAATCCAGTTTTTCAATATCAAATTTAACATTTTGATATGATTATCTTCTATATTTAACTAGCGTTCTCTTCAGGCAATATCGTACATAACGAGGGTGCTCTACAAGAAACGTTTAAGCTGCAACTCAAAACCCTACCCTACCTTTTCATAAACATACGTCAGTGTGCTTTATGCGTTGTATTAGCTAATTAATTTGCTATGCCAGTTGTAATTATGACTAAAAGTAAACCGTATTTACTAGTATTAATTTAATATTAATATAATATTAAATTAATACTTAACAACTGTCGCTACATTAGGTACTATTGAGACTCAATTAACAACATTTGGAATAATATGAAAAGAACAGTATTATGCTTATCTCTGCTGTTAGCGATGAACATTGAGGCAGCAGAATTTGGTGATGCAACCTTCTTAAAGTTGCTTAGAGCAACCAAGGCGTCGGCGTTAAAAGATCTTAATATGATGGTGCCAATGTGTGACTATCAAGAGTTAAATTGCGACACTAAAGCGTCACAGATTCACTTTGATAAGTATGGCCATCAAATGCCAGCGATGGTGGTTGGTAGCTCAATTAGATTAAATAGAGCGCTGTATCAAGAGTTGTCAAGAATTGAAGAGAAAGCTGTTTCACTAAACAAACAGAATCGTAAGGTTAAAAGTTATGACCTTGCAGACGATGTACGAAATACTAGGTGGAGTAGCAACCCAGTCAAATACACGCAAGGCAGATACTATTCTGAAGAGGTGCGTTTAAACATTATTGAATTGTTTGCGTACAGTAAAGATATTAAAGGTAGTCAAGTAGCGAAGACAGAGCTTAAGGAGTTTCCGTATGCAAACTCATACTAAACTTAGGATTAAGCAGGCGTTATTAGCACTCACAATGTTTGCGTGCATATCGATACCACTATGGATAGTCTTATCGCTGCTATTAGATTTAAAAGAGGTAATTGAGACAAATCCGCTTGCTAAGATACCAGTTGCTGCAGCTGTGTTTGCAATATTCTTAGGCTATATTAAGCATAAAACGGGTTACGAATTAAAGTCTTCAATTGTAAATGTTAACGTTATAGGTGGGAATCACGATTAAAAATGTCAGATAGAACAGTTAAAGATAAAAGCGAGGCTGTTCTCATCACATTTAAGCCTGAGCTCAAAAACAGGATTGAAAGAGTAGCCCAGTTGCACGGGGACATGCCACGGGCTACTTTTATTAAGTTCGCCGTCACTCAGTACATGGATATGTACGAAGCCAAACAAAATAAACCTAAAGACTAAGTTGCACCAGATTAACATTAAAAAATCTGGTTAGTCGCGTTTAACTAAAAATCTCCTTCAGTTACTCCCGTTTTTGTATAAATCCACCTTTAGTCACACCTTAAGTTACACGATATTTAAACTATTTTCCGGATAGTATTTGATGTAAAGACGACAGTATATTTACCCTCTCCCACACTTTTATCTTTGCGAAAAAAGCAATTGCATCAAAAATATGTGGATCACATTGAAAGTTTATGTTCAGCCTTATTGTTTTGATCTAATGAAAAAATTCTTTTTTAGGCATCAAGTTTAGTGTGTTTAAATAATAAAACCAGTCACCATCTTTATAAAAAACTTATCCTTTACCGATTAGATTAGTAATGCAATAAATAATGCAGGCTCATCTACTTGGATTATCGGCATCAATATTGATACTAGTTCTATTGTCGTCATAAATTACTCATCCTTAATTTTATGTGGTGATAAATACTTAATAGCCTCTTCACCCACTGTGACATCTACTTCGCCCGTGGAGTGGTTTATAAAGATTACTCGACCTAAGTTGCGTAAAAGCGCTTTTGCATTATCTAGAGTCATACACTGTTGCTTGGCTAATGCGGCGACCCTAATGTCAGAAATCTCTGGCGGCGTGGTGTAGCTGAAGTCTTCTAGAATGTCATGTTCGATCTTTTCAACCTTGACTACAGGGCTATCAATCGACTTAAATACGCTTTCATATTCGCGAGTTTTAGGATTGTAGATATACATTAGCAACCCTTTCTTGCTCTATTAAGCATGTGCTTATATTTACGGGGCAAAGGCTTTGAACTTCGGGTTTTTTTAACGATATGTTTATGGATAAGCATTAAATCCCAGATTTCGAATATGAAATCAGACAAACTAGGCTCGTCTGGGCATTTATAGACAGTGTGAAATTTAATGATTTGTTTGAGCTTAACTATGTTTAAAAAACGCTCTCTTTTTTTGCAGTATAGGTACACGGTAACTCCTTAAAGTTTTATAGGTCCGTGTGACTACAATACTAGTATGTGTATATAAAAGTACTGGTATGGAATTACTTTTTAGATCTTTTTAGATAATACAAATAAGCTAACATTGCGATAATCACTATCGCAGATATTGTGATTAATACCGACGCAAGTGCAAGTAAACCCTCTTGACTTACATTGCTTTCTATAGCCAAAGTTGTTAAAAGAAAAGATAAAAACATATTAATAGTATATCAAATTTATATTTTATGTGTATTAAAAAAGTCAAAATAAGTGTTTTTGTAAACATTTTCTCCCCGAGGCCGAGCGCACTAGTTCTACGCTGGAATATTAAGCAGTGTCGATTGATTTTAATTAACATCGATTATAGTGTTCTGGCAAGGTCTCTGTAATGGACAAGTTTAAATCAACAAATTTTTAGAGGTATTAAATGAGTAAAATTAGGAATCAATTTTCAACAGGCTTTCTTAAATGAGCTCCGTGTTAACTTAGAGCTAGACAAACAAGAAACTCGTGAGCTAACATATCAATAAGGCGCCAGCCTTACTTGCACACGAGTAAAAATAGGCATTTCAAATTTCTTGATTTAAATGATGTAAAGCTAACCCTATAAATCGACACTGGGTTTTAAACGTGTGCGCTACCCAGAGTCCATATTTATAAAGGTACTTTGATCATGAAAATCAACACCACAGTTCACTCAGTACAACAAAGTCTTAATATTCTTACAAATCCTCCTGTTAAGTTGACTCATGTTTATGAGTTGCTTGCAGCAGCATTTGGTTACAAAAGTTATGCATCTCTTAAAAGCGTTGCCATACTAACCAACTTCGACGATCCAACAGCAGCCAATCAGGATTCGATTCTGAAGAGAGCAAGTTCACTTGGATATCAAACCTTCCCATCAATGGAGCTGGCGACAATTCTTGAGGATGAAGGGCTGGGTGCGCTCAGTTTTAATGAGCTGGCAATGAAGCTTAGAGAAGGCGATCACTTTATAGAGGATGATATAGATCAAATCATTGCGGCGGAAACAAATGCTTGGGCCAACTATTGTTTAGCACTTCATTATGCCGAAGAACATGACGAAACTCAGGTGGGCAGTGAGTATTGGCATAACCAAATGCTGGCAGGTCGTTCTTTAAGTGGTCACGAAAAAACATTCGCACTAGAGTATCCGTAAAGCCGCATCATTGGGTTGCGAGTTGGCATTGTTGGATCTCGCTGAAAAGTTTGACGATGCCGCCTTCTTTGAAAGTAACCATCAAAATATGGTTTCTGACCCGATGCGAATTGCTCAAATCGCACAGAACTTAGGACGCATTAATGACCAGCACTACTGGTTAACAACTGCAGCAGAGGCTGGCAATACTGAAGCGATGCGTGAGTTGATTGAAAGTTTTGATAGTATTGACTCAACTCGCTGCTGGACTTGGACCTATTTGTCTCAGTTACTAGAAGATGATCTCACTGAAGATCGTTATTATGCAATCCACGATAATGGAACTAAATATGACGATAATGTTGGTGGTCCGATGTACGCAGAAGGAATAGATGGTATCAATTTGGAACCACTTGAAAAACAACAAGATGAACTAGCTAAGATCGCTGCAAAAGCACTTTATAGTCGCATAAAAAATGATAAGGAAAGTTTGTTAATAGCTTTAAAATAAACTTAATACCGAATAAAACCAGAACTTTTGACTCGTGCAAAGCAACGAGTTAAAAGTCTTCTGGTTGAAATGCCGCGATGACTTCACTATGGTTTAGCGTCATAAAGTTCATTAAAAATCTGCTCAAGCTTTTTATTAGTGCCACGCAATTGATCAATTACAGCCTTAGCCCAATCAAAGTATTCCCTTTTACGTTCTATTGACCAATCAGCAGGTGGACTTGACAGGATATCTCTAAGATTAGAAATCTTGTCCGCTAATTTAACTAATTTCGCACGTTTGCTTGAATCCTTAGCGTGCTCGATTTGAGCAAGTTTTCTTTCAGCTTTTGGCAACGCTTTATCATCGGTGACTTCAACAACAATTTTGGCAATTGCTTTACCAAATGTATTTTTTAATTCCAGTTCGGTAGTTTCGGTATCTTCAATAGTGTCATGAAGCAATGCCGCACAAATGACTTTTGGGTCACTGATTTTACCTTCGTTACATAGAATATTAGCCAGGCTAATTGGATGGTTAATATACGGGGATGCACTGGTATCTTTGCGTCGTTGGTCTCGGTGTTTTTTAGAGGCAAATTCAAGTGCTGTTAATATAATTGGTAAGTTCTTAAGATCTTTTGACATGCTTTATCTCTTTGTTAATTTTGTATAATTATCTCAAAAATAACCACATGAATAATATTTTTCTAATAGCCGCTCGCTGTGCACTTTCCATATCAGTTTATCGGCAATATCTTTTTTTCGGTTAAGTTATGCATGTAAATCTTAATAAGGACATCTATTTTTCTTCTTTTACATAGCCATCTAACCTATGTCTAAAAAGCGTTGACCAGGTAATCACCCGCTCTGCTGGACATATCATAATGTCTGAATTGGAACGGAGAGTTAAAAATATAGGGCAATATATATATATTAGTGTCTGCTTTGGGTCGTAAACAGTCTATTAAAGGGGGGAAGTCCACACTTTATTAATCCTACTATTTCCATAAGTACGAGTATTAAAATGAGACTAATGAACCTAATCAATAATTAAAATTACTATAAGGTTTTGCTTGTAGTTTAACGTCAAAACCCCATCGATTCTTAAAATTACCTTTAGGCATAATTTGAATTTTTTCATCAAATTTCCAGCATTTTGAGTAATTGCCTCTTACTTTAAACATTAAATTAATACTACTCAAAAAACTAATGCCAGAACGCATATCATCAATCTGAATCTGTGGTTTTGTAATATAAACTAATTTATTTTCAAGACAATTACAATCAATTAAATATTAACAAGCTATTGATTTTATTAATATATATATTAGTTAACACTTTCAAAAATATAAGAAATTGTTAGTTTTTAAAATAGTTGCATTGATAAAAAATTTATTAAAGTTACCAAAAAGTATGCCGTTAACGACTGTAATTACTGTCAATTACAAGGATTATCGGAATGAACACAGAAATAAAAATCAACTTATCTAAAGTTTTAAATAAACCTTTATCTCAAGTTTATCTATCTGACTCTCAAATGGCTATCTCTAATAATGCAGGAGGTAGTAATGATGAATAAATACTTACAAGTACTTAATTCAATACCATCTAATCTTCCACGTGACGAATGGGTTAAAACTGCCTTTGCATCACACTCAGCTGGAATAAGTTTTGAAGAGTGGGATCTTTGGAGTAGCAGTGGCGATACTTATAATAAAAAAAACTGCAAGGCTGTATGGAACAGTATTAAAGGAAGTCACGGAATTAATGCAGGTACATTATTTTATATTGCAAAACAATATGGGCACTCTCAATTGAGTTCTGATAATGATAGCTTTAGCAAAGTTAAGGGTAATACACTTTCGACTAAAAACAATGTTTCTGAAACTGTTCAGAGCAAATTTTCTAAATATTTAGATGCGCCTATAGATCATCCATACATTGTAAGAAAGAATGGATGGAATGATGGCTTAAAAGTAGTTCCACTTGATTCTACAGAATCTATTGGTGGTTTTAAATTAGGTGGTGCATTAGTTGTGCCATGCTGGCAAGGCAAAGAACTTAAAACTATTCAGTACATTACCAATGAACGAAAGCTAAACTTGCCCGGAGCTAGTTTCGGCGAAGGTTACTTTCTTCAAGGCGTTCAAACCGAAAAGATATTTGTCACAGAAGGGATAGGACAACTTTGGGCTGGGATCGAAGCTACTAGTTATAGCGCTGTCTGCACGTTTGGAATATCAAGAACAAAGATAGTTGTTAGTAAACTCAAGCATCTATATCCATCGTCCGAAATAATAATTTGTGCCGACGGCGGACAAGAGTCATACGTTGAAAAGTTATCAAAAGAGCTAAAAGTTAAAGCTGTATTTATGCCTTCAGGTTCGATTAAAAATAGTGATATTAACGATTTATTGTTAAAAGACGGTAGAGAAGCACTAAAATTATTACTAAAAAACCCAATAAACTTTGCCAGCATTGATGAATTTAAACCAAATAACAGTTATGAATCTTTGAAGTTCATTTTTGCTAATGAATTAAATGAATCATATACCCCCCCAGATGAAATCGTAGAAGGCGTCTTGACTTATGGTGATGGAAGTATTTTGTATGGTGATAGTAATTCCGGTAAAACTTTTTTAGTCATAGATTTAGCCTGTGCGATTGCACAAGGAGTAGATTGGATGGGTAGAAAAACAGAGTGTGGATTAGTGATTTATTTGGCTGCTGAAAATCCTTCGAGCGTTGAACGTAGAATTCAAGGATATCAAAAACACCATAACGTTAAATTGGCTAATTTTGTGATAGTTAAAAGTCCTATTGATCTATTTAATGGTGAAGCTGATTCAAATAAAATAATTAGTTTAGTAAAACATATTGAAAACAAAACTGGTAAAAAAGCATTACTAATCGTTGGCGATACCTTGGCTCGCCTCTCTGCTGGCGCCAATGAAAATGCTGGCCAAGACATGGGTGTTGTTGTTCAGCACTTTGATAAAATCAGATCAGAAACTAATGCACATTTTATGCTAATTCATCACAGCGGCAAAAATGCTTCCGCAGGGGCAAGGGGCTGGAGTGGTGTGAGGGCTGCTGTGGATACGGAAATTGAAGTCACAGATTCTACAAACGGTAGGTGCTGTGAAATTACTAAACAACGAGATTTAGCTACGAAAGGTGAGCGTATTGGGTTTAAGTTAGAATCCGTGCATTTAGGATTCAACAAATGGAATACGCCTTCATCTGTTGCAATAGTTGTACAAGCCGATGCACCTTTAAATACTAAAGCTAAGCGGTTAAGTGAAGTTGGTGGTGCAATTTATGAATTTTTAAGAACAAATAGTGGAGATGTAAAAAAGACTGATTTAGTTAAACATTTTCTAAGTCAGTATGACAAAAGTTCAGTCTACAGAGAACTAAAAAAACTAAGAGATTCTGGACAGGTCCACGAAAATTTTGGTTACGTTGTTGCGGTAAAATCAGTAGATGCAAAAGGTGCAAATTAGTGCAGAACACTAGTTTGCACTAATAGTAAATTGGTGCAGATGTGTGCAACACCCTAAAGGGTTGCACTTACCTGCAACACCGAACTAACTTAATCAATAATTGTTAAATTAACATTAGATTTTAAATATTAAAGATTTGATTGATATTCATTAAAGTAAATAAATTAAGTATCTACATCACAATAACTGAAAACTGAATAAAAATATTTTAAATTTTTTTTGATGGTTAAATAAAAAAAGCCACTCAAGAGTGGCTTTTTTACTAGTGTATTGGCGGAAGAGGTGAAGTCCAATTTGCTGCAACACTTACTCCACCTTCTATTCGGTTTTACTAAAAAAATTAAAGTTTCCAAAAAGTCTGTCGATAACGTCTGTAATCAACATTACAGAGATCAACAGAATGATCATAGAAAATAAGTTCAGCACAACTGAGATTGCAAACCAACTTTCACATCTAATTCATTTAATTGATACTCAATTAATTATAAGCAAATATGCAAATACTAGTTATTTTGTGAAAAACCAAGAATGCGCTAATTATGAACCGCTAAAACTTATTTTCTTCTCTCAGACAGTGTGCATCGCTTTTTTAGAAAAAGTGAATACGCATCTAGGTAAATGTTTTTCATCTATTTTTCGCTTTGATGCACTAAGTAGAATTATTACACCCAGTATAGATCGCTTAGAAGTTACATCCCCTGCTACATTGAATAAAACTTTGGATATGAATCAAGAAAAAGATTCATTTTTAATGGAAACGCATCAATACTACCCCACTTCCCAACTGAGCCTAAAAAAGCAACATAGCCCAACTAAAGCATTATCGATCGCCTACTACCTATTCAACTTTACTAGAGTAAGGGCTATCTAATGACAAAACAAGTTAGAGCCGAAGACCTCACTGTAGTTGCTACAAATTCACCTGACGCGTCATATATGGCACAAGTCGCGCAAATACTGGTATCTCAGCCAAATCCAAAGGCTGAGACGTCCAAATAAAAATAAAAGCGGGGTTGGGGACGCAACCCCGTGGGGACGCCAGCTTAACTCCTATAATATTGTTAAAACAATACATTATAGGTTCAGTTAAAGTGGCAGCATCAAATAGTAGATTCAACGCATTTAGCCAGCACCTTTATTCGGTACTGGCTTTTTTGTATGCGCGGTGCTTATTGCTAACTATTGCGTTTAGCTTGTTTATATAAGCATACTGATTGAAAGGATACTGATTGGGTTGCTTATTTTTGATTACTCAGTTTTGCTTTATGCAACGTTGAAAACAGTCCTTTAGAGCGGGCAAATTTAAACAGCATGCTGGGCACATACGTAAACAGAATTAATACGATTGCTAGCACTAGGTACAGCCAACGAATTGAATAAGCGGTTACAAAGCTTGCAGCTGGTTTTTGCTGCTGAACGAATGCATAAAACTCTGGTGTATCTTGCCCTTTGATGTAAGTCGCTTTGATATCTCCAGCAAGCGTTTTCAGGTAATCCTCTTCCAATTGAGATAAAAACCGATCATATTCTGCACTGGCAACTGGCGGATCTGGCTCATCTAAGCTGGTATCGGCATAAGTTACGCCAACAGCACCTGCGTTGTTGTTATCGTTAATAGGCCAATACCCCACTCTTTTGTTTGATGCACTAAAACGCGGCACAGCTACTTTTGAATGCCCGCCAACACCCACAAATGCAAAGTTTTTACCGATTTGAATGCCGCTTAAATCTTGCTGAATGGTTACGTTCACCCTTGGTGCTTCATCACCATCTGTAAAGAAAAGCATTTGAGCTGGTACATTTAGCGAGTCAAAAGTATTTTCTGCTGCGCGCACTGCGAAACTCAGGCGGCTATTGCCTTTCCAAGCCATGCGCCATTCAATATGGTCGATACTATCTGTAATAACATCGTAATTTGCGCATACTTCTAAAGGTGTAATCAGCAAAGCAACGTTATCAGATGCAAAAATGCCGACGCTAATATAGGTGCCGCATGCCGACGATTCGACAACTTTTTTCATTAAGTGCCGCGTATATGCCAGCCTGCTGACAGGTTGGTTATTTAGCTTTTCATCTTCAGCATTCATACTTTGCGTCACATCGGCCACAAGTAAATAGTTATTTACCGCTTGTTTCATTTGGATTTCAGGCTTAACCAACGCCAAAGCAAGCAAAGCAACCACCATTAAAAACAGTGCTGTTTCAAAGTTGTTTTTAAGAAAAGTCATGATATTTTTCATGGCATTCCAATCGGTAGATTACTTAACTCCATGGTCGATTGCTCTTTTGGCGCTGGTTTCATGTTGTTTAGCATGACTGAATTTAACAGGCTTAAATTAAATTTTGCGGCTAATAAGTCAGGCCTTAGCTTTAAAGATTGTTCATAGGCAATTTTGGCCTGCGAATAGGCGTATCTGGCATCATCTTGTAACGTGCCGTCATCATTAATTCTGCGAATCAAACCAAAAGTAAATAAGTTGTTACCAATATTGAATTGAATTTTTGCTTGCTCAGGCAGGCTGGGCGAGGTGTCTAGTAGTTGCCCATAAGTTTGAACAGCATGCTTGTAATCCTTTTTTTGACCCTGATCATAAGCGGCAGCAAATTTTTGCAAATAGGGATAAGACGAATCAGAAATTTGCTTGCCAGCTTTAATTGCATGATTCATTTTAGCTATCTTGTTGATTTGGTAAGCTTCGTAAATACCGCCAACCAAGCCAACAGTCAGTAACAATCCAAAAACAAGATTACTTTTATGACTAGTTTTTACCATGAATACACCTTTAAATTTCTAAAAAACAATATAAAAATACTGAGCACTAATGCCAAAATAATTAAATCACGCGAATAGTCATGTCCGGGAATATTCACAGAATATTGAATGATGTTTTTCTCTTTTGAATCAATGTATTGCAGTGCTGATTGCAATGTGGCTGGGTTGTCGGCCTCAAATGCTTTGTATTTGATTTTGATTGATTTAAAAAATCGGTCTAAAGCAATTGCATCTGGTACGGCATCTTCTGCATAGGTGTTTTTTGTAAAAATACTGATGTCATCTGGTTCGCGCAGCACTATCCAGTAAAAGTTTAATTTTTTGGTGCTTAGTTGTTGCCGAATTTTGTATTTGACGCGTGGGCTTAGCTTTCCTGCACCGTCTGACAGCAAAATAATGGCACGCGAACCAGAGCTTTGAATGTCATCAAACAACGTAACCGCTTGCGTGACACCTGAACCGATATTGGTTTGATTAATTGCAGCCCCTGTTGCGGCATTAATAGCCGCATGAATTGCATCAATATTAGTGGTGATTTTCATGCCATATAAAGATGAATTGGTAAAACCCACCACGCCCATCATGTCATCTGGCCTAGAATCAATAAACTGGGTTATGAGTCTTCTTGCGGCTGCCGATTTGATTTCTGCGGCGCGCCCGCTGCTTGATTGGCCCGCAAAAGGATGATCCATACTGACACTGCGATCAATCACAAAAACCGTTTGAGCGCCCTTGCCTACTTTCAGTACCTTTTTGCTTGCGCCCTGCGGCGAAGCTAAGGCCAAGATAATGCTGATAATGGTAATAGCGATGAGCGTTTTAACGAAATAGTTAGCAATATCAGAAAGCCTATCTACAGGCATAATAGGTAGCCAAGAATAGATTTGCCCTTGATGACTTTTAAACCAAAATGGAATAAGGGCAAGCGGCAATAACACTAATACCCAAGGATGCAAAAGCGTCATTTAATACCTCTTTCGCAATTTCTAAGCGCTTTGCTTAAATGTATGAGATCTGTAATGAGCTGCCCGCTGTTGTGCGTTTTATTGCCAAACAGCGCAGCATTTGAGTACTCAAAAAACTGCACTATTTCGCCTTCTAGCAACGCAAATGCAGGCTGTTTAGCAACAAACTCTTTAACATCATTGGCAAATAAATTGGCGCCATGCGTTTGATTAAATGCTTGATGCATGTAGCGCAAGGCATTCTGCTCACCCGATGGATTTTTATCCAGTTTTTTAATTTTTCTATGTGCCTGCGCAAAAGCGCCGTTCATAAAAGGCAGCCAACGTTTATCTGCGTTGATATAAACAAGCCCTACCAGCCCAATAATAAGTAACGCTAATAGTGCAATCAGTCGCTGCTGATGTGCTTTTATATCAATTAATGTTGGTTTAAGTTGAGATTGTAGATTCTCTTTTGCATTGCCAATACCCGCTGGCACGAGTGGCGAATACCAAAAACGCCATGCAGGAATATCTACAAAAACTGCTGCTGCCCCATTTAAAGCAATACGCTCTGCTGGCAATTGCATGACAGTTGGTTTTTCGGCATAACTAAAAACTTGGTAGCTTAAATTAATTTGATAAGTCGTTTTTTCATCGCCCTTAACAGGTGTTATTTGAGTATCAATCAACTCTATGCCGTTTTGAGTAGTGCCTTTTACTGGCAAAGCATTTTGGCTTATCTGATATGGGTTTGATACCTCAATTTTTATTTGCCTACTGAGCTTATCGCCAATTTGAATGCCCACACTTTTTGACGGATTAACGATATGAATAATATTGGCTTTAGTGGTTTGTGCGGCCATCGCTAGGTTTGCACAAACAATCGCACCTAAGCCAATAGCAACTAGCAAGGTTTTGTTTATTAGGTTTTTCATAGGCTCATATATTGTTCAAAATAATGTGATATTGATTCTGGATCAAACTGGTTGCTGATATAGATTGGCTGCGTATCGAAGCTTGAAAACACGGTTTCCAGTGCTTGTTTTCTTTGCGCAAAAGCGTCTTCAAATTGCAGCCGTACAGATTCCCTAAAGAAAATAGTTCTGCTAGCGCCTGTTTCTGGGTCAATCATATTGCCAAAGCCAAATTTAGGCAGTTTGGTATATTCATGTTCATCCCATAATACAATTGGGATAATTTGATGCGCAGACATGGCGTTAAATGCTTGTTCTATTTGGTGAATGGGCATGTGAAAGTCTGATATCCAAAACACCATTGATTTGTTTTGGCTTAAATAGCCCGGAACATCTAAAATGCCTTCCGAACTGACATGCATTTTTTCGTAATCAGTTAACTGCTCAATCGTTTCAAAGGCATGATGTAAATGATGACTTAATGGCAGCGTTAGCGCTTCAATGACGTGATTGTTATAAGCAATAAAGCTGAATAAATCGCCAGTTTCTGAGGCGGAATAAGCAATTGATGCGGCAATTTCTTTAGCCTGATCTAGCTTACGCACACGACCGCGATACTGCATAGAACTAGACAAATCACACACCGCAAAAATTGGCGTGGTGTTGTCCTGATTAAACAATCGAATCTGCACCTGTTCGTAAGGGTCGCGCAGGGTTTGGCGCAAATCCATACGTCTGGCATCTGGGTAATCAATCAGAGGGACATTTCCTCTGTATTCAAAACCTAATCCACGTTGCAAGCCTTTATGGCCGCCAAAATGAATACTATTGGACTTCCAAGGTACTAGATAGGTAAAAATCTTGGCGTAATCAGGAATCATGAGCGGAATCCTGACATTAAGCTTTGGCTGGTACAGCAACTGTGCTGAGAATTTGTGTTGTGAGTTCGCGCGCCAATACGGTTTTACGATTGTCGTACATGCTGTTAAATACTAAACGATGCGCAATTAACTCATGGAAAACGGCATGAATATCTTCTGGATACAAGCTATCGCGGTTCATTAACCATGCATTAACCCGTGCTGCTTTTAGCAACATACCCATGCCGCGTGGGCTTGCACCAGTATGTATTAAGCGATTCACATCTACGCTATCTAACTGAATACCAAACTTGGCAGGAGACTGTGTAGACTCCCACAAATCCAGCGCATATTCTTCAAGCGCAGGGCTAGATTTAATGTGCTTTTGCAAAATATCAGAGAAACCATTTAGCGCATCAAATTTCAATGTGCTAGATTCAACTTGCATCGTTAAATCTTCTGCATGCTGAAATTTAGTATCAAACATAAGCGCTTTTCTTAATTCACGGTCTGCTGGAATTTCAATCGGAATTTCCATCATAAAGCGGTCGCGCGCGGCTGATGGAATTTCAAACGTTTCATTTTTTTCAACTTGGTTACGATCAGCAAATACCACCATATGCGGCAGACGATATTCTTTTTTGAAAGCATTGATATGGCGCTCTGCCATTACCCGCAGCATTAAGGCATGCACTTGCGGGCGGGCGCGATTAATCTCATTAAAGAAAAATACCGATAAATTTTCACCTGCGCGCAATAGCGGGCCTTCGTCAATCTGTGGGCGGCCACCCTCACCCAAATATGTATGGTAAATCAGATCGTTTGGCATTAAATCTACAGTGCCTTCTATACGCTCATAAGCACCGCCTATACCCCTAGCAATAGATTGCAATAGCGTTGTTTTTCCTACACCAACGCCACCTTCTAGCAGTACATGGCCGCGCGCAAAAATTGCGGTATTCATTAGTCGTATCGCTTTATCCTGACCGACAATCACCTTTTTAACTTCTGTTTCTAGCTTCAAGGCATGACTGCGCCAATCTGTAAGTTGAACATCAATAGATGCAATATTCATAGATTTCCTATTTAAAAAAATATAAAGTACAAAATGTACGAATACAAAATCAACTTAACAAAACGATTCTTGATTTGTACTCAATAGACTTTTGCTGTAGTATGCAGACAGGTCTGTTCACTTATTTACAGTCTACTTCAAGAGCTCTAAAAATTGCAAGAGATTTTATTAAGTCATTTTTTAGGGCAATTTATGTTGACAAAGCTTGGGGTTTTTACATGGAAAGTCTGAAGCAATTAAACTTCAGTCGCTTGTTTTCATTACATTTTATTCAATATTTGAGCGCGCTGATTAAACCTTCTAACGCTCAATTACTAATACTGTGTGGTGACTTAAAGCGCTGGAATATTGAAAGAATCGGCAAAAAAACGGCAAATCATCTACCGCACGATTTAACGCTGGACGATGTGAATGTAATTAAAAAGATGATTCACGTTGCCATTAATAAAAGCCTGATTAAACAACCCGCCGTTATATCAGACCAACTATTATTTTTGACGGTTGGCGCTATACAAATTCAATCGCAGACCAATTCAGACAAAGCGTGGAGTTTGCTTAATCAGTCAATTAGCAGCCATTTAAGCTCGCAAAAAGAAAAACGTTTATTTGCACTTGGCTTCTTCATAACGACAATTGTGCTGTGCTTTTGCATAGTTAACATCAGTAACTTTAACAGGACAGAACGCTATCAAAACATTCCACAATCGCCAATTGAAGCGCTTGGAATGAGTGAAGCCATTGCCAGCGATGCTGACCCAGTAACAATGAGCATGTTGAAACTAACACATCACAAAATGAAGATTGGGACGTGCCAGCTACCACAGGCCGCCATGCTGCCGCCTGAGCAAAGACACGCTTTTTTATTGTTTATCAATAAGGGTGTAGTGCAAGTTCAGCATGTAGAGAATTTAAGGCTTGCGCTTGATTATGTTAATTGCCTGTATCCGCAGCAGCTTATGCATCCATCGCCCTCAATTGGAAATAGGTTATAAGGAAATATCATGAACATGAATGAAAAAATACTTGCAACAGCTACTGGCCTTTTTGAGACAAGAGGTATTCAGGCATCTGGCGTGGATACGATTATTGCAGAGGCTGGTATCGCTAAAGCCACGCTTTATAAGCACTTTCCAAGCAAAAATTTGTTAATCATTGCATATCTAAGAGATAAGTCAGATAAATTTTATGCGTGGTTAAATGCTAGGCTTGAATCTAAAAAAGCTAACTCAATAGATATATTGATTACGCTATGCGAGTTGGTTGAGCTATGGATAGTTACGCCAGCGTTTCACGGATTACCTTTTCATATCGCCTCGGTAGAGTTTCCAGACCCTGAACATCCAATTAATCAGTATTCCGCAGTGCTGGCTGTTGAGTTACAAGGTTATCTCACCAAAATAGCTCAAACTGCTGGCGCTAGAGATCCAGAAGCGTTAAGCCAACAGCTGACTATATTATTTGAAGGGGCCGCCCTTTTAGAAAGACTAAGCCCAGGCTTGGGCGCTGCTGAGCGCGCAAAAAATGCAGCCATCACATTAATTAAAGCATCTGTGTAAATGCGAAATATATTTGAAATTAGTGTGGCTTGGCTTTAACGCTATGCGAATCTTTGCGTGAGCCGTAAATATTGGAATAGGCTAATGTAAATTCTGCGCCCAGTAAAAAAATTTGGGCCGAATAATATACCCAGATTAGCAAAGCCACTAAAGACCCAGCCACACCAAAACCTGACGCAATTGCGCTTCTGCCAATGTATAAGCCAATGAGAAATTTACCAACGGTAAACAAAATAGCGGTAATCACAGCGCCAATCCATACTTCATCCCAACGAATTTTTGCACTTGGCATCCATTTGTAAATCAGCGCAAACATAACGGTAGTCATAAAAAAACTAAATAGCGCATTAAAAAAATTTAACAACTCAACCCACTCGGTTAAATTTGGCGGCCATAATTGACCAAGGGCAGATAAGGCAGCGCTAAAAATTAACGAAACCATGAGTATGAAGCCGATGCCCAGTATCATGCCAAAAGATAATAGGCGCTCTCGTAAAAGTGCAATTAAGCCGTTTACTTTCGCCCGTTCTGGTACGCCCCAAATACGATCTAAAGAGCTTTGTAGCTCGCCAAATACAGTGGTAGCGCCAATAAGCAATAGCACCACACCTATAATCGTTGCAATTAAACCATCTTGTGGCTTATTCACATTTTGCAGCAATGCCTCTACTGCAGCCGCACCCTGCTCACCCATTAAATGGTTCAATTGGCCAGAAATTTCACCACGAGCCGCCTCTAAGCCAAATACAAAGCCAGCAATAGATAAAACAATTAATAACATTGGCGCAATTGAAAATAAGGTATAAAAAGCCAATGCTGCGCCCATGCTAGATACATAGTCGTCACTCCACCCTTTTGCAGTGGCTTTTATTAGTTGCCAAATTTTGAGCATAAATTTTTTAAAATTAGTTGGCAGGCTTCTCTGGTACGATGTCTGGCGGCATATTCACTTGTGGTGGCGGAATGATAATCTCTAGGTTGTCGTCAGGCATGACAGGATTAATTTGAATTTTTTCATCCATATTATTTTCTTTTTCGCGCTGAATGCCTTCATCGCCAGACTGCAAAACATTACTTTCGCCATTACTATTATTTGAAGTTTGTGGCTTATCGCAGCCAAACAAACTCAAAGCGATTATCACCACAAATAACTGCAAAATGTTTTTCATGCCGAATCCTTTTTGATTGCTTATCATAATCTTGATTAAGATATATTGATATTGCCGTGCTCGCCCATACCAATAGGCTTGGCGGCCACCATAGATGCGGCCATTGCAAACATGCGTACCATTTTGCTATTGGGTGCATCCCAATATTCAGCAATATGTGGCACAAACTTTAATGCCGATAAATGAGCAGAATCAACGCCCTCAGGAAACCAAGGTCTTGCAAAAGGCGTCCACAACGCTTCAATTCGCGCACGGTCTGTTACTGTTTCACCATGCCCCGATATGGATACATAAGTGCCTTGCGATTCATTAGAAAAAGCCAAATTCATCACTTGTAAATGTCCAGCTTTAGTTGAATGCGCATCTGTTAAAAACCAAATTGCACCTTGCTCGCACATTTCAATTGGCGACATAGGCTTAGATACAATTAGGCTCTCATCATCAATCGTGCTTAACATGCAAACAGTCATATTTTCTAATAAATTGGCTAATTGTGTCAGGCCATCTGTTTTCTGTACTTCAATTTTCATGGTTGTTTTCCTTGTTAGTGTTGTTTAAATAATAATCTGTGCTGGTTTTGTCGGTAAGTTTTATAGGTGAAACTGTATAACTGACTAGAAAATAACTGACCAGTCAAATCAATAATTGCGTAGAGTCTGCTCATTGGGCTATTGAGAATTCGTTAGATTTATTACCGTAAAAACAAACAAACCATTTTATTTTTAAAAAAAACTTAAAAATAAAATGGCTGTGTAGATGTTTGCTCTAAAAATTTGGCTTATTTTTTACACTTAAAGATTCATACCTACAAAACCCAAAATGATTAGAAAACTTACCCTTTATGCGCCGCCGAAAGCAGCTATCTAATAAATAGATTAATACTTATTATAATTGTTGCTTGTTTATTGTCTGTGCGGCGCCGCACATTAGCGCAGCCCTTTCAGAGGCTTAGTTAAAACCTTACTACCTTTTTTATTTGCCAATCTTTTTCATCATATTTAAGCAGCCAGCTGCTCTTTGTTTTGCCTCTTTGTTGTCACCTGTATCTAGCAATGGCAAAACAGACGCTAGAGGATTAATAATAGCCAATAGTACCGAAGCACCTAACTTTAAAGCCAATGGCTTTTTCTCTAGTGAAACTTCAGGCTTCGAAAAATGACCTGTCACATTAACGGGCGTGCGTAAAGCGAGCGGGCTAAAATCTTTGGGTAAGGCCATGGCGCGCAAATTAAGCGTTTCGTCTGCTAATGATAATGAGCCATCAACCCAAACTGTAGTGTCAGCCGTATCTAACACCATTGCGCGCGGTGTAAAAATACCACTTTTTGCTTGTAAATCGATAACCGCACATTCTACTGGCAACGCATCATCACCTTTAATCAGCATGCCAAGAGATTGCGCCAAATCAATACCCGCTAACTCAATACCCAAATGAGAAACTTTGCCTTGATACAGCTCGCTACGAATGTTGCCATTTAGGCTGGCTAGCACATCTGCTGTTGATTTACCTTCACCCTTAAGTACGGCTTTGCCGTTTAGTCTGCCCGAAATATACGGTGGCAAGCCTTCTTCACGCTTTTGTTTTATCCATCGCTCTAAACGCACGCCATTCCAGCCCAAATTAGCGTCCCACAAGGCTTTTGAGCCGCGCCCATCTAAGCTGATATTCCCAATTAAACGTCCATCCGCTGTAGATGCTTTTATGTTGTTAATTGCCAGCAAGGCATTATTTAATTTTAAATGGCCTTGCAAAGGTTTAAGCGGCTCTAAAAATCGCGTTTTTAAATCTAAATATTGAATATCAATTCGCACATCTGCATTCATTCTACGTAAAGACGCTAAATCGAATGGTTTGCGCGGTAATACTTTTTCCGCGTTTTTGGCAACGCCATCTGCGCCAAACGCAGGGCCTAAATCGGTAATAACCAGCCTTTTTCCACCTAATTTGCCTGTTAACAAAGGTGTTTTTAATCTTCTGTCATATGTAAAATCACCGTTTAGCTCACTCTCTGCAATGGCTATTTGATTCACTTTAACGCGCCAAATTAAACCTTGCTTTTGGATAATGCCATTGGTTTTGAATGCTGTGGTGGTGGGCAAAGTAATGTTTAAAAAGTCACCAAAGGCAGCAAGTGAAGGCCCTTTTAAATTGAATTTACCAATAAAATCATTTAAGTGCATAGCATTTGCAGTGGTGCCCGCAAAAGTTAAATGAGACCGCCCAATATCCGCGCTCAATTTCACTGCTACGGGTAATTTTTCTGATTGATTCGTAGATGTTGGCAACGCGCTTTTAGTGGTCAACTCCAGTTTAAATGGCTGCGCGCGAAAACGCCCAGTAGCACTTGCCGTTAATGTATTGTTATTCGATTTGCCATTATTTTGCCTAATTGTGGTGTTATTAAGACTATCGTTTAATGCCAATTTAGCTTCAATTTGAGACTTAAGCGGTACATCGTCAAAATGTAAAAAGCCTTTTGTTAGCACCAGCTCATCAAATGTGGGTAACTGTAATGGTTTGTTTGAATCAGTCGGCTTGCTACTAAATTGCCAAGAAGCGCGGCCATCTTTTTCGCGCTCAAAATAGCCATCAAGCTTGCTTGCCTGCAAACTTTTAATATGCAAAGGTTCGCCACGATAGGCGCGCCACATATCAATATAGCGCAATTTTAGGTTGATATTTTCAGCTGCAATAAAATGCGTTTTTTCACTCCAAGCAGGCGCTGCAATATTTAAGCTTGCAGTTTTTAAAGCAAAACCGCCTAAAAAAGTGATTTTAAAATTTTTCGCATTAGGCGCTTGAACAGTATTTTTCTCAGCTTTAGCTGAATCCATATTACCGCTAAAACTTACATTGCGGTTCAGCAAAGTGGATAGCTGTTTTTGTAATGGATTCTCTAAAAACGGCCAACCTGCGCGCTCGCACAAAGCAAGCACAATAATCAAAGTCGCTACAAATCCAGCTATTAAATTAGCTTTATTTATATACTGGTTTGTAGTCAGCATGCAAAACTTTTTCTGGTTTTAAAATGGCTAATAATGCGTTGTCTGATCATAGTCATTAATGACTATAGGCTATATGACAACATATGCTCTGTGCGTAATCGTACATAAGATTGTTAAGTTTATTAAGATTATGAGCTTATGCGGCATTTAGCTTTATTTCTGTGAGTGTCTTAACTAAAAAATCAAACACAACCCTTACGCGTTCGGCCACTGGGCCGCGTTGTGGGCGATAGACGTAAATACCCCACGGTGCTGGCGTCTGGTCTTTTAGAACGCAAATTAGCTGGCCGCTACGAATATATTTTTCGCATAAAAAATCTCCGAGTTGCGCGTAGCCTATTCCTGCTAGCGCTGCGGCTAATTCCGCTTCTGGGTCATCTGTAACAAAGCTGGGCGCAGTTGGAAAACAATCGGGCGCGCTGGCAAAAGACCAAGGCCAAATTCTGCCTGTATTTTGGTCGATTAATCCGGTGTATGGCATGCCGCACAGATCATCAATACTGTTGGGCATACCAGTTTTTGCTATTAACTCTGGTGATCCCACAATATAAAAATTTACCTCGTTAACGCGCCTAGCTACATTACGATTATTACTAAAAAACCCTACGCGCACGCCAATGTCCATTTGGTCTGCAACCACGTTATCAATCAAATCTGAAAATCTCAAATCAAACTGAATGCTAGGGTGTTGCTTTAAAAAAGCAGTTAATGCTGGCAGCAAATATTGTTTACCTAGTGAGTTGGGCATGGTGATTTTTACCAAGCCTTCAATTTGCTGTAAGTTTGTACTTTTGTTTGATTGAAATAGTGTATCTACGCTATCAATCAAGCTTTCGCATTTAAGTGCAATTTGCTTACCAAACTCGGTAATCGAAGTGTTGCGGGTGCTTCTGTAAAACAGCGGCTCTCCTAAACACTCTTCAAGCTCTTTAATGGCGCGCGTGACAGATTGTGGCGAAATACCAAGCCTGACAGAGGCTTCTTTAAAATTTGATGACTCTGCTACGACTTTAAAAATACGTAGCATTTCAAGTTGGTTTTGCATGCTCTAATTAATCCACTATTTGGAATTATCAATTCCAAATTATTCCATATATTGATATAGAACACTATGCGATTATGCTGTTTAAACTTTGGTCAAATTCAATCTCGTTTTACAAAATTTTACAAATAAGGAATCGTCCACCATGATTACTTTAAATATTAATGGCAAAGATCAACAACTCGATGTGCAAGATGATATGCCTATTTTATGGGCCTTGCGAGATGTTGTGCATTTAACTGGCACCAAGTTTGGCTGCGGCATGTCGCTTTGTGGGGCTTGCACAGTGCATTTAGATGGCCAAGCGATTCGTTCTTGCGTTACCCCTGTTAGCGCTGCTGTAGGCAAAAAAATCACTACGATTGAAGATATGCAAAATCAGAAAATCGGCCAAGTAGTGCAAGCGGCTTGGAGTGAGATTGATGTGGTGCAATGCGGATACTGCCAATCCGGGCAGATTATGGCGGCTACCGCCCTACTTACTAGTAATCAGAAACCGAGCGATGCTGATATTGATGCGGCCATGACGGGTAATATTTGCCGTTGCGGTACTTACCCACGTATTCGGGCTGCAATTCACAATGCTGCTAGCAAGTTAGCTTAAGGAGCTGAATATGAGCACACCAATTAATATATCTAGACGTACATTTATTAAAGCCACTGCACTGGTTGCTGGCGGCCTTATTATTGGTTTTACCATTCCGTATGCTAAACGCTTTTTAATGCCTGGCTCTGTGGCCGATGCAACGCCTGATGCCGCAAAAGATGCATCAAAATTACCAGCACCCAATGCTTTTTTACGCATAGGCAGTGACAATACCATTACCGTCATGCTGGCGCATAGCGAGATGGGTCAAAGCATTTGGACGACTTTGCCCATGCTAATCGCTGAAGAGCTAGATGCGGACTGGAGCAAAATTAAAGTAGAACATGCCTCTGCCGCGCCTGAATACGCGCACACGGCTTATGGCCTACAAATCACTGGCGGCTCTTCTACAACTTGGTCAGAATTTGACCGTTACCGCCAAGCTGGCGCTTTAACGCGCGAGTTGCTTTTGAATGCTGCCGCAACAGAACTAGGCGTTTCTGCTGATAGCTTAAAAACTGAAAACGGTTTTGTGATTAGTGGTGATAAAAAGTTGAGCTATGGCGAACTGGCAGAAGCGGCCGCCAAGTTAGAAACGCCTAAAACCATCATGCTTAAAGACCCTAAAGACTGGAAAATTATTGGCAAGGCTACCAAACGTTTAGATGGCCCTGAGAAAATAAATGGCACGGCGATATTCGGCCAAGATATCCACTTTGATGGCTTGATGATAGCAATGGTGGCACGCTCGCCAGTGTTTGGCGGAACCGTTAAAAGCTATGATGCAACTGCTGCCAAGCAAATTAAAGGTGTAAAAAATGTAGTGCAAGTGCCAACTGGCATTGCCGTTATTGCGGACAACTATTGGGCTGCGAAAACTGGGCGAGAGGCGCTTAAAATAGATTGGGATTTGGGCGAAAATGCCAGCCTTGATTCAACAGCCCTATTGGCCGAATACAAAAAGCTGGCTGCTACAACTGGCTTAATTGCCGCAAAAGCGGGTGACAATAAGGCTGTTATGGCAAAAGCCGAAAAATTTGTTGAAGCTGAATATGCACTACCCTATTTAGCGCACTCACCAATGGAGCCGCTTAATTGCGCCGTAAAAATTGATAAAGATAGTTGCGAGATTTGGACAGGCACACAAATGCAGGGCACCGATCAAGCAGCGGCCGCAAAAATAATAGGCTTAAAACCTGAGCAAGTTAAAATTCATACGCTATTTTTGGGTGGTGGTTTTGGCCGCCGCGCCAATCCAGCAGCCGATTTTGTATCAGAAGCGGTGCAAGTCGCCAAAGCAGCTGGTGTACCTGTTAAAACGGTTTGGAGCCGTGAAGATGACGTAAAAGGCGGCTACTACCGCCCTATGTATGTGCACAAAGCTAAAATTGCTTTAGACGCCAATGGCATGCCAGCGGCTTGGGAGCATGTGGCAGTTGGGCAATCCATTATGTTAGGCACACCATTTGAGGCATTTCAAATCAAAGATGGTGTTGATGCGACTTCGGTAGAAGGCACAGCCGATTCACCTTATTTAAAAAACATTCCGAATCATCAAGTGAGTTTGCATACTGTTAAATCGAGCGTACCTGTTTTGTGGTGGCGCTCTGTAGGCCATAGCCATACCGCATTTGTAATGGAAAGCCTGATTGATGAGCTGGCTCACACAGCCAAGAAAGACCCTTTGGAATATCGCCGTGCCTTGTTAAAAGGCCATCCGCGTCATTTGGCGGCGCTTAATTTAGCGGCAGAGAAAGCCGATTGGGATAAGCCGCTGGCTAAAGGTGTATTCCGTGGCATTGCCGTGCATGAATCGTTTGGCAGCTTTGTAGCGCAAGTAGCTGAAGTCTCTGTCACAGATGGCGAAGTCAAAGTGCATCGCATCGTTTCTGCAATCGATTGCGGCCTTGCGGTTAATCCTGATTCACTCAAAGCACAAATGGAATCATCGGTTTCGTTTGGTTTAGGCGCAGCCATGCAAAGTGAAATTACGTTTAAAGATGGCAAGGTGGTGCAATCAAATTTCCACGATTATCAAGTGATGCGTATGGCGAATATGCCAAAAGTGGAAGTATATATTGTGCAAAGTACAGAAAAAATGGGTGGCGTGGGCGAGCCAGGATTGCCGCCTGTGGCGCCTGCGGTAACCAATGCGATTTTTGCCGCCACTGGAAAACGCATTCGCACCTTGCCAATTGGTAATCAACTCGCTTAAAAATTGCAGCAAATAGCTTATATGTTGGATAGCACACTGACAAATCAGATTCGTTTTAATATGATTTATTTATTGCTACTCAGATATTAACTGGTGCTATTTCATTAAACAGCAGTCGATTAAAAATGCATGCTTATTAACACATGCTTGGTGCAAATATTTTCTTAATTATGGACGGTACTGTATGACTACATTTGATCCCTCACGACGAAAGTTCATCCAAACCACCGCCGCTAGCACTGGCGCAGTGATTACTGCAAAGCTAAGCACTGAAGTAGAGGCTAAATCTGTTCTACAGCCCAAGCAAGTAACCGAGCCAGCAAAGATTAGTATTTTGTTGCGTGTTAATGGCAGCGAGCATCAATTGATGGTTGATCCGCGCATGACTTTATTAGACGCTTTGCGTGAGCGCTTGCAGTTAACTGGCAGCAAGAAAGGCTGTGATCAGGGCCAATGTGGTGCTTGTACTGTGATTGTAGATGGCCGACGTATTGTGTCTTGTTTGACGTTAGCCGTTATGCAGGAAGGTCACGATATTACGACTATTGAGGGTTTGGGTACGCCAAACAATCTGCATCCAATGCAGGCCGCTTTTATTAAACATGATGGTTATCAATGCGGTTTCTGTACGCCCGGCCAAATTTGCTCCGCCGTTGCAATGTTAGATGAAGTAAAAGCGGGAATGCCAAGCCACGTCACTAGCGATCTCACCCGCTCGCCTGAAATGACGGCTATTGAGTTTCGTGAACGCATGAGCGGTAATATTTGCCGTTGCGGTGCTTACTCAAACATCCAAGATGCAATTGCTGAAGTTGTGGGAGATCGCGCATGAAAGCTTTTAATTATGAAAGAGCTACTTCACTTGCCGAAGCTGTTGCAAAAGTCGGGCATATTAAAGGCGCAAAATTTATCGCAGGCGGGACTAATTTAGTCGATTTAATGAAGTTGCAGATTGAAACACCAACCCACTTAATTGACATTAATGACCTAGGTTTAGACAAAATTGAAGCCAGTGCTGACGGTGGATTGCGCATTGGCGCATTGGTGCGAAACACTGACCTTGCCGCGAATCAGCAAGTGCGGCGCGATTACGCAGTACTTTCGCGCGCGCTGTTGGCTGGCGCTTCTGGCCAGTTACGCAATCAAGCAACCACCGCTGGAAACCTCCTACAACGCACGCGTTGCCCCTACTTTTACGACACCAACATGCCTTGTAATAAACGCGAGCCAAATAGCGGCTGTAGCGCAATTGGCGGATACAGCCGACTACATGCCATTGTGGGCGTAAGCAATAGCTGCATTGCCACGCACCCCAGCGATATGGCTATTGCCATGCGGCTACTAGATGCAACTGTTGAAACGGTGCGGCCTAATGGTTCAACCCGCACTATTCCAATCGCTAAACTGCACCGATTGCCAGAAAACACCCCACATATCGAACACACATTAGAGGCAGGTGAGCTAATTACGGCTGTGACGCTACCTAGGCCTGTAGGTGGTACACACATTTATCGCAAAGTGCGTGATAGAGCTTCTTACGCGTTTGCACTGATTTCAGTTGCTGCCATTGTTCAGCGTGACGGCACAGGTAGAGTGGCCGTGGGCGGTGTTGCGCACAAGCCATGGCGCGTTGAAGCGGCTGAGCGTGATATGTCGCGTGGCGCAAAAGCTTTAACAGCAGGAATATTAGCCAATGCGCGCACCACTCATGACAATGCATTTAAGGTTTTGCTAGTAGAGCGCACCATTGCCTCAGTTCTTAATGAAGCGAAAGGATAAGCAATGAAATTCGATACCCCCGCTTCTGTTAATCCAATTGATCAGCTTAAAATCATCGGCAAACCCGCCTCTCGAATTGATGGGCCGCTTAAAACGACAGGCACTGCTCCCTACGCTTACGACCGATACAATGTAGTATCAAATCAAGCTTATGGCTATGTGCTTGGCTCAGCAATTGCTAAAGGTCGCATCGCTTCAATGAATCTAGCCGCAGCAAAAGCCTATCCAGGTGTAATCGCTATTGTTACCGCAGAAAATGCTGGAAAATTAGGTAAAGGCGATTTCAATACCGCTTTATTATTAGGTGGGCCAGAAATTCAACATTATCATCAAGCTGTTGCTGTTGTGGTTGCCGAAACATTTGAGCAAGCGCGTGCAGCGGCTTATCTTATTAAGGTTGAGTATGTTCGTGCTAAAGGATACTTTGATTTAGCTGCCGAAAAATCGAAAGGCGTTGCCAAAGACGACCCCAATACCATTGCAGAAAGTGCTGTTGGCAATTTTTCTCAAGCGTTTTCATCCGCACCTGTGCAGTTAGATGCCACTTATTCAACCTCTCACGAATCTCACTCAATGCTTGAGCCGCATGCAAGTATTGCCGCTTGGGATGGCGATCAGCTAACGCTTTGGACATCTAATCAAATGATTGCTTGGTCTGTGGGTGAAGTGTCTAAAACATTACGTATTGCCAAGGAAAAAATACGGGTGATTTCACCTTATATTGGCGGCGGCTTTGGCAGTAAGCTATTTGTGCGTACTGATGCCATTATGGCAGCTCTAGCCGCGCGCGCGGCAATGCGACCTGTAAAAGTAAGCTTGCAGCGCGCGTTAATACCTAATAACACTACACATCGTTCGGCAACCATACAGCGTTTGCGGATTGGCGCTACAAAAGATGGTCAAATCACGGCGATTGGGCATGAAAGTTGGTCTGGTAATTTACCAGGTGGCGGCCCAGAAGCTGGCGCTATTCAAACACGGGCGCTGTATGCGGGCGCTAATCGAATGACTTCTAACCGAATTAGTCAGCTGGATTTACCAGAAGCCAATGCGATGCGTGCGCCAAATGAGGCTGCTGGCCTTGCCGCTTTAGAATCAGCAATGGATGAAATGGCTGAAAAATTAGGCATGAACCCAATCGCATTTCGCATTAAAAATGATACTCAAGTGGTGCCTGATTTTCCGCTTAGTGCAGGGGCGAGTGATGCTGAAGCAAGCAAAAATCGCAACCCTAATCCGCCTTTTTCTATACGCCAATTAGTAAAATGTTTTGAAGTAGGCGCAGAAAATTTTGGATGGAATAAGCGCAATGCCAAACCCGCCCAAGTGCGTGATGGGCGCTGGCTGGTGGGCATGGGTACTGCGTCAGCTTATCGTGACAATATAGTCATGAAATCTGCCGCGCGCGTAAAACTGGATAATCGTGGCCACTTAACGGTGGAAACGGACATGACGGATATTGGCACGGGAAGCTACACCATCATTGCACAGACTGCCGCTGAGATGATGGGTTTGCCACTTGATAAAGTAATGGTCAGGTTGGGTGATTCAAGCTTCCCCGCTTCAGCTGGTTCGGGTGGGCAATGGGGCGGTAACAGCTCCACCGCAGGCGTTTATGCAGCTTGTATGAAATTGCGTGAAGCAATTGCGTTGAAAGTTAAAGCACAAGATCCTAAATTTGACATTGCCAATGCTGTATTTTCTGATGGAAAAATTCAAAGTGGCTCACAAACTTTTCTACTAGCCGACCTAGCAGGTAGCCGTGGTTTAGTTGCTGAGGATGAAATTGAGTTTGGCGACCTAAGCAAACGTTATCAACAATCAACCTTTGGTGCCCATTTTGTAGAAGTGGGCGTAGATGCAGACACGGGCGAGATTCGGATACGCCGTATGTTAGCCGTGTGTGCGGCTGGCCGTATATTGAATCCCAAAACTGCACGCAGCCAAGTGATTGGCGCCATGACAATGGGTGTGGGTGCTGCGTTAATGGAAGGGCTTGAAGTGGATAAGCGCTATGGCTTTTTCGTGAACCACGATCTTGCTGGCTACGAAGTGCCTGTGCATGCAGATATTCCGCACCAAGAAGTGATTTTTATAGATGAAACTGATCCAATGTCTTCGCCCATGAAAGCAAAAGGTGTAGGTGAGCTTGGTATTTGTGGTGTGGCAGCCGCTATTGCCAATGCAGTGTACAACGCCACTGGCGTTCGCGTGCGCAACTACCCTATTACGCTTGATAAGCTAATTGAAAAAATGCCAACAATGGTTTAATTCAATTATTCATACATTAAAAATAGTTTTTGATTTCCAAAAGAAATAGGCAAAAACCAGAGAGATTATATGAAATCTGCTGATTTAGAAGTATTAACCCACGCACTGGAATGGCTGAAAAATGGCTACAAAGCCCATTTATTCACCGTTGTGCAAACATGGGGTTCTGCCCCGCGTTTGCCAGGCGCTATATTGGTGGTGCGCGAAGATGGGCATTTAATCGGCTCTGTTTCTGGCGGCTGCATTGAAGATGATTTGGCTGATAAAGCACGTAATGATGCGCTACCAAAAACGGCATCGGTAATGGAATACGGCATTAGCCGCGATGAAGCGCAGCGCTTTAATATTCCTTGCGGCGGCCGTTTGCAGATTGTGGCTGAGCCAATCAATGAAGTTGCGCAGCTATTGACCTTGGTGCAGGCGTTAGAAGTGCGCAAATTGATGAAGCGCTCAGTTAATCTAAAAACTGGGCAGGTTAAGTTAATTCAAGTATTGCCAGAGGGCTTGCCTAAAATTGAGGGCGATTGGTTTCATACCTATTTCGGGCCGCAATGGCGCTTGCTGATTATTGGCGCTAATCAATTAGGCTCTACGCTAGCGAGTATGGCGCAAGTATTGGATTTTGATGTGCTGATTTGTGAGCCGCGCCAAGAAATTCGGGATGAATGGCATGTGGAAGGCGTGACATGGATTGAAGGTATGCCCGATGATGTGGTGCTGGAAATTAATCCAGATGCGCATACCGCGATTGTGGCGGTGACGCATGACCCTAAATTGGATGATATGGCTTTGTTGGAAGCGCTCAAGTCAGATGCATTTTATGTGGGTGCGCTAGGGTCACAAAAAAATCAAGAAAAACGCCGCGAACGCATGCGCATGTTTGATTTAAATGAGCTAGAAATTGCCACTTTACGCGGCCCAGTTGGCTTGCAGATTGGTAGCCGCACCCCTGCAGAAATCGCTATCGCTATTTTGGCAGAATTGATTCAGGTGCGCGCGCAGCAACTTAAAATGGGTACTGGCTTTATTGATGATATTAGCCAAATTAACCACACTAATAAGGCGCGCTGCGAAGCTTAAGGCTGCAAATCAATTAGCTTTAAAGTTGTTGGCTTAAATCGGCGGGCGTATCAATATCCGCTAAAATTCCCGTATCTTCACATGCGAATAAAGATACCTCGTTAGGATAGCGTTTAATAATAGACCGCGCACCCTCATCGCCTTGCAGGCTTTCTAATTCATGGCGGAACTTGGCAGAAAAACCAACCGGATGGCCCCGCTGGTCTTGATAAGTCGGTATTACAATAGCTGCACCCTCACCCAAGCGCCCTGCCACCGCGCGAATAGTTTCTGATCTAATATAAGGCATATCAGCCAGCGCAATCACAAAGCCGTCGCCCGCCTCTGCAAAGTCAGCTGAAAAACGAATAGCGGTAGCTAAACTATCGGCCATTTCTTGTTTATTTTCATCACAAAATACAAGCTTAAAGCCCCTGCTCATCAGCATTTCTGCCAATACTTTATTTTCTGCTCTAACTACTGCAACACAAGTAGGAATCGCTTGAATTAAATTTTCGGCTGATGCGACGGAGATAAAACGGCCATCTGGCAAAGGCTGTAAAAGTTTATCGGCTGAACCAAAACGACGTGAGAAGCCAGCAGCTAATAAAATACCTATCATTGATGCAATCTCAATCTAACAATTTAGTAGACCATCATGATGAATGTTTACTTTATCGTCAACATATTGGCTTAATACACATCACGGCGATAACGGCCAGATGCCGCCAAATTTGATAGGCTTGCTTCACCTAAGCTCTCAAGTAAGGCGCTATGCACCGCTGGCGCCATTCCATTTGCGCTACCACAAACGTAAATCGCGGCGCCTTCTGTCACCCATTTGGCTATTTCTGCTGCTGATGATTTTACAATATCTTGTACATATACACGCTCAACTTGATCGCGCGAAAAAGCCGTATCTAGCTTTGTGATTAAACCCTGATTACGCCAACTGTGTAGCTCATCTTTAAAGTAAAAGTCATGTGCCGCATGACGCTCACCAAATATCAGCCAGTTGTTGCCATACCCCAAAGCCACGCGCGCCTTAAGATGCGCTCTTAAACCTGCGATGCCTGTGCCGTTGCCGATTAAGATAAGCGGTGCATCGCCTACTGGTGGATGAAAGGCGCTATTTTCACGTATGCGCAAGGCAATATCGCCTTTGATTGCAGCGTGCTGCGTCAACCAGCCGGAGCCAATGCCTAAGCGGCCATCGGCATAATGCGTTTGGCGAATCAGTAGCTCAAGCTTGCCATCTTGCGGAATGGAGGCTATTGAGTATTCGCGATGCGGAAGTGTTTTTAATGCCAGCAAAATCGCTTGAATATCTAAGCCAGCGAGCGCGTTAAAACCGACTTCATCATGCGGTAGCAATTTATCTTGTAATGCCTCACTCAAGGTTCTGTTACCTGAATCTACTTGGGTAGCGCCATCCAAACCAAGGCGCTTAAGAAACGCATCGATGACTTGCAGTGAATTGCGTGGTCCAATCTCTGCAATATCACCTGCTTGCCAGTGCATCTGTATCTTTGGTGCAGTCAGGCTTAAGTGGTAAACAGGCGCACCTACGCTGCCATGATTCAATTGTGCGCGGCTAATTAATTTCCAGCGCTGATAATCAGGCGTGTTCCAATCGGCCATTTCTGTATCTTGTGCCAGCACACCTAGCTGATATTGCCAGTGCCTTAAGGCGCCATCATCATTGCGGTCGACTTCTACCATATCGAACAAAGGTTTAGCTTGGGTGTGTTGTAACCATGCTTCTAGCGTGTGGCCAAAGCCGCAAAAATGGGTATAGCTACTATCGCCTAAAGCCAAAATACCGTATTTAAGGTTGGTTAAGTTTGTATTGTGTTGCATGATTTTTGTTAAGAATTCACGCGCATTATCTGGCGCATCGCCTTCCCCCGTTGTGCTGACGACAAACAGTATCCGATTAAAACCCTGCAACATCACTGTATCAACGGCTGAAAGAGCTTGTATCTCAATCGCCAACCCAACTGCTTTAAGTGATTCTGCCGTTTTTTTGGCAAGCTGCTCGGCATTGCCAGTCTGGCTTGCGTACGCCACTAAAATCGTGCTGTCATCTCGCAAATTTGCGTCTGTGTTAACCAGCTTATTTTCTAGTAGGTTTTGTTCAGTTCTTTTTTTGTATCGCCAGAAAAACCAGCCACAAAAAATGAGATACAGAAAAACGACAATAGCCGCATTGATGGTATGAGACACGGCTAAACTAGACGCGTAAGCTGGATTGGCGATAAGCAAGCTTAAACCTGCAAGTAAGTAATTCATTCCAGCATCGCCATTAATTGGGGAGAAAAATGCTCTTTAAAGCCATTTGTCGTTTGTTCAATCAATAACACGGCTATATCTTTCTTTATTGCGTAAGCCAGCGCGGCTTGTACGCCTATAACAGTGAAAGCTGTTGCCAGCGCATCCGCCACCATGCACTCTGCATGTATCACGGTCACTGAAACCAATGCGTCTGATGATGGGTTTGTCGCGTCGATTGGATAACCTGTGCGCGGGTCAATAGTATGTGCATAGTGCTTGCCGTTATGCTCAAAGTAACGCCTGTAATCGCCAGATGTTGCAATCGCCACTTCATGCAGCGCAATAACAGATTCGGCCACAGAAGTCGCTTGGGGTGATGTTTCAAGCGCCACCCACCAAGGTTGGCCATCAGCTTTAATACCCTTGCCGTATAGCTCACCGCCAACTTCAATCAGATAATTCTCTATCCCTGCTTGTTGAAGGGCGCTCGCAATTCTATCTACGCTATAGCCTTTTGCGATGCCTGAAAAATCCACATACACGCCACCTGCTTGAAAAGCGCGCATTGCATTTTTATCCAGTTGTAGCTTTTTCCAGCCACAATTGGCATTGGCAACATTAATTTCATTCGCTTCAGGCGGCGATACGCGTTGCCCTTGTGGGCCAAAGCCCCATAAATTCACCAAGGGGCCAATGGTCGGGTCAAACGCGCCATCGGTTTCGGCGGCAATATTTAGCGCGCAATCGAGTACTGTAAAAAAAGCATGGGGTAGAGTATGCCAAGTATTGGCATCGGCAGCATTAAAAACACTGAGATTGGAATCTGGCTGCCACGTGCTCATTTGCGCCACAACAATATTCAGCTCATGCTCAATCAACGTGCGTACAGACGCATCTGATAATGCAAGCGCATTAATAAAGCGGACAGTCCAGGTTGTGCCCATGGACTGCCCGCTTAATATGTGCTGTTCACCAATTGGCAATTGGTCGGTAAGCGTTTGCAGGTTTTGTGGTATTAAAACACGGCGCATCAGCTTATTGCGGCAATACTTCCAGCGTTAATACGTATGCCAATGTGCGCTCGTTTGCCATTTTGTTACTCACTTTATTGTCTTTAAAATCAGCATCTAGCCAGTACATGCCTGCGTCAGATAGTGTCACTTTTAGCTTGCCGTTTTTATCTGTTTTGTACTTTTTCTCATCCAATTTATTTCTGTAACGTGTTTGGCTACGAATAATCTCAACTTCAACACCTTCTGTTGGAACACCGTCAACCAAGAACGTTAACTCAACAGGCTCACCTGTCACCAAATCATTAGGGTGCGTCGCGGATACCAATTCAAGGCCTTTGCCAGTCGTTTTTAGCGCTGTTGGTTTTCCTACTGTCACAAAGTTTTCCATGCGGCTGTCTGATTCAGATACCTGCAAGTCTTTTGCATCGGCTGGCACTTCTTTTGCCAAGGCTTCAGCGTTTCCCATAAAGCGTTTCGGCTTATTTTCCGCATCTTTCCAGTTTGCACGAAAGCCTGAACGTAATAGTTCTAATCGATAAGTGCCTTGTTGCTCAAATTTGGCATCAAACACCGTGCGTAGCTCACCTTTCATCACATTCACTGGCGTAACCTTGCTGCCGTCTGGCGCAATAATCGCCAGCGCATCAATCACAAGTGGCCTATGGTCAATCATAAAGGGCACGCTAGATGATGCAGCATCGAAGGTGACAAATTGTGGGGCAGAAAGCACGGTGCTAGACGGTGAAATCCAAACGCCATGCGCATGGGCAACCGAAGCGCCTAAGGTTAACGTTAATAAGCATAATATTTTTTTTACAGCCATATGATTCATTTTTTATTCCTTAAATTAATGTTAACAATTATGGTTTTAAATCCACAACGATATCGCCCAGCTCTTGCTGCCCTGACGCTTTAAATGTTTCAGCTTTTTTAGCTGGCCAAGTGAATGGCACGCGCACAATCTCACGTCCGCCTTTTTCACGTGCAGATTCCACAGCGATGTTGTATTGGCCAGCTGGCAAATTTGCCACTTGTTCTTTAAATGTTAAGGCATGCTCACCAACTGCACGTGTAGCGCCTGTTACGCCATCCATAGGCAAGGATTGGTCTCGGCCGCTTTTACGCCACCACTGACGCAAATCTTTTAACCATTTATCGCTTTGCTCGCCTTTGTCAGTTTTCTTTTGGCTATACCAAACAGCCAAATTTTTCTCAACACTTTGGTCAGGTTTCTCAATCCAAATCGCCACATAAGGGCGATGGTATTCAGCTGTGTTGATTTGAGGCAGATTGACTTTCATGCTTATCTCACCCGCAACGGCTTGATTAGCGAACATGCCAGCGATTAAGGCTGGGATTAATGCTGGAATTAATGTAAGCACGCTTTTACGCATTGACGATATCTCCTAGAACTAAATGAAAAATTAAATTTGGTAAAAAAGTAAAAACTAGTGAATAAATAAAATAGCTAAAATTAGCGGCACCACAAAGCCCAAGCCAACCAAAGGCCAAGTAGCTGGGCGATTGCCTGCATGCATATTCAGCATTAATAATCCCGTGATGCAAAACACCAATGTAGTGATGGAAAAAATATCCAAAAACCAGCTCCAAGCCAAGCCAGTGTTTCGGCCTTTGTGCAGGTCATTAAAATAAGATACCCAGCCGCGGTCAGTTCGCTCATAGCTCACTTCGCCACTGGCGCGGTCTATCACTAGCCACGCGTCACCGCCTGGTCTTGGTAAAGACACATACACTTCTGCATCCGACCACTCACCAGGTATATCGGCCAACTCAACGCCAATCGCATCGCTGACCCAATCGGCTGTCGCTTTTGGTAGCGCCGCTTTGTCATTTGCAGGCTCAGCTTTAATTTGATTTACTTTGATTTGATTTAAAAGTACCGCTGGCACAATTGCCGTTTTTTTGGTGACTACAGGTACCGATTCGATTTGCGTCGCATTGTTAAGGGTAATGCCAGTTGAGGCGAACAAAAGCATGCCAATAAGACAAGCAGCTGAGCTGATCCAATGCCATCGGTAAAGGTGTTTAAGCCAGAATGCTCTATTTTTCTGATTTGTCTGATTTTGCATATCTAGCTAATATTGAATGGTTGAATTTATCGGTTAATTTAAAGTAAATGCCTAAAGCCATTCGCACTATTTTGGCATTAATGCAAATGAGAACGAATCTCATTATAGCAGAAAGAGTTGTTTAGACGTTCTAGCAATATGTAAAGTTAATTAAAGATTTTGCTGTGGCGAAGTTGAGTTTTCGCGCAAAGTATTCGGATTAATATCACCTAATGTTTTATGGCCAGTTAATGCCATCGCGATTTCCAACTCTTCGCGTAGCAAACGAATAAGATGCGCAACACCTAATGCACCAGCAGTAGCAAGCGCTTGAATATAAGGCCGCCCAATCATCACCGCTGTAGCGCCCAGTGCAAGCGCCTTAACTACATCTGTGCCGCGTCTAATTCCACCATCCACTAACACGGGTATAGCGCCCTGCACTACCGTAACAATTCCAGATAAAGCGAATAATGTGTCAGGTGCGGTATCTAATACACGTCCGCCATGATTAGACACGACGATGCCAGCCGCACCAATTTCAACCGCTTTAATCGCATCATCAGGGTGCATAATGCCTTTGAGTAAAACGGGTAATTTGGTTTGATTGATTAACCAATGGATATCATCCCAAACGGGTGCTATCGCCATCAAACCATCAAATATAGTGCTCATTTCGTCTGATAAAGTTGGCAATGTGATTGGCGTAACATTGGTTTGAGCGGCATGCACTGGCACAGAAAATCCAGCGCGCTGTTCGCGATTTCGTGCACCTGATACAGGTGCATCAATACTCAACACTAGCGCGTGGTATCCCGATATTTCAGCCCGCTTTGCCAATGCCAGCGTAGCTTCACGACTACCCTGCCAGTAAAGCTGAAACCATAATGGCCCTTGCGCCTGTTGTGCTATATCTTCAAGCGAGATAGACGCTTGCGTTGAAACGACCGCCACCCCACCCATAACACCTGCGGCAAGCACACTCGCTAATTCGCCCTCTGCATGAAAAACTTTCTGGGTGGCAACGGGTGCCAGAATAATCGGATGCGCCAGTGTGTCACCAAATAGAGCGCAGCGCGTGTGGCCGCAGCGTACATCCGCCAGCGCGCGCGGCCATAATTCCAGTTTTCGCCAAGCGTCACAATTTGCAGCAAGGGTTAATTCATCTGCCGCACCGCCCTGTAGATACGCCCAAGTTGCATCATCCATATGCTGACGCGCATGCCTTTCATAATCTGCCGCACAGACGATGTCTTGTGGAATGCTAGTTAAAGGCGCAGCTACCATTAAGAGTTCCACTGCCTTAACAGATTATGATAATGCCCTGTTAACGCCACTATCTCATCTGTATTACCAATCTGACTGCGCAGCTTAATTAAATTCATATCCAAATTAAATAACATACTGCGCTGCCAAGCATCGCGCACCAAGCTTTCCACCCACAAAAATGAGGCAACACGCTCACCTGAAGTAACAGGCTCAACTCGGTGCAGGCTAGAAGATGGATAAATAATCGCATCACCAGCAGGCAATTTAACCTCATGGCTACCGTAGGTATCTTCAACAATCAGCTCACCACCTGCATAGTCTTCTGGCTCAGATAAAAATACGGTCACCGAAATATCGGTACGCACACTATTGCCAGTGCGCCCATCGGTTTGAATGGCATTATCAACATGATTGCCATAAGTATTGCCATCGGCATAACGGTTAAACATGGGCGGCAATATATGTTGAGGCAATGCGGCAGAGATAAACAACGGGTGTTGCTGTAATGCAGAGATAATTGCTTGCGAAAGTGCTACATAATTTGGCGACTCAATCGAAAATTGCAAGTTATGCTTAGCTTCCGCTGCCAGCGGGCCAGCCGTTGCGGCACCATCATTCCATGTTCCTGCACTTAACGCGGCACGCATTGCTGCCACTTGCGCTTTAGTTAACACTTCTGGAATATGTAAAAGCATAAAACATCCTGCAAAATAGCTATCGTTATAACAAAAAATGCCCGCCAGTATTTGCTGGCGGGCGCTTAACCTACATTATTTAAAACGTAAATTCTGCTGTCATCATGGCAGAACGTGGTAAACCTAAACGCACACGTGAACCGCCATTATTTAAGTTATCAACATATTCTTTATCAAATAAGTTGTATACATTAAGGCGTAAATTTAAGTTTTTATTCACCGCATAAGCCACCATTGCATCGGCCACTACATAAGATTCGATATTGGGTGAATTAGTCAGCGCAGGGTTAGCCGTTGTCACTAAACGTTTTTGCTCACCCATATAGCGGGCGCCAGCGCCAAATGTAAAATCATTGAATGTATATTGCGTCCAAAGTGTCGCGCTGTAATCTGGCGTCCACTGCACGCCAGTTGTATCAAGGCCAGTCGCATTTTGTTGATCGATTGCTTTGGCATTAAGCTTAGTTACCCCAGCCGATAACTGCCAATATTCGGTTAATTGCCCAACAGCAAGCAACTCAACACCGGTAATACGTGTTTTGCCAATTTGCACAGGGTTCAACAAATCATCAAATGAAGTTTGCTTATCATTTTCTGTACGGAAAATGGCAGCGGTTACATTTAATTGATCATCCAGCAAATCCCACTTAGTACCAATTTCAATGTTGTCCGTTTTTTGTGGGTCAAGCGCACTGTTATTAATGTTATTTGCAGTAGCAGATAAGGCAAAGTTTGCACTGGCTGGTGGTGTGTAAGATGTTGCGTAAGCCGCATAAATGCTGCCGTTGGTGGCAGGCTTAAACAATAAACCCGTTTTCCAGCTTAATAAATTGTCAGCATCACTTGCATGTGTCACTGCTCCGCCAGCAGTCGCTGCAGCGCGTGAATCAGTCGCTGTTTTATAACGCTCATAACGTAAGCCAGCATTTACCTGCCATTTATCGTTTAAATCTACTGTATCAAAAGCATACAGTGCAGCTGTTTTAGTATTGCCATCCGTCTGTGCGCCACTTGCGTAAGGCACAGGCAACAAATCATTTTCATTAGGATTATATAAATTAGCGTTAGGAACCGTTAAGCCAGTAGTAATAAATGTTTTATTTTTTTGTCTTTCATACATCAACTCAACACCACCAACAAACGAGTTTTTAAATCCACCAATATCAAAAGCACTATTAATGCTGGTTTGGTTCACCATAATCTCATCTTGGCGATCAATGCGTTGACGCGAACGGCTAATCGTCCAAGTATTGGGATCTGCCGCTGCGGCAGTAATTGCATTAATACCTGTTGTAACACGGTCTAGATCTGTCTTGCCATAACGTGAAATATTGCGAATTGTTGTATTGTCATTAATGTCATGCTCAAACTTAGCCGTAAACATGTCTGCACTTACATCTTCATAATCTTTATCGCTACCGTAAAAATTTTCACGATCAGTTTTTCTGCCTGCATTAATACGTTGCGCCTCTAATGTTTGCGCCGCTGTAGGCGTAGTGGCAGGAGCAGTTACACTAGGCGCTCTGAAAAAACCACTTCGACCAATTGTTGAAATACCACCGTCAGGCGTATTGTCTTGGCGAACATGTTGTGAATAAAGATAAAAACGCGTATCGCCACCCAAGCCAAACGCAATAGATGGCGCAATAGAGAAGTTTTGATTATCCACTTCATCACGTTTAGGCACATCGCCATCAGAAATCAAGGCATTAAAACGCACCGCAGTGCTATCACCAATTGCCTCATTTAAATCAATCGTTGCACGCTTTCTATCTGCAGTACCATAGCCAACTGTTGCATAATTTTTGCCATCTAGGCTTGGCAATTTGCTGATTAGGTTGATATAACCACCTGCCGCTCCACGGCCAATATCCGCACCTGCTGGGCCTTTAACCACTTCGATTTGCTCTAAGTTATATACATCGCGTGAAACTGCACCAAGGTCGCGCAAGCCATCTACAAACAATTGGTTTGAAGCATTAAAACCGCGCATAGAAAACGTATCGCCCGCAGAAGTATTGCCATTTTCACCCATTTGCATGGTAATACCTGGCGTATTGCGTAGCGCATCAACTAAAGAGAAAACGCCTTGCTCGCGCAATAATTCTTTTTTAATCACTTGCACTGTTTGCGTTGTATCAATTAGCGGTTTAGTAAATTTTTGGCTGGCAGAGGTGTCTGCTTTAAAAGGCACTTCTTTCTTAGATTTAACACTAACCTCTGGTAATTCTGTTACTTCATCTGCGGCTTGTGCATTGGGCACACTGGCGGCAATTGAAAAAGTGGCAGCAACCATTGCGGCGATGCGTGCAGGGTTGTGCTTACGACTACGGATGTGACTCATGGTACTTTCCTCTATGGTAGATAATATATCTGGCTGGCTAGAGGACGTACCGTTGGCTGGCTTGATGTTTGTTTTAAATAATAAGTAGTGAAATGGTGCTTATTTTTTCAACACGTCGATTTACTTGTAAATCGGTGTAAATATTTCAAAAGTTGTGTAAATTAAAGAGTTAATGATAACCGTTCTCATTTATAATTTCAAGTGTTATGTATGATTTTTAGATTAAATAGCCATGAAAGAAATAGCCACACAAATAAGCTGACTACGCTTATTTTGCCTATTTTGATGAGCTGCTTTTTTACGGTTGCATCGGCAGAGGAATCTATTTGGTATAAAGATGGCGACCCACTTAATACGCAGATATTCACCCTACCTAAAATACCAGATGGCTACAGAGAACCAAATTCACCTTGCAGTAACGTAGACTTGAGCAAACCTATTACATTGGCCGAAGTGGCAGATGCAAGCCTTTGTAATAACCCTCAAACCAGTGAGATTTGGGCAAGTGCACGCGCTCAAGCGGCGCAGCTTGGTATTGCTAAGTCAGCTTATCTACCCTCATTAACTGCCAATGTTTCAAGCGGTTTAAGTATTTCAAATCCTGAATCTGCAACACGTAGTAACCCCAGTATGAATTTAAGTGGTAGTTTGGCAGCTAGCTATCTGTTATATGATTTTGGTAATCGAAATGCCAATTTAGAAAATGCCCGCCAATTATTGCTTTCTGCCAGCGCCAGCCAAAGCAGCACTGTTCAAACTGTTTTGCTATCAGCAACAGTGGCTTATTACCAAGTGCAAGCCAATATTGCCGCCTTAGAGGCCGCGCTGCAAGCCGAACGCGCCAGTGAAGAAAGCTTTAAGGCGGCAGATGCCAGATATAAAGCGGGCGTTTCGACCCCTGCTGATAAATTACAAGCACAAACTGCCTTTGCACAATTAACGCTTACGCGCATTACCTCTGAGGGTAACTTGCAAATCGCTTACGGTAATTTAGTCAACGTAATGGGCTTGCCAGCTAACCAAAAAGTGACTTTATCAACCGCTGCAGGCAATATGCCATCTACTATTTTAGAAGATGTGAACACCTTGATTGAGCAAGCAGGTATGCGTAGACCCGATTTAATGGCTAGTGAAGCGCAACTAAAAGCAGCGCAAGCCAATATTGATGCAAGCAAGGCTGCTACTAAACCCACTATTTCTATTTCCACATCGAATAGCTTGCAAGATGGCTCTCAGTTAAGCAGTAGCAACAATTCGACTTTGGGTGTCACTGTATCAATCCCTCTATTCGGCGGCTATGCCCCAACCTACCGCATTCGCGCGGCTGAAGCGACTGCCGATTTACGTGCTGCACAACGCGACCGCTTGAAATTGCAAATCTCGTTAGATGTTTGGAGTGCTTACCAAAGTTTGCGTACCGCACTTGAATCGGTCACCGCTACTGAAGTATTGGTAAGTAGCGCAGAGCAATCGTATCGCGTAGCGCTTGGTCGCTACAAAGCGGGTGTTGGCAATATTATTGATACGCTAAATGCGCAAAGTGCCTTAGCCAGCGCACGCCAACAAAAAATCCAAGCAACACTTAATGCCAATATTACCCGCGCCACTTTGGCACAGGCAATGGGTGCACTGGATAATGCCATGATTCAATCGCTGCCAAACGCTAATACTTTATCTCAAAATTAATCAGACATTAAACCTATGAAATCACTTAAAAAAATCGTCATTTTCGTTCTAATATTGGCCGCGGCGGCTGGTGCTTATTATTACTACGATAAAACGCATCAACCCAAACCAGAAGATTTATACAGGCTAGATGAAGTCACGCAAGGCGATATTGAACAATCTGTTTCTGCAAACGGTACGCTGAATCCAGTAAGCTTAATTAGTGTGGGCACGCAGATTTCTGGCATTGTAAGAAAACTATATGTGGATTTTAACGATAGAGTTGAAAAAGATCAGGTACTGCTGGAATTAGATAGTGCGTTGTCTTCAGCGGCTATCGTTCAATCTTCAAGTAGCGTGCGTAACAACCAAGCTAATGTTGATTTGGCGACGGCTAACGAAAAACGTATTCGCGAGCTTTATGCACAAGAATACGTTTCAAAACAAGAGCTTGATACCGCTGTGCAAGTCCTGAAATCGGCAAGAGCGCAACTAGATAGCGCACGCGGATTATTGACACGCGACCAAACCAATTTGAATTTCACCATTATTCGCTCTCCTGTTTCGGGTGTTGTGGTGAATCGCGTGGTGGATGTGGGGCAAACGGTGGCGGCTAGTTTTCAAACGCCTACTTTGATTCAAATTGCGCAAGATTTAGCCAAAATGCAAATTGATACCAGCTTTGCCGAAGCCGATATTGGCAAAATTAAAGAAGGCCAAGCGGTAAAATTTAATGTAGACGCTTTCCCTACCCGTAATTTTGAAGGCATAGTCAAACAGGTGCGTTTAAATTCAACTAACACCTCTAATGTGGTGACTTATAACGTGGTGGTATCGGTAGACAATACCGATTTAACGTTGCTGCCAGGCATGACAGCTTATGTGAACATTGCCGTCGCCAAAGCGGAGCAATCGCTATTAGTGCCCAATGCAGCGCTGCGCTACAAACCAAAAGTAGATGAGGAAACTGGCGCCAGTGGCGATAAAAAACCAGCTGCAGGCGAAAATGCAAAAGGTGCCAAAAGTGAAGGTACTAGAAGTGATGGCGCTAGAACTGAAGGCGCAGGAGATGGAAGTGCCAAAGGCGGTGAAAGAAGAAGAAACGGCGGCGGTAGAAATCGAAATAAAGCAGAAGATTTGAGTGCTGGCAAAATCTATATTTTAAGAGATGGAAAACCAACCATGGTAAGGGTTCAAGTTGGCATCACCGATGGCCGCTCTACTGCTATTAGTGCACGCGATTTAGTGGTTGGCGACAAAGTGATTGTGAGTGAACTGCAAACTGGCCCACAAATGCCAGCTGGCGGCAGTACACAACGCGCGCCTAGAATGTTCTAAGCTAATTTTATGCAAAAAAATAATATTGAAGCCAAAGCTGTTATTGAAGGCAAAGCCGTTATTGAAGTAAGTAATCTATTTAAAGATTACCAAACCGCGGCTGGGCCCTTCCCTGTGCTTAAAGATGTGAATCTGCGCATTGAAAATGGTGATTATGTGGCAATTATGGGTCCTTCTGGCTCTGGCAAATCCACTTTTATGAATATTCTGGGCTGCTTAGATAAGCCAAGCAAAGGTAAATATGTGCTGGATGGTCATGCCGTTGCCACGATGGAAGAAAATGCAGTCGCTGGCGTTCGCAATAAAACCATCGGCTTTGTGTTTCAAGGCTTTAATCTGTTGGCGCGCTCTAGCCTGCTAGATAACGTTGCTTTGCCCTTGGTGTATTCAGGCATTGAAAAGCCAGAACGGCATGCGCGGGCCAAAGTGCTATTAGAAAAAGTGGGCTTAGGCAATCATATTAACTCACGCCCCAATCAAATTTCGGGCGGCCAGCAACAGCGCGTGGCGATTGCACGTGCGCTGGTTAACAACCCCAGACTAATCCTTGCCGATGAGCCAACGGGAAATTTAGATAGCGTGACTAGCGAAGAAATTATGACGCTGTTTGGCGAACTGAATAAAGAAGGTATTACCATTGTTTTAGTGACGCATGAAACTGACATTGCCGAACACGCCAAACGCCAAGTACGCTTTTTAGATGGCAAAATTGTGCAAGACACACTCACAAATAGCCAGCCAGCGGAGGTAGTTTAAATGTTCACAGCGATGTTAGGTGAAGCATGGCACGCCATGGGCGCCAACCGTTTGCGTACTTTTTTAACCATGCTAGGCATGGTGATTGGCGTTGGCGCGGTGGTGTTGATGATGGCGATTGGGCAAGGCGCTGAGGCCTCTGTTAAGCGCTCTATTAGCGCCATGGGCAGCAATTTGTTTGTTGTATTATCTGGCCCGCCCAGAGTCGCTGGCGCTAGATCGGCCACTGGCAATGCGCCTTCATTAAATGTGAATGATGCTAATGCCATTGCTGAGCTTGAGGGCATTGCAGGCGTGGCGCCCATTACCATGGGCAAAGCGCAAATTGTGTATGGCAGCAATAACTGGAATACCGACATATTAGGCACAACACCCAGCTATTTAGATGTGCGTTCATGGTACTTATCATCTGGCTATTCATTTGCCGATTCTGATATTCGCTCTGCGACACGCGTAGCATTAATTGGCAAAACCGTTGCGCAAAGTATTTTTGATGATGATGTAGACCCAGTAGGCAAAACCATTCGCATTAAGCAAAGTCCATTTGTGATATTGGGTGTATTAGATAGCAAAGGCCAATCGCTAGATGGCCGCGACCAAGATGATACGATTATCGTGCCGCTAACAACGGCGCAACGTAAATTATTTGGCAATCAACTACCCGGCAGCGTGCGCCAGATTATCGTACAAGCAGAATCCGATAAAGTGATGCCCATGGCCGAACAAGACATCAATGGCTTACTAAACCAGCGCCATAACATTCGCGATGGCGCCGATAGCGACTTTTCTGTGCGCAACCTAACAGCGATTGCTAACTCTGCCGCCGAAACCACGCGTACCATGTCGCTACTTTTAGGCGCAATCGCATCCGTTTCTTTATTGGTAGGCGGTATCGGTATTATGAATA